>ERZ773067.740-NODE-740-length-18869-cov-4.311470_pt1 | contig 18869 bp, 14 predicted proteins | sample MGYA00580622_ERZ773067 | MGnify/ENA primary metagenome ERZ773067 (study PRJEB29015, sample SAMEA2737998) | human oral metagenome | biome: human oral; feature: human-associated habitat; material: dental | place: China | collected 2113 ...
CAACACCCTCGTGGCGCCACCGGCTCATCGCGCGCGCAACACGGCGGCTCGCTGCAAGAATCCGCCGCCGAAGTACAAAAAGGCAACCCGCCGGAGGAGCGCAAACTGCAACGCCTGTTCAGAAACCCCGAGTTCTCGCGCCGCATCAAGCGCTGCAACGACTTCGGCGCGGGCGGCGTTGCCGTGGCTATCGGCGAACTGGCGGATGGTCTAGACATCAACCTCGACGCCGTGCCGGTCAAATACCAAGGCCTCTCCGGCACCGAACTCGCCATCAGCGAATCACAAGAGCGCATGGCAGTGGTCATCGCCGCCGAAGACCATGCCGCGATGCAGGCACTTGCCGCGGCAGAAAACCTCACCGCCAGCCATGTGGCGACCGTCACCGCTGACGCGACACTCACCATGCACTGGCAGGGCGACACCATCGTCCGCCTGAAACGCGACTTCCTCGACAGCAACGGCGCGGCGAATGCGCAGCACGGCGTGCGCATTGCCGAGCCGGACGACAGCGCCAGCCCGCTAACAGTCGCCAGCGAAAAAAACTGGGTGGACGCCCTCAAAGCACAACTCGCCACCCTCGCCCATGCCGACCAAAAAGGCCTCGGCGACCGCTTCGATCACAGCGTCGGCGCCGCCTGCGTCCTCGTCCCCTACGGCGGCCGCTACCAGCGCACCCCGATTGAGGCCAGCGTTTACCAACTGCCGACCGAAGGCAGAACCCACACCGCCTCCATCCTCGCGCACGGCTACAACCCCGCCGTCAGCGCCTGGTCGCCCTACCACGGCGGCCTGCTCGCGGTGGTGGACGCCACCGCCCGCCTCGTCGCCTGCGGCGGCAACGCCGAAACCGCGCACTACTCCCTGCAAGAATACTACCGCCGCATGGGCGCAGAAGCGGACAACTGGGGACAACCCTACGCCGCGCTGCTTGGCGCGCATCACGCCCTTGCCGCCCTCGGCCGCGCGGCGATTGGCGGCAAAGACAGCATGAGCGGCAGCTACCACAACCTGCACGTGCCGCCGACCTTGATTGCCTTCGCCGTCGGCGCGGTGGACGTGCGCCGCGTCATCAGCCCCGAATACAAAGACAAAGGCCACCAACTCTACTGGCTGCGCTGCCCGCAAGACGCGCTCGGCCGCCCCGACCTCAAGGCATTTGCCGCCAACAACCGCTTCCTATTTGAGGCCATCGGCGAAGGCAACGTCAAAAGCATCCGCGCCGTGCGCCACGGCGGCATCCTGCAAGCCCTCTACGAAAGCGCGATTGGCAACGGCATCGGCGTCCACATCGACCAACTCGAAGACGGCTTTGCCCCCGAATACGGCGGCTACCTCATCAGCAGCGACGGCGGCCTCGGCATCGCCGACAACCTGCAACACCTCGGCTTCACCACCGACAGCGGCAAACTCGAAATCAACGGCCAAAGCGCCGCTATCAAAGACCTCTACGCCATCGCCAGCGCCACACTCGCCAGCGTGTACCCGCTCTACGAAAGCGTAGGCGAAGCCACGCGCGTCCCGCTCGCCACCGCCAAAGACGCACAACGCCGCCCACGTACCGTGAGCGGCATCGCCACGCCGCGCGTCTGCCTGCCCGTCTTCCCCGGCACCAACAGCGAACTCGACACCGCGCGCGCCTTCCGCAAAAACGGCGGAGACGTCATCGAAACCGTCATCTGCAACCAAAACCGCGACGCGCTGGATGCCAGCCTGCAAGCCTTTGCCGACCACCTCGCCAACAGCCAAATCCTCGTCCTCGCCGGCGGCTTCAGCGCAGGCGACGAACCGGACGGCTCCGGCAAATACATGGCAAACGTGCTCGCCAACCCGCGCATCGCCGACGCCATCGCCGCCCTCTTGGAACGCGACGGCCTCATCCTCGGCATCTGCAACGGCTTCCAGGCGCTCATCAAAAGCGGCCTCCTGCCGGGCGGTAAAATCGCCGCACCGGTGCCGGGCGACGCCACGCTGACGCACAACCGCATCGGCCGCCACATCGCGCGCATCGCCACCACCGTCGTTGCCAACAACCACAGCCCGTGGCTTGCCGACTTCCAAATCGGCGAGGCGCACAGCGTCAATTTCTCGCACGGCGAAGGTCGCTTCACCGCCGCCGATGCCGTGCTGAAAACGCTCATCAAAAACGGACAAATCGCCTTCCAGTACGCCGCCCCCGGCGACCTCGCGCCGAGCATGAGCCCGAAACACAACCCGAACGGCTCACTCTACGCGGTGGAAGGCATCACCAGCCCCTGCGGCCGCATCCTCGGCAAAATGGGACACAGCGAGCGTCACCAGCACCACGGCCAGCAAAACTACCCCGACTTCCGCGCGCAGAACCTCTTTGCAGCGGGCATCAAAGCCTTCAAATAAAAACAAAAACCGCCGCAAGGCGGTTTTTCTATTCGCGCGTTACGCCTTCCGCCAGCGCCATTGCGTCCAGACAAACAGCGCCGTGCCGAACGCGCCGAGCGCGGCGCCGCTGAAGCCAATCCAGGCAAGATCGGCATGTTGCATCACCTGCTGGCCGATGAGCGCGCCGCCGCCAATGCCGATGTTGTAAATGCCGGAAAAAATGGCGGTGGCGACGTCGGTCGCATCCGGCGCGAAATGCAGCACGCGCACCATCAGGCAGAGACTGATACCGGAGATGCCGATGCCCCAAAAGAACACCAGCGCGTACAGCGCCGCAGGCATCGCGCCGAGCGGGCGCAGGAGGACGAGGGCGGCAAGCAGCAGCGCGATAGAAGCGCCAAGGAAAACCGTCGGCAGGCGGCTGTGGAAGCGGGCAAAAAGGACGCTTGCCACCATGCCGGAGAGACCAAAAACGAGCAACAGCGCGGTGGTCGCGCCTTCGCCCAGCGCGCTGAAATGGCGAGCGAACGGCTCGATGTAGCTGTAGGCGGTGAAATGCGCGGCGATGATGATGGCAGTGAAGGCGTAAAGACCGAGCAAACGCGGGCGGCGCGCCAGTCTTCCTGTTCATCCGCCGCTCTGCTTTCGTTATGCCGGACGAGGAATGCCGCCAGTTTTTGCAGGGCTTGTGCGGCTTTTTTCTGGGTATTGTCACGGGCGCGCTGGCTGCCGCTGCGGCAGTAATCGCCGATTTCGTGTTGCGGGATTTCTTGACGGCGCAGTCTTTCCCGTTCTGCCGCGGCGGTGTCGGCATCAAAATCGGCGTCTTCCCGCGCCGCAGCGGCTTTTTCTTGTTGTCTTGCCAGCTCATCCGCTTTGTTCTGGGCATCTGCGCGTTTTTGTTGCCAAGCGTTCTCAGCAGCACCGACGGCCTGTGCCGCCTGGTTGTGTTCGGCGTGCAGGCCGCTAACCCGTGCGGCGGCATCTTCCGCCGCCTGTACCAGTTGCCGGTATTCGGCGGTATCCAGCGCTTGCAAGCGTTCGCTTTGCGCCGCTTCACGGCTTTTTCCGGTGGTAATTTGCGCGCAGTTGTCACGGATGTCTGCGATTCTGTCTTCGGCATTGCCCGCAAACGGCGCGATTTGGTTGTACAAGGCGTTGAGTTTGTCGTAATGGCGCTGGCAGGCGTCAAAGGCATGCTGTCGTTCGCTAACTTGCGCGGCAGCCGCTGCACGGGTATCGGCGGTTACCGGCCCGATTTTAAAGTCGGTGGGGTGGATGGTTTTTTTGCGCATGATTTCGCCATCGGCAAGCAGCATACCGTCTTGGGTCATGGCAAAGCGGTGCTTAAAGCATTCGTCCTCACTCGCCGCGCGGCGGAAATCGCCCAGTTTGGCGCGCAGGTAATGCACCGCAGCTTCGTTGTCGCCGCGGATGAGTTCGGCGACGCTACCCGCTGGCGGGCTGGCACGATGTGCGTATTTGCTGGCACGCACGATTTTACTGTCGTAAGTCCGGCTCTGGCGGGCAATTTGGAAGGCGCGGCGTTCGTCGGTTTCCTGTACCAAGAGTGCCTGAATGTTGGTCGCACCCAAAAAGGATTCGATGATGGGTTGCCAGTCCGGGTCATCAATGCGTACTACATCGCACACCGGTATCGCCTCTATGTTGGCATCCGCCAGTTCGCGTTGCAGGATGAGTACGTTCGGCGCCAACGGCGATTTGCCGAGCACGGCACGCTGCTGTGCTTCTTTTGCGGCGTTGTATTCGCGTTCGGCCTTGGTCAGGGCGCTCCCGGCAGCCTGCATTTCTTTGAAGATTTCATTGTGCAAGGCTTTGGCAGCACGCAGTGCCTGGTGTGCAACGGCGATGACGGTTTCGTCCGTCCATTGGCTGTCACCGAGCAGGGTTTGCAGCGCCCGGTATGCCGTACTGCTATCGTCGCTGGCAAGGAGTTTGCCCGGAATTTGGATGTCAATCGCGCTGGCAATGGCGCCGAGAGCGCGTGTCAGACGGGCGCTGTCACTTGCGAGGCGGGCACGGGTCGCCACAAGGGCTTCTTCTAACACAGCGCGGTCACCGTGCGAAGCGTGGCGGTCGCGTGCCTCGGCACTACGACGGGCCGCTTCGTCGGCGCTTTGTAGTGCTGTGGCAATATTCTGTTGCCGTTCCCGGGCAATATTGAGCGCGGTGGTAGCGCTTTCTTCAGCGCTAACTGCGGCAGCGTATGCGGCTTCCGCCGCGGTACACGCGGCTTCTTCTGCCAGGACATGTAACGCTACTGCCTGCCGCTGGTAACGTTGCGCGCTGGCAAAATCGGCTTCAATGTCACGGGCTTCTGCCAGCTTGGTCTGCACTTCGCGCACCAGCGCCGCCATTTCTTGAAAAGTGTTTAGGACTTGACGGAATTTCTGAATGTGGGTCGGCCGTGCCTCCAGCACTTGGCGGCGCACGATGTCATCTACGCTTTTGTCGAATTTCATCCGCAGGCCGAAGCGGAATGCCTGGCGGTAGGCATCCAGGCGCGGCACACCGCCTGCACCGCGCAACCGGAACAGCAGGGCTTCCACGAAGCGCTTGGCATTGTCGTAAAGGGTTTCTTCACCGGGTGCACGCTGTATCAGCATTTGTTTGAAATGCAGCCAGGATTTGGGGCGGGTTGCGCCGTCACTCTTGTCCAGATGATCGTCAAGCGTGAGTTCGCCGGAGAAGATATAGCGCCCTTGCACATAAGACTGTGCGGCGTCGGCATGGATGTGAATACCGGTAGAAATGCGCTCCTGCGTTTGGCTGTCTTCCCAGAGCAGGGTGATATAGGTATCGGCACTGTCACGCACACGTGCGTCAGGGGCATGGCCGTACTGCCCCAGACAATAGGCGCGGATGCTGCGGCTGTTGTGATTGGTTTCGTCTGCCTGGGCGTTGAAGGTGATGCCCGCGTTGCCGCTACCTTCGTTGGCACCGAACATGACGATTTGCACGGCATCGAGCAGTGAGGATTTGCCGCTGCCGTTCGCGCCAAAGATGCCGCAAGTCATGCCGATGTCAATATCGAGGGTCTCATAGAGGAAAAATTGCACCAGACGGATTTTGATCAGTTTTTTCATGCGTCTTCTCCGTTTGTGGTTTCGTCGTCATCGCTGTCGTCATCGCTGTCAGCGACCGCGTCCGGATCGCTGAAACGAGCGAGCTGCATCAACGCCGCTTCGCCCAATACTTCGGTAATTCCCGGACGGATGATGACCGCATACGGTTGCTGTGTTTCCAGTCCGGCGTATTCCCTGATTTCGTCTGTCCGCCGTGCTAATCCCCAGCGCTGCATCCACTTCAACAGCTCCGTCAGTTTGCCGCCGTTGGCCAACTCGTGCCCGGTAATCTGTTGGTATTTGGTTGCCAGAGTAATCAGATCGCAGGTGACTTCGCCATGCTCGTCGTGATGACCGCTGCGCGTTTCTTCATCGAATATCTGGCGCAGTACCAGCGCGAGCAGGGTTTGCTTAACGCTTGCCACCGCATTGCGGCTGTGGCGCGGAATGGCGCAGGCGTAGCGCAGTTGGCCGTTGATGTGCAGGCGGTAACCCAGCGGTTCGAGGGCGCGGCGGAATTCGCGCTCAAAATCGCGGATGAGGGCATAAGCCACTTTGCTGCGGTAATCTGCCGCATACAGCACCTGTTCGGTGATGAGGCGGCTCGCTGCCTGTTCGAAATCGACTTCCGTCATGCCGTCCGCGCTCGCGACGGCGTTTTCCCAGAAACTCATGTTTTGTCCTCCTTGCTGGCGCGCAAACGGATCAGGCTAAAAGGGATGTGCGAGATGGCGGGCGACGGTTGTTCGTCTTTGCCATCGCGCCGGATGATAAAACCGCCGGGTAGCGGGCGGGGTCTGCCTGCGTGCTCGGTGGCAAGGGTGCAGAGCATCTGCAAGGCGCGTACCGCTTCGATGCTGTCGGTGGGCAGGTCGGCGCTGGTGATGCTTTCGCGCCCGGCAAGCTGCGCGCGGAGAAAGGCGGTGAGTTTCGGCCAGGACATCGCGCGGCGGTCGCGTGCCTGTAATACCAAGCGGGCATAGGCCGCCCGCTCCGGTGAAATCGTCCGCGTGCGCAGTGCATCCGGCGGTGTGTGCCAGGTTGGCTGACGCGGGCGGGCAAGGCGCTCGCCACTGATGGCCGCGCCGCAGGCAAACGGTGCGCGGCGGGTGGCCTTTTCGCCGTGTGTCTTGACCGCCGCCACTGCCGCACCAATCAATTGCCCCAGCGGCAGGGTGGCGCGTAGGCGGTAATCCAGATAGGCGAGTGCTTGCCGGTTGGCGCGGCGGATTTCATCGTCGAGGCGGTTGAGGTATTCGTCAATGCGCTGCAATTCTTCGATTTTCTGTATATCGCGCGCAAACAGCGCTTCGGCCCGCGCCGCATCGCCCGCCGCCTGTTTTTCCCGGTACCAGTGCAGCAGGCGTCCGCACAGTTCGCCCTGGCGGATGTGGCCGAGCAGGCGCAGGATTTCCTGCCGCCGTGCCAGCGGGTGTTCGCGCGTGCGCAGCTCCTTGTAATCGGCGATAAAAATGCGCTCGACGTAGTCATCGAAGAAGCGGCGGACAAATTCGCCCGTGACCGTAATATCACCGATTTCCCGCATCAAGTCGCGCACATGGGTGCTGGCGATGCGGATATGCTCCAGCAGCGCGCGCGATTGCCGCGCCGCTTCCTGCAGGGAGGCACCGTCGGCATCCTCGTCCAGCAGCAGCCGCAGATTCGCCTCGATGCTGCGGATTTTGCCGGAGACGAACTCCGGCCCGGTGTGGGCAAATTCGACAAGGCGGTTCATGAAATGGGCGACTTCTGGCGGCATCGTCACCATCTCGCGCACGCCGACACGCTCCACCTGCAGCCAGCCGCTGTCGCGCAGACGGCTGAATACCATGTAGGCGCGGTTGACAAGTGGCGTTTGCGGTGTCGCTTCGACCTCCTCCAGCACCCATTGCTGATGCTGAATTTCTGCGGCGATGTCATGGGTAATCTCGCGCAGCAAGAAGCCGTTGCCCGGCGGTAACGGTGCATCCGGGCCGAAGCGTTTGTCGTAGAGGGCGCAGAGCAGATGCCAGTATTGCCAACGGTTGGCGGACGCCAGCGGGGAAAATATCTGCTCCGGCAGGCGCTTGAACAGGGATGGACTGCGTGCCGTCAGCCGCGTGATTGCGCTGTTCGTCTCGTCAAGCATCATGAGTACCCTCCTCCTGGAATGATTACGTCAAAACGGATTCATAACTCAGAGAAACATAGCACAAATCTTAAGCGCCCGGGGCGGAGACGGCCGCCGCTTGACCCGCCCGCGTTTTGCGCTACATTAGCGCGCTTTCTTCTCTTAAATTCATTCATCATCAGAGGCTTTCATGCTGCGTATTGTGGCGATTCTGCATAATCCCGCCGGTTCGACCGGTTTGATCGGGAAGTTTTTGGACGAACAGCCGGAGGTCGATTTCCGCGTGTTGTGTCCGCTCGCGGGCGACGCGCTGCCGGAGGCGGAGGCTTTTGACGCGGCGATTGTTTTCGGCGGCAAGATGAGCGCCAATGATTGTCCGGCCCTGCCGCCGCTGCTTTCGGAGCTGCTATGGATTCGCGGCATTGTGGATGCGGGCAAGCCGTTTTTGGGGATTTGTCTGGGCGCGCAGCTGCTCGCGATGGCGTATGGCGGCAAGATTACCCGCCACGCCGAGCATATTGTCGAGATTGGCTTTTATCCGCTCTATCCGACGGTGGACGGCTTTAATTCGATTTTTGCCGAGATGCCGGAGCGCTTTTTTCAGTGGCATAACGAGGGCTTTACCCTGCCGGATGGCGCGGTGAAACTGGCGGCGAGCGATGCTTTTCCCAATCAGGCGTTTTCTCTGGGCGGGCGGGCGTTCGGTTTTCAGTTTCACCCGGAGGCGACGATTGAGCAGATTCGGTATTGGCACACGCGCGACAGCGAGGAGCTGGCAAGCCCCGGCGCGCAGACGGTCACCTCGCAATGGCTTTATCAAGAGCGGCATTGCGAGGAAATCGGCGCATGGCTGCAAGGGTTTTTGGCGTTTTGGTTGAAGGGGGCGGCGTGATGTGGCGCAAATCGGATTTTATGTATGAATTGCCGGACGCGTTAATCGCCCGCTTCCCGCTCGCCGAGCGCAGCGCAGCGCGGCTCTTGCTGGCGCGGGCGGTGTCGCCGCAAGAGGTCGTTCTCGCCGACCGCATGGTGCGCGATTTGCCGGATTTGCTCGAACCCGGTGATTTGCTGGTGTTTAACAACACACGCGTGCTGCCCGCGCGGCTGTTTGGGCAGAAGGCGAGCGGCGGCCGAGTCGAGATTTTGATTGAGCGCCTGAAAAGCGCGCATGAGGCAAATGCGTATGTGCGCGCCTCGAAATCGCCGAAGGTTGGCGGCGTCATCCATATCGGCGCGGCGGAAGTGCGCGTGACCGGGCGGCATGAGGCGCTGTTTGCCCTGTATAGCGAGACGCCGTGGGCGGAACTGCTGGCGGCGCAGGGCGAGATGCCGATTCCGCCGTATCTGGAGCGGGCGGCGCTGGAGAGCGACAAGCAGCGCTATCAGACGGTGTTTGCCAAACACAGCGGCGCGGTCGCCGCCCCCACCGCCGGGCTGCATTTTGATGAGGCGCTGCTCGCCGCCATCCGCGCGCGCGGTGTGGCGACGGCGGAGGTCACGCTGCACGTCGGCGCGGGGACGTTCCAGCCGGTGCGCCACGAAAATCTTGCCGAGCACGTCATGCACGAGGAATGGTTACAGGTGGGGCAAGACGTGGTCGATGCGGTTGCCGCCTGCCGTGCGCGGGGCGGGCGGGTGGTCGCCATCGGCACTACCAGTCTGCGTGCACTGGAGTCGGCGGCGGAGGGCGGCGAACTGGCGCCGTTTAGCGGCGACACCAATCTGTTTATCACGCCCGGTTACCGTTTCCGCGTCGTCGATGCGCTGCTCACCAATTTCCATCTGCCGGAATCGACGCTGCTGATGCTGGTCAGCGCCTTTGCCGGTTACGCCAACATCCGCGCCGCCTATCAGCACGCCATCGCCGCACGCTACCGCTTTTTCAGCTATGGCGACGCGATGTTTTTGCCGACGCGCCTCGATGTCTGATTTTGACCGCATCGGCGCGGTTTTCCTGAAAAATATTTACGCGACGACGAAAGGCCGCATCCGCCTCGCCGTGTTGCAACGCGACCTGGCACCGTTGCTCGCGGGCGCGCCGTTGCGCATTCTGGACGTCGGCGGCGGTGCCGGACAGATGGCGCTGTGGTATGCGAGCTTGGGGCATGAAGTGGTGGTTGCCGACCGCTCGCAAGTGTTGCTCGATGAAGGCCGCGCGGCGGCACAAACGCTTGGCCTGGCGGTGGAGTTCATCCATGCCGATGCCTTTAAGCTGGCTGACGCCCTGAATGACGCGGCCTTTGACCTCGTCTGCTGCCATGCCGTGCTGGAATGGATCGAGGATGGCGCAGCGCTGCTCGCGGCGTGCGCGGCGCGGGTGCGCGCGGGCGGACATTTCTCGCTGATGTACTACAACCGCCGCGCGCTCGTCTTCGCGCAGCACGTCTTCGGCAATTTCGACTACCTTGACCGCGGCCTGCGTCCCTACCGCAAAACGGCGAAACTCACCCCCGATTACCCGCGCGAACCGGAAAGCGTCGCCGCTTGGCTGGACGCGCTCTCGTTCACACGCGTGCGCCGCTCCGCCATCCGCTGTTTTCATGACTACATGAAGCCGCACGACCGCGCCCGCCACGATGACGCCGAAATCGTCGCGCGCGAACTGGCGCTGTCGGCAAGCGAAGACTATCTGCCGGTCGCGCGCTACATTCACGAATTGTGCCGCAAAACATGAACATCGCAGAAGCGGTCAAGCGCCATATGCAGAATAAAAAAATCACGCCATACACTTGCCGGAAAACACATTTTTGACAAAAACAGGCGAGGCGGCTATAGTTGCCCTTGCCGCGAAGTAATGAACAAAAAATTACCAAACGCGATTTGATGCGAACCCGTCTGCGCTGATTTACGCGGGCGACCCCGGAAAAACAAGAGGAAAAGGACATGCAAAAAACCCTACGAACCCTGAAAGTCGTCCTGATTGCCGCCCTGCTCGGCGCCAGCGCCGTCAGCAGCGCCCAACAAGGACTCTCCGAGCGCTGGCAAACCTTCGGCGCACCCGCGCCCGGCAGCGAAGCCGTGAATCCCGGCTGGGCTGGCGCGATGTTCTACCGCACGGGCGGTGGCGGCGGCGCAGCCAACATCTACGTCAACGGTGAATACCTCGCCTCGCTCCTGCCCGGCGGCTACCGCTACGCCGAACTCTGCCCCTACAACCAGCGCCTCGCCGCCGCCTACACCGGCCGTGACCGCGCCTACGGCATCAAGGCCAACGCGGGCGAGTTCTACGACTTGCCGCAAGGCCACGTCAGTTACTTCCGCGTCGTCGATACCGGCGGCGGCCCGACTCTGCAAGCGGTTGACCGTGGCACCGCCAGCGCTGAAATCAGCCAACTGCGCGAACAAACCCACACCCTGCCGCGCCTCGAACAAAACCGCAACTGCTCGCCCGAACTCGTGCAGCAATACAATATTGACGTCTCCGCGCTGTTCAAATTCAACCGCTCCGACTACGCCAGCATCCTGCCCGACGGCAAACGCCAACTGCAAGAAATCGCTGCCGCCGCCGCGCAATACCGCGACGCGACCAGCGTGATTTACATTGACGGCTACACCGACCCCGAAGGCAAACCGGCGTACAACCAGCGCCTGTCACAACGCCGCGCGCAAACCGTCAAACGCGTCATGATCGAAAACGGCTTCCCCGCTGCGTCACTGAAAGCCCGTGGCCACGGCGAAAACGATCCGGTCGTCACCGGCTGCCGCAAACGCAACCCGCGTAACGCCAGCGCCCGCGCCGCCTGCGACCAACCAAACCGTCGCGTGGAGATCAAACTCTACGGCAAGAACATGCACTAAACCCTTGCCATCGAAAAAGCGCCCCGCTACAACGAGGGCGCTTTTTTTAACCCTGCCACTGGACTCCCCATGAACATCAAGAACACCATCACCCCGCCCGCCACCGACGACAACCTCCCGCCTGCCGCACCGCGCAAAAGCAAAGCGCCGCTTGTCACCCTCATCATCAGCGCCGTAGCCGTCCTCATCCTGCTGATGACGACCGGCGGCAGCATGTACACCGTGGACCAGGGCGAGCGCGGCGTCGTCCTCCATTACGGCGAAGTGAGCAAGGTCGCCGATCCGGGCCTGCATTTCAAATGGCCGTATGTGGACCGCGTCGTGCGCGTACCGACCCGCACCACCACCGGTACGATGAAAGACATCTTCGCCTACTCCAGCGACCAGCAACCGGCGCAAATCGCCCTCTCCGTCACCTTTGCCGTCACAGATGACGGCGTCGAAGACCTCTACACCCAGTTCGGCAAAATCGACAACCTCTACGAACTCGCCATCGTCCCCATCGTCAAACAAGAAATCAAAACCGTCTTCGGCCAATTCACCGCCATCCGCTCTGTACAGCACCGCGAAGAGCTGAACAACAAAACGCGCGACGCCATCGTCGGCGCACTGGCCAAATACCCCTACCTGCGCATCGAAAGCGTGCAGATTGAAAACGTCGATTTCTCCGACGCCTACGAACAAACCATCGAAGACCGCATGAAGGCGGAAGTAGAAGTCGAGCGCTACAAACAAAACCTCGAACGCGAACGCATCGAGGCGCAAATCGCCGCTACCCGCGCCCAAGGCCAGGCGGACGCGCAAATCAAGGCGGCAGAAGCGGAGGCGAAAGCCATCGAATTACGCTCCAAAGCCGAAGCCGATTCCATCAACACCAAAGGCGAAGCGCTGCGCAAAAATCCGGAAATTATCCGCCTCATCCAGACAGAAAAATGGAACGGCATCCTGCCGCAAACCATGCTGCCAAACAGCACCGTGCCGATGCTGGAACTGCCCGCGCCGCGCACCGATACCCCCTGAACCGTCCCGCAGAAAAAACATTAACGCTACGGCAAACTTCGCTTAATATAGCCGCTCCCACAGCCTGTTCAACAGACGACGTGAGACGCAAGGACGGCGCACACGCGCTCCTTCGCTCCGCCTCGGTTGCGCAGGCTTTTTAACCCCGAAACCCAGGAGATCCCATGTACGAGACCTTCATCGTTTTAGACAGCGCGCAGCAAGTCCTCGCGAAGATGCCCGCGCCGCCGCCCACCCCGCTGATTACCGGCGACGCCGTTTCTTTTGGCGTGCTGATGGGCGTGCTCGGCCTGATTTTTTACACCAGTTCACGCAAAAGCGGTTTCTGGGCGAAATTTTATTCGCATATTCCGGCGCTGCTGCTCTGCTATTTCGTACCGGGGCTGCTCAGCACCTTCCACATCATCGGCGAAGAAAGCGCGAGCCACATTTACCACATCGCCTCGCGCTACCTGCTGCCGGCGGCGCTGTTCCTCCTCACCCTTTCCATTGATATTCAAAAAATCATCGGCCTCGGCTGGAAAGCGCTGGCGATGTTCTTCGCCGCCACCGTCGGCGTTATGCTCGGCGGGCCGTTTGCCGTTTGGCTCTTCAGCATCATCAACCCCGAATGGGTCGCGGGCGATTTGTGGAAAGGTTTTTCCACCGTCGCCGGCAGCTGGATTGGCGGCGGCGCCAACCAGACGGCGATGAAAGAGTTGTATCACGTCAATGACACCCTCTTTGGCACGATGGTCGTGGTGGACGTTATCGTCGCCGAGTTCTGGATGATTGGCCTGCTCTTTATGGCGAAAAAGGCGGAAAGCGTGGACCGCTGGCTGAAAGCGGACACCAGCGCCATCGACACGCTGAAACACACCGTCGAGAAATACGCGCGCGAGAACGAGCGCATTCCGTCGCTCGCCGATTTGATGATTATCCTCGGTATCGCCTTCGCCGTGGTCGGCGCCAGCCATTTCTTTGGCGACCACATCGCCGCCTGGTTCAAGCAGTTCCCGTGGGCGAAAAGTTACAGCTTGAACAGCGCCTTCCTCTGGCTGGTGATGCTCGCCACCGTTTTCGGCATCCTCTTTTCCTTCACCCGCGCGCGTGAACTGGAACACGCGGGCGGCTCGCGCCTCGGCTCCGTCTTCATCTACATCCTCGTCGGCTCGATCGGCATGCAGATGGAGCTGGACAAAATCTTCGACAACTTCGGCGTCATCATGGTCGGCGTGGTCTGGATGCTCTTCCACATCGCCTTTATCTTCATCGTCGCGAAAATCATCCGCGCACCGAGCTTCTTCCTCGCCGTCGGCTCCAAGGCAAATATCGGCGGCGCGGCCTCTGCACCGGTGGTTGCGGCTGCTTTCCACCCGTCGCTTGCTCCGGTCGGCGTGCTGCTCGCCATTTTGGGCTATGCCATCGGCACCGCCGGCGGCTATCTCACCGGCGAGATGATGCGCCTGATTGTTGGCGGTTAAATCGTCCAAAAAAGAAAACCGCCCCGAGGGGCGGTTTTCTTATGGCGCACGCAACCTTTTCCATTTACGGATTTTACTGCGGAAGGTTTTAAATGGCGCGGCGGTATTGATATGCAGCCATTTCCATACTGGCCAATTCGCAGGTGTAGAAGATGCCCATTGCCGTTTGCCCGGTGTAAACAAAGTTTCTTCGTCCAGTGCGTCAATGAGGGCAACGATAGCCGTGACGTTTTCTGTAAATTGTTTTTGTAATGCACTTAATGATTGCTGGGCATAAGTCCGGTAAAAATATTGATAGAGTCCGCCAAGCTGATTCCATTTGTAATCAGGATGTGGGGTAATCACGCTTTTTCCTTGCCGGTTCGCCGCTTCCCATTGCCAAATCAGCTGCATCCAGCCGATTTGATAGACGAGCATTTGCGCAGGCGTTCTCTCTACACCTTCTAATAACAAATCCTTGTCAGCTTCGGCGATCGTTTGAAATTCATCGCAAAAGCGCTTGGCCTGTAATTCGATTTCGGTGATAAGCGCAGCTTTATGGACGTAAGTTTGCATATTTATTTCCTGATACGTTAAGACCCCGCCAGAGCGGGGTCTTTTTTCACCAGTTTCAAGCATTAGCGATGCTCGCTGATTTTTTCCTTGTGCTTGCGAATCTGCTTGTCCAGCACGTCTGCCAATAAATCAATAGCGGCGTACATGTCTTCGTGCGAGGCGTCGCCGTGAATGGTTTTGCCGGAGGCGAGGTGCAGCGTCGCTTCGGCAAATTTCAGATGGTTTTCGGCACGCAGTGTGATTTGCGCACTGGTAATTTGCTGTATTTCCAGTTTGCCGAGTTTTTCTTCTACATAACTCCGAACTGCATCGCTGATATCGAGATGTTTGCCGGTGATGTTGTAGTTCATCATCCACTCCTTTTTGCTTGGGTTAATGGGCGATTCGTACCGTAGCAAATCGCCCCCGCCCCTGCAAGTATTTCAGAAAATTCCTTTGAGCCACGTGATTTGCGTGCCGTCAATGCAAATGGCATCAAAGCGGCAATCCGGCGGCTGCGGGTGGTGTTGCTGTAAATAAGCAAGCGCGGTTTTGCGGATTTTCGCCTGCTTGGCCGGGGTGATGCTGGCGGCGGCGCTGACCTGGCTGCCTGCGCGGCGGCTGCGCACTTCAACGAATACCAATACCGCGCCATCGCGGGCGATGAGGTCGATTTCGCCGTAACGGGAGCGGATGTTGTTCGCTACAATGGAAAGCCCCTGCGCCTTGAGGTAAGCGGCAGCGCGGCGTTCGCCCGCCTGGCCGCGCAGAAGGTGCGGCGCGAGTTTTTTGAAGAACATGAGGTGTTTGATGAGTGGTGTGTTGTTTGTGGTGGCGACGCCGATTGGCAATCTGGAAGACGTGAGCAAGCGCGCGCTGGCGGTGCTTGCGGCGGCGGACATTATAGCCTGCGAGGATACGCGCCACAGCCGCCGCCTGCTGGACGCTTACGGCATCGACCGCCCGCTTTTGCCGCTGCATCAGCACAATGAACGCGGCGCGGCGCAGGCGCTGTTGCAGCGTTTGCAGGAAGGCGCGAATGTGGCGCTGGTGAGCGATGCCGGCACGCCGCTCGTCTCCGACCCCGGCGCGGTGCTGACGCGGCTCGCACACGAGGCGGACATCCGCGTCTCGCCCGTTCCCGGTGCGAGCAGCGTCATCGCGGCGCTGTCGGCGAGCGGGCTGCCTGCCGACCGTTTCCAGTTCGCGGGTTTTATCCCGGCGAAGGCGGGCGAACGGCAGCGGTTTTTCGCCGAATTTGAGCACGCGACGCAGACGACGGTGTTTTTTGAAACGCCGCACCGCATCGCGGAATCGCTGACGGCGATGGCGGAAATATTTGACGGCGAACGCCGTTTGGTCATCGCACGCGAGCTGACCAAGCAGTTTGAACAGATTGCGCTGCTGACCGTCGCCCGCGCGCCGGCGTGGCTCGCCGAAGATAGCAACCGCCAGCGCGGCGAGTTCGTGCTGTTACTGGAAGCAGCGGCGGCGAAGGAAGCGGCCGACTGGCAACCGCTGGCGGAGGATTTGCGCGCCGCCGGGTTGTCGGCGAAAGACACCGCCGCGCTGGTCGCCAAACACACGGGCGCAAACAAGAAGGCGGTTTACCAATATTTGCTGGATAATCAGGCAAGCCGTCCGCGTTAACCATTTCTTCACAAAAACCGCTTGATTTTGCTTTTCCGACCCGCACATAGGCGTTATCCATTTTCAACCAGAGGAAAAACCATGCAAGCCTTTACCTCGCGCTTCCAGGAAGCGCTGCAAACCGCGCAGTCCATTGCCGTCGGCAAGGACAGCAATTACATCGAACCGGCGCACGTCTTTCTCGCCTTACTGCGGCAGGAAGGCGGTGCCGCTGCCTCCATCCTGCGCCAGGCGGGGGCGGACGTCTCCACCCTGCGCGCCCACGTCGAGCAAATCGTCAATGACCTGCCGCGCGTGGCGAACGCCACCGGCCAGGTGAACATCTCGCCCGACACCTCGCGCCTCTTGAATCTCTGCGACAAATACGCGCAGCAAAACGGCGACAAATTCATCTCTTCCGAGCTGTTCCTGCTCGCTGCCTGCGAAGATTCCGGCGCGCTGGGCAAGGCGCTGAAAACGGCGGGCATCCAGAAAGCCAAGCTGCAACAAATCATCGAGCAACTGCGCGGTGGCGAACCCGTCACGGATGAGGCCGCCGAAGACAAACGCGAAGCGCTGAAAAAATACACCATCGATGTCACCGCGCGCGCCGAGCAGGGCAAGATTGACCCGGTCATCGGCCGCGACGAAGAAATCCGCCGCGCCATGCAAATCCTGCAACGGCGCAACAAAAACAACCCCGTCCTCATCGGCGAGCCGGGCGTCGGCAAAACCGCCATCGTCGAAGGACTGGCACAGCGCATCGTCAATGGCGAAGTGCCGGAAAGCCTGAAGGGCAAGCGCCTGCTCTCGCTGGATCTTGCCGCCCTCTTGGCAGGCACCAAATACCGGGGCGAATTTGAAGAGCGGCTGAAAGCGGTGCTGACCGACATCGAAAAAGCGAACGGACAAATCATCCTTTTCATCGACGAAATTCACACCATGGTCGGCGCGGGCAAAACCGAAGGCTCAATGGACGCGGGCAATATGCTCAAACCCGCCCTGGCGCGCGGCGAGCTGCATTGCATCGGCGCAACCACGCTCGACGAATACCGGCAATACATGGAAAAAGACGCCGCGCTGGAGCGCCGCTTCCAAAAAGTGATGGTAGAAGAGCCGACGGTGGAAGACACCATCGCCATCCTGCGCGGCCTGCAAGAGCGCTACGAAGTGCACCACGGCATCGACATCACCGACCCCGCGCTGGTCGCCGCCGCCGTCCTTTCCAACCGCTACATCACCAACCGCCAACTGCCGGACAAAGCCATCGACCTCATCGACGAAGCGGCCGCGCAAATCCGCATGGAGCTCGACAGCAAACCGGAAACGATGGACCGCATCGACCGCCGCCTCATCCAGCTCAAAATGGAGCGGCTGGCGCTGGAAAAAGAACACGACGACGCCTCGAAAAAACGCCTTGCCGACCTGCAAGACGAAATCGACAAACTGGAAAAAGAATACGCCGACCTCGAAGAAGTGTGGCAGGCAGAAAAAGCGACCATTCAGGGCAGCGCCGGCATCAAAGAAGAAATCGACCGCCTGCGCGTTGAGCTGGAAGCGGCGAAACGACGCGGCGACTACGCGGCGATGAGCGAAATCCAGTACGGCAAAATCCCGGCGCTGGAAAAACAACTGGCGCACAGCGAAAGCAATGAAGCCAAACCGCAGCACACACTGGTGCGCAGCGAAGTGACCGAAGAAGAAATCGCGCAAATCGTCTCGCGCTGGACGGGCATCCCCGTCGCCAAAATGCTCGAAGGCGAAAAAGAAAAACTGCTGGCGCTGGAAAGCGCCCTCGGCGCGCGCGTCGTCGGCCAAGAAACCGCGGTAGAAGCGGTGGCAAACGCCATCCGCCGTAACCGCGCAGGCCTCTCCGACCCGAACCGCCCCATCGGTTCCTTCCTCTTCCTCGGCCCGACCGGCGTCGGCAAAACCGAACTGTGCCGCACCTTGGCCGAATTCCTCTTTGACAGCGATGACGCGATGGTGCGCATCGACATGAGCGAATTCATGGAAAAACACAGCGTTGCCCGCCTGATTGGCGCGCCGCCCGGCTACGTCGGCTACGACCAAGGCGGCTACCTCACCGAAGCGGTGCGCCGCCGCCCGTACTCGGTGGTGCTGTTTGACGAAATCGAAAAAGCGCACGCCGACGTCTTCAACATCCTGCTGCAAGTGCTGGACGACGGTCGCCTCACCGACGGCCAGGGGCGCACGGTCGATTTCCGCAACACTGTCATCATCATGACCTCGAACCTCGGCTCGCACCTCATCCAGGAAATGAACTACGACGACTACGAGGCGATGAAACTGGCGGTGATGGAAATCGTCAGCGCGCACTTCCGCCCGGAATTCATCAACCGCATCGACGAAACCGTAGTCTTCCACGCACTCGGCAAAGAGCACATGCAGGGCATCGCCACCATCCAGCTGGCACGCCTGCGCAAACGCCTCGCCGAACGCGAACTGGGACTGGAGATCAGCCCGACAGCGCTTGCGCAACTGGTGGAAGTCGGCTACGACCCGGTATTCGGCGCGCGCCCGCTGAAACGCGCCATCCAGACCCATCTGGAAAACCCGCTGGCACAGCGCATCCTTGCCGGCGACTTCCTCCCCGGCAGCACCGTGCATGTGGACTATAAAGACGGCGAAGGTTTTATCTTCCACGCCTGATGCTGCTTTCACCCTCACAAAAAACCCGCCGCAAGGCGGGTTTATATTTAGCGGTTACAATGCCAAAAATAGCGTCTTTTAAAATATTCTGTAGTATAGTGGACAAGAACACCTTCATTTACAGGGAATCAGGATGAACACCTATCGCAAAGCCACCCTAGTAGTGCTATCACTGGCATTCTTAAATCAACCCGCTTC
>ERZ773067.742-NODE-742-length-18856-cov-14.700176_pt1 | contig 18856 bp, 15 predicted proteins | sample MGYA00580622_ERZ773067 | MGnify/ENA primary metagenome ERZ773067 (study PRJEB29015, sample SAMEA2737998) | human oral metagenome | biome: human oral; feature: human-associated habitat; material: dental | place: China | collected 2113 ...
GCCCGCAACAGGAGGGTATTCGACGGCGGCGCACAAGCCGAGCGCGCTGAGCCTGCCTCCGGCCGTCGGCGTGCGGACACCGCGTGAGGGCCCGATACAGGACACCGCGTAAGATCCCGGTTAGGGCGCCGCGTGAGGATCCGGTTGTCATCCGGTTGAGCCTGAGGCGTCAGCCGGTGATTGGGATCGAGGGTCCAGCCGTCGATCTCAACCGGTGGTCGAGATCGAGGGCCCAGCCAGCTGAGCTCGAGGGGCTCCGGCAGGGGAAAGGGACTTCAGTCAGGGAAGGCGAGGAGGAAACATGATCGACGCGGATGCGCTCTTCCGCGATCTCCGTGAGGCGTCGGATCCCGGCAGGGCCGGGCCGATGTCCTCCTACATGCGCAATCAGTTTCCCTTCCTGGGGATCTCGGCCACGCGGAGGCGCGATGTGTGCAAGCCGCATTTCGCCGGGGTTAAGAAGGAGGGGCGCATCGACTGGCCGTTCGTCGATGCCTGTTGGCAGTGCGAGGAACGGGAGTTCCAGTACGTGGGCGCAGACTACCTGCGGATCGTGCGCAGGCATTTGGTCCCCGGCGACCTGCCGCGGCTGAAAGCCCTGGCGACGTCCAAATCGTGGTGGGACACCGTCGACTCCCTGGACCGTACCGTCGGCGACGTGATCCGCAGGTTTCCCGATGCGCGGCCGACCATTCTCGAATGGGCGCGCGACGAGAACGTGTGGGTGCGCCGGATAGCGATCGACCATCAGCTGCTCCGCAAGGGCGACACCGACACGGAGCTGCTCGCCGACATCCTTCAAGCCAATTTCGGATCCGGGGAATTCTTCATCGACAAGGCCATAGGCTGGGCGCTCCGCGACTATTCGAAGACGTCTCCCGAATGGGTCCGCGGCTTCATTGAGGACCACCGCGGACGGATGTCGGCGCTGTCGATCCGCGAGGCGAGCAAATATCTCTAGGCGCACGCATCGCGCATTCAAAGGCCGGGCTCAACCGGTCTCGAGACTCAGGCTCACTGGGCTCGTAATCAGCCGCGCTTGGGCTGGACTGGTCCATAGATTCAGGCTAAATCATTCGGGCTCGACTCGCCGCGCATCCGGCAAGGCCTCTCTCTCACACGAAAGGCGTCTTCGAACATCTCTCAAGGGATGCTTCTCTCTACAGGGGCTCCTGAGAGGCGTCGAACTGCAGCTGGGGCGCCGCGATCTTCCTGACCTGGGCGGCGTCGCCCTCGATCGGGCGGGGCGGATCCAGTTTGGCGTCGAGCGAGGTCAGGTCCCGGGCCGTCACGAGGACGCGCTTCTCCAGCGAGCCGACGGTCTTGTTGTACCGGTCGACCGTGGTCCGCAGCGACGAGCCGAGGCTGTCCAGGTGCTCGGCCACTTTCCCCAGCCGTTCGGCGAGCGTTCTGCCGAGCTCGAGAATCGCCTGGGCCTCCTGGGTGATCTGGGTCGAGGACCATACAGCGGCCACCGAGCGCAGGAGTGCGAGCAGAGAGCTCGGGGTGGCCAGGGCCACCTTCTGGCGGAGCGCGTCTTCCAGCAGGGAGGGGTCATTCGTCAAAGCCTCTGAGAGCAGGGACTCCGCGGGGAGGAAGAGGACGGTGATCTCCGGCGAACCGGCGAATTCACCGGGATAGTTACGTTTGGCGAGCTCCTTGACGTGGGTGCGCAAGGCGTCGGCGTGCTTTTGCACGAGTTCGCTGCGCTTGGCCAGATCCTGTTCGCCGATGCCTTCGATTTCGTAGGCTTCGAGCAGAGCGGACAACGGGACTTTCGCGTCCACGGCGATGTGCGCCCCGCCTGGAAGGTGGATCGTCAGATCGGGCCGCGAGGCGGAGTCGGATACGTGGGAGGACCCTCGTGTCGTGGTCGAAACCCGCTGCTGTTCGGAGAAGTCCACGTGGGGGAGCATGCCCGAGGCCTCGACGATCCGACGCAGCTCGACCTCCCCCCACGTGCCGCGGGCCGAGACGGATGTGAGCGCCCTGCTGAGCGAGGCCGTTTCGTGAGCGAGCTTCTCGCTGGTCTGCGCCGCGTGGGACAGTTGCTCGCGTATCGCGGCGTCGTGGGAGGCCTGCCGGGTCTGCATCGCCGTGACCTGTTCCGTCATACTCCTCAACTGGGCTGACAGCGGCGTGATCATCTGGGCCAGGGATTGATCCGAGCGGGCGCGTTCGGCCAACTCGGCGTTCTCGCGCTCGAGGACGTCCGCGCGGCCGGAGGCTTCGGCCGCCTTGGCCTGCCATTCGGCGGCCTGGGATTGGGCCTGCCCCGAGCGCTCGCGTTCGGTGGACCGCAGGATCGCCCTCGCGTACCCGAGGACGAAACCCACGAAGAGGCACAGAGCCAGCAGAATGAGCAGCAGAAGCGTCGGTATCTCCATGCCAACCATTGTCGTCCCGGCCTCCGACGGTTTTCGGGATCGGGGATCGTGCGTCGGGTGGAGGCCCGGCGCCCTCCGGTGTAGGCGTCGTCATCCCGTATAGAGCCGGCTCCGCGAGGCGCGCCTGTTTTCCGCGCGAGTGCATCATCGCCGCGGTCGGGGCGGGTGCGATTAGGATGGCCCGGTGGTCACCTCGTCGTCGGCTCCGCCGCCCATGCACTCCGCCTTGCGGGCCCGGTTCGGCATCTCGCTGTTCTTCTTCACGAATGGGGCCGTCTTCGCGGGGATGGTCGCCCGCTATCCGGAGATCAAGCACCGCTTGGGCATGTCCGACGGGGCATTCGGCCTGACCGTCGTCGCCTTTTCGATAGGCGCGATGTCCGCGACGATCCTGCCTTCGCTCTTCATCCGGAGGCTGGGCGCTCGGGCGACGTCGCTGTGGTGGACCGCGGCCCTGGCGCTCGCCATGGGTGTGGCCGGTGTCGCCGCGAACGCCGGCTACACGCGGTTGTTCATGGTGGCCCTCTTTCTCGGCGGTGTGTGCGACGCGATCGTCGACACCGCGCAGAATTCCCATGCGATGCGAGTCCAGGAGGCCTGCGGACGTTCCATCATCAACTCCCTGCACGCCCTGTGGAGCGTCGGTTCGGTGGCCGGCGGCGCCGTCGGAGCCCTGGCCGCCACGCATGGGGTTCCGTTGGCCGTTCACCTTCCGGCGATGTCGGCGGTGTGCTTCGGCCTCGCCGCACTCGCCACACGCCTCTCGCGCCTGCCGGCGGCCGCCTCCCGGCCGCCACACGCGGAGGCATCGGGGAGTGCGGCGAATGGGGGTGGAACCGCCAGGCTCATCAGCCTTCTCCCGATCGCGATCGTCGGCATAGCGGGCATGCAGGTGGAGATCGTCGGCATGGACTGGAGCGCCAACTATCTCAACGACAGAGTTGGCTGGCCCAGCGCCGAGGCCGGGGTCGTCTACGTGGTGACCATGGTCGCGCAGGTCGTAGGCCGGATAGCCGGCGACTCAATGACGGACAGGCGAGGGAGAGGTCGGGTTGCGCGAGCGGGCATGGCCATGGCTGCCGCCGGCCTGTCCATCGCAGCGGCCTTCCCCTACTCCTGGGCGGTCATCCCCGGGTTCGCCCTGGCGGGGTTCGGGAGTGCGACCATCGTTCCCGCCGCCTTCGCGGTGGCGGACGCCGCCCCAGGCTTCCGGGACGGCACGGCGCTCACGGTGGTCGGCTGGATCATGAGAACGGGTGCGGTGGTCACGAGCCCGCTCATCGGGACGATCTCCGACGCCGTCGGCCTGCGCATCGGCATCCTCCTGCCGTTCGCCCTCGGCGGGGCGGCCTGTTTCTTCTTCTCGCGCTTCGACGCAGCGGAGGGGAAACAAGCGGCGGAGGAGAAGCGAGCGGCAGAGGGGGAGTGAGGAAGCCCGACTGGCGGTGAAACTCAGGTCAATTCAAGATTTCACCGGGTATTTGACCGGTGAAATCTGGTTTCATCGAGGTTTCACCGGCTCGGCCAGCCTCCATTCGATCAGTACCCATTCAAGGCAGCACTGATTCAGGCAACGCCCATTCGGTCAGCACTGACTCAGGCTGCACCGGTTGAGACGCATCGCCGGGATGCGTCGGCCCAGGTGCACCTGTCCAGCACGGCCAGGCGCACCCTCCCAGACGCCGGCTCAGATCCCCGATTCGGGCTCACAGAGACACACCGGTCAGGGCGCACTGGCTAGACTCGGATCAGCGACTCGACGAGGAGGAAGCATGAGCGAATTACTGGAAGGCCGCACAGCCCTGGTGACGGGCGGCACGAGCGGAATCGGGCGAGGCATCGCCGAGGTCCTGCGAATGCGCGGAGCGGCAGTCGCCGTCACCGGGGCGACCGAGGCTAGATGCGAGGACGCCCGCGCGGCCGGCTTCCCCGCCTATCGGCTGGACGTGCGGGACCGGCAGGCCTGCAACGAAGCCGTCGCACGCGCCGTGAGCGACCTGGGCGGGCTGTCCGTGCTCGCCTCCAACGCCGGCGTCTACCCCCAGACCCGCATCTCGGACATGGCCGACGAGGACATCGCCGCGATCTTCGGCGTCAACGTCACGGGCACGATCCACATGGTCCAAGCGGCGACGCCGGCCTTGAGGGAGTCCGGGCGCGGACGCGTGGTGGTGACTTCTTCGATCACGGGCAACGTCACGGGATACCCCGGCTGGTCGCACTACGGGGCGACTAAGGCGGCGCAGATGGGTTTCGTGCGATCGGCGGCGATGGAGCTGGCCAAGGACGGCATCACGATCAACGCCGTCATGCCGGGCAACGTGGTCACGCCGGGGCTCATCGCGCTGGGAGAGGAGTACATGCAGCGGATGGCCGCCGCGGTTCCGCTCGGATACCTCGGCGAGCCACGCGACATCGGCGAGGCCGTCGCCTTCCTCGCCTCCGACGGCGCCCGCTACATCACGGGCCAGGCGATCGTGGTGGACGGCGGCCAAATCCTGCCCGAGTCCCCGGAGGCCATCGCGGACATGTGAAGGCCACGAACCATTAGCGGACCTCTGCACTGGCCGAGGTCTGCCCGCTACGCCTGGCGAAGGATGTGATGTCTGGTTGGTCGCCTCGCTGCCCGCCTACGCCTGGTGAAGGAGCGCCTCGGATCCCAGGGGCATGTGCGCACCGAGGAACGTCAGGTACTTCTCACCGCCTTCGAAGACGTCCGTGCCGTTGATCATGTAGGCGCTCATGAACGGGTCCACGGCCTCGGCGTGGCGGCCCGTCTCGAAACGGGCCTGGCCCAGCCGGTACCAGACGAGCGGATTGTCGGTGGCGCCCAGGGCGATCGCATGCTGCGCGCAGTTCTCCTCCGTGACCCAGTCGCCGAGTTCCCCGGCGCTGTCGGCGATGCACGAAAAGTACCACCACGCCGTCTCGTCGTCCGCCGGAAGCATGTGGAGTGCACGGGACCACGCCTGGATGGCCTGCGGATGGTACCCGTGGTCGGCCAGGTATCCTCCGGCTTCGCCGAGTTCCCTGGGTGTGCGTGCTGTCGAGGGGTCTGTGTGCGTACGGGAACGGGAGAAGAATCCCATGGCGCCTTCCTGTCGGTCTGGATGTCCGCCGTTATTATCGGGGCGGTGCGTGCTAGATTTCCAACGGAATCGAGGGGTAACGTTCCCCCGTCCCCGGGTCGCTAGAATGGCAGTGTGTCACTCACTATCGGAATCGCAGGCCTGCCCAACGTCGGCAAGTCGACTCTGTTCAACGCTTTGACGCGCGCCACTGTGCTGGCCGAAAACTATCCGTTCGCCACGATCGAGCCGAATGTGGGTGTCGTTCCCCTACCTGATCCGCGCCTGGACGTGCTGGCACGGTTGTTCAACTCACGCAAGGTCGTCCCCGCAACCGTGAGCTTCGTGGACATCGCGGGAATAGTGCGCGGCGCCTCCCAAGGGGAGGGCCTGGGCAACCAGTTCCTGGCCAACATTCGCGAGGCGGACGCGATCTGCGTGGTCACCCGCGCGTTCTCCGACCCGGACATCGTGCACGTCGAAGGCCGCGTCGATCCGAAGGGGGACATCGAAACCGTCACGACCGAGCTCATCCTGGCGGACATGCAGACGCTGGAGAAGCAGGTTCCGCGCCTGGTCAAGGAGGTGACGGGAAAGAAGACGCCCAAGGACGTCCTGGAGACCGCGCAGGCCGCGCTGACCCTCCTGGAGAAGGGCAGGGTGCTCTCCTCGGGCGGGGCGGACCTTGACCCGGCGGTCCTCAAGAGCTTCGGCCTGATGACCACGAAGCCCTTCATCTACGTCTTCAACACCGACGACGCCGGCCTGGCCGACGAGGCCATGCAGGCCGAGCTGCGCGATTTCGTGGCGCCGGCCGAGGCGATTTTCCTCGACGCGAAGTTCGAGGCCGAGCTCGTGGAGCTGGAGCCCGAGGAGGCACGCGAAATGCTCGAGGCCTCCGGGCAGGACGAGGCCGGGCTCGACAAGCTGGCGCGGGTCGGCTTCGACACCCTCGGCCTGCAGACCTACCTGACGGCGGGGGAGAAGGAGTCGCGCGCCTGGACGATCCACAAGGGCTGGACCGCGCCTCAGGCCGCCGGCGTCATCCACACCGACTTTGAGCGCGGCTTCATCAAAGCCGAGATCGTCAGCTACGGCGACCTGGTCGAGTACGGCAGCATCGCTGAGGCCCGCGCCCACGGCCGTGTCCGCATGGAGGGCAAGGACTATGTCATGGCCGACGGCGACGTCGTGGAGTTCCGCACAGGGCTTACGTCTGGAGGTAAGAGGTGAGCCAAACACCGTTTAAGATAACTCGTCTCCTTTGATGTTGACGCTCTTAAGTTGTATCGGGTCGTTGAGCACAAATATCGAGTCATCGCAGTAGTCTGGATGATTAGTTGACGTTCCGCGGGTGGACATGCTCCAAGATCAAGGAGAGTATGTGATGGTTGATGGGGATGCAATCGTCAAGCAATTCCGTGAGCTGGCTCGAGGTACAAGCGACTCACTGCTTGCTTTCCTCCCGGCCTTTGCGGAGGCCGTCACAGTTCCCGGGACGTCGACTCTCGTGAGGACGCACTTTCTCGCGCATGATGCTAACGGAGTTCCTGCTGTGGAGTCCCTAGCAAAAGCTATGGCGGACGCAGCCCTTGACTTTTGTATACCTCGTGACAAGATTAAACAAGCGTTTGCCGATTATGGGAAAACAGGGTCAGCCGCAGCCGTGGTGAGCTTGAACGAGCAGGCTCGTGACTTATTTGTTAAATCGGAGAGCTCGGGTGAAGGTGGTGAGCTCCTTCTGTTCCTACTCCTGGAGCGGGTGCTGCAACGACCGCAACTGATTTCGAAGATGGCACTGAAGACGAATACCCAGGTGCATGTGCATGGCTCGGATGGAATTCATGGAAATCTTGCGGATGACGGCGTTCTTGACCTCTACTGGGGTGAGTCAAAGCTCTACCAGTCGAGCTCAGAAGCCTTTAAAGACTGCTTTGAAAGCATTGCTCCATACCTGCGGCCTGACGGAGGGGAACGCCGGAAGCAGGATCTGCTCCTGGTCCGAGATCATCTGAATGTTACCCAAAACGAGTTGCTTTCTCATCTGCTCGAGTACTTCGATGAGACGAAACCGAAGACGTTGAAGGTTCGATGGAACGGGGTTTGCCTAGTCGGTTTCGACCTTAACAACTACCCGAACATCGCTGCCCTCGATGAGACTCAGAAGGAGGAACTATCGAAGGCAGTCGGACGGTGGCACAACGCCGTTGGAAACCGTGTCAATGAGTTCAAGATTGTGGCCGTGAACATCGACCTCTTCTGTATCCCCATGCCTAGCGTCGCTGATCTGCGTGCTCACGTTCTGAAGCGGATGGGGGTCAAGTGACTAGCAGTATGACCTTGGAGGAAGTTGTATTCTCCTCGCAAAAGTTCAGAGATGCGTTAGAGGCTGCTCGCGAGCTTATGGTTCGTTCGGAGTTTCCAGCGGTGGAGTGGGATAGGGAGCCTCCTGCGATTGACTGGGGGTTCGCCTTGCTCTACGCCAGCGCGATTACATCGGTGCAATCCGAGCGCGCACAATCTGCGGTCCTCAGAATCGCAACGGCATGTATTCTCGCTTCTGATGCTGAGGAGGCTCACAAGGCGGCCGCTGCAGCGCTTCTCGAACGCTGTGGTAACCACATGGCCGTTGAGCTCGCGGAGTCTCGAGATCGACTTTCATCCGAGGCTTGGCAATGTCTGCCTGCTGCGCTCCGGCTGGAAGTCATTCGGAGCCGTATCGACTATTCAGTGCGTCTTTCCGGGGACCGACTGCTGGCCGTCAATCCATTTCAGGGCAAGTTTTGGGAAGCAGTGAGGGCAAACGACTGGCTGAGTGTGTCCGCGCCGACATCCGCTGGAAAGTCTCGCATCATCAGAGAGTACTTCTTGGAGATCGCACGCCAACCGGGTCCGTTCACACTGGTTTATCTCGTGCCGACACGTGCCCTCATCGAGGAAGTTTCGCGTGATTTGCGGCGGGAATTGCCTTCAGGCGTCGGGGTCTTCACGATGCCGTGGGATCCTGATCTCAAGGAGTCATCGAAGACGGTATTGGTCGTCACGCAGGAGAGGCTTCATCTGGCATTGGAACTCATTCCGTCGCTCAGAGTAAGCCTCTTGTTCGTCGATGAAGCGCAGTCCTTGACGAGTGGTGCGCGGGGAATTCTTCTTCAGTACGCGATCGAGCGCGCCATTAGGCGAAGTCCGGAGGCACAGGTGCTGTTCGCGAGTCCACTCACCTCCAATCCGGAATTGTTCGTCGAAGAAGCGCCTCCCGACCAGTGTTCCGACTCCTTCGTATCGGAGACGGTCACGGTGAATCAGAATCTCTTCTGGGTCGAGGATATCAGCCGGAAGCCTCAACGCAGAGCCGTGTTCCTGGTGTCGGGCGAAAACAAGCACAGAGTTGGTGAACTTGTGCTCGCGCGACGCGCGACAAATGTGCCTATGCGCATCGCGCTGGTGGCTCATACCCTGGTCGGAAATACTCCCGGAAACGTCATCTACGTCAACGGTCAGAGTGAGGCTGAGAAGGTTGCGAAGGCTGTATTCGAGCAGCTGCCACCCGTGACGAAAGTTGACATGGAGATCGAGGATTTACAGGACCTAATCAAGACAGCAGTTCACAGTAAGTACTTACTTGCCGACGTCTTAGACCGACGTGTAGCCTTCCACTACGGGAACATGCCGCTGGTAGTGCGTACGGAGATTGAACGTCTTTTCGGCGAAGGAAAGATCTACTACTTGATTTGCACGTCGACCTTGCTTGAGGGCGTAAATCTTCCATGCCGAACAATTTTTATGCGTAACCCCAAGAAGGGGACTGGTAATCCGTTAAGTGAGGGCGATTTCTGGAACTTGGCGGGACGTGCAGGGCGCTGGGGTAAGGAATTTGCAGGCAATGTCGTATGTATCGACACTGATGATGACAAACTCTGGCCTAACCTCCCCCAGGTGCGAAAGCGGTCGCAGATCACCCGAGCAGTTAGCAAAGGACTTGACGAAACGTTAGGGCTGATATCATTTGTGCGCGCAGCCGATGAAGTGTCCAATGACAGCGTCTCTGAAAGTCTCTTCGCATACTTATGCTCACGGTATCTCGCAGGCGAGTCCAATCAGGCGCTTCTCGATCGTGTTCCGCTCGAGTCAGAACGTAGCGAGATTGAGTCCGCGGTTAAACATGCGGCAACCGATCTTAAGATCCCTGTCGAGATTGTTACGCGACACACCGGTATTGCACCCATATCGATGGAACGCCTGCTTGACAATTTCCGTCAGTCTGGAAAGACGCCGACCGACCTCGAGCTGCCGCTGCCCGAGGAACCTGATGCGAAGGTGCGGTTTCAAGAGGCACTTGTGCGGATCGGCGCGACTATGACGAACGTCTTCGGAAAGCCCCAATCAGGTGATGATCGACGCAAGTGGCAGCTCGCCAACCTCATCGTCAACTGGATGAAGGGCATGCCCCTGGCACGGTTGATCGATCAACGGCTCAAGGCTAACAGCAGGCTCACTACTGCGACGGCAATCCGAGATGTCATGAGAGACATTGAGTCAATGGCACGGTTCCACGCGCCCAAGTACCTCGCCTGCTATGCCGATTTGCTTGAGGTCTACTCAGACGAGTTCGGGCTAAAAACTGCTGCACGGGCTGACTACGCGATGATGCTCGAGCTTGGCGTCTCCCGCTCGAGTGAGGTCGTGCTCATGTCGCTTGGCCTTTCCCGGACGGCTACCGTTGCTTTATCCGAATTCATCGGAGTCGACGAGTGGACGCGGGCTGAAGCTCTGGAATGGCTCGCGGCTCAGAACTTCGATGGGCTCGGAGTGCCAGTACTCCTGCAACGAGAGATAAACGACATGCTTGAGAACGCTACCACGCGCGACCGAACCGAACCGGAAACCAAATAGTCAGGTTGGACTCTACGAGTAAAGAAAGGATTCTACACCAAATGCGGTATGTCGACCACCCCTTGGGCAATACCATTCGTCTTCGTCCGAGATGGCGGGGGCTGATAGTAGGCGTAACGGAGTGAGCAAAGTCGAGTTCCGGTTCAATGCGTAGAGTTAAAGAAAGCTTTGCTTTTCTCCCCTACTGACGAAGGAAGTGCCGTGGGCACTTGTCCGCTATGTCTTGATATGTGCCATGAGTGGAAGGGATTCTGGTGGCTGCCGGATAACCCTGGCAAGCGGATCTCAGGAGTTCTCAAGTTCAACCCGAAAAACGGTTTGACACTTTCACTTAGTTTTCCTTCTGGTGATTCATTTTCATGCTTTTCTTTTCGCTGGGAGGTGCTTTATGGGGAGATTGATGGGCTAAAACTAACTCTTTTTGACTGTTTTCCTAACTCTCCTAAGCCAGAGGCCCTTGTGGGCTACATGGAGGGGAACGCTCTACAACTGAAGGTGAAGATTGGAAGGGCACTTATAAATTCTCACTGTGAAATCGATGCGAGTTTCCGTTTTGCTGAGTTTCCTGTTGCGGGTCTTGATGAATGGGTGGGTATGTTAGCGGCAGGAGGTGCTTCGCGACCTGCCGATTTTGCTGAAGTAGAGATTAGAGAAGAAGGTGAACAGGGTATTAAAGCTAATGATAAGCCTGTAGTTTACGACCTTTCTTTTCGTTGTACCTCTTCCCCAGGCGATCAGGACGGCGAAGGAGTATATTTACGGGCTTCGTCTTAAAAAGGTTTTACTCTCGAAGAAGTAATAGAAAATGTTCGCCTAATGCAAAAAATTATGACGTTCGCTCTGCAAAATACTCTTAATGTAATTTGGGTATGTTTAGGAACAGGCTCGTCATTGGATCGGAAATCATGTTCAAGGATTGATCTTCTCTATTCCTTTTCTCTGAATGAAAATGATGGTATTAAATGATTAAGAGGCGAAATGTCTTTCTTTATGTGTGAACACTTGTCGTTTGAACGTTTAGTATGGCAATAGTATGAAATACGTTATAGATTGAGTGAAGCTATTAATATAATAATGAGTCTGCATTATACACCGTCTCCTTATGTCGAAAGCAATCTTTTGATGGTAGTAGGTGCAGCCGAAGTTTTGCACAGACGACTCGGAATCCACAATCGCATTATTCCCATATCCAACAGAAGATTCAAGAAAATGCGTAGGTTTATGCTCGGCAAAGTGTTTAAAGAATATGGGGAATATAAAGATAGACTCAGAGAATCTATATCTATACGCAATGAACCAATTTTTAAAGATCGGCTTCTTGATCTCGCCAAACGGCTTGACCAAAAAATGATTGACCTTCTCTGTCTGGATATTGGTCACTGGGCGCAGAGAACAACGAAGGCCCGCAATAACCTCACACATGAAGGTAAAGCGTGTGAGTTTTCACTCGAGGAACTTGACGCCATTGTTGAAGTGACGAGGGCCGTCGTGGTTCTTAACCTTTTAAAGGAGCTTGACCTGTCCCTCGATTGTCAGCAGGAGATTGTGCGCGAGCATCCGCAATTCGGTAGGACAGCTCGACTAGCAAAAGAATACTTGGCTGGCGGTTCAAAAAGTCGGACTGCAATTGAGGAGGGTGCTTGACTTTCTTGTTTTCGGACACTTTGATTCGAATTGCGCTGAGTCGGGGAGGAACGAAGGAATTTGTCGTGTAGAAAACTTTTCAGAGATTTTGCCTGTTAAGTGACAACTTATGCTTTTAGATGACTATTGGGGTGGCTATCAACTCTATCGTGCAGATCTGAGTGTGTGCGAGGTACTGCCAAGAAGATTGATATCGACTAGGGCGTGGTATGGATGTCGTGGTTTATTGGCGCTACCATCAATCGGATTGTCTTGGCTCTACTTGGAGAATGGCGCGTGCGGGGAAGGGTAATTGGGCTGTTGCTCGGGAGTACTGCGAAACCAGTTCTAGTTACTACTGCTTTGAACGTCTGTGGCGCGGTGTCGTTCTGGTGGACGGTACGGCCAAGCTCCTGGTTCCGTGCTACGCTTGTCCGTTGCCAAGCTATATCTCTATGACTGCTCAGTTCCCGTTGCACGTCGTTACAGCCTCAGAAAGATGTCGGTATCTGTCTGACTGTCAGTACGGCTCCCTTTCTGTTATTTGCCTGATTCAAATCCCGCTATTTGCCTGATTCAAACTCGGCAATCTGCATGATTGACTCATGGTTTACATGCGTCGGACCGCTGATTTGGAACTGGATGACCTGTTTCCTCATATCGCCGCAATAGCGCTTGACAGCCCTAAAGCCGTCGGCAAGACGACGACGGCCGCTCAACGGGCTATGATTGCCATGAGTCTGGACCGGACGGCGGAACGCGTGCCCTTTGAGGCGGATCCAGAGCTGCTCCTATCTCGTCCACGTCCGATACTCATAGACGAGTGGCAAAACGTGCCAGAGGTGTGGGACGTAGTCCGGCACGCCGTCGATTGGGATCTTTCTGGAGGCCAGTTCCTTTTGGCGGGAAGTGCGACGCCCCGGGCTGGTGCAACCGCGCACTCAGGCGCAGGCCGAATTGGCAGGCTTCGCATGCGCCCCATGACTCTTGAGGAAAGAGGGGTTGGGGAGCCAGCCGTGAGCCTGACGAACCTCTTTTGGAGGGCGGTCGCGAGCAGCTTCACGGGCAAACCGATGTGGGGCTGTCGAGGTATGTCGAGGAGATTCTGGCGTCCGGCTTTCCCGCTCTCCGTTCTCTCAGTGGCCGTGCTCGGCGTTTTCAGCTTGACTCTTACCTTCGCAATGCGGTTGACCGTGACGTGCCCGAGCAAGGACTCGCTGTTCGCAGACCGGATGCGCTGATGGCATGGCTGCGGTCTTACGCGGCAGCCACCTCCAGCACAGCTGGGTACTCACAGATTCTTGACGCTGCCACCCCGGGGCAGGCCGACAAGCCGGCTGGTTCTACGGCGGACGCGTACCGGCGAGTGCTGGAATCTCTATGGCTTCTCGACCCGGTGCCCGCCTGGGAGCTCGGCGGCAGCCAGTTCACGCGACTCAGCCGCTCCCCGAAGCATCACCTCGCTGATCCTGCGCTCGCCACTCGTCTTCTCGGTCTGAACGAAGCGAAGCTCCTGGAAACCGGAGGCGGTCCTGTCGGGCCCGAAGGGAGGACCGTGCTTGGAAGTATGTTCGAGTCGCTGGCGACATTGTGCATCCGCGTCGTGGCGCAAGCTGCCGAGGCCGACGTCGGGCACTTCCGCACACGCAACGGCGACCACGAGGTCGATCTGGTCGTCACTCGTGAAGATGGTGCCGTCCTGGCGATTGAGGTCAAGGCTGCCGGTGCAGCCGACGACGGCGACGCCAAGCACCTTCAATGGTTGCGCAGGTAAATCGGGCAACGGCTGATAGATTCGATCATCGTCAATACCGGAACCGCCGCCTACCGTCGCCCTGACGGCGTCGGTATTGTTCCTTTTGCTCCGATCGACGTGTGATTGTGCTAATGGTTTGCCTGATTATATTTTTGAGTCGGTTTTGACTGCATCATGGGAAGAGTCGTTAATCTTGTGTACAGGCGGGCTTCAGCGTCTAATGTGGGGCTGAGATAAAAGTTGCCGACTTGCGGGGTTTGTCTTGCATTCTATGCCGCAAGCCTGTAAACTAATATCAACATTCGGGCCCACTCGGTATAAGCCGGGTGGGCCCTTCGTTTTCAAGGGCGGCAGAATGAAGAAGTGGATAGACCTAAAGAGTCAGGTTCAGAAGCACGTTGAGCGAGGGCTGGATTTGGGCCCTGTATCATCTGATGACTTTGCTTTATTCCTCTATTCAAGCAACTACTATCGAGTGAGCGGCTATGCCAGGTGCTTCTATGAACGTGATGCTGACCGTTACGTTCCGGGCATGACTGCTACGAAATTGATGGAGGTTTACGATCTAGACCGTGCTGTGCGGAACAGTGTGCTTGACGGGGTTGGCGTTCTTGAGCCAACACTCCGTAGCCGAGTTGCCTACCATTTCGCGAAGTTAGCGGGCGGGGGAGGTGCTTACCTCGATGAGCATCTGTATCTCCCTGCGGGGCCGGAGCCAGATCCGGGTAATGGTCGTGCTCACGACCGTTGGCAGAAGGAAGTTGCAAACCGAGACAAAGTTTTGAAGAGCTTCAACCAAATTCAGAAACGTCATGAGATTTTCATCCAACATTACGTGAGGAAAGGAGATCCTATTCCTTTTTGGGCAGCAATTGAAGTGGTCTCCATTGGGACTTTCTCGCGTTTCTTACGCGCGCTTCGTGACAAGAGTGTCTTGGCCCCAGTCACGAAATCCCTCGAACTTGAAGATGAATCTAAGCTTCTTCAAGCCATTCAAAACATTACCTTCATGCGAAACATAGCGGCGCATCATGGACGCTTGTGGAATCGTCGGTTTGAAGGGCATGTGACTCTCCCGGCGGTGGCTCTTGATGTTAAACGAAAGTACCTTTCGACAACGACACCAGCAGCGGCACTTACCCTCCTGGCGGGACTAGTCGACCAAATCGAAAAGAGCAATAGTTACTCGGATAGCCTGCTCAACCTCATCCACTCGAATCCGAGTCTGGTCGATGGGTACTATCGCTCCATTCTTTAACTTGTTTAGCGACAGACGTATAGGGAACCTCTCATCTGTCTCTCGGCCCTGCTTTAGTATTTGAGAGTTCCTTACGCGGATTCGCTCAGGAGCGACATCGTTCGCTCCCCCAGATTGGCCAAATCGTAACGGTATGCTGCTGCATTCAAGGCCGGAGCGCGTGCAGCGGGAAGGTGATCGTGCCGTCGGGCAGGGTTGCCGTGAAGCCGGTTCCTGTGATCACCGCTTTGAAAGCCGGGGGCGCGGCGTCGATCTGGGCGACGGCGGAGGTCAGGCTCCCGGCGCCTCGCTGCGCCTGCGCGCCGCCGAGCTTGACCTCGATCGCCGCCCAGTTTCCGTTGGGCATCGTCAGAACCGCATCGATCTCATGCCCGTTGGAGTCGCGGTAGTGGTACACATGCCCGCCCAGGGCCTCCGCGTAGACGAGCAGGTCGTGTACAACGGCGGACTCGAACAGGAAACCGAGCGTCGCCAGGTCCGTGCTTAGACGGTTGGCGTCGGCGTGCAGCGCCGCGGCGGCCAGCGCGGGATCCGCCAAATGGTATTTGGACGAACGGCGCAAGCGAGCCTTGGACCGCAGGGAAACGGCCCAGGGCTGGATCGTCTCAAGGAGGAAGACGCGCTCCAGCAGCTCGAGGAGCTTAGTGGTTGTGCCCTCCGAAGGCGCAGGGAGCGTCCGCGACATGTCCTTGCGCAGCGTCGCCCGGGAAACCTCGCTCGCGGTGGAACGGGCCAGCGAGGCGATGAGCTGCTCGACGACTACCGGTTCGGAGCGCAGGCTCGCGAGCCGGTTGAGGTCGGTGGTCGCGATGTCCTTGATGTAGCTCTCCATGCTGCGGGCGGCGATGTCCGATGGGGCGCTCAGCAGGCCGGGGAAGCCGGGATGCAGAATACTGCAGACGATCTGCTCAAGCGGAACCGCGGACATCGAGGGTTGCGGTATGGCGCCGTCGAACAGCGCTCTCAGTGAGACCCCGTCGTCGTTGAGACAGCCGCCTTTCTCCGCCCAGGTCATGGTGCGCTGTCGGACTCGGATGAACCGCGCCGCACCGGTGTGCCGGATGGGATCGGCGGTCGGCACGGCCGAGCCGGTGAGGATGAAACGTCCGGGCTCTGGAGAGAAGTCGACCTCCCTGCGTGCCAGGTTCCAGATCTGGGGGACGATCTGCCACTCGTCGAGGAGGCGAGGGCTCGCCCCGGCCAGCAGCAGACGCGGATCGACCTCGGCGGCCATTTGCGCCTCCGGTGTGTCGAGCAGCGTGTAGGACGATGCGTGCGCGAGACCCGTCATGGTCTTGCCGCAACCACGAGGGCCTTCCAGAATGGCTGCGCCGGTCGACTCGAGCACGCGAACCATGAGAGGGTCTACGGCGCGCGGAAGATAGCTGACGCCCGTGATCTCGCTGGTGTCCACGGGGCCAGTCTAGACGCATTCCGGGGCGCGCAGAGGCCTTGTTGGGGGATTTGCAGGGCTTGAAATGAGGGATTTGCAGGATCTGAAAAGGGGGATTTGCAGGGCTCGAAGTGGGGATTTTGCAGATTTGGGAAGGGGGCGGGGCCCTCCGCCGATTCTGATCGACGAAGCGCCGATGGCGTTCGATTCCGGTGCACCGTTGACTTCGCCGTCGTCGCGCCATAGCCTCGCGACAGCGGACGGCGCGGCGGCAGCCCGCTGAACGACGTGCTGAAACCGCAGCCTGTCTAGCTAGATGGGCAGCCTACTAGACAAGATGGTGAGTTCGATAGCGCAGGTTTTCTGGACGGTCAACGTCCTTTCGCAGGCCATTGCGGCCGGTTTCGCCTTCTCCTACGTCGTCGTCTTCGGATCCTTCCTGCAATGGACTATCCGCCGGCGAAACTGGGAGTTTTTCACTGAGCAGTACGCGCCGTTCAGGCGGAAGCTGAAAGTCAGGAGGACCTACTTCGCCTTCCTTCCGGTGGGGCCGTTGCTTGTGGCGGTGCTCTCCCTGATCGCCAACCACGGCCGGCATGCCCTGCTGCCGCAGGTGCTCGCCGTCGTCTTCTTTCCCCTCTACTTAGGCCTCGCCCACATACCCACCGGGTTTGCGAAGCTCGAGGAGCAGGTCAATTCGGGGCATCCTATCGACGACGAGCGCCAGATCGCCACATATCTCCGATGGAACCTGCCGCTCCACATCCTTCTGGGCTCCCTCTACGCTGCGGTCGCCGCCGCGCTGCTCCTCACATAGGAAGGCCAGCGCCGCGGGGCCCTGAGGGAACGCGGGGCCCTGAGGGAATCGGTTGGTGTTCCGAACGCTTTTCTCGATTCTCCATCGCAGGCCGACGGCACAAGGTCCTTTCGAGCAACGGCGAAACCCCCGACGCCGAGCCGCCATCGACAGCCAGCGCTATGCCGTCTTAAGCCCGCATTTTGCTACACCGACTGCTCCACGCCTGTGGCGGGTTTACCCCGCACACCGTCGCCGATGGGCTGAAGCCGTGGGGCGGCCCCTCGCCAATGCCGATTTACCGCCCCTGCCGAGTCCTCCAGCGGTTTGTAAGGATTCTTCGAGACAATCGGCGGCATGGGATCGCCAGCGCGAGTTTCGAAAGGACCGATCGATGAACTTTGAAAGGACCGATGGCATGGACAATCGCGATCGCACGGGCGCCAAGCGGGCGCCCGAGGCCGCCAATCCCCTCATGCTCCAGGCCTTCGCCTGGGACCTGAACGCGGACTCCAGCCACTGGCGGCTCCTGGCGGAAAACGCCGCCTTCCTGGCCACCTGCGGGGTGAGCTCCATGTGGCTCCCACCCGCCTATAAGGGGCAGGCGGGGGTCAAGGACGTCGGGTACGGCGTCTACGACACCTATGACCTGGGCGAGTTCGACCAGAAGGGCACCGTGCCAACCAAGTACGGCACCAAGGACGAATACCTCGCCGCCATCGAGGCCCTGCACGCCGCAGGCATCGCCGTGGTCGCCGATATCGTTCTCAACCACCGGATGGGAGGCGAGGCCACCGAGACCGTGCGCGCAACCCCCGTCGACCCGGCGGACCGGCGCCGCCCCATCGGCGAGCCCGAGGAGATCACCGCCTGGACCCGCTTCACCTTCCCGGGCCGGGCGGGGGCGTACTCGGACTTCGCCTGGGACTGGACCTGCTTCCACGGCATCGACTGGGACGAGGCCCGCCAGCTCGCCGGCGTATGGCTCTTCGAGGGCAAGCAGTGGAACGAGAACGTCGATGACGAACTCGGCAACTACGACTATCTTATGGGCGCCGACGTCGACGCCACGGACCCCAAGGTGCGCGCCGAGCTCGACCGGTGGGGCCGCTGGTACGTCGAGACCACCGGGGTCGACGGCCTGCGCTTGGATGCCGTCAAGCACGTCGGCGCGGACTTCTTCGCCAGCTGGCTGCCCGAGCTGCGCCGCGCCACCGGGCGGGCCCTCCCCGCCGTCGGCGAATACTGGTCTCAGAACGTGGCCGAGCTGAAGGAATACCTCCAGGCCGTCCCCTCCACGAGCCTGTTCGACGTGCCCCTCCACTTCCACCTGCACGCCGCCTCGACCTCCAACGGCGACGTGGACCTCTCCCGCCTCTTCGAGGGCACCCTCGTCGAAGCCGATCCGGCACGCGCCGTCACCTTCGTCGAAAACCACGACACCCAGCCGGGCCAGTCGCTGGCCTCCACCATCCAGCCGTGGTTCAAGCCCTCGGCCTACGCCCTCATCCTCCTGCGAGACGCCGGAACGCCCTGCGTCTTCTGGGGCGACCTGTTCGGCACTCCCGAAACCGGCGACCTGCCGGCCGTCACCGAACTGCCGATGCTCATGACCATGCGCCGCGCCCTGGCGCACGGGCCGCAGCACGACGCCCTCGACGCGCCCGACGTCGTCGGCTTCG
>ERZ773067.747-NODE-747-length-18811-cov-2.346929_pt1 | contig 18811 bp, 12 predicted proteins | sample MGYA00580622_ERZ773067 | MGnify/ENA primary metagenome ERZ773067 (study PRJEB29015, sample SAMEA2737998) | human oral metagenome | biome: human oral; feature: human-associated habitat; material: dental | place: China | collected 2113 ...
ACTAATGGTTGTACGCAGCATACATGCCTGCACTGATACACTTCCATCGGCCAGGACAACAACTAAAGTCCCTGACCGGCGGCCATGAGACCGGGTATGCTGTCAGAAAGACACCCCAGGAGAAAAGATATATGCAGCACGAACATGAGTGGATCCAGAATTATTCTATGAAATATTTAAAAACCTTCCTGATCTCCATCGAAAGCCGCAGACCCCACACCCACAGGGATCTGGAAATTGGTTTGATCCTGGAGGGAAGCATCCGTCTAAAGGTGGATCATGAGGAAAAGCTCCTGGAAAAACATGATCTATATCTGATCAACCCCCATCAGGTACACTCCCTGAGTGCCCCGGATCAACGAAATGAGATTTTGATTATTCAGCTTTCTCCAAAGCTTTGCCAGCCCTACTTTCCCCGGATTTCCCAATGGTATTTTGACAGCTTTTGGGTACAGCCGGAAAACACCAAAGCCCTGGCTCTCCTATGCTGCCGTCTGGCCATCTGCTGCCTTTCCCACGAAAAGGGTTTTGAACTGGAGGCAGCAGCCCTTGCCAATCTCCTCCTGTTCCGGCTTTTTCAAACCAATCCCCCCCTGGTCCCTGGAGAAAACAAACAACTGCAAAAAAGCAGGGTCCAAAGACTGGAGCCCTACCTGTATTATATTGATGAGCATTACAAAGAAACCCTCTCCCTGTCGGACCTGGCCAGACAGTCGGGACTTTCTCTCTATTATCTTTCCCATCTTTTTACAGACATTTTAGGAATGTCCTTCCGCAGCTACCTGGCAGAAGTGCGCTTTGAGCATGCCCTGGTTTTGCTGAATCAAACCCATATGAAAATCCTGGACATCTGTCTGGAATCCGGTTTTTCCTCTGGAAAATACCTTGACAACATGGTAAAGAAAAAGTTCGGCATTACCCTAAAGGAGTACCGCAAAAGACCCCGTAAAAAAGAACAGCCCTTAGAACAGCCCCTGCTGCTTCCTTCAGGACAAAATGCAGACCAGCAGCTGGTTTTTGCGGATCTTTTGGCGGTCAAAAAACTGCTGGTCTATCTATCCCTTAGGACAGGGAATCAAAAATCCTGCGAAGAATCTGGCTGTTTAAATAGGACACCAGGCTGACCCCCATCAGTGACCAGAAAATCAAGCCCATGGCCATGCTGCGAAGGGAGGAGAAGGTTAAAATCACCGGCCCTGCAGTTAAGATCAAAAGCAGGAAGGTATACGGGAGCTTGGCAAAGGTGAGAATACAGGCATTTTTTAAAGTATTTCGAACCGTATTTTCAAACCGGGCCTGGAGGGCCAGGGCATAGATGGAAATACTTAAAATCAGGCAGAGCAAGACAACCAGGGGAAACCGGAGCCAGCTTAGCCTCGGCTGCAGACCCAAAATCCATAAATCCGCCCCCAGCATAATCCCCCCTGCCAGCAGCAGTATCCAAAGGAGGGTGCTTTGTATAAAATTTTCCCGAAAGGCTTTGAAAAAGCTGGAAAAAATATATCCTTCTTCATTTTTTACCAGCCGCAGCATTACAGAATACAGAGCGGCTGTGGCAGCCCCCATGGTAACCACCGGCAGGGAGCAGCAAAGCCAAAGAAGGTTCAGTATCACCAGATCCGCCATCCGTCCCATCAGCCGAAAAAAGATATTGTCTGTAAATCTGATCATCAAACCTCCCCTTCTTCCCCTACCTCAGCTCAATAGAAAGGATCCTTGGCCTTGCCCCTGTTAAAGCAATGCTTGTTTCATCCGGACCGGAGGTCCCCACATACACCATGGCCTGTTTAGAGTCCAAAACCCTCTCTCCCTCCTCATTCACCACCAAAAAGACCTCCCAAGCCAGAATTATTTGGATTTCCCTTTCCTCCCCAGGGGCCAGGGCCACCTTTTCAAAGCCGCAAAGCACCGGATGAGGAGGCGCCAGAGGACTTTCGTTTTTCACATAGATCTGCACCACCTCCTTTAGGGAAATCAGACTGTGGTTTTTGAGCTTAACCTTTACCAAAACCTCCTCCCTGGATCCAGGAGTATATTCCAGGGAAGCCTCCTCCACCAAGGCCCTGCCATAGCTTAGGCCAAAGCCAAAGGGATACAAAGGCTCTTTGGTCAGATACCGGTAGGTGCGTCCTGTCATGGAATAATCCGTAAATTCCCCAAAGCCTGACAAATCCTGATAAAAGGTAATGGGAAGCCTGCCGCTGGGAGAAATCTCTCCAAACAGAATCTGTGCCAGGGCCCGGCCTCCCTGGGCCCCGGGATACCAGACCTGTAATATCCCATCCGCCCTTTCCTTTGCCAAGGCCAGGTCCATGGCGCTTCCTGTAAAGGAGCAAAGGATCAAGGGCTTTCCTGTATTGAGCAGAGCCTCTAAAAGCCTTTCCTGGGAGGGAGGGAAGGCCAGATCCTTTTTGTCCCCGGAGGAATAGGCATTGCCCGTATCCCCCTCCTCTCCCTCCAGCTTTTCATCCAATCCCAAACAAAGGATCACCACATCGCTGTGCTCTGCCACCGCCAGAGCCTCGCTGATCCGGTCATCCGCCTGGGCCAGAGCCTCAGTTTTATCCTGAAACAAGTGGCATCCCTGGGAATACAAAATCCTGGCCCTGTCCCCGGCATAGTCCTGGATCCCCTCCAGAGCAGTAACATACCGGGAGGCGGTGCCATGGTAGTTCCCATCCAGACTGCTTCTGCTGTTGGCATTGGGCCCGATCACCCCGATGGTTTTTATCCTTTCCAGAGAAAGAGGCAAAATTCCATTGTTTTTCAGCAGAACAATGGACTCTCCGGCAGCCTCTGCCGCCAGCTCCAAATGCTCCTTTGATTCCACCACCGTATAAGGAATAGAATCGTATTCTGTTTCCTCAAACATCCCCAGTAAAAACCGGGTGGTGAACAGACGGATGGCAGCCTCCTGGATGGTCTGCTTTTTCCCCAGCTTTTTCCGATAGGCCTCCATGAGGCAAAGATAGGAGCAGCCGCAGTTTAAATCACAGCCTGCGTTGAGGGCCATGGCAGAGGACTCCACCCCGTTCTTGGCAATCCCATGATGCTCGTGAAAATCCCGAATGGCCCAGCAATCGGAAACATAATGCCCCTCAAAGCCCCATTTCCCCCGGAGAATCTCCTCCATCAGCTCCTGGCTGGCACAGCAGGGCGCTCCATTGGTGCGGTTGTAGGCCCCCATCACCGCCTCCACCCTGGCCTCCTGGACACAGGCGGCAAAGGCAGGAAGATAGGTTTCAAACAGATCCTTTTTGCCTGCCCTGGCATCAAAGGAATGACGCAGATGCTCCGGCCCGGAATGCACCGCAAAGTGCTTGGCACAGGCGGCGGTTTTTAAATATGGTCCCTCCCCCTGAAGGCCCTTGATTTCCTCCACTGCCAGACTGGCCGTAAGACAGGGATCCTCCCCCAGGGTTTCATGGCCTCTGCCCCATCGGGGATCCCTGAAAATATTTACATTGGGCGTCCACAAAGTCAGCCCCTTATAAATGTCCCGGTCCCCATGGGTTCTGCTCGCATTGTACTTGGCTCTGGCCTCCAAAGCCACCGCCTCTCCCATGCGGAACAAAAGAGCCCTGTTCCAGGAGGCTGCCATGGCAATGGCCTGGGGAAAAACTGTGGCAGTGCCTGCCCTGGCCACCCCGTGGAGTCCCTCATTCCACCAATTATACGCCGGGATATTCAGCCTTTCAATGGCTGGGGCATCGAATTTCAGCTGGGAAACCATCTCCTCTACGGTCATCTGCTCCACCAACCCCTTGGCCCTCTCCCTGGCTTTTTCCCTATTGATCATCTGCCCCTTCCCCCTAACGGATTGCCCTTTAGAAACTCCCTCTTATGGTCCATAGAGGCCTTCGCTGCCCCCTGGATATGGCCCCGTTCCACATTCCTCTCCCTTTTCATGCCATCTCTCCTTCTCTATACACCGTATCCTTCTCCGGTCCCAAATAGGAAGGTTTGATACAGGCCCCCTCCAGGGGGTAAAGATAGATTCTTTCCAAAGCAGCTCCAGCCTCCCGGGCCATCAGCTGAATGCGGTTCATCCCCTTTTTTAAACGAATTTTTACCCTGGCCCGGTGTTCCTGGGTCAGCACCCCTTCACACCAGGCCAGGCTTTTTGCCTCTCCTGCCTTATAGCCCTCCCCCAGGGTGTCCAGGTTAAAAAGCTCCTCCCCATTGACCAAAGCCCAAAAACCAAGACTCCCTCCAAAAACCAGAGGATTGGCAGGAGAGGTGCGGATTTCCAAAAAATACTCCCCCGCCTCCTCTCCCCAAAATCCATAGGTCAGGGAGGGGGCCTCCTGAATATGGGAAAAAGAAGCAGTGGGAGGGAACACCTTCATGGCGCTTCCGTATTTTCCAAAATCTGTCAGCTCCTGAAACTCTGCCCTTTTTCCCTGCCAGATGCCTCCCTGCTTTTCCTGATACCTGCAGGCTCCAAGGGCATAGATTCTGTTTTCCGGAATACAGGTGCCAGGAGGAACCTGTCTGAAATCCCTTCTGGCAGCCCGAACCTGCACCGGCACAGACTCGGTGCCGGCTTTGATGTGAAAGCTGCATTCATACACCTGTCCATAGATAAAACTGCTTTTATCCACTGTTAAAAGGATTTCCTCCTGTTCCTCTGTACTGCCCTTGGTTTTGGAGCAGCACAGCCAGCCGCAGCATACATCTGCTTCCCACTGCAGCCTTCCCTCTCCCCCATTGGCAATCTGCAGGCAAAGGGACGAAGCCTCAGACAGGGCAAAATCCTCCAAGATCAAGGGAATGGGAAAATACTGGTTGGTAAAATGCTCTGTCCCGTCTGCTCTGGATACCACCAGTCTGGGTTTTAGGGGCAGGGTCAGCACATGGTTTACCGGATAGCGGCTGTCCTCCTCATTCCAGTTGGTAAAGCCGATATGACTGGCCAGCTCCATCCCCCTCCATTTTCCCTCTTTGAAATTTCCAAACTCCACAGCCAGCCTCCGGTCCTTTTGGATGCATTCTGTCATCCTTTCCCCCATGGTATTGGCAGCGGCTTTGCCCTGGGCGCTGTACAAATGATTCTTGCCTGCATACAGATGCATTTTCAATACATTCAGGGAAGCAGCCGCCGGGAAATAAATCATGCTGTAATAGCAGTCCCCTGCCCTGGTTTTTGAAAGCTTTTCATGCAGGGCATCGTTTTTATTCTCCAGCTCCTGCACCAAAGCCAGCATCCTGTCTGCCTCCCGGTAATGGGCGGGATGGTATACCCGGTCATTGCAGGCTTCCGGACGGCGCAGACCGTTTAGCCGGATATATCCCTCTAAAACCTCCTGAATGGCCTTCCCTTCCCCAGGATGTTTTACAAAGGGGCCAAAAATGGTTTCCAGCCATTGCTTCGTATACAAACCCGTTGTATCAGCACCTCCCAGGCCCTCAAAATCATAGGCCAATGCCATAAAATATCCCAGGGGGTATTCCTGGAATTTCACATCCCCCGCATTCACAATCCAAAGCTTTCGGATGCCGTATGCATAGGCCTGGGTCATTTGCTCCCAGATCTTAGAAAGGGGGGTGGAGGCCAACCATTCATAGGAAACGGGATCTCCGTGGTAATCCAGGTGGTAATACATTCCAAAGCCTCCCGGGTGGTCTCTTTCCTCCTCCCCGGGCAAGGAACGCATATGGCCGAAATTGTCCTCGCACAGCAGCAGGGTTACATCCCTTAGGGCTTCAAAACCTGCCAGCCCTCCCTTCTGCCCCTCTCCAAAGTAATAGTCTTCCACCTCTTTATACACGGCAAACAAAAGGGGAAGTTTGGGATTGGTTTTTTCCAGACAGGCTTCCATCAGTTCCCGCTGCTTTACGATGATTTCCTTCAGCTGGCGGATATTTTCCAAAAGATCCGCCTCCTCCCCCAGCATTTTGGAATCCCGCTCCCCCCGCATCCCAATGGTGGGAAAGACCCTATGTCCCTGGCTTCGTTTCAGGCCATCCTCCCAGAAGCGGACAATCCCCTTTGTATTTCTTTCATAGCTCCAGTCGTCGCCATAGGGGCTGCCCTTTCCCCGCACATGGCTGTATTCCTCTCCAGAGCGCATACAGGGCTCATGATGGGACATGCCCACATAAATGCCATAGGCATCCGCCAGCTCCATGGAGGCCAGCCCCGGCCCATCCTCCATAAAAGAGGAGGTCCACATGGCAGGCCAGATATAATTCCCCTTCATCCGTAAAAGGTATTCAAACACATGGTCATACATCTGGGCATGAAAGCCTCCAAAATGCTCCGTGGTCCAGCTTCCAAAACAGGGCCATTCATCGTTGATGAAAAATCCCCGGTACTCCACCGAGGGCTCCCTGGATAAAAAGGGCGGCAGGAAAACCAGCTTGCTGTTTTCCCCCTCGTCCTTTACCGCCCCTTCTTCATCATAAAAAACCGCCTTTTGATAATGGGGATAAGCACAGTCCCCCCAAAACAGAGCAGGAGGCACCCCCAAAAGCTCTGAAATATAAAACAGTCCGTAAAACAGGGAGATTTTTTCACTGCCACACACCAGCAGGGCCTCTTCCACCCCCTCTGCAGGATTGGTACAAAGCAGGAGTCCAAAGCTTTCCCGCCGTCCCTTAACCTCTTTTAAAAAGGGATAGGCTTCCTCCAGCTCCTTTGCCAGAGCATCCTCCGGCAAAAGGGGAAGGACTGCCTGTTTGCAGGGCTGCAAAGACCGGCAGAAAGCAACCCTGCTTCCGGTTGTTTCCCGGATATCCCTGGCAACCTTTTTTGCAATCCTTTCCAGGCCTCCCTCCCCGGAAGGAAGAAAAAAACACAGCTCCTGCTCCTTTGAAAAAATAATTGATGCCATACTTTCCCTCATGAAAAAAGGAATCCGGCTAAGAATGTCCGGATTCCAAATATCTGTCAGCAGCCCACAGGCTGCATCTGCAGCGAAGTGACACACAGACTTTATCCTACGACGGTGCCGGGCCCCGGCACGGCGTTACTGACCCAGCAGACCCTTGGTATCCTGATAGATCTTATTGGCCTCTTCCACATATTTTGTGGAGCCCTTGTCCTCGCATTCCTTCACATAGGCCTCCCAGTCTGTATCCAGGCTTCTCTTGCCGGTGATAAATTCCAGGGCTGCCGTGTTGACATAGTCCATCAAGGGAACCTTAATCAGGTTCATATCTTCCTTTTGCAATTCATCTGCCAAAATGGGGGGCATGAGCTTCATATCCTCACGGTTGGCATCCACCCTTTCATTCCATTCCACCTCTCCCTCAGAGAACTTGGAGAAACGAAGGTTTTTGGAGCCGCCGTAGGCAAATACTCCATTGCCAAATCCATAGTCCACATTCAGCTGCTTGGGGGCACCAGGATTGATGCCATTGTAGTAAATGTCGGAATTTAAAACAAACGCATCTCCCTCTTTGGTATAGGTTTCTCCCTCCACGCCCCAAAGAGCCAAGGTCTGGCCTTCGTCGGAATACCACAGCCAGTCAATGAAGCGAAGCATTTTGATAAAGTCCTTTTCTCCCAGCTTATCCAAAGCATTCTTGGAAATCATAATGCCGTTCTCCAGTCTTCCGCTGGCGCTGGAAAGCTTGATCTTTCCTGCCGATCCCATGGGGGGCACCAGGAAGTAAAGCTCGGCCCCCTCCGCCTGCATTTTTCCGTTTAAGGTATCGGAAAGAATCTGATAGTTCATGTTAATCACATAGGAATCTCCCCGGTAGAACTTGGCCTGGGCGGTTTTGGTATCCTGGGTAAAGGTTTCCGGATCCAAAAGTCCATCCTGATACATTTTGTTCAGCACCGTGAGATACTCCTTATAGGCATCGGTGGTATCGGCAAAATAAAACTCCTGCTTGGCATCGTCAAACTTAATGCCATTCTTTAAGCCCCAGTCTCCGCCGTCAGAGGAATAGCCCCCTGTTACACCGTAGGAGGCGGCTGCCAGATTCATGGTGCTGCCAAAGCCAAAGCCATCAGACCACACATAGGAAGCCCCTGTATGCTCCTTCACCTTTTTCAAGGCCTCATAGAAATCATCCCAGGTCCACTGAGCCTCTTTGGAAAGATCCACCCCGGCTGCCTCAAAAACATCCTTGCGGATGGCCAAAGAATATCCCCCTGCATTGGTTTCCCACATTCCGGGAAGCCGGTAAAACTTTCCGTCGGAGGTAAGAATCTGGTTTAAATCATCCTGCAGTCCCCAGTCCTTTACTGCCTTTTGGAAGTTTGGCATATACTGCACCCACTCACTGATGGGAATGATCTGTCCCCCGTCCTCATAGGCGGTGGAATCATACACCTTGGGAATGATATAGGGGGCGCTGCCGCTGTTTACCAAAGCAGAAACCTTGTCATTGTAATCGGTTCTTGCCACAATGGTCAGATCAAATTTTACATTGGTTTTTTCCTCAATGGCCTTCCACAAAAGCCAGTCTTCCTTATAGGGATAATTCTCATGGTCGGAATACATCATGGGGAAGGTCACCGGTTCATTGGAATGGAAGGTCACACCCTCTCCATAGGTGTAATCCAGATCCTCCTGGGCTGCCTGGGAAGAGGCATCCTGGCTTCCCCCTTGGGAAGAGTCCTTGTTTGGGGAGGGACCTGCGGCGGAGCCGCCGCATCCTGCCAGCAAAGAGGAGGTGCAGGCCAGGGCCAATGTAAGGGCCAAAAATCTTTTTTTCATAAAACTCTCCTTGAAACTATAGAATCCCTAAGGGCAAAGCTTCTGCCCTTAAAGCAGCGTTTATTTTTATCCCTTTACCGCTCCGATGGTCATACCCTGTACAAAATACTTTTGCACAAAGGGATACACACAGATAATGGGAAGGGAGGTAAGCACCATGGTGGCGGACTTTAAGGTGGCCTGGACACTGCTCACCTCGGAGCCGATTTCTGTATTGTTGGCTCCTTCCACCAGCTGCCTGACATACAGGGCAATGGGCCACTTGTCCTTGGTATCCAGGTAAAGCATGGGGCCAAACCACTCATTCCAAAGGGATACCAGGTAGAATAAACACATGGTGGCAATAATAGGCTTGGACAATGGCAGTACAATCTTTAAAAAAATCTGATACACATCCATACCGTCAATGGCGGCGGCCTCCTCCAGCTCCTCCGGCAGACTGGCAAAGAAGGATTTCATCACCAGCAGGTTAAAGGTGCTGATGGCGCCCGGCAAAATAATCGCCCACATACTGTCCCGCAGTCCCAGCCACTGGGTGATCACAATGTAGTTTGGGATCATGCCCCCGGCAAAATACATGGTAAACACCACCAGGGGAGTAATCACCTTGTTCAGTCTAAGCTTTGGCTTGGACAAGGGATAGGCGATGAGGGCTGTGGCCATCACGGAGATAGCCGTTCCCAAAGCAGAATATACAATGGTATTCAGATAATATCTGAAAAACTGCCCGTCCCTTAGAATATACCGGTAGGTATTAATATTAAAGCCAATGGGATAGAAGGTTACCTTTCCCGTACTGGCGGCGGCATCGCTGCTGAAGGACTGGGCCACCAGGTACACAAAGGGGTACAGGGTAATAAAAATCACAAAGAGCATCACCACTGTATTAAAAACCTGGAATGCCCTATAGGCCTTTGTTGGTTTTCGATTCATAAAGACCTCCTTACCACAGGGATGTTTCGGTGAAACGCTTGGATAAAAAGTTTGCTGCCGAAACCAAAATCAAACCAATCACACCTTCAAACACGCCTACCGCAGCGGCATAGCTGAAGTTTCCTCCAGAAATACCCATACGGTATACCAAGGTGCCGATAATATCCGCCCGCTCCTGATTCAGGGGATTGTACAAAAGCAAAATCTTCTGCATATTTCCCGAGGTGACAATGCCGCCGATGTCCATAATCAAAAGAGTCATAATGGTGGGCAAAATCCCGGGAATGGTCACATGGAAGGCCTGCTGGAACTTCCCTGCCCCGTCCATGGAGGCTGCCTCGTAAAGCTCTGTATTGATCCCCGTCATGGCCGCCAGGTACAAAATGGTTCCCCAGCCCAGGGCCTGCCATACCCCGGAGAGAATATAGATCATATCAAACCAGGCTGCCTCGGATAAAAAGGCAATCCTGCTGCTTTTTTCCGGATACAAAGCCTGCCATCACCCGGGTTTCCTCCTCTCCCCGGATCAAACGGATATCAATGGGATTTTCAGCCAAAGGAGTGCTTCCCTCTATGGTAATGTGGTTCACCCCCTCCTCCCCAAAATCCAGATTTTTAAATTCCAGAGTCACATTGTTGCCGATACCCAAAATTTCTTTTCCTTTTTTGGTAAAACTATCCCCGTATACCCGGTCACAGTCCTCTCCCGTCAGGGGCTCCAGCGCTCGGCTGCTTTCCTTAAAAACAAATCCCTTGATATGCACCTTTTGCTCCAAGACAAAGCTCAGACTAACAACCCCCTTTAACCGTCTGTTCAGCTTCCAGACTGCCTCCTGGTATACATTCCAAATCTTGGGTTTTTGATACACAAATTCCCCCAGGAGCGTCCCCTCCCCATGGGAATCCCCCTCATATATGCGAAAGGGGCAGGGCTCCTCTGTTAAGGCGAAGATAGGGATGGTAATCTCATCCGAGCCTGTTTTTCCAAAATCCAGGTTGGAAAAGCCCACCACACTTTCCCCCTTCCTGGCAGTGGCCACCCCATGGTCGTTTCCATTTCCGATTTCCCCATGGGAAAAGCTGTAAAGGCCGGCGCTGACAAAATCATAGGGGTTGGTGAAGGCCCTTCCAAATCCCGTTACCATAAATTCCAGGCTGGAAATCAGGCGGATATGCTCTGTGCCGCTTTTGCTCATACACCGGAGCCGGAAATTTCCGTCGCTGACAGCCTGAAGTTTTGCCCCTCCTTCCTCCTCCCGCAGCAGGGCGTTTTTTACAGGAATTCCTGCATCATCGGTAATCTGCCAGTACAGCCTCCCATCCTCTGCCCTTTCCGGCAGGATCCTGGCAGATACAAAGCAGGAGGGATGTTCCGGATCCAAATGCATTCCCCCTCTGCTGACAAGCTTTATGGTTCTGGGGTAAATCTCCAGGGACACCGGGGGCAGGTTTCCCTGGCAAAGATAGGCGTTGGGAGCCGCTCCCTCCCGTATCCTCCCCTCCTTCACCGGCACCAAATATACCGCCCTTTCCAGCCCCTCCCCTTCAATGGTGATCTGCAGCCATCCGGGCCTGGTGCCTGCCTTGCACACTGCCAAAAGCCTGCCGCTAAAGAGCCTGCGGCTGGGGGACTGATAGGACTCCTCATCGGTGCTGTCCCCATTGTCTGTGCCAATGAGGGCCCCTGCTCCCTCCACCCGTATCGCCACCCGGTTATTGGCATTTTCCACAGGATTTCCCCTTTCATCTTCCAGAGATATTTCCACGAAAAGGAGATCCTCCCCATTGGAATACAAAAACTCCTTTGACAGCTCTGCCCGGACCACCTTCCCCTCTCCAAAGGAGCGGCGGATGTCTCTGGCGATCTCATTGCCGGCATCATCGCAGGCCAAAGCCATGATTTCCCCCTCCTCATAGGGCAGCTGCCAGTGACCGCATACTGCCCCATGGTTTTGATCCGATTCCCAGATGCCCTGGCTTTTTCCGTTTAAAAACAGCTCCACCACCGGGGCATTGGAGCAAACCAAAAGATCAATCAGCTGGCCTTCGTTAAAATCCCAGTAGGGAAAAATATGCATCATGGGCTTTGTTCTGCAATCCTGCCAGGCCGCCTGATATATGTAAAAGGAATCCTTGGGAAAGCCCGCCGTATCGATCTGTCCAAAATAGGAATTTTTTGTGTGATAGGGAGTGGGTTCTCCAATATAGTCAAAGCCGGTCCAGACAAACTGGCCCAGGGAAAAGGGATGGGCGGTTTCTGCCTGAATACAGGCCAGAGCAGACCTTGCCCCCCAGCTGGTGGCGGAATTTCCCAAGGAGGAGCATTGCCTGTCTGCATCGGTCAGCACCGGCTGCTGATAGGGAAAATGGTAGATTCCCCGGCTCTGCACCACAGAACCGGTTTCCGACCCGTACAGAATCCACTCCGGATGGGCCTCATGGTGGGAATTATAATATTTTTCTCCATAATTATAGCCAATCAGTTTGACAATATCCGCACTTTCCCAGGCCTGTTCCCAGGGCATATAGTTGGACGCCAATGTTACCCGGGCATTTTCCCTGGGATCATACAACAGAACCTCCTTTTGCAGCGCCCGGCACCAAAAGGCCCCCTCTTCTGTATTGGTATCAGAGATTTCATTCCCTATGCTCCACATCAGCATACAGGGGTGGTTTCTATCCCGGCGCACCCAGTTTTTCACATCTTTTTTATACCAATCCTTAAAAAACCTGGCATAGTCATAGGGATTTTTGGGGGCCGCCCACATATCAAAGGCCTCATTCACAATCAAAAATCCCATCTCATCCGCCAGCTCCATGATGCCCGGAGCAGGCATGTTGTGGGAGATGCGGATGGCATTGACCCCCATTTCCTTCAGCAGTTCCATCCGTCTTCTGGCAGCCTGCTGATGAAAGGCCGCTCCCAGACACCCCAGATCATGATGCTCGCATACCCCCTGCAGCTTTAGTCTTTTTTCGTTTAAGAAAAAGCCATCTTTGGGGGAGAAATGGCAGCTGCGAAAGCCCACGGTTTGGGAAAGGCTGTGGAAGATCCTTCCCTCCCCTTCCAAAGCCACCTCCAGCTGGTAGCAATGGGGCACCTCCACATCCCAAATCTTTGGGTTTTCACATTCCCCTCTAAAGCATATCTTCCAAATGCCTGCCTCCCAAACCGGAGATTCACAGCCCCCGGTGAGACCAAGCTTTTTTCCGTTTTCCTTGTCCCAAATCCCAAAGGACAGCCGGCAGTTTTCAGGCTTTTCCCCTGCCACTTCTGCATCAATGGCTACAGACCAGCACCCCTTTTGGAGCTTTTTTGCAGAAAAATACAGACCGTCCCAAACCAAATGCTGTTTAGGAACCTCTGCAAACCACACATCTCTGTAAATCCCTGCTCCGGTATACCATCTGCTGTTGGGTGCCTGAAAATTCACGGAAACCAAAACCTCATTGGTTCCGGAACAAAGCCAGGGACTCATATCCACCATAAAGGTGGTATAGCCGTATTTCCACTCCCCTGCCAAATGGCCGTTTATATAGATGGCAGCGTCCATGTAAATGCCTTCAAAGCGGAGAAAATACTGTTTGGCTTCCTGGGGCTTTAGGTCAAATTCCTTTCTATACCAGCCCATCCCCTCTTTATACAGGTTTTTGGTATTCCGGATCAGCCAGTCATGGGGAAGCCCCACCGGCAAAAACCTCTCCTTCCTTTCCAGAGCCTGTTCCAAGGAGGTGCCTAAGGAAAACAGTGCAAAGCTCCATTTATCATTAAATAATCCCATGGTATTCCCCTTCCTGATCTCAAATCTCAAGGTTCTCCTTGGTCACCGCCCTCCAAAAGGGAGGAGCCGGAAGACCTTTGGTATTGCATAACAATCCCCCCAGAGGACAGTCCTGCCAGGCATAGCGCACAAACCTGGCTTCTCCTGCCGCCAGGATCACCTGATTCCCTGCAATCCTTGCCTCCACAGGGCGGAACCTCCCATCCTCTCCTGCAATTTCAAAAAAATCCGGGCGCCCCCCGCAAACCAAAGACAGGCTGCTTCCCTCTCCCGGATTAAAACGCAGCCGCACCTCTTCCCCGGTTTGGCTGGCCTTTACCAGCCTGGGGCCCTGCCAGATCCCCTCTGCATGGTATATCAAATGCCTGGCCGCCAAAAAAGCCCGGCGGGCTGCCTCCTTTTTGTTCACAGGATGCAGATCATTCCATTCCCCCAGATCCAGATTGACGGTACAGACCGTATCCGGAAGGGAGGCCGCCCTTTCCTGGGCCTGGCGAAGCAAAGGCCAGGCCCCCTTTGTTATATCCACGCCGCAGGCTGGCAGCTGGCAAAGAATAAAGGGCAGCCTTTCCTGATGCCAGTGCTGCCGCCAGTCTAAAATCAAGGATTTCAGCAGGACTTCGTATTCCTCCGGGGCCTTGTCATTGGATTCCCCCTGGTACCACAGTACCCCTCTTACAGTCATGGGAAAACAGGGGGAGAGCATGCCGTTAAACAAGGCCGTGGCCTTTCGTATCATAAAATCCTGCTCCGGAGCCGGATCCATTTCGGCTAGCATACGGTATTCCCAATCTCCCCTAAGGTCTATTGTCTCTCCCGAGGAAAGATAGAGATCATAGGGCTTATCCGGGGTAAAACGCCCTCCGCCCTGCCTGCAGGCAAGGAAGATACGAATCTCGTTTTCTCCTTCTTTTAAAATATCCTCCCCCAAAGGGTATCTTCTGGGGGGATAGGCATAGGTGGTTTCCCCTGCCTTGATCCCGTTTACAAAGGTTTCATCGCTGTCTGTAAGGGTCCCCAGCCTCAGCATCCCCTCCCTGCTTTGCCCCGGCTTTATAACAAACCTTTTGCGAAACACCAGCAAACCGCTAAAATCCTGGAGAGGCCCCTGGAAAAATCCCGGCAGGCGGATGTTCTCCCAAACTTTGTCTCCCTGTCCATTTCTTTCCTTTTCCCCCGCCTCCTGTAGGGCCCTTTGCCACCTGGCCTCTGCCCTCTCCAGGGAATCAAAATATTCCCTGGAGTAATCCTCCCGGGAAAAAAGCTGCGCTTCTTTGACATACTGGGGAAAGTCCCCCAGAGCCTCCCGGCTCATCCAGGCCTGGGCCGGACTTCCTCCCTTGCTGGCGTTGATCAGCCCCAAGGGTACCCCCCGGCTTTCACTGATGTATTTCCCAAAAAAATACGCCAGAGCGGATACATTTTCCAGGGCACGGCCTTTACAGATGCGCCATACCCCATGGGTATGATCTCCCAAAGGGGAAAACGCCGCCTCCTCTCCGATTTTGTAATGGTGTACCCAGGAACTTCCCCCTTCCTTTGGAAAACGCTCCCGCACCCGGCTGATGGGCAGCTCCATGTTGGACTGGCCGGCGCAGACAAACACCTCCCCCACATAAACCCGGCGAAGAAGGGTTTGTCCTCCGGCAGAAAGCTCCAAGGGGAAGGGACCGCCGGTTTTGGCGCATCGAATAGAACAGGAAAAGTCCCCCTTCTCATGGCAAAGGGTCTCCCGCTTTTCTCCTTGAAAGGTAATGGTTACAATCTCTCCGGGCAGATACTGTCCCCAGATTCTGGTGTTTTCTCCCTGCTGCAAAACGCAGCCCTCCCCCAAAAGCTTGGGAAGATGTATTTTTACCTCCATGTGGCCTCCCTTTCTCATCTATTTCATCTTAAATAGATTGCAGCCATAATTCTTCTCAAATTTTGCCTGGTTTTCCGCATTTTTTGCGAAAGCCCCAGGTTAAAAGGGAGGCTTCCCGTCAGCACAAAAAAATCCTCGAACTACCAGAGTAGTGTTGACTTTTATAAAAGACTGCGGTAGTATGTAGTTGAAACTACACCAGTCTTTTGTAAGGAGGATGGTAAAAATGATTGTAAAATTATTTGACTCAGAACTTAAAGTGATGAATGTTCTTTGGAATGAGGGAGACTGCACGGCCAAGCATATCTCCAATTTATTAAAAGAAGAGATTGGCTGGAATATGAATACAACCTATACTTTAATAAAGAGATGCATTAAAAAGGGTGCGATTGAACGCTCTGAGCCGAACTTCATGTGTCATGCTCTTATTCCAAAAGAAAAAGTACAGCTGGCAGAAACTAAGGAATTTCTTGACAAGATGTTTGATGGTTCCATTGATAAAATGTTTGCTGCACTGATTGGAAATAAGCAGCTTTCAGAAAAACAAATTGGAAAGCTCAAAGATCTTATAGATAACTTAGAGTGAGGTGCAAAAAATGATCCTACTGCAAATGAGTGTGTCTGCTGCAATATTAATATGTATCATTGCTGTACTGCGTACTGTGTTTATACATAAATTGCCCAAAAAGACATTCCTGTTTTTATGGGGACTTGTTTTATTTCGGCTGCTTCTTCCGATTTCCATTCCGTCTGTTTTCAGTATCTACTCTTGGATACCGCAAAGCAATACATCATATGTATCTGAACCGATACATAACTTACCGAGATTTTTTGTTCCTTCGGATATGGTTGGTGAGGACATTACAACAAATAGGGACGTTCAAGGATTTTACAATGGATCCACTTCATTGTGGACAGTCTTATGGATTATAGGGTTTTTATTATGCGCCATATATTTCCTAATTGCATATCACAGAGGAATAAAGAAATTTAAAAATTCTCTGCCGATTGAAACGGCCTTTATCAGGGAGTGGAGAGAAAAACACCCTTTGAAAAGAACTCTCTCTATTTACAGTTCCGATCAAGTCTTTTCTCCGCTAAGTTATGGAATATTCAAACCTGTTATCCTACTGCCAAGAACTTTGGATTTCCATAATACGAAAGTTCTGAGCTATATTTTGACCCATGAATATATTCATATTAGACATTTTGATATTTTAACTAAAATGTTAATGATGCTGGCATTATGTATTCATTGGTTCAATCCCATGGTTTGGGTTATGTTTTTACTTCTCAACAGGGATATTGAGTTGGTATGCGATGAAACAGTGATTAAGTTATTTGGAGAAAAAAGTAAAAGTTCCTATGCCCATACTTTAATAGATATGGAAATACAAAAGTCGGGACTTAAGCCTCTATGTAATAGCTTTAGCCAAAATGCCACCCAAGAAAGGATTGGTGCAATTGTGAAAATGAAAAAAACAACACTTTTCTCATTGGTGTTTGCCATCGTTCTTATTGCAGGTGTGACTATGGCATTCGCTACATCTGGTGTATCAGACAAAGAAAAAACGCAATTTATCAGCTCTGACCTATCAGCAGAAGAATTTGAACAAATAACGACTTTGAAATTTGACGGATACAAGAAAATGAGTATTTCAGATTATCAAGATAAAGTTTGGAGGATTACAGATACTGAAGAATACCGAAATTTGTTGGAGCGTATTTTCAATGACAATACCTGGTATGAACAAAAAGACAGCGATATTTTTGCTTCTTACTTGTTCAATATACTGGAACCTCTTACTGCTGAAAGATGGCAGGAAAGAGAATTTGGAGGGAATGTACAGACGAGTTATAAAGAAGCTTCAGATAATGCTTCATTAGAGTATTCTTTTATTATGACGATTAAAAATCCCCAATCGCTTACCGTTGGAGAGTACGATAAAACTCGCTTGCGTATTAAAAATGAATTAGATGCGCTGGTACAGGATAAAACTTTGGAGCAGCTTCAAGATGAGGTTTCTATGAATACCCACATCCGCTCAAAAATTGAAAGTATTGAAAGGCGATATAATAGTGATACGCTGAAGGTTGATTTGAACTACACTTATCAACCATTGTCCGGCCTAAAAGCAGATCCTACGATAGAAACTCCGGTTGAAGAACAAGAAGAAAGACAATACCCAAACGCTACAAAAGCAGACTATCAATCGTTACTTGCTCTGAAAACACCGAATTATAAAACAATGTCTGTTTCAGATTTTAATGGAAAGCTGATGGAATGGACTAACGAAGATTATGATCGTTCCGAACGGATTGCCATGGATTCTCGTGCGGATTATAAAATTCCTCTATCCAAAGAGGAAAAAAACTTTATTGAGCTTACTGTATGGGCATCCAGTATAGAAAATGCCGAGTTTGTAAAAAGTTTGCACACATCCAAACCGGTGCAAAATCCAATACTGAATGTAGAACTTCAAAGAAAAGGGGATTCCTCTGAAAATGAAGCGTCTGCATGGTGCAGCGGTTCTTATCAACTTTCCTATCACATTGAAAATAAAGATGGACTCAGCATTGGTGAAAGAGATCATTACCTTGGTAATGTTTTATCCGAAATACAAAGGTTTTGGGATAACACTGAAATACATAGCATGATAAATATGGATAAAAAACTCGTCCTCTTCGACCGCGATGGTGTCTTGAACGAAGCCGGACGCATCACCCGCCCCGAAGAACTGCGCCTCCTCTCCAACGCCCTGCGCGGTATCGCCCGCCTCACCCAGGCCGGCATCCGCGTCGGCATCTGCACCAACCAGGGCGGTATCGCGCACGGCATCCTTGATGAAACCACCCTCACCCGCATCCACGACAAACTGCGGCTGGTCGCCGGTGAATTTGGCGGCCACATTGACCGCATCGTTCACTGCGCGAGCGCCGACAGCGACCATCCCCTGCGCAAACCCAACCCCGGCATGCTGCTTGACCAGGCACGCCATTTCGGCCTGGCCGACCTCAGCGGCGTCCCCTTCGTCGGCGATAACCTCGTTGACGTGCAGGCAGCGCAAGCGGCGGGGGCCGTGCCCGTCCTCGTCCGCACCGGCCACGGCAAGAACACCGCGCACAAACACCGCGCCGCCCTGCGCGACATCCTCAGCTATCCCAACGTCGAAACCGCCGTCAACCATTGGCTCAAGGAGGCCGCCTGATGAACACCCTGCGTACCTGGCTCTTCAAAATCCTCTTCGTCCCCGCCACCGTCCTTTGGTCGGCCTTCATCGTCTGCCTCATCGTCCTGCCCTTCCCGCTGCGCCTGCGCCTTGCCTTCGGCTGGGGCTACACCACCATCTGGCTGGCGCGCCTCATCGTCGGCATCAAATGGCAAATCCACGGCCTCGACAAAATGCCGCAAGGCGCCTGCGTCCTCATGGTGAACCACCAGTCCACCTGGGAAACCGCCTTCCTGCCCAACCTCAAACTGCGCCAGGTGTGGGTGCTGAAAAAAGAACTGATGATGCTGCCCTTCTTTGGCTGGGCGCTGGCGGTACTGCGCCCCG
>ERZ773067.748-NODE-748-length-18792-cov-4.588141_pt1 | contig 18792 bp, 15 predicted proteins | sample MGYA00580622_ERZ773067 | MGnify/ENA primary metagenome ERZ773067 (study PRJEB29015, sample SAMEA2737998) | human oral metagenome | biome: human oral; feature: human-associated habitat; material: dental | place: China | collected 2113 ...
TGTAACTTCATGCTGGTCTTCGCCGTGGTGCTCTTTACTTCTTCGGTCACGGTCTACATGCGGGATGCAAGTCAGCTGGTGGGCATCTTTATCCAGATCGGTTTCTGGGCCATTCCGATTGTCTGGGGACCCGAGGTGCTGAGCGGAAAGCTGCGCTTTATTTTTCAGCTGAACCCGGTTTATTACCTCGTGGAGGGCTACCGGGATTCGCTCTATGCGCACATCCCCTTCTGGACCAAGCCCCTTTATACGCTCTACTTCTGGGCGGTCACAGGCGCGATTTTTGCGCTCGGTATGTACACCTTCCGGAAATTAAAACCGTACTTTGCAGACGTGCTCTGAGGATAAGCGATGAATCAAAACGAAAATGCCATTGAAGTGAGAGGCGTGAGCAAGTTCTATAACCTCTACGAGAGACCGCAGGACAGGGTCAAGGAACTGTTCTCGCTCACCAAGAAAAAATATCATACGCTCTATAAGGCCCTGGATCAGGTCTCCTTTACGGTGAAAAAGGGCGAGACCCTGGGCATCATCGGGCGAAACGGCGCGGGCAAGTCGACGCTCTTAAAGCTCATCACCGGTGTCATCACGCCGAGCGAGGGCAGCATAGAGACGAGGGGCGAAATTTCCGCTCTGCTCGAGCTCGGCACCGGTTTTAACCCGGAGTACACGGGCTATGAAAACATCTTCCTAAACGGCTCCATGCGCGGCTTTTCCGACGAGGAGATGCAGGAGAAAGTCAAGGAAATCGTGGACTTCGCGGATATCGGCGAGTACATGGGGCAGCCGGTCAAGACCTATTCGAGCGGTATGTTTGCCCGCCTCGCCTTCGCGGTCATGATCAGCTTTAAACCGGAAATTCTGATTGTCGATGAGGCGCTCTCGGTCGGCGATATCTTCTTTCAGCAGAAGTGCAATACCTTCATGAAGGAGGAGATGAAGGGCGTCACCAAGCTCCTTGTGACCCACGACATGAACAGCATTGCGAATATGGCGGATCGCGTGATTTTAATCGATCGCGGAAAAATAATCCGCGAGGGCAAGCCGCTCGAGGTCATTGAGGACTATTTAAAGCTGCTCCACACGAGCGTTTTTCAGAGCGAGGAAGCTGCCGCGAAGGATGAGGATGCGCGCTTAAACGCTGCCACAGAGGCAGAGGCGGAAGCACTTGCCCTGGAGGCCGCGGCCCGCGAAAAAGAAAAGGCGGAAATCGGCTGGGTCGATGCGCCGAAGGAGAGCATAGGCGGTGCGCAGGATATTTTAATCGATCGCTGTCGCATGCTGATTAACGGCGAGGCGGTGGATGTCGTAAAGCCGGGCGATGCGGTGCGCATCGAGCTTTTACTGCACGCGAAAAAAGATGCAGACAATATCATAATCGGCTATACTTTTAAGGATAAGTACGGAAACAGTATTTTTGCGCAGAGCACCCTCGGCGAGAATATTATGATTGAGGGCGTGAAACAGGGAGAGGTGAGAAAAGCCTCCCTTTCCTTCCATTGGCCGGAGGTCAAAGAGGGCGATTATTTTCTGACCCTCGGCATAGGCGAGGGTTATGACCAGATGGTGCACACCGTGCAGTGTTGGGTGCACAGCGTCCTGCACGTGCAGGCAATCGCCTTAAAGCCCATGCACGGCATTATCAACCACGTGATTGAAGAATTCAAAATCGAGAGGATAGAGCATGAACCATGAAACCGACTGGGTCGTCTCAGACCCGCGATATGACGCAGATCAGTTAAACCCGAAGCTTAAATTTGCCTACTGGGAAGGGCACCGGGATTTTGCCTATGATTTATTGCAGTTTGTGCGCCCGGAGCGCCTGGTGGAGCTCGGCAGCCAGTACGGCTGCTCACTGTTTACCTTCTGTCAGGCCGTGCGGGATTTTAAGCTGAACACCGAAATCAATGCGGTGGATATGTGGAGCGGCGATATCGGCGCGGAAATTACCGGCGAGGAAGTCTATGTGCTCGTGAAGAAGACCGCCGCGACCTATTATCCGGAGGTTAATCTGCACCTCTTCCAGATGTGCTTTGACGATGCGCGCCCGAACTTTGCGGACAATTCAATCGACATTCTGCACATCGACGGCGGACACACCTTCGAGGACGTGGAGCACGATTTCACGACCTGGCTGCCCAAGCTAAAGGAGAACGGCATCGTCCTCTTCCACGATGTGTACAGCCCGATCGACCAAGGCTCCTGCGACCACTGGGAAAAGACCAAGAAGGAGTACGACTGCTACTTTGACTTTACGCATAGCTGCGGCCTCGGCATACTCTTCCCGAAGGGGAGATACTGGTACGACAGACTCGAGGCAGCGGGCTTTTTTAAGTATTATAAGGATCTCTACTTCTACCGCTCCAAGTATAAGTACACGCAGGCGCGCTTTGACGAATTGAAGGAGCTCTACGAGGAGCGCTACCGTGCAATCGAGCAGCAGTCGAAGATGATAGACGAGCGGGATGTGCGGATTGCGGCGGATGAAAGATTGGTCGCCGAGAAGGATGCTGCGATTGCAAGCCAGACCAAGCTCATTGAGGAGCGCGATGCAACCATTGCGAGCCAGACCAAGATGATAGAAGAGCGGGACGCGCGGATTGCGGCGGATGAAAGATTAGTCGCGGAAAAGGATGCGGCGATTGCAAATCAATCGAAGATGATAGACGAGCGAGATGCGCGGATTGCGGCGGATGAAAAATTGGTTGCCGAAAAAGATGCGGCCATTGAGGCGCAGGCAAAGCTAATCGACGAGCGCGACCGCAGCTTAAAAGAGGCACACAAGATTGCGGAGGAGAGACTGGGCATTGTGCAGCAGCAGGGCAATATCATTCTCACCCTGCAGCAGCAGAACGCGGAGTATGAGGCAATGATCAAGCGGCATTGGATGTCGCGTCTTGAGTTTCGGAGAAAGTACGGGGAGAAAAAATGAGAGCTGCGTGGGTACTGCCGTCGCTGATCGAGGGCTCGGGGGGACACAGAACCATACTCCAGAACGTGCAATACTTGATTCGCAAGGGTTATGAGTGCGATGTCTATGTGGAAGATAAGGGAGAAGTCAAGAATTCCGAGGAACTCCGCCGCCAGGCAGAGACCCTCTTCGGCAAACACGACTGCCGCTTTATTCTGGGCTACGACATTCAGGGAAAGTACGACATCATCTTCGCAACCGCCTGGTTTACGGCCAAGGTGGTGCGGGACTGCAATAGTTCTGCTGTAAAAGCCTACTTCATTCAGGACTTTGAGGCGCTCTTTAACCCCATGGGTGACGGCTACATTCTCGCCTGCAATTCCTACGGCTACGGCTTAAAACCGGTCACCATAGGCCGTTGGCTTTCACACAAGATGCAGACAGAGTACCACACGCCTTCCCGCTATTTCGATTTCTGCGCCGACCGGCGCATCTACCGTCCGCTGCCGGAGGCAAAGAAGGAACACGCCATCTGCTTTGTCTATCAGCCGGATAAGCCGCGCCGCTGCAGTGTGCTCGGCATTGAGGCGCTCGGCATTGTGAAGTTCCTGCGCCCGGATGTGAAAATCTATCTCTACGGCTCGAACATCAAGGGGAATGTCTGGTTTGAACACGAGAACCTGGGCATCATCCCGCTTGAAAAGTGCAATGCGCTTTACAACAAGTGCGAGGTGGGACTCTGCATCAGCTCTTCAAACCCCTCGCGCATTCCCTTTGAGATGATGGCGGCCGGTCTTCCGGTCGTGGATCTCTACATGGAAAATAACTTCTTCGACATGCCGAACGAGGGCGTGCGCCTCGCGCACACCACGCCGGAGTCGATTGCCCAGGCTTTGATTGAGATTTTGGATCACCCGGAACAAGCGGCCCAAATGTCCGAGGCGGGCAAGCGCTACATGGCGGATAAGGATTTGGAGCACGGCTTTGAGCAGTTTTACGCCGCGGTCAGCGACATGGCGGCGCGCCGGGAACCGGCAGAGCCCGCGGTTTACGACAGAAGCTATACGCGCCCGGCCGTCTCGGCGGATGTTGTCATGGACGAAAAACTTGCGGAGCAGAGCTATGCACCGCCGGTCATCGTGGACAATTCGCTCTTCGGGCGCCTCAAGCGGGTCGGCTTTATTCGTAAGAGCAAACTGCTCCGCAAGCTCTGGTATAAGCTGCGGGGACTGTAAACAAGGAAAGGAGCTTCGCGCAAATGCAAAGCTATGAGCTCATATCACTGGATATCTGGGATACCATCTTGCGGAGAGATTGCCATCCGGATGCCATCAAGGTGGAGACCGCGACTGTCCTTTTGGAGCAGCACGGGGACTTACTCAAGGAGGAGTACCGGAATGCAAGGGCGCTGTTTCGTCTGCGCCAGACGGTAGAGCGTGATTTGGGGCAGCAGAGCACTGCGCAGGGCTTTGACGATGAGTACGAGATTCACGCGGTTTTCCGCGAAGTATTGGTGCGCGCGTTTCTTGAGCCCCATCCCGAGGAAGAACTGAGCGCGCTGACCGAGCGCCTTGTGGCGGAGGAACTCGCCGCAGAGAAGCGGCACATCTACCTGGATCCCGGCATTGAGGCAAAGATTGACAGCATTCCCCACGAGCGACTGGTCTGTATTTCGGACTTCTACGCGGGCGAGGCATTCCTTCGGGAGTTAATCGAGGCGGCGGGTTTTTCGAAGCCCTTGGAGCGGGTGCTGGTGTCCTGCGATTTTCGCGTCAATAAGCGCTCGGGACGCCTTTTTGAGGAGGCAGAGAAGCTGCTCGGCGTCACACCGGCGGAGCACATGCACCTCGGGGACAATGCCTACAGCGACGTGGAAGTCCCGAAGCGGCTCGGCATTGCGGCGGAGCGCTATCTGCCCGCGGAGGAGCACAAAAGAAGAGAGGAGCGGGAGCGGAACTTTGTCGGAGACGCGAAAAAGCCGCTGCAGTACCCGGGCGCGCCGCTCAGCGGTAGCGATGATGTGAGCCTCTTCTTCTACGGCTTTGTCCGGAACCTCGCGGAAGAGGCGAGAGCAAGGGGCATCAAGAAAATTTACTTCTTTACGCGCGAGGGCGAGTTCTACAAGGAGATTTACGATGCAATGGCCGCAGTCTCAAAGCGCGCCTACCCGAAGTCCTATCTCCTCGAGGTGAGCCGCCTTGCGACCTTCATGCCCTCACTCCGTGAGATCAGTACAAAGGAGCTCATGCGGCTCTGGAACCAGTATTCCGTGCAGTCCATGCAGGCGCTCTTCACCTCGCTCGGCGTTGACCTGGAGTCTGTGCGGGAGTTTCTTCAAAAGCATGAAATTCCGGCGGAAGAGGTGATTACCTATCCCTGGCAGGATGAAAGAGTACAGGCGCTCTTTGCGGATCAGGCCTTTTTAGAGTGCATGGAAGCGGAGCGGGATGAAAAGCGTGCGCTCCTGCTTTCCTACTGCGCGGAGCGGGATTTATGCGGTGCGGAAGAAGAAGTCGCGATTGTGGACATAGGCTGGCGCGGCACCATTCAGGATAACCTCTGTCACCTCTTCCCGAAAACCAAGATGCTTGGCTTCTACATCGGCCTGATTCCCTTCCTGAACGAGCAGCCCGAGAACGCGGAAAAGCGCGGTTACATTGACGCCTTCCGCTCGGCACGGGCACTCATGACGGTTTCCACGCCCTTTGAGATGATATGCAATTCGCCGAACGGCAGTACCGTCGGCTATAGCGCGAAGGATGGGAAAATCGTGGCACTTCGAAACTGCGAGCAGGAGGAGGATGCCATCTTCTTCTCCTACACGAAGGCACTGCAAAAACACATTGTCGAAACCTGCGCGGCGCTGTGCATTTACTGCGAGAATCAGCTTGTGACCGAGTTTGAGCTCCGGCCGCTCGCCTGGGAGTCTTTAAAGCGCTTCATCTACGAGCCGAAGCGGGAGACCGTGAATGCCTACTTTGCGCTGCGCCACAACGAGGAGTTCGGCGTTGGCAGTTATGTGGACCGGAGCACACGCTTCCGCCCGGTCTTAATGGCGCTTGCGTTGGTCAGTAAAAAGAAGCGGCAGGAATTCAAGGACTTTCTCCGCGACACAACCTGGCCGCAGGGCTATCTCACCAAGTACCGGCTGTATCCGCTGATCGGTATGTACAACCGCATTCTGGAACAATATTACTGAGGGAGAGCAATGAAGAAGAAAATAGCAATGGCGTTCTTGCTGGCGACGCTCGCGGCGACGCCGGTCTACGCAGCGGAAGTACAGGATTTCGGCACAGCCGGCAATGTCAGCGTGCAGCAGCAGCCGAATGACAACGGCGGGAGCGATGACTGGATTGTCGTGAGCCCGGGCGTGAGCGGCAGAGGCGTCAAGATTGTCGATGAGAACGGCAAGGCTGTGGTCTCTGTGGACCGCTACGGCGGTGTTTATGTGGACGGCAAGCTCTATGTGAACGGCAAAGAGTACAAGGAAGATGACAGCATGAAGGCGGCGTTTACGCCGATTAACGGTTTTCTCTATGCGGCGGTGTTGCTCTCCCTGCTCCTAAATGTTTTGCAGTTTGCAAGACGGAAATAAAGAAAACAAAATTCACCGGAAGAGAAAAAGCGAGAGTCCAAGATAAGACTTTCTGAAAAGCCGTAATCAATGTGAATGTGTGTGAAAGAGGGACAAAGAAATGAAAAAAGTTCTGGTGACCGGTGCAGACGGTTTTATCGGGAGAAATCTAATCAAAGGATTGCTGAAGCAGGGCGTTGAGGTTCATGCGATTGTCTATCCCGGACACAACATCTACCGCGGAGAAGAGGATCCCAAACTTCATGTATACAGCCTTGATCTCAATCAGATTTTGAACCACATCGCGGATTTTCCGGAAGACATCGATGTGATGTACCACTTTGCCTGGAACGGCGTAAAACCGGAAGTCCGGAACGAACTGGACATTCAGATCGGCAATGTCAATATGTCCTTGGATTGCATGAAGCTCGCCATTGCAATCGGCATACGGAAGATTATCTTCCCGGGCTCCACGAACGAATATCTGTACTATGGAAAGCCGCTCAACAAGGATGCTGTGCCTTCGCCGAACAATGCTTACGGCGCCGCAAAGATAGCGCTCCGCTATCTCTGCAGCGACTTTGCATCCAGAAACGACATTGACTTTATCTATACGATTATTGCCGGTATCTATGCGGCGGATCGCCGGGATAACAATGTTATTTTCTACACGATCGATAAGCTCCTGCACCGCGAAAAGCCCTCGCTCACCAAGCTCGAGCAGCTTTGGGATTATGTTTACATCGATGACGTGGTCTCTGCGCTGATTGCGGTCGGTGAGAGAGGCAAGGACGGCGCGGTTTATGCAATCGGTCACGGGGACAATTGGCCGCTCCGAAATTACATTCGCATCATTCACCAGAAGATAGATCCGTCTTTGCCGCTCGGCATAGGCGAGATTCCGTACAACAGCGACAAGCTGCCTTGCTCCTGCATTGACTTGACGGATATCAAGCGGGATACGGGCTTTGAACCGAAAATCGACTTTGAAACAGGAATCAGCAGAGTGATAGACCGCGTGCGCGGAGATTTGGGGAGAGACTGATGAAATACTATATTGTAGGCAGCGGCATTGTAGGCGCTGTGCTGGCGGCGGAACTCGCAAACAAAGGGCATGAGGTTCAGGTGTTGGAGCGCCGTTCCCATGCGGGCGGAAATGTCTATGATTATGACGACGCGCACGGCATCCACGTGCACCACTACGGACCGCACATCTTCCACACCAATGACGATGAGGTCTATCGATATGTGAGCGATCACTGTGAGCTCAAGGACTTTAACTTGGTCTGCGGCTCTGTGATGGACGGCAAGTGCGTGCCCACCTCCTTTGACTTTAGCTCCGTTGATACCTTCTTTCCGGAGGAAGCCGAGGAAATCAAGGCGCATATCAAGGCAGAGTTCGGCGACCGCGCCTCGGCGACGGTGCTCGAGATGCTGGAGAGTCAGGACAGCTATGTGAGACGCTTTGCGGACTTCCTCTATGAGAAGGACTATAAGCCTTACACCGCAAAGCAGTGGGGCATAGATCCCGAGAAGGTGGATCGCCAGATCTTTAAGCGAGTACCTATTCTCTTCTCCTACGGCAGCAAGTATTTCAGCGACAAGTATCAGGCAATGCCGGTCAAGGGCTACATGGAGTTTATCGAAAATCTCTTGAAGACCCCGGGCATTGAACTTCGCCTGAACGAGGAGGCGCTGGATCGCTTCTCGATTCGTGACAATCAGGTCATGGACGGCGACAAGCCGCTGGACGGTGTCTTGATATTCACCGGCGCGCTGGATGAGCTTTTCGCTTGCAAGCACGGCAAGCTGCCTTACCGTTCGCTGCGCTTTGAGTGGAAGCATGAGGACATTGACAGCTTCCAGGATATGCCGGTGGTCGCTTATCCGCAGGCTGAGGGCTTTACGCGCATCACGGAATATAAGAAGCTACCGGTGCAGGAGGTCAGAGGAACCACCTATGCCGTAGAGTATCCGCTACCTTACAAGCAGGGTGAGGCGATGGAGCCCTACTACCCGGTTTTGACCGAAGAGAGCCAGGAGCTGTTTCAGAAGTACTATGACGAGGCAAAGCAGGTCAAGGGGCTTGCGTTTGCGGGGCGCCTTGCGGAGTTTAAGTACTACAACATGGATCAGGCCATCCGGCGTGCGCTGGATTTGGCGCGTGAACTGCAGTGAGGGGAGAGTATGGGAGATACATTATATATTGTGATGCCGGCCTACAATGAAGAGGCAAATATCCGAGAGGTTGTGGCGGAATGGTATCCGATTCTGGAAAACGGGAGTGAGGATTCCAGAATGGTCATTTCGGACGGCGGTTCTAAGGATAAGACTTTGGAAGTGCTCTATGAATTGCAGAAGCAGTATGAGAAGCTTGTGGTGATTCCGAAGCCGGGCACGGATCACGGCACTAAGGTAATCCTCTTGTATCGCTATGCGATTGAGCACGGTGCGGATTGGATTTTCCAGACCGACTCGGACGGTCAGACGGTTCCGGCGGAATTTGCGGCCTTCTGGAAGTTGCGTGAAAAATATGATGTCATTATGGGCGACCGCAAGAAGCGCGGAGACGGTATGGGGCGCAAGGTTGTTGAGAACGTACTGCGCGTCTATCTGAAAATTTTCTTCGGTACCTTTGTGCCGGATGCCAATGCACCCTTCCGTCTCATGAAGAGTTCTGTGGTTGCCAAGTATCTGGATCTTATGCCGGCAGACTTTAACCTGCCGAACGCGATACTCGCAGCTTGCTTCTCCAAGTATCACGAGAAAGTGTGCTACCGCACCGTGACCTTCCAGCCGCGTCAGGGTGGAAAAAACTATATGAACGTGCGGCGCATTTTCCAGATCGGAATGCAGTCGATTCGTAACTTTGCGGAGATTCGAAAGCGCATGAAATCTTTTGACAGTAAGCGCGCATAACGAGAGGAGGGAACAATGAAGGTTGTCATTCTTGCGGGTGGATTTGGAACGAGAATTTCCGAGGAGAGCTATTTGAAGCCGAAGCCGATGATTGAGATCGGCGGACAGCCCATCCTCTGGCACATCATGAAGTACTACTCGAGCTTTGGTTACAAGGAATTCATTATCCTGGGCGGATACAAGCAGTACGTGATTAAGGAGTATTTTGCGGATTACTTCCTCCACAATTCGGATGTCACCTTTGACCTCGCAACCAACGAGATGCAGGTGCACGACAAGAAGGGTGAGAACTGGAAGGTAACCATTCTGGATACCGGTCTCAATACCATGACCGGCGGCAGAGTGCTGCGCGCAAAGCAGTATCTGGAGAATGAGCGTTTCCTGCTCACCTACGGAGACGGCGTGGCGGATGTGGACCTCAATGCACTTCTCGCTTTTCACGAGCAGCACGGCGGGATAGCAACTATGACGACCGTAAGCCTTGCGCAGCAGAAGGGCGTTCTTGAGAAGGACGACAAGGGGCAGATTCTTGCATTCCGCGAGAAGAACGACGAGGACGCTGCCATCATCAACGGCGGCTTCATGGTATTGGAGCCGAAGGTATTCGACTACCTCGAGGGCGATGCGACTGTGCTTGAGCAGGAGCCCATGCGTAAGCTCGCGGCGGAGGGGCAGCTCTTCGGTTACGCACACGACGGTTTCTGGCAGTGCATGGATACGCAGCGGGAAAAGGAAAAGCTTGAGACACTTTGGGACGAGGACAAGGCGCCCTGGAAGCGGTGGTGAAGATGAAATACACAGAGGATATGAAGCAGTTTTACGCGGGGAAACGCGTGTTTTTGACCGGCCACACCGGATTTAAGGGAAGCTGGCTCTCGGTCATGCTCCGCCTGCTCGGCGCGGAAGTCTACGGCTATGCGTTGCAGCCGGAGAGTGATCCGGATTTGTTCTCGCTCCTCGGTTTACAGGACAAGATGCATTCCACCATTGCGGATATCCGCGACTTTGCCCGACTCAAAGAGGCTGTTCGGGAGGCAAAGCCGGACTGCGTGCTGCACCTTGCGGCACAGCCCCTGGTCAGAGAGTCCTACCGCTATCCGCGCGAGACCTATGAAACCAATGTGATGGGCACCGTGAATCTCCTCGAGGCCGTGCGGGAACTCGGCGGCGTGGAGAGTTTCCTCAACGTGACGACCGATAAGGTTTATGAGAACCCGGAAGAGGCAAATCACGGCTTTACCGAGGATGAGAAGCTGGACGGCTACGATCCTTACTCGAACTCAAAGAGCTGCTCGGAGCTGGTGACTCACTCCTATCAGAAGTCCTTTTTCTCGGAGCCAGGTGCAATGCGCATTTCCACCGCACGCGCGGGCAATGTAATCGGCGGCGGCGATTTCGCGAAGGACAGAATTATCCCGGACTGTGTGCGGGCAACGGTACAGGGCAAGGCAGTGGAACTTCGGAATCCCTATTCGACCCGTCCTTACCAGCACGTGCTGGAGCCGCTCTACGCCTATCTCATGATTGTGATGCAGCAGGCAAAGGATGCAAAGTATGCGGGCTATTACAATGTGGGACCGGATGACTGCGACTGCGTGAGCACCGGCGAGCTCGCAGACCTCTTTGTGAAACACTGGGGTGAGCCGGCTGCCTGGAAGAATGTGGCCGAGGCCAACGCGCCGCACGAGGCCGGTTTCCTGAAGCTTGACTGCGCAAAGTTAAAGAAGCGCTTTGGCTGGGCACCCATCTGGCATGTGGATCAGGCGGTCGGCGAGACCGTTCACTGGTATCGGGCCTGGGCAGAGGGCAAGGATTTGAACGTGGTGACGGAAGAGCAGATTCGGGAATTTCTCTCCGTAAAGTAAAAAGCAGAGAGATGGCAGCATGCCATCTCTCTTAGTCGTGAGGGGGCTTACAACGAAGAGCATGAAACAACAGACGAAACAAAAGAAGGCGGGCTTATGGCAGCGCCTCGCATTATTGTTACTCTTGGAGCTGATCTTTTTCTATCTGGTTCAGCTCATTGTGCCGAGCTGCAATGTGCTGGTGGAGAAAGTCGATAATCGCTATATCGGCTATGTCAACGACAAAGAAGGCTATCGAACGATATCATTTTCGGAAGACGGTGTCGGACAGGTGCAGAGTGAGCTCTATCACATTAATGAGACCGTGAAAATCGATATTTCGGCGGAAAAGGCAAAGGCAAGCGTTCCGGTCACCTTCCTGAACCTGGAGCGCTTACATCCCAATACTTATCGCGGTATGTACGATGTGGTTCTGCACAACGCACTGCCGTTGCAGGCGGCGCTGTTTGTAGTCTTCAACCTGTGCCTTGCGACTTTGGTCTGGTTTGCGAAAAAGAAGAAATTTTCGCTCGCTGCGTTTGCTTCCTGTTTTCACTATCGCAGCGAAAAGCAGGTGAAGTGGGGGAGAAAGCAGTGGTTGCTGCTCGGCCTCATTTTGCTCGCAAGCTTTGCCATCGCGCCGGGCGTTGATCTGCCGAGCATCACGCGCATGAGTTCTCAATTTGTGTCGGGGGGAGATATCTATCAGATTCAGAATTTGAGAGAGGTGGAGGTCCATTTCATCGAATTCAATTCCTACCCCTACAATCCGATTATGCTGCTGTTTTATGCGATTCCGAACATTCTGAGCTTCGGCTTTGCGCCGTTTTACATCCAGACCTATGTGCTCTGGCTTCCGGCACTGATTTTCAAGATTTGCAATGCCTTGTTGCTGCGGGAGACAGTGCTTTCTCTGGAAGGCTATATGTTAGATGCCGGTCTGATTCAAAAGGAGCAAAAGAAAAAGCGTTTCTGGTTCGTCTTTTTGACCCCGCTTGTCTTTTATGTGGCGATTTCCTATATTCAGCTGGATGCCCTGCCGATGTATCTGATGGCGGAAGGGCTCTTGCAACTGTTGCGATCGGATGAAAAGCAGGTAAATCGCGCGGTGGGGGCAGCGCTGATGGCAATGAGTTGTTTTTGTAAACTACAGAACCTTCTCCTGGTACCGGTATGCCTCTTGGTGTTCTTCGTGTTGATTTGGCGGAAACGGCAGGAATTTATTAATGCTTGCGTCTACCTGGTTACGCTGGTGCTTTGCATTTCCAATGTCTACTTGTGGAATCCGATGATCGGTATGTTCCTGTCCCAAAATCCGCAGAGTAAGCGGATTTGGTTCACGGCTTTCCCCTATGTACAGGATGCGGTGTTCCTTTATGTAACCTTCTTCTTTGTCATCTTGTTTCTCGGCCTGGTGGCAATGCAGTTCCGCTCCGATTTGAGCAAAAGTCAGTTGTTGTTCGGCGCGCTGCTCGCAAACGGTGCGTTGGTGTTGCTTTTCAGTGCGACCATACTGGACACACTCTCTACCTACATCCTTGCCTTTCCCGCGCTTGTGTACATTCTGTATCGAGAGAAGGATGATTTGAGAGTCTTTTTCATCTGGGGGCTCTCTGCGCTCATCTTGGCGGAATGGGTGTTCAGCAGCGTGGGCGATATCACCGGAGCATTACATTACTTCGGGAAGAGCGGTTTGTTCACGCAATTGGAGCAGGAACTCGCGGGGACAGAGGATGGCTTAAAGTTGACATCCACCCTGCTTACTTTGACGAAGGCGGGGCTTGTAATGTATACAGCTTTGTTCTACGGAGAGTTCAAAAAGCTGTTTGCGGAATCGATAACAGAGCTTTCGAAGTAGTGAAAATACAATAGCATCTGCTTATATCGAAAAGAGAATCAAGAAAAGATTATAAAAAGGCAGCGGTGATTGCTTTGATAGAGCGGCCGCTGCCATTTCATGTAATTGCGGTCGATGATCCGATGCGGAGTACTTGCGTGCTTCCGCTCTGTCGTGATAGACTCGCAGTACTTAAACGAGTGCATGCCTGTTTTCAAGCACAGCTTGATTGAAACCGGAGAGGCAAAGAGCCGGGATAAAATAGAAAATGAGAAAAGAGACAGCGATGTTGCTAGATAAAAACGCAAAACGGATGGGGAATCGGAAAGCAGTATTGAATCCGGATCATGCGCTGGTATTCATGGCACTATGTTCTGTGGTGCTTCCTATCATCTGTTTTTTGTGGGGATGGACAAAACCCGTCATTGCATTGGGAGGAACCGTTTGTTTGCTGTTCCTTTTTGCTAGAGTATACCAATCATTGAAGGCAGAATTTACAGTATCTGTTACCGAAGATATAAAGTTCTGGTGGACTGCGCTTGCTTTTATTGGCATATGGTGCCTATTCTCCGGAATCGGAGGATTTTCATACCAAGCTCGAGATTTCTTGGCGAGAAACCCGATGTTTCGTGACTTGAGCAGTCAGAGTTGGCCGCTGAGATATGAGTTGGCAGAACAGCCGGAATTAATCAGGAATTTGTTTCCGGGAGCGACAACCTGCGATTTGGTATATTATTACACCTGGTGGCTTCCGGTGGCTGGGCTGGTAAAGATCTTTCGTTTCAGCCATGAGGTGGCGGATGCATTGCTTTTGGCGTACACAATTCTGTATGTGTTTTTGATTTTTTATTGTCTGAGTAATATCATAAAGAAGAAGTCGTATGTTATGTTATCTGCGCTCATTCTTTTCGGAGGATTTGATTTTTGGATTTCCGTATTGGAGGGCATCCCTTCCTTGATGACGAAGGACTTTCCGCCGCCGATGATTCCTGTCGATATTGAATGGTGGGCAAATAGATTTTCTTATAGCTCGAACACGGCGCAACTCCTGAACGTGTTCAACTCATCCCTTCCCATATGGATGCTGGTTTGCTTACTGATGTTGTTGCCCGGAAATCGCAGCCGCGCGGCTTTGGGATCCCTTGCATTTGCCTACAGCCCTTTTGGCACGGTTGCAATGGTGTTTATTGTTCTTATAGATTTTATCGGGAAAAATGATAAGAAATGGGGAGAGAAAATCAAGGAGATCTTTACTCCGGAGAATCTGATCATTCCACTGATGATGCTTGTTGTTTTCGGGGCATTCTATCTTCGAGTCAATCTTGATAAGACATCAACGGATGGATGGATTTTTAAGGTGTATCCCGAAAAGAGAACATTTACGCTGTTTATTATTTTTGTACTGGTCGAAGTTTGGATATACTTTATCGCAATCGGAAAGAGAGCGCGAGAGTTCAGATTTTATTGGGTCACATTAATCGGACTGAGTCTGATTCCTCTCTGGAAGGTCGGGGCAGCCAATGACTGGTCTCTCAAAGTATCGGTGCCTCTGTTGTTTTTGCTAATGATTATGATGGTTGATAGCTATTATCGAGAAACACAAAAGAAGCAGCGCTATGTGATTCTGGCTGTTTTAATCGTGGGATTCTTGACATCCGCGATGGAACTCAAGAGAAATATCCATGGAACGCTTAACATGCAGGAGGCAGAGTATATTCACTCTGAATACAGTACCTTTCAATATTTGGGAAGTGATGACGAGATGATGGATATCTTTTTTGGAGGGCAATACCTTGTTCCGGAGAGCGAAGGGTTCTGGTCGAGATACATCAGTGCTGTAAACTGAATGACGATAAAAACACCAGCAGACGACAAACGGAGCGATACACAAGAGAGTTATTTCATGTAACACAAGTTTGAATCGAATTCTATTGTTATGAGGGGGATGTAAATGACTTCTAAGCGCGAGGATATTTTTGACCGCATAATGGGCTTACCGGGGTTGCGTATTTTAAAGCCCTGGTACAGCAAACACAAGGAGGTGCTTCTTTACCTCTTTTTCGGTGGTTTGGCAGTCTTCTTAAACCTTGGCCTCTATATTCTCTTCACCAAGAACTTCGGCTGGGGTGATCTGTTTGCCAATGTGGTAGACTGGGTCATCTGTGTTTTATTCCAGTTCATCACGAATAAGACCTGGGTTTTTGCCGCAGAGACAGATTCGACCAAGGGCTTGCTTACGCAGCTCACGGGTTTCTTCAGCGGAAGATTGCTGACTCTGCTTCTTGAGGAGTTGATCCTCGGCATTTTCATTGTGATCCTACACTGGAATCGTATCGCTGTGAAGCTTGCGGCACAGATATTTGTCATTGTATCGAACTATATCATCAGCAAGTTCTTTGTGTTTAAGAAGAAGGACTGAACTTCATCGCCGTACGGAGTATTTCCTGTACGGCGTTTTTTATTCTGTGAAGCAAGCGGGAGAAACGCTTGCCTTGTCAAAAATTATGTGATTTGATATAACAGGATTACTGTTATTAAGTATAGAGACAGTTTCTATTGTTTTGCTTTGACTAGTGAGTATCTTATATCACGTGTCGGAAGAAAAAGGGAAATTATGGAGAGAGAAGTGTTGAAAAGGAGCTCACAGATTGACATCTTAAAAGTCATAGCAATTTTTATTATTATCGGGATTCATGTTCCGCTCTTTGATCAGTTTTTTGTGGGAGACGGAAACGGAAGTGTATTCCAGTATGCGCTATCGTGTATGCAAGTTGGAGTTCCGATTTTTGTCTTTGTAAACGGATATTTGACAATCGGAAAAACACCTGATGTGAAGAAGCAGTTCAAGAAGATTGCGAAAACCTATTTGGTTTTTATGTGTTGGTGTGTCATTCATCTTGCAATTATTTCTCGCGGGATGAAGGGCTTGAGTTTTACTGAGATTTTGGAAAATTTAACCACCGTATATATCGGACATCCCTACCTTAACATCCTGTGGTTTATGGTTAATTTGCTGCAGTTGTATTTTTTTATTCCGGTTTTACAGAGTACCTTCCTTTACAGCAAAAAGGTATTTTATTCATTCTTTGCGTGCGTGAGCGTATTTGTATTCCTTTCTCCGACCATGTCGGTACTCAAGAATCTGGTGGGTGAAATACCTCTGTTAAAGGGTATTTGGATGCATCTTTTGCAGTTCAACTTTTTAGGGAATGGCGTCTTTGTATTCTACGCCATGTATGGCGCAATTGTCCGGGATCTGAAGGACCGTTTGAAACCGAGGGGGTGGATTCCGCTTGGTATTGTTGCCTCGCTTGTGTGTATTTTATACGGCGTGTTCGTGAGTCGAACACAAGGGGTCACGTTTAACACAGGGTTTGTATACGATAGTCCGTTTGCGCCCTTCATGGTAATGCTGTTTTATATGCTGGCCGGACTTATCGATCAAATGATAAAAAGCGAGAGAGTAGTAAGCGCTGTTCAAATGATAGGAGCAAATACACTTGGAATTTATTTCTGCCATCTGCTCATCATTTTTGAACTCTATACGTTGGCCGGTTTCAGCGGAGAAAACATGAATTTGGCAGTGCGCTTTCTTTTTTCTGTGTTTATCTTGTTTGCAAGCATGGCGGTAGTGAAGATTCTAAAGAAGATACCGGTATTGAGAGAACTTGTTTAATTGTTCTTGAAGAAGAGACCTCGGTTTCTCATCGAACGGGTCTGGTCGCCGCCGTATGGAAGCCATCTGTACGGCAGCTTTTTACAAAAGGCAGCTTATAAACTTTTGGTGAGCGGAAGCAGGGGAGTATGAGAGAAAAAACGGGAAAGCGCAGCTGGCTTGCGTATATCATTGCTGTGCTCTTGAGTCTGTATCTGGCCGCCTTTTTCTCGCGGCTCTACGTCCCGGACAGGCAGCTCTTTCTGGACACGGACAGCCTGAAAGAGCAGAAGGTTATGGCCTTTGTCTATGACGAAGCACCGGTCGAACTTTTGGCTGCGGGAGAGGAGACCTATGCGGGTGTCATTCGGAGCGGGGGAAGTGAGTTGCAAGTCAGCGTGCGGCTGCGCGACGCTGTGCCGCAGAACTGCGAGGTAGCAGGCGAAGAAAAGGAATTCATCCCGGTGAGCCGCTACATCACTTCGGATGACTATCTGAATACTTACTGCGTGTGGCTTGAGCAGAGGACAGCACAGCGTTTCCGCTTGGGTGCTGTCCTCTTTGCGGGAATACTGGCGCTCTTTGCGTTGGCGCTGCGGGAGAACCGAAGAGAGGGTAGAACTTGGTCTCGCCTCATGTATTCCGATACCGCTGTCCGGGCAATCGGGAAAAAGCCCATTTTACTTTCCTTCGCGGTGACCGCCATCAGCCTCTTTATTTTCTATGGCTGTGACTTAAAGCCGCTTGCGGAGAGCATCATACTCTGGCAGAAGGGAATAGATCTCTTTCAGCTCTTTGCCTGCATCAACCCGTATAAATCCGTGGAGCTCTATTCCTGGCAGTACGAGGGCATGATGCTTGCGGGCTACGGTCTGCCGTCCTATCTTCTGTACCCGACACTTCCCTGGTTTCAGCCGGGCGCATATCACTGGTTACAGTCGTTTCTCTACAAAATGCTCAACATGCTCCTAATCAACGGGACGGTGCTCTCGCTGATGAGTTTCCTCCTGGAGCGGGGTTTTCTCAAAAAAGAGCGCGCGCGGGAAGTCTACTATTTCTCTGTCTTTAATCCGCTTTGCTTCTGGATTGCCATCATCTTCATTCAGTTTGATATGCTGCCGGTCTACTGCACTTTGCTTGGGCTCTTGTTGCTCTCGGATGTGCGAAAGAACAAGTGGAGCGCCGCGCTCTTTCTTGGCTTCGGTGTAGCCTGCAAGGTGACTTACCTCATGCTGCTGCCGAGCATGGCCTTTCTCATGCTGACGCTATTTGTGCGGGACAAGAAAACGAGAAAGGACTGGCTTCTGTTTGGTCTTGGCTTCGGGTGTTTGCTCTTTGTCTTTCTATTGCTGCCGCGTATCTTGCCGACGCCGCTACACCTTGCCTACCGTGATCTGCCGCAGACCAAGCGTCTTTGGAGACTTGCCTTCCCCTTGGTCAGCACGGAGATCAGAACCTATGCGGCAATTGTGGGACTGGTGATTGCCTTTCTCTGGAGCGTACTTCATTGGGATACCGAGGCAGCTATGCCGATTCAGATATTGAGGACGGTACTCATGTTGGCAGTCATTATGTTTACCTTCTCATCGCTTACCTTATCCACGCCCTCCTTTTATCTGGTCTCGCTCCCGGCCTTTGTGCTCTTGGTGCGGCAGAGCCGGAACCGCTATGAGTGCGTGCTGAAATCGCTTTTTTCTCTCCTCGTGGTCACGCAGTTTTTGCTGCGCCCGGAGGGCGATATCACGGCGACTCTCTGGTTCTTCGGGAAAACGCCTGTCTTTACCCGCGTTCTGCAGGCGGTAGAGGCGAGCGGCAAGGCGCTATGGTGGAAGTCCTTCCTCTACAGCGTCTCCTACGGGGCCATGCTGGTCTATTTAAAACTCTTCTGGGATTTGGTCTGTGACCACCCAATTGACCACCCAGTTAACCCGAAGCTGACAGTTCAGCTTGCCACAAGGGAGGATGGATTGTGAAATAAGAGAAGCGCCGCCCCGGACTGATATGTACCCAGAATTCTGGACACATTGACTATCGTTAGGCACCGCAACTGGA
>ERZ773067.749-NODE-749-length-18777-cov-9.344141_pt1 | contig 18777 bp, 11 predicted proteins | sample MGYA00580622_ERZ773067 | MGnify/ENA primary metagenome ERZ773067 (study PRJEB29015, sample SAMEA2737998) | human oral metagenome | biome: human oral; feature: human-associated habitat; material: dental | place: China | collected 2113 ...
GGTTATGCTTACTGGAGTCTGGCTTGGCAGCAGATGATTTACATAGTACTAATAAGTCTTGGGAGATTTTTCCTCATTCCTTGGCGACCGTCGTTGAAGATTGACTTCTCGCCGGTGAAGCGAATGTTCGTATTCAGCTATAAGATTTTAGTCACTACGATTGTCAACACTCTAAGTCAGAATCTGCTCACCTTTATTTTTGGTAGGCTTTACTCGGCTAAGGCAGTGGGTAATTTCTCGCAAGCATTCAAATGGGATACCATGGCAAGCAACTTTGTTTCGGGAACCATCGCCCAAGTTGCCCAGCCCGTACTTGTTGAGGTAAATAGCGACATTACTCGACAAAGAGCCGTGTTTAGAAAGATGCTTCGTTTCACCGCCTTCCTGGCCTTTCCTGCGATGTTCGGCTTGGCAATGATAGCCCACGAATTTATAATCCTGCTCATTTCCGATACCTGGGTTGAAAGCATTCCTTTGCTTCGTATTCTATGTATTAGCGGTGCTTTTTTGCCGTTCTACACCATGTATCAAAACCTCATCATAAGTCACGGTCGGTCCTCGCTATACATGTGGTGCACCATCGGACTCATCGCTATTCAGATCCTTTGTGTTATTCTTGTTCATAGTCGAGGCATAATCTTCATGGTGAGCGTTTACACCGCCATTACCATTCTATGGCTCTTTGTGTGGCAGATTCTTGCTTCGCGCCTCATCGGTTTGAAGCTGCGCGAAGCGGTAAAAGACATTGTTCCCTACTTTATCATCTCGGTTGGCATAATGTGCGCGATTTATTTTTCAACCGGTTTCATCAATAACCTTATTCTTCTCCTCATAGCGCGCATCATTCTTTCGGCTGTGCTTTATCTTCTTATTATGAAGCTCTGTGGTTCGAAGATTCTACAAGAAATCATTGCGTATCTCGGACAGCGCAGAGTACGTTAACCTCTCGGCCAAATCAGCATGGGTTGGGCGAGGGCTAAGTATGTAGGGACTGTCCGCGAGAGAGGATTAGCAGTATAATATATATAGCCTTGGAAGGAATGATGGATGATAGACATGGGAAACAATGCCAATGTGGTCATAAGCCCGCATGTAAGGACAGACCCCGTGTCTGTCTGCACACCCGACAGGATGGTATATATTATGCAGTCGGTAGACCGAATTGGGATGTAGGTACAGAACACAGGACCTGTACCTACATGCGGACTAACGCCCGGACGGGAGCTTTTCTTAAACCAAACTCTCGTACAGCTGTATCGTGTGCATAGATGTATTTATAAAAGAATGTGGTAATTTTTCGTAGTTTTGTCCGTGCTTTGAGGATTATCAAAAACATTATAAGTAAGACAATATGGGTACTCATTAGCTCATATTTAATAGTGGCAGTACTACTCCATATTCCGGCGGTTCAGCGACTCATCGGCGACGGATTGGAAGGCATACTCGCCAGAAAATTCGGAACGACCGTGGAAGTAGGAAGAGTTAACCTCGGGATGCTGAACCGCGTGACGTTGGATGATATTCTGGTATACGACCAGCAGCAGAAAAAAATGTTGCAGATTACCCGACTCGCAACGCGTCTGAACATAATTGAAATATTGGGAGGTGAGAATGTCTCCATCTCGTCGATTCAGCTCTTTGGACTTAAAGCCAACCTCTATAAAAACAACGCTCAAAGCAAGCCTAACTTTCAGTTTGTGGTCGATTCGCTCTCTTCCGGAGGGGCAGACTCTGGGTTGAATCTGAAAATTCAGAGTATAATAGTTAGGCACGGTGCGGTGAAATACGATGATAATGCCGCTCCCGTAAAGCATGACGTAATATCGGCCAACCATATCGACCTGAAAGGAATTTCAGGATATTTCGTTCTGGAAAGTCTCACGGACAAGGAGGCGAAAGTAACGGTTAGATCGCTGGCTTTCGAGGAAAACTCCGGACTGGCAGTCAAGAATCTCCGATTCTCTTTACTGGCCGATAAGTATCGCGCCAGAATAAACGATTTCGAGCTCGAACTCGGGCAGAGCCGGGTTTCCATTCCGCGTGTGGAGGCAACATACAGAACGATTGAGAAAGGAATCGACCTCGACGCAATGAACCTGTATGCGAGCATAGCCTCTTCAAAGCTGTCGCCGGTAGATATGGCGTTTCTCGACCGTAGACTGGGGCGATATAGTGGTGCGGTGTACTTCAGCGGAGATATTGAGGGCGGAAAAAGATGGATTAAAATTCGAAAGCTGAATCTTAGGTCGTCGAAACCATTCTTGTCGATGCGGTTGGATGGGCAGATTGTTAATCCTTTCGGGAATATGAAGTGGAATATTAGAGTTGCGTCGCTGCATGTTGGCCGAAATACCTGCGAGCTGTTTGCAAGAGATTGGAAAATACCGATTCCGAAAGAGATTATTCGGTTGGGCGATGTGCACTTTGCCGGATATTCAGCTGGTGATAAAGAATCAGTCTCGCTTGGCGGCACACTAAAGTCTGACCTGGGAAGAGCGAAGTTCAATCTGAAATCAGAAAAGACAATACAGCTGGCTTTGAACACGCAAGGATTCAACGTGGGTGGGGTGCTCAATAATTCGCGCTTAGGAATGCTTACGGCACGGATGAATGTTCGGCTGGCTAGAAATTTATCGTCGGTTTGGGCGAAAGGTACAGTCACGTCGTTCGATTTCAATGGCTACTCCTATAAGAACATCGCCGTGGATGGAGATTATTCCAACGACACTTTCAACGGCATGGCATCCATAAACGATGCCGGTGGCACACTGTCGGTAAGAGGCCGGATAGAAAATATCCGAGGTTTCATCGAAAAGAGACGGCATATAATTGCGACTGTGAAAATCGATGCTAAGAGCTTCAATCCCGAGCGTCTAAATGTTACTAAGGCTGTGAACGACAAGTCGTTCAGTTTTTCGGCTTCGATTGAAGGACGCGGGTCGTCGCTCGATAATATCATGGGTTCGCTTTCGCTTGAGAATTTCTCGATGACCGGAAAGAACGAGCAATTCGCCCTGAACAGTTTGAAATTGAAGGTCGACAACAGTATGTTAAGAAAGATGCTCAACGTTCGCACCGATTTTGGAGAGGTGAATCTTAACGGGCAATACGACTACACAACTTTAGAGAGAAGCGTCGTTAGAATAGCTCGTACCTACTTACCCATGCTATTTAAAGAGCCATGGAAAATGCCGATACTATCGAAGTATAATACCTTTTATATATATGCCAAGCTGGAGAAGAGCGATTGGCTGAAACCGCTGCTAGGATTGAATCTCGATTTACCATCGGCTTTATCGTTGAATGGGAAAATAGATGAGCGCACCAATTCCTTTAATATATACATAGACGCGCCTCGAGTTGTATACAGTGAGCAAACGTTTACTAATACGAATATTACAATGTTAGGCATTGCGGGCGATATGTTGGTGCAGGCCTCTACCCAACGAATGGATGCCGTCAACAGACCACTTTCATTGAAACTCAACGGGAAGGTTCATAATGGAACAATCGACTCGAAGATTGATTTCGTAACGCCGGGTAAAACTCCAATGCATGGTAATATCGACTCGCGTGCAACACTATTCAGATCACAGAACATACTAGGCGTACATATGCATTTCAATCCGTCGGAAATTAGTATCGATACAATTCGCCTGAATTTGCAGCCGTCGGAGTTTACTTATGTTAAGGGCACACTCGACATAGACCATTTCGAGGTATCGAATAGGAATCAGCACATTATTATCAACGGACAAACTACAGGCAATCCACACGACTCGCTAACAATCCACCTCAAAGAAATAAACGTGCCCTATGTGCTCGATCTGCTGAATTTCCGTAGCGTTGCATTCGGTGGTGTGGCATCGGGAAGCATATCGTTGAAGTCTATTTTCACACATCCGCAGATGAGAGGTGCGCTCGACGTGAAAGATTTTACTTTCGAGCATGGCGACATGGGGCTTCTGCACGCCGAAGTGGACTATAATCACCGAGACGGAAAACTTAATATTGACGCTAAAGCTGATGCGGGAGCTGATTCATACACCGACATTAATGGATATGTCGATATCAAAAACAGTTACATAAACCTACCTATCTACGCCCACGATACTCGGCTCTATTTCATTAAGAATTTCTGTGGGTCGTTCATGGACAACATTAATGCCACTGCCAACGGATGGTGTAAGGTGGTCGGACCGCTTAGCAACATCAATCTTGAGGGTGACATGTATGCCTCCGGAACTCTGCACATGACTCCAATTGGGACGAAATACCATCTCGACGATTGCCGAATCAAGATGATTCCGAATAATATAATCTTTGAAAAAGATACGGTGGCTGATGCTGAAGGACACATTGGAATCATCACAGGTGGATTGCATCATCGCGAACTACGAGCCCTCACGTACGACATCAACATCGAGTCACGCAACCTTCTCGTCTATAACTTCCCGAAAAGAAGCCATGAAAATAGTATCTTCTGGGGAAAGGTTTATGCCTCCGGGCGATGCAACATCGTCGGTCGGTCGGGGGAAACAACTATAAACGTGGACGCAATACCGAATAAGAACTCATTCATAACTTACAATGCGGCAAAAAACAATACTATCGACGAAAACTCTTTTATCAAGTGGCGTGACCTCACTCCCGATTCGACTCTCACTGTACACTTTCCAAATGATTCCCTGAAAAAAGTAGTTAGGCGTAACAACTTCCATGATAAGTTCAGCAGCGACCTACGAATCAATTTCACTATAAATACTAATCCTGATTTTGCGTTGAATGTTCTGATGGATGAGGTGAACGGCGACAACATTGTGCTCAACGGCTCAGGCGGAATCCGGGCGACCTACTATAATAAAGGTGCACTACAAATGTTCGGCAACTTCAATATCGTCCACGGAGCCTATAACCTCACCATTCAAAATATTATCAAGAAACAGTTCACATTCCAGCCGGGTTCGGCTATCACCTTTGGAGGTGACCCGCTCAACGCGAATCTGAATCTGAAAGGACTCTACACACTCAATTCGGTTCCACTGAGCGATTTACATATCGGTAATTCTTTTACCTCAAACAATACTCGTGTGAATTGCCAGATGAATATCGAAGGAACACCCGAACAACCTACCGTGACCTTTGGTCTCGACTTACCTAACCTTTCAGCCGACGCACAACAGATGGTACACTCCATTCTTAATTCAGAACAAGATATGAATCAGCAAGTGCTCTATCTGCTGGCCGTTGGCCGATTCTATCCTCAGGAAACAAACAACGCAGCCCAGGAGGGTGCAGCTATGAGGCAAACGTCGCTAGCTATGCAAAGTTTACTCTCCGGAACGCTCTCGCAACAAATAAATACCGTACTCTCGAATGTCGTAAAAAACAGTAACTGGAACTTCGGAGCAAACATTGCAACCGGAAATGAGGGATTCAGTAATGCCGAATACGAGGGACTTCTTTCGGGCAGTTTGCTCAACAATCGTCTGCTTTTCAATGGCGAGTTTGGTTATCGTGACAACGTAGCTACAAACAACTCTTCGTTCATTGGCGATTTCGACATTCGTTACCTGCTCTTCCCAAGTGGAAGCCTTTCGCTACGGTTCTATAACCACACTAACGACCGCTATTTCACACGAAACTCATTAACGACACAGGGAGTCGGATTAATCCTCAAAAAAGACTTCCATACTGTTTGGGATCTCTTCGGACTCCGACGAGGCAAAAGGAAAAAAGGAAAGCGAAGTCGCTGATTCGCAGTTTATATTATTATCTTTGCGCCTCGGATTCAGCAGCCTAAGCTGCAATCCAAAAGAGAGAATTCATATATAAAGTCTAACTGTATTAATTCAATTCATTTTAAACACTTATGGCAAATTTAGAAGACGTCAAGAACGTACAACCTTTAGCCGACTTCAACTGGGACGAGTTCGAAAATGGGACTAATGTCGAAGTCAGTAAAGAAGAACTGGTGAAGGCCTACGATGAAACACTCAACAAAATCCAAGAGGCACAGGTAGTAGAAGGAATCGTAAGCTCAATCGACAAGAAAGAAGTAGTCGTAAATATCGGTTACAAAAGCGATGGAGTTATACCTGCATCTGAATTCCGCTACAATCCTGAGCTGAAAGTTGGAGACAAAGTCCAGGTCTATGTAGAAAACCAGGAAGACAAACGGGGGCAGCTCATGCTCTCCCACAGGAAAGCCCGCCTGCAAAAAAGCTGGGAAAATATCAACAAAGCAATGGAGAACGACGAAGTTATCCAAGGATACATCAAGAGTCGTACAAAAGGCGGCATGATTGTAGACGTGTTTGGCATTGAAGCTTTCCTCCCAGGCAGTCAGATTGACGTCCACCCAATACGCGACTATGACGTATTCGTAGGCAAAACAATGGAATTCAAAGTTGTTAAAATCAACCAAGAATTCCGCAACGTCGTTGTTTCGCACAAGGCACTAATTGAAGCAGAACTCGAAGCACAACGCAAAGAAATTATCTCGCACCTCGAGAAAGGACAAATCCTCGAAGGAACTGTCAAGAACATTACTTCCTATGGCGTATTTGTCGACCTTGGTGGCGTAGACGGCCTCATACACATAACCGATCTATCATGGGGACGTGTGAGCGACCCGCATGAAGTTGTTGCACTCGATGATAAGATAAACGTCGTTATCCTAGACTTCGATGAAGAAAAGAAACGCATAGCCCTAGGACTTAAACAACTTATTCCACACCCATGGGATGCACTCGACGCAAACCTCAAAGTGGGCGACCACATCAAAGGAAAAGTTGTTGTCATGGCCGATTACGGCGCATTCGTAGAAGTTCAGCCTGGAGTTGAAGGACTCATTCACGTTTCTGAGATGAGCTGGAGTCAACACCTCCGTTCGGCACAGGAATTTATGAAAGTGGGCGACGAAGTTGAGGCAGTTATCCTAACTCTCGATCGCGAAGAGCGCAAAATGTCGCTCGGCATAAAACAACTTCGTGAAGACCCATGGGAAGTTATCGAAGTGAAATATCCCATCGGCTCCAAGCACACGGCAACAGTTCGTAACTTCACCAACTTTGGTATCTTCGTGGAACTCGAAGAAGGAGTCGACGGATTAATACACGTGAGCGACCTCTCATGGACCAAGAAGGTTAAACACCCATCAGAGTTCACCTCGCAGGGAGCACAGATTGACGTAGTGGTTCTCGAAATCGACAAGGAAAACAGACGTCTCAGCCTCGGCCACAAGCAGCTCGAAGACAATCCTTGGGATACTTACGAAACCCTATACACGCCCGGTTCGATTCACGAAGGCAAAATCACTGAATCGATGGACAAAGGTGCTGTTATCACTCTTAACGAGGGCGGCGAAGGTTTCGCAACACCGAAGCATCTCGTCAAGGAAGACGGTACGCAGGCTCAACTCGGTGAGGTTCTGCCTTTCGTTGTCATCGAATTCGTGAAAGACACTAAGCGTATAATTCTTTCTCATTCTCGTACGTTCGAAGAGGTGAAAGAAGAGCAGCCGCGCCGTCGTCATGCCAATAGCTCACGCAAGCAGCAGGAGGCACAGGTGAACAACGTTGCAGCCGGTACTTCGTTGGGTGATCTCGACGTGCTTGCCGACCTCAAAAAGAAGATGGAAGAAGGTCAATAAACCTTCTCCGTACAATTAAGGATTATCTTCATTGTAATTATAATCATACTTTTAAAGTGTCGAACCCTCCGAGGTTCGGCGCTTTTTTTATGCTCATAAATCTCCAATTGGGGGCTTATATGACAAAAAGAATCTATCGAGCCTAAATAGAATTGAAAACCACTGGGAAAGGTTCTTTTTATTCCAATGGAGGCGCGCAGCCTTACTCAATAAGAAAGCAATACCTTTTCCAATAAGAAAGCAATACCTTTCCCAATGGGAAGACAACACCTTTCCCAATAGGAAGGCGACACCTTTCCCAGTGGGAATCCAAGAGTCTTCCCACTGGGAATAGTAACGACTGCTCAATAGGAGAGCGAAACGTTGCTCAACGGAGAGTCGATACGGAATAAAAGATAGATAAAAACTGGATGTAATTTTAGTGTGAGACCGCTCTCCGATAAAAGCCATAATTACGAGACTTTTATCGGAGATGGCAGGAGAACCCTATGAGTCCTTATTTTCGCGCTTGCGCTCCTGGTGGTCGAGGATGATTTTGCGCATACGAATATTCTTGGGAGTCACTTCAACATATTCATCACCCTTTATATATTCCAGACATTCTTCCATACTCATTTCGGTTTTTGGAATGACGCGTGCTTTCTCGTCGGAACCGGAGGCGCGAATGTTAGTGAGCTGTTTAGCCTTGGTTACGTTGATGACAAGGTCGTTATCGTGGACGTGCTCGCCTACAACCTGTCCGCCATAGACTTCTTCTCCGGCATCGATAAAGAATTTTCCGCGGTCCTGGAGTTTATCGATGGCATAAGCATAGGCTGTTCCGTTTTCGAGAGCTATCATGGAGCCGTTTATTCTGCGGGTTATTTCGCCCTTGAACGGTTGATAGTTTTTGAACCGGTGAGCCATGATGGCTTCGCCCTGGCTGGCGGTGAGAACATTTGTGCGGAGACCGATTATGCCGCGCGAGGGTACTTCAAAGGTTATGTTGACGCGCTCGCCTTCGGAATCCATTCCGAGAAGTTCGCCTTTGCGGCGGGTAACCATATCAATCATCCTACTGGAGAAATCGGTGGGTACGTTTATGGTAAGTTCTTCGATGGGTTCGCATTTTTTTCCGTCGATGTCTTTATAGATGACCTGTGGTTGGCCTACCTGCAGTTCGTAGCCCTCGCGCCGCATCGTTTCGATGAGTACGGAAAGGTGTAGTACTCCGCGACCGCTGACAATCCATTTATCCATTGAACCTTCGAGTTGTTCAACTCTAAGTGCTAGGTTCTTTTCGAGCTCTTTTGTGAGGCGTTCGCTGATATGGCGCGAGGTGCAGAATTTGCCTTCGCGACCGAAGAAAGGCGAGTCGTTAATGGTGAAGAGCATACTCATAGTGGGTTCGTCGACAGCTATTGGCGGAAGGGGTTCGGGGTTTTCAAAGTCGGATATGGTGTCGCCTATTTCGAACTTTTCGAGTCCGATGACGGCGCATATATCTCCCGAGTCTACGTGGTCGGTTTTCTTATGTCCCATTCCTTCGAAAGTGTGGAGTTCTTTTATTTTAGTTCGTTCGTGGGTTCCGTCGCGATGGCAGATGGTTATGTTTTGTCCATCTTTGAGGGTTCCTCTGTGCACTCGTCCCACTGCTATCCGTCCGGTGTAGCTGGAGTAGTCGAGCGATGTGATTAGCATTTGCGGTATTCCTTCGAGCTGGCGCGGTGCAGGAATAGATTCGACGATGAGGTCGAGCAGATAGTCGATATTGTCGGTTGGAGTTTTCCAGGTACTATTCATCCATCCGTTTTTGGCCGAACCGTAGACCACAGGGAAGTCGAGCTGCTCTTCGGTTGCGTTGAGATCGCACATCAGGTCGAAAACCATTTCATAAACCTCTTCGGGGCGGCAGTTGGGTTTGTCGACCTTATTAATCACAACCATTGGTTTCAATCCAAGTTGCAGTGCCTTTTGGAGTACGAATCGTGTTTGCGGCATCGGGCCTTCGAAGGCATCTACAAGCAGCAGGCATCCGTCGGCCATATTGAGCACTCGCTCCACCTCTCCACCGAAATCGGAGTGTCCCGGCGTGTCCAGGATATTTATCTTAGTTCCTTTCCAGTTTATGCTGACGTTTTTACTGAGTATTGTTATTCCTCTTTCGCGTTCGAGGTCGTTCGAGTCAAGTACTTCGTTGCTGTTGTTTTGTCCATCACGAAAGAGTTTGCCGGCCAACATCATCTTGTCGACTAGTGTGGTTTTTCCGTGGTCGACGTGCGCAATTACTGCGATATTACGAATATTTTGCATGAAAAATTTTTGAAGGAGTTTATTGTGAAAATCTGTTGGCAAAAGTACTGAGAAATTCCGAAAGCTTTGAGAGGCCATAAAAAGTTATACCTTTGCAAAGCAAACTCGGACAATCCGATGCATTCAACGTCGTTGCGACCAGGTTGTGATTAAGACCCCACGACGACCGCAGGATGTAATTGCACAAAACATTAATCAAAACAAAATCATGTATTTAAACAAAGAAAAGAAAACCGAGATTTTCACTCAGTACGGTAAGGCCCAGAGTTCGACCGACACCGGTTCGGCCGAGAGCCAGATTGCATTGTTCACCTATCGCATCAAGCATCTCACTGAACACGTTAAAAAGAATCACAAGGATTATGTAACAACACGTTCTCTTACCCGTTTAGTTGGTAAGCGCCGTGCGTTGCTCGATTATCTCTACGACCGCGACGTGGAACGCTATCGTGCAATCATCAAAACCTTGGGTCTGCGTAAATAAAGAAGTCCCGAATTCGTATAAGAATCCCCGCAACCGTCTTGCAAAGTCAGGTTGCGGGGATTTCGTTTTTCAGGCCCCCGATTCCGAGCATCGCTACATACAGCACTTCGGGCAGATACCTTTTATCATATAGTTAACGTTGCGTTGTTTATACCCTGCAGGAAGGGTTACTTCGGGTACGGGTGTATCAGGCAAGCAAAAGGTTCGATGGCATTGTTCGCAATAGAAATGCACGTGCAAGTCGTCGTCGATATTGTCGTCGTGGCTAAGACACAGTTCATAGCGCACGACGTCGTTGCCATCCTCCACATGATGTACTAAACGATTCTCACGGAAAGCCGTCAAAGCTCTAAAGATGCTCGACTTATCAATGGTTATCAACTTGTTTTCCAATTCTTTCATCGACATCGGATAGCCGGCTCTGTAGAGTGCGTCGGCTATAAGAATTCTATTAGCTGTGGGTTTAATTCCATGCTTGGTGAGCAGTTCGATTATTATTGTATTCTTCATTGTTCAGGGAGATGTAGTTCCATTTCAGGATATTTTTCCTGAAGTGCTTCGGCCATGTTACGAGTTGCGGCCATGAAAGTTTTATATTGTTCGGCCTCCGGGTTGAATGGTTTATGCGCCAGGGCCTCTTTTATCGGCTTCCATTCCTGTATGAATTGTCGGGCTTTTTCAGAGAGCAGCGCGGATTGCAGTCGTTCCCAGATATATTCAACGGCCTGTGCGTTTGGATGCAGCATGTCGGCTTCATAGAAGCGATAGTCGCGCAGCTCATCGTTCACAATCTCGTAGGCAGGAAAATAATAAGCTATCTTGGGAAACAAGCTTGTCAACCTGTCGGCAGCCAGCAATAACACGGCCTTTGCCAACTGGCTCTCATGATAGCCGTATTTTGCATAACGAATCGGACTAACGGTGACAATAATCTTTGTGTTAGCATTGAGCGATAAGGCCTTTTCAACAGCTCTCGACAGGAATTCTACACATTCGTCGATACTAAGTTCGCGTTCGTAGAAAAGCGATTGCGGTCTTTTCTGACAGTTGTCGACAATCTCGCCCGACGACTTCTCAACATACACGCGATTCGTGCCGAGCGTCATAGCCAGCGTATCCACGGGCCTCTCCACGCGTTCGACAGTGTGTAACACCGACGCCGGATTATACATCACACCGAACGGATTAACCATCGCTCTGAATTTCTCTTCAAAAAATCGCGTTCCGATGCGTTCTGCAAAGCACGAACCTGTAAACAGCATTTGTTCGCATGGTTGCAGCTCGAACGGAGCTTTCGGAATGTTTATAACTGTGCTGAATTTCATGACGCAAAGTTAATCAGTTAAATAGAGGTTCATTCTTAAACGTGTGGAAAGACTCCCAGGGGCGTTTTCTGTATTTCTTCCATGGAAGAAAGACAGAAAACAACTGAATATGTATTTCTTCCATGGAAGAAATACATAAAATAACCGAATGTGTATTTCTTCCACGGAAGAAAGACAGAAAACAACCGGATGTGTATTTCTTCCACGGAAGAAAGACAGAAAATACCATTATCACGACAGAATAATTGTTTGAAAGGGCGGCGGAGATGCAGGGACGACTGCGGCGAGGGAATTTTCAGTCATCGGGATTGTTTTTTTCGGTTTATCACGTGTAAAAAGCTTGGCCGACGATTTTTTGATAAGAAATGAGATATTTTTTATAGTCCCCCAGCTCGGTTAGCGATTAAATTTGCGTTCGAGGATAGACCTTATATTACAGGGGCCGAATCTTAACACAGTAAATAACTTCTATATTTTAAAATTGAGGGTAATGAAAATGAATTTAAGCTTATCGAAAAGATTGAAGGGCCTAGCCATGTTGCTACTCGTATGCACAGCAACGGCTTCGGCACAGGATGACGGAGGAAAAAACAGCTCGGCAAACGGAAAGGAAGAAAATAACCGAAACATGATGCTCAATGCTGCAAGCGCCAACGGACCGAGAGAGATTCAGATTGGACTCCCATCGGCCGACGTGAACGTGCTCGAAAATGGATTGCCCGTAACCTATGCCACCAATCCGCACAGTGTGAATACCATTTGGAGAGGCGACGCCAGCTTGAGTCATCAAGGACTTCTGAAGATTGCCGAAACAGCCATCACAACCGGTAACATAGGCTATGCCGTGAACTCGTTCACCCAACTGGGGCGCGAGGGTTTTCACGGAACGCTTAACTACAAGACGAATCATTTCGGACTACAGGAGCTTTCGCTCAATATGAATGGCTCGCTGGGCAGCGGATGGTTCTACAGCGGAAGCATATATCAGGATTTCGACCCGGGAACGTTCAAAATCCGAAGTTCGCAACAGCAAGACCGAACGCAGATATACAAAGGTGCGCTCACGAAGAGATATGCTGCCGGGCAAGGCGAGTTCACGGCTATGTATAGCTATGCTAACAGTCATCCGGTTTATAATTTCGCAACACAGTCGGCACCATTTATCTACGTTGGCGATGGAAGTGTAAAGGAATATGGCGCGTTCAAACTCGGCACAACCTCCTATCTGCCTGTCGACGCCGACATAACCTATCGCGACATTCGTACGGGCGAGCTGCGTAGCATCTCTTTGTACGACGCCATCGAGAATCGCAACAGCAGCATCTCGCTGATGAATAACTTCGACTTCGGCAATGGATTGAAATGGAAAGCCATCGCGAAATACGACCATGCTCACGGCGCTCTGGTTTATCAAACGCCCATGTCGCTCTTGCAGGTAAAGAATAATCCAACGTACAACTACCTATATCGCGGTCTTGACGGAGCAATGCTACCCTATGACGGCGAATATGTGCAGACGCGGATGTCGTGCCTCAACGCGGGCGATATAGATGAGTTCCTGTTCACCTCCGAGCTGTCGAAAAAGTTCAACACATCGACGCTTCGACTGGGCGTTAACGAGTGGTATTATCACATCGACTACGCGTCGAACACAACGATGTACGACCAAAGCGTGCCCGAAGACGGAACATATGCTATGCGAATGTATAACGCGAATCTGCACAGATTCTACTTCTACGATTTCAATAAGAATGCTTCGGAATACTATCGTGGACACGAAAATAAACTAGCTCTGTACTTCACACACGATTGGGACGTACTGCCGAAGCTGAACCTCTATTACGGTGCGCGCGTTGAGATGCAGAAACTCACCGGAGAGAATCTCGCGGTAGTGAATGCGGCAGGGAATTATGTGGGCCGATTCGCCGACTATTATATCGGAGCAACTGCACCCGACGGAACACTGATTGCACCTCGCCCGATTGATTACAATTGGTTCAACTACGACCTGGCTCTTGCGGCCACTTACAAGCTGAACAGCAACTTCGGCTTCACGGGCGACTTCACCTACATTGTGCAGCATCCCAAGTTCGAAGCCTTCTCGCCGGCCACTCTGCCCAATACCGACCAAATATCGGTGCCGCTCGGACGGGTCGGGATATATTACAACAATGCGTGGCTCAGTCTGACATCGCTTTTCTCCTATATCTCGAAAACCAATAATAACTCAACGCTGAATCTCCAGCACAACAGCGAAATTATGGCCGCGCCGCTCACCTACGATATTCAAACCATTGGATGGACAACCGACGTGATGGCACATCCGGTGAAAGGACTCGATATTCACTTCCTCTTCACCTATCAGCGGCCAACCTATAAGAAATATGAAACATCCGTAACCTTCGGCGACGGCTATGTAGGACGAATCAATGCAACGGGCAATATCGTGGCCGAAGTACCACGAGTGCTCATAGAATTCGACCCGAGCTATATGATAACAAAGGATTTGAAGATATGGACCAGCTTCCGATATTTCAGCAAAACCTACGCTAATATCAACGACGCCTACTATTTCAACGGCCACTGGGAAACCTTCGGCGGCCTCAACTGGCAGGTGAACGATAAACTATCGCTGGGTTGCACGGTAGTGAATTTCCTTAATCAAACCGGAGCCAAAGGCAGTATTGCCGACGCCGAACTAATTACGAAAAACGAAGCGGCCGGCATTCAAAATAAACTAATGACGGGAAGCTATCTGCGCCCCTTCACGGTTGAATTCACTGCATCGTTGAAATTCTAATCAAAAAATAATCCTGCAAAATGAAGAAGAAAACAATTCTATGCGCCACCATGGCATGCGTATCGGTGGCTGCAACAGCACAAAAAATCAACGTTAGTAGCAACGGCGATACAACCATCGTGAGAATAGAAAATTCCACGAAATTCCTCATCCTGCCCGTGGAGGAGGATAAAGCCGAAGCCAGAGTAAAGCTCGATAATAACCAGCCTTCGGACACGTGGATGGATATTCGTCTGGCACAAAATAAAACAGACTATTACGTTCCTTTCAAACTCAATGAAGGTCGCACGTCGGTGGTTAAGATTCTAGGGCTCGACCGGAATGCTCTCGCACTTCGAAATGGCGAAATGAAGCTGTCGAACGAGTGGAATGTGACTAATACCGACTTCTACCGTCCGTCATACCACCATACACCCTCCTACGGCTGGATGAACGACCCGAATGGAATGTTCTATAAGGATGGGGTCTATCATCTTTGTTATCAATACAACCCCTACGGCTCTAAATGGGGTAACATGCACTGGGGGCACGCCATCAGTTGCGACCTCATACATTGGAAGCAGGTTGAACCTACCATTGCACGCGACCCTATGGGGCACATATTCTCTGGAAGCGCGGTTGTCGACAAGAACGGAACAGCCGGTTACGGGCGCGATGCTATCGTGGCTCTCTATACGTCGGCCAACGATAAAGGCCAGGTGCAGTGCATGGCTTATAGTACCGACGGCGGCTATACCTTTACGAAATATGAAGGAAATCCGGTGCTCACGCCTTTCGATGGCTTGAAAGACTTCCGCGACCCTAAAGTGTTCTGGTATGCACCTGCGAAAAAGTGGTTCATGATTGTGTCGGCCGATAAGGAGATGCGCTTCTATTCGTCGCCCGACCTGAAAAAGTGGACTTATGTCAGCGCATTCGGTCGAGGCTATGGTGCGCAACCCAATCAGTTTGAATGCCCGGACTTCTTCCAGCTCCCTGTCGACGGAAACAAGAACAAAAAGAAATGGGTGATGATTGTGAACATTAATCCGGGATGCCTCTTCGGAGGAAGCGCAACGGAATATTTCGTGGGCGATTTCGATGGCGAGAAATTCATATGCGACAGTAAACCGAACATTGCAAAGTTCCTCGATTACGGTAAAGACCATTACGCAACCGTGACTTTCTCCGGTCTCGAAGACCGCGTGCTGGGCATTGCGTGGATGAGTAACTGGCAATATGCTAACGTGACGCCCATCAAGCAATATCGTGGCGCAAACACTCTGCCGCGTGAGTTGTCGCTTTTCACCGGCAAGGACGGGCAGATATACATGGCCGCCAACGTTGCACCCGAAGTGAAAGCCCTCCGCAAAAGCACAAAAACGCTTGCAAACGCCGAGCTTCTAAGAGAGAAGACGGTTAAAGACATCAACACGAGCGAAAGCAATGCCTTCGAACTCGAAATGGATGTTACACCCGGACAAGCAGGGCGAACAGGATTGGTGCTCTACAATCAAAAGGGCGAAAAGATTGACATATACTTCGATATGAAGCATCGTAGACTGGTCATGGACCGTACCGAAAGCGGACAGATTGCATTCGGAGAGAAAGCTGTGGCACACGATATCGAGAAGGAGTTCGACATTCACGAACATCGTGAAATCAAAGAACCCCTGCGTAAGGCAAACTCCGTGAACTATAAGAATGACTTCGCACTTGGAACTTGGGCGCCACTCAGTCTTTGTACCGGTAAGAACTATCATCTGAATGTGTTTGTTGATAAATGCTCCGTTGAAATCTTCGTGGATGGCGGGCGTATAGCCATGACTAATCTGGTGTTTCCCACAGCGCCATACACATCGGTGAAGTTCTACTCCGACGGCAAGAAGGTTTCTTATCGAAACATAAAAGTGAGCCAACTCTCACTCTAAACAACTACGATTATGAACAACAATAAAATCTTGCGATTCATCCCCGTGATGTTCTGCTTCTTCGCGATGGGATTTGTCGACCTTGTCGGAACCGCGTCGAACTATGTTAAGAGCGACCTCTCGTTAAACGACACCACGTCCAACCTTATGCCGTCGCTCGTGTTTTTCTGGTTCCTTATATTCTCCATTCCCACGGGTATGCTAATGAACCGAATCGGGCGTAAGAAAACCGTGCTGCTTAGTTTGGTTATAACAATAGTTTCGTTGCTTTTGCCTCTGCTTGGCGATTCGTTTCCGCTAATGCTCGTTTCGTTCTCCCTTCTGGGAATCGGCAACGCGCTTATGCAAACATCGCTCAACCCGCTTGTGGCAACCGTTATGCAAGGCGGCAATCTGGCCTCTACGCTCACCTTCGGGCAATTCGTAAAGGCCATCGCCTCGTTCATGGCCCCTTACATCGCCATGTGGGGAGCGATGGCATCCATCCCCTCGTTCGGCTTAGGGTGGCGAGTGCTCTTCCCAATCTATATGATAATCGGCGTGCTGGCAACGTTGCTGCTTTTCTCTACGCCGATAGTCGAAGAGCCCATCAAAGGCAAGCCCAGTTCGTTTATAGACTGCGTTAAACTGCTCGGCAAGCCAATCGTGCTACTTAGCTTTCTGGGGATAATGTGCCACGTGGGCATAGACGTTGGAACCAACACCACCGCACCGAAAATATTGATGGAACGCCTCGGCATAACGCTCAACGACGCCATGTTCTCAACCTCGCTCTACTTTGTTTTCCGCACCTTAGGTTGCCTCACCGGCTCGTTCTTTCTGCGAGTTATGAGCAATCGCGTGTTCTTCATCATCTCTGTTACCATGATGGCCCTATCGATGTGCGGACTAATTTTCGGGCACTCAACTGCCGTGCTCTACACCGCCATTGCTCTTGTGGGCTACGGAAACAGCAATATCTTCTCGATGGTGTTTGCCCGAGCATTGCAAAGTGTACCCGACAAGCAGAACGAAGTAAGCGGACTCATGATTATGGGACTCTTTGGAGGAACAATATTCCCCCTTTTCATGGGACTGGCCAGCGACGCATTCCGCCAAATCGGAGCCGTGATGGTAATGGCAATCGGAGTAATATATCTTTTCACCTATATTCCAAAAATCAATAAACAATGAAACAAACAATCGTTGGCCTCGGAGAGGCTCTTTGGGATTGCCTGCCTGAAGGAAGAAAACTGGGTGGGGCACCTGCAAATTTCGCATTTCACTCCGGCCAGTTCGGATATGATTCCTACGCCATCAGTGCCGTGGGAAATGATAAGTTGGGCGACGAGACCCTCGAAGAGTTCAACCTTAAACAGGTGAGATACATCATGCCGCGGGTGGAATATCCCACCGGGACTGTACAGGTGGAACTTGACGACGAGGGCGTACCAACCTATGATATCAAAGAAGGCGTAGCATGGGATAATATCCCTTTTACATCCGAAATAGAAGGCCTCGCTCGAACCGCCAGTGCCGTGTGTTTTGGCTCATTGGCACAGAGGAGCGTGGTGAGTAGGCAGACTATCGAGAGCTTCCTCGATGCTACAAGCAATAATTGTTTGAAGATTTTCGACATAAACCTACGGCAGAACTTTTATACCAAAGATATCATCTGCGACTCGCTCAATCGGTGTGACATTCTGAAGATAAACGATGAAGAACTCGTCACTATCGGTCGACTGTTCGGTTATCCCGGTCTTGACATGGAGAACAAATGTTGGCTTCTGCTAGGGAAATACAATCTCGACATGCTTGTTCTCACCTGCGGCGTGAACGGTTCTTATGTGTTCGCCCCGAACCTGAAAACATTCCACGAAACACCTAAGGTTGAGGTGGCCGATACTGTTGGCGCAGGCGATTCGTTCACAGGGGCATTCACCTCGGCCATACTGGCTGGTATGCCCATTCCCGACGCTCACAAACTGGCGGTCGACGTGAGTGCCTACGTATGCACATGCAACGGCGCCATGCCCCGTCTGCCCGACGAATATCTCTCCCGACTGAAATAGAGAGTCTCCATAGGTAGGCACACACACTCCCCTCTCGCCCTCCTATAACAGTTAAGCAGGACTATCCTCCTTTCAGGATAGTCCTGCTTTTCCGTAATACAGTCACACCTTACAAATTATACATTGCCTAGCATCCACAATATCAATACGATAGCATGCCCAATAGGAATCCTCGACCTTTCCTTATAGGAATCCTCGACCTTTCCTTATAGGAGTCCTTGACCTTTCCTATAAGGAGTCCATGACCTTTCCTTATAGGAG
>ERZ773067.753-NODE-753-length-18710-cov-7.750362_pt1 | contig 18710 bp, 20 predicted proteins | sample MGYA00580622_ERZ773067 | MGnify/ENA primary metagenome ERZ773067 (study PRJEB29015, sample SAMEA2737998) | human oral metagenome | biome: human oral; feature: human-associated habitat; material: dental | place: China | collected 2113 ...
ATCTTTCTTTCTTGTTGGATGCGACAAAATCAATTGCTCAAATCCTAAAAAAAGGGGACATTGTCGTCTATGAATCTACGGTTTATCCGGGCTGTACAGAGGAAGAATGTGTGCCTCTATTTGGAGCCAGAATCTGGTTTGAAGTACAACCAAGATCTCTTCTGTGGATATTCTCCAGAACGAATTAATCCTGGGGACAAAAAGCATACGCTGACTACGATTAAGAAGGTGATTTCTGCCTCCACTCCAACGACGCTGGATGAGTTGGAAGAATTATACGGATCAATAGTTAAAGCTGGGACACATAGCGCATCATCGATTGAAGTTGCAGAGGCCGCTAAAGCAATAGAAAACGCTTAGCGAGATGTTAATATTTCATTTGTAAATGAGTTGGCACTGATCTTTGATAAGATGGGGATTAATACACGTGAGGTCTTAGATGCGGCATCTTTCAAGTGGAACTTTTTAAAATTCACTCCGGGATTAGTCGGTGGACATTGCATTGGTGTTGATCCGTATTATTTATTGCACAAATCTCAGAGCTTAGGGTATAATCCTCAGGTTATTCTCTCTGGACGGAATGTCAATGACAAAATGGGAGGTTTTATCGCTCAAAAAGTGATCAAACTCATGATCCAAAAACAAATTCGGATAGCTGGAAGTAAAGTCCTCATTTTAGGTTTTACGTTTAAGGAAAACTGTTCAGATACACGCAATACGAAAGTCGTTGATGTTGTGCGTGAATTACTTGAGTATAATGTATCTGTTGATGTATATGATCCCTATGCGTGTCGTGATAAGACAGAGGCTGAATATGGCATTGATTTAATGCAGAATGAACCTGATTTACGACAATATGATAGGATTATACTGGCCGTAGGGTACGATGAGTTTGCGCAGATGGATTTTTCTTTTATGAAAGATCAGGATGCTATCTTATATTTGACGTGAGGGGCGTTTTGCCTCGTCTATGGGTCGACGGAAGATTATAAGAGTGGATCCAGAAGTTGTACAGAGCGCGGTGGCTCAGGAAGAACCTTCACTGAAAGAGAAGACGGCAAGAGGTCTGTTTTGGGGTGGAATCAGCAATTTCATCCAGCAAGTGATCGGAATGGCTTTTGGTATAGCTATCGCCCGGATCCTTTCGCCAGATGATTATGGATTAGTAGCGATGCTCGCTATCTTTACAGCTGTAGCAGATACCGTTATGGACAGTGGCTTCACCACAGCGCTGGTCAATCGAAAGATCATTGAACATAAGGATTATAATGCCGTTTTTTGGTTCAATGTACTCATTGCTATTGGAATATACATTATCCTTTTCTTTGCCGCTCCATGGATTGCTCGATTTTATAATCAGCCGGTGCTGCTCTCTCTCTCGCGCGTCTTGTTTCTGACATTTATTGTTTCGGCGACAGGTGTAGCGCATAACGCCTTGTTGCTAAAAAAAATCATGGCCAAGCAACGCGGAATCATCGATATGGCCGCTGTTTTTGGATCGGGGACTATAGGGTTAATTCTGGCGTTAAACGGTTTGGCCTTTTGGGGGCTGGTAATCCAGCAACTTTCTCAAGTATTGATAGCTGTCTTACTACGCTGGTATTTTTCGCCATGGAGGCCGACATTTGAATTTGACTGGGCTCCGCTCAAAGACATGTTCGGATTTTCAGTCAAGGTTTTTTTTGGTGCTATTGTGGGAATGATCTCTGCAAACCTATTCTCTGTTGTTTTAGGACGTTATTATAGAGAAACAGAAACTGGGTATTACACTCAAGGAAGAAAATGGGCGACTCTCGGTATTTCCGTTTTATCGGGAATGTTTGTGGGTGTAGTGCAGTCTGTTTTAGTGGAAACGTCTGACAGTCGAGAGCGCCTTGTGAATGTAGTTCGCAGATTATTACGATTTGGTTCTCTTATCACATTTCCTCTGATGCTGGGTTTGGCCTTTGTTGCGAAAGAGTTTATCTTGTTGACTATTGGCGCTAAATGGATGGGAAGTATCGTCTATCTGCAATTGTTTTGCTTATGGGGGTGCTTTAGTTTTTTGGAGATAGTTTATGTATATTTATTGCTTTCAATTGAGAGGCCTGCGGAAAATTTTTATATTGATATTGTGATGTGTATTTTCCAGATAGCTGGTATTATCATTGTATCCCAATTCGGGATACTCGCCATGATCATAATCTATATTTTGATTCGTATACTCAGTATTTGGGCAAGACATTATTTTGCTTATAAATCAATTAAGATACGAATAAGCACAGTTGTGAAAGACATATTCCCGTATGCAGCCACCGCTATCTTCTCGATTCTTGTCACCTGGTTTATTGCGAAAGGGACAGAAAATATATATCTGGCATTCGGAATAAAGATAGCCTTTGTTGCTCTACTTTATACTGGAATATTATGGATGGCAAACTCTGCGATTCTAAAGGAAAGCGCTAGTTTCATATTTAGAAAAGTCAAACCATTCTCATGAAAAAAAAGATATTAGTTACCGGTGCGGATGGATTTATCGGTTCTCACTTAACAGAAATGTTATTGGAGCAAGGCCATCACGTAAAAGCTTTATCCTATTATAACTCATTTAATGACTGGGGATGGCTTGAAGGACTGGATCATCCTGATTTGGAGGTTATAACGGGTGATGTACGCGATCCGTACTTCTGTAAGCGCCTATCGAAAGATGTGGAGACGATCTTCCATTTGGCAGCGCTTATCGCAATCCCTTATTCGTATATAGCTCCCGATAGCTACGTAGATACAAATATTAAAGGGACATTGAATATCTGTCAGGCAGCGAAAGAAAATGGAGTGAAGAAGGTGCTAATAACTTCAACTTCCGAAACATACGGTACAGCGCAATATGTGCCGATCGATGAGAAGCATCCGAAGCAACCGCAATCGCCCTATTCGGCAACGAAGATTGCGGCTGACGCCATGGCGATGAGCTTTTACAATGCGTTCGAACTGCCGGTGATCGTTGTGCGCCCTTTCAATACGTATGGGCCTCGTCAATCGGCGCGAGCCATCATCCCTACTATCATAACGCAGATTATGAGTGGAATGAAAGAGATACGACTGGGTGATCTAAGTCCTACTCGGGATTTTAATTATGTTAAAGACGTCTGTAAGGGATTTATCAAACTTTCAGAGTGCAATCAGGCTATCGGACAGGAAATCAATATTTGCAGCAACTATGAGATATCTATGCGTGATACATTTGAGCTAATAGCCCGGCTCATGTTGGCGGATATTAAATTCATTGAAGATGCACAACGTCTGCGTCCCGCAGGTTCTGAGGTCTTCCGTTTATGGGGAGACAATACTAAATTAAAATCTCTTACTGGATTTACCCCTTCATACTCGATCGAAGAAGGACTTAAAGAAACGATCGAGTGGTTTAAGAGTAACAAAAACCTAGCAAAATATAAATCCGGGATATATAATATATAATGTGTAGTGTCTATGGAGAGTAGTTACAAGAAAATAGTAGATTTTATCCATGATTTATATGGAATACCAGAGGTTCCTCTTCATACACCTTGTTTTATTGGAAATGAAAAAAAATATTTAGCCGAATGTGTTGACACGACACTTGTATCCAGTGTGGGTCAATTTGTTGATAGATTTGAGGAAAAGATGGCCCAATATACAGGAGCAGTAAGGGCTGTTACTTGTGTAAGCGGCACCAATGCCTTGCATCTGGCACTGTTGCTTGTCGGAGTAGCGCGAGGAGACGAAGTCTTGACTCAAGCGCTTACGTTTATCGCCACATGTAATGCCATACGTTATATCGACGCACATCCGGTCTTTTTAGATGTTGATCGATCGACTATGGGACTTTCGCCGGATGCGATGCGTGAGTGGCTTTCCAGAAATGCAGAGGTAAAGGATTCGCAGTGTTTTAATAAAAATACCCGACGTCGGATAAAGGCCTGCGTACCAATGCATACATTTGGGCATCCTGTAAGAATCGATGAGATTGCGACAGTTTGTGAAGAGTATCATATAGAATTAGTTGAAGATGCGGCAGAAAGCCTTGGTAGTCTATATAAAGGACAGCATACCGGACTTTTCGGGCGTGTCGGTGTGATTAGCTTTAACGGAAACAAGACGATCACGACCGGTGGTGGTGGAATGTTATTGTTAAACAATGGAGAGTTGGGAGCTCAAGCCAAGCATCTTACGACACAGGCGAAAGTGCCTCATCGTTGGGAGTTCATTCACGACAGGGTCGGCTATAATTATCGTATGCCCAATATCAATGCGGCATTGGGATGTGCGCAATTAGAGCATTTAGAGGAATTCGTTTTGAATAAACGTGAGACCGCTATGGAGTATTATAATTTTATTAACACAATAGACAATATAGACTATTTCGTCGAACCTAAAAATTGTCGATCGAATTATTGGTTAAATGTCATTTTGTTAAAAGACAGGCAAGCTAAACAGAATTTTTTACAGTATACGAACGACCATGGTATCATGACACGCCCTGTATGGCAGCTTATGAATCAATTGGAAATGTTTAAAGGATGTGAGACCGATGGCCTGAAACATACACAATGGCTCGAAGAACGAATTGTAAATATCCCGAGTGGTGTAAATTTGAAAAATAAATTATGGAGTTAAATGAGTTTATTAAGGAAATTGCAGATCAATTTGATGATACAGACATTAGTGAATTCGTACCAACTACCAATTTTAAAGAGTTGGAAGAATGGTCTTCATTAACAGCTTTGACTATTTTAAATATGATCGCCAAAAAATACAACGTAAACATGAGAAGCGGTGATTTGTTGAAGATTAACTCTATTGAAGAGTTGTTTAACTATGTTTCATCTAGGCAATGATGAAACAAAATCCATTTACTTTGTTAAGTAAAACGATATTAATTACGGGAGCGTCGTCCGGCATTGGGCGAGCAATATCCATACGATGTTCTGAAATGGGAGCAAATGTAATTTTGACCGGACGTAACCAGGCTCGTTTGCAAGAGACATTACACCAAATGTCAGGCAAAAATCACATAGAACTTGTCGCCGATTTGACTGACAAGGCATCAATGGATAATTTAGTGGAACAGCTTCCCGATTTAGATGGAATAGTGCATTGTGCAGGCGTTAATCATAGAATTGTAACAAAGTTAATTGGGCCTGCTGACATTGAACAAACAATCTCTCTGAATCTTGTTGCTCCAATCTTATTGCAAACAGCTCTTTTGAAGGCAAGAAAAATAAAGAAAGAAGCGTCTATTGTCTTCATTGCTTCTCGTGCAGCTTATGCACCCAGTGTCGGTAATGCTTTATACAGTGCCTCAAAAGGAGCTATGATATCGTATGCAAAAGTATTGGCTTTAGAACTCTCGCCTCGTCGAATTAGGGTGAATTGTATTTGTCCTGCCATGGTTTTAACGAACATGATATCAAATATTGGTTTTAATTATGACGATCTAGATAAAGCGCAGGGGAAATATCCATTAAAACGTTATGGAACACCCGATGATATCGCCTATTTGTCTATTTATTTATTGTCCTCCAAAAGTTCGTGGATGACGGGGAGTTGTATTGATATAACGGGAGGAGGAGAAGGGGTTTTATAACGTAAGTATCAACAGATGAAAGTGTATATAAAAGCAATATCGTATTATCTACCCCAAAAAACAGTTTCAAATAAGCAGTTGGCCGAAGAGTTTCCGGAATGGTCAGTGGAGAAAATAACAAGTAAAATTGGTGTGAATCAACGACATCTCGCGGCAGAAGATGAAACAGCAACAGACATGGCGATATCAGCGGCGAAGAGACTCTTTGATGAGCATCGTATAGATAGAAAAACGATTGATTTTGTATTACTCTGTACCCAAAGCCCAGATTATTTTTTACCCACATCTTCCTGCATTATTCAGAACGAGTTAGGGCTTCCGACGTCATGTGGAGCTGTAGATTACAATTTGGGATGCTCCGGTTTCATTTATGGTTTATCTATTGCTAAAGGATTAATTGCGATAGGAGTAGCTCGTAATGTGTTGCTAATTACGGCGGAAACATATAATAAACATCTTCACTATAAAGATAAAGGAAACAGAGCTATTTTTGGAGATGCTGCTTCTGCATGTCTAATATCTACTGATGGGTTTGCGGAAATAAAGGATTTTAGCTTAGGTACGGATGGACGTGGGGCGGAAAACTTAATTGTAAAGACAGGGGCATTTCGGAATAAAAGCCCTCTAAACGATCTAACTTTTGACAGTTCGGGGAATCCAATATCCGGAGATTATTTGTATATGAATGGAGGTGAAATTTTTAATTTTACTACGGAGGTCGTTCCCATTCTTATTAGAGATCTATTAAGGACAAATCACCTAACTCGAGATGATATTGATCTATATGTATTCCATCAAGCGAATAAATATATGATAAATTATCTGAGAAAATTGCTTAAGCTGCCTGAAGATAAATTCTATATATGTTTGGAAAATACAGGAAATACGGTGTCTTCAACGATACCGATTGCTTTATATCAGGCGAAAGAAGCGAATAAATTATCAGGCAATATCCTGTTGGCCGGATTTGGTGTCGGATATTCTTGGGGAGGTGTGATCTTAAAAAAGATATAAGAAATGAGTTACTCTGTTGAATATGCGGAAAGTAGTGATTATTCAAAAATCCAATATTTTATTGAAAAGCATTGGAGAAAAGATCACATTTTAGGTCTATCCAAAGAACTTCTTGATTTTCAGTATTTAAATCCGTTAAGTCAAAAATATAATTTTGTTATTGCGATCAATAATACAACTGCCGAAATTGACGCTTTATTAGGGTTTATACCAACTTATCAATACGATAAAAGGCTTTTTGAACAAGGAGATTATTGGGGAGCCATTTGGAAGGTGCGTTCAGATGTACAAAATGTCGAAATTAAAAATTTAGGTCTTTCTGTTTGGGAGAGATTGTTTGAATTAGATAATTTCCGATCGTGGGCGGCTATAGGAATTAGTGAAATCGCAAAAAAAATCTATACGATTTCCGGCATGCAGATTGGAGAATTGGCGCATTATTACTTACCTAATATAAGTGCCAAGGATTTTTATATCGCTGATCATATAGATGTGGAGCGAGTTTCGATTCCCAAATATCCCGAGAATATTGTGATTAGGGAAGTTCGTATAGAGCAGATACGAGAAAGGGTTGACTGTACTTATCAGCCAAGGAAATCAATTTCATACCTAAAAAATCGATATCTAAAACATCCTTTCTATAAATATCATTTTTGGGGAATATTTGATTCAGATCAACTTGTATCGATATGGACCTTGCGGATCATAAGAATGAACAAATCGAAAGTGGTTAGGATTGTTGATATATTAGGAAATATAGAACATCTCCCCTGCTTGTCGGCTGAATTGCAAAAAAAAATGGTAGATATTGGGGCTGAATATATGGATATCCTTAATTATGGAATAGACGAGAACGTCTTTTTTAACATTGGATTTCTTAAGTTGGATCCAATCGGAGATGTGATTATTCCAAATTATTTCGAACCGTTTGAGAGGAAGAATATAAGAATTGAATTTGCATACAAGGCGAATTTTGACTATGTAATTTTTAAAGGTGATTCTGATCAAGATCGACCCAATATTATACAATGAAAGAGGCTAAACTGACAATAATAATGTACCATTATATTCGTGATTTAAAGAAATCACGATATCCTCGAATTAAAGGTTTGGATATCCATTTATTCAAAGGACAATTGGAGTATTTAAGGAAGCATTACAGTTTTGTCACTGTAGAGCAAATTATTGCAGCATTTGATTGTAAGATAAATGGTGGGAATGTGTTAACAGGCAGTTTACCTCCTAATCCTGTTTTGCTGACTTTTGATGATGCTTATATAGATCATTTTGTAAACGTTTTTCCTATTCTTAAGAAGTATCATATACAAGGCGCTTTTTATCCGCCTGTGAAAGCAATAACGGAGCACAGAGTATTGGATGTGAACAAAATACACTTTATTTTGGCATTGACTTCAGAAGACAGATTTCCCTGTTTACTCAATGAAATAAAGCAATTGCTATTGAAATATCAAGAAGAGTTTGATTTAAGATCGTTTGATTATTACTTTGATAAACTTGCGATCGCAAATAGATTTGACAATAAAGAGACTATTTTTGTAAAGCGCTTATTGCAAGTTGAATTACAGGAAAAATTACGAAAGCAGATAACGGACGAGTTATTTGCCGATGTTGTGGGTATAGATGAGGAATCTTTCAGTCATGAATTATATATGAACATTGATCAGCTTCAATGTATGGCAGACTGTGGTATGCATGTTGGGAGTCACGGATATGATCATTTGTGGTTTGGGGCGTTGAATAAGGAACAGCAAAAATATGAAATCGAGAAATCAAGAGAATTCATACAACGAATAAATGGCAATTTAAATAATTGGACAATATCTTATCCTTATGGAAGTTATAACGAGGACACTATTTCTTTATTAAAGAAATTCGGATGTAAGTTAGGGTTAACGACGGAAGTTTCTCTATGTTCCGTATCTTCTATACAAGATTCGATCTACAAGTTACCTCGGTTAGATACCAATGATATCCCGAAAGATGCAAATGCCGTTGTTAATAAATGGTATGCGGAATCTAATAATACAAACATTGCATGAACCGGAGCCTAATTCTTATAGGAGGTGGAGGCCATTGTAAATCTGTGATAAATGTTGCTGAATCTGCGGGGTTTCGTATTCTTGGAATTTTGGATACGGCAGAGTATATAGGGAAGAAAGTACTTAATTATGAGGTTATTGGTACGGATGAGGATATTTGCAGACTCATCGATTATGCTTCTTTTATTGTTACCGTCGGTCATATAAAGGATGCTTCTTTGCGGATACAGTTACATGAAAAGGTACTCCGCAAAAATGGAACATTAGCTACCCTCATCTCTCCTACGGCTATTATTTCTCGCTATGCTGATATAGGAGAAGGCTCCGTAATCATGCACCAGGCGGTAGTAAATGCAGATGTTCGCATTGGAAAAGGATGTATTATAAATACATTCGCAAACATAGAGCATGATTCTGTAATAGGAGATTATACTCATATATCTACGGGAACAATGGTAAATGGAAATTGTTGTGTAGGAAATGCCTCTTTTCTGGGTAGCCAATCAGTAATGGTGAATGGGAGAAGTATTACGGATGAATGCGTGATTGCTGCAGGATCTGTCGTGAGAAAAGATATAAAAATAAGAGGTATCTACTCAGGAAATCCCGCTTTATTAAAAGTTAGACTATGAATAAAACTATCATCATTGCGGAAGCTGGTGTAAATCATAATGGCGATATACAGATTGCGAAACAGCTGGTTGACGTCGCGGCAATGGCGGGGGCTGATTATGTAAAGTTCCAGACATTCAAGACCGAAGATCTTGTTTCGAAAGATGCTCGAAAAGCAGCCTACCAACAACGAAACATGTCTTTAACTGAAGATTCTTCGCAATATTCGATATTGAAGAAGTTGGAATTGTCCAGAGAGCATCACAGTGAGCTAGTCGCACATTGCAATAAGAGAAAAATAAAATTCCTATCCACTCCATTTGATTTGTCAAGCATTGATTTTTTAACCTCACTGCATTTAGGTTTATGGAAAATTCCGTCTGGAGAAATAACGAATTATCCGTATTTAAAAAGAATTGCATCGCGCCATGAACCCGTAATTTTTTCTACAGGTATGTGCGAAATGACAGATATAGAAGAGGCTATGAAGGTCTTATTACGAAACGGAGTGACGAAAGAACAACTAACCGTGCTGCACTGTAATACGGAATATCCCACGCCAATGCGCGATGTGCATTTGCACGCAATGAAAACAATCGCGGATCAATTAGAAGTTAAAGTAGGATATTCGGATCATACTTTGGGGATTGAGATACCCATTGCAGCCGTTGCACTTGGAGCATGTGTCATCGAGAAACATTTTACACTTGACCGAGAGATGGATGGGCCGGATCACAAAGCATCCCTGGAACCGAAAGAACTTGCCCAAATGGTATCGGCCATTCGGAATGTAGAGAAAGCGTTAGGAGGCACAGAAAAGAAGATCAGTGCGTCGGAAGAGAAGAACAGATGCCTTGTTCGAAAGAGCATTGTTGCGGCATGCGACATTAAAAAAGGGGATGTCTTTACAGAAGAGAATATCACTGTGAAACGTCCGGGAGATGGGATTTCGCCTATGCAGTGGGAGCATGTATTAGGTAAAGAAGCGACGCAAGACTTTGCAACAAATGATGTAATCATATTATGAGGAATGTATGTGTTATTACAGGGACCCGTGCCGAATATGGCCTGTTAAGTCGCTTGATGTGGCTTATCCGGACGGATCATGATTTAACGCTTCAGATTATTGCAACTAATATGCATATGTCTCCGGAGTTTGGTCTGACCTATAAAGAAATAGAAGCTGATAGTTTTACTATTGATAAAAAGGTGCCGATGCCCAAACTTGCTGACACGAGTAATGGTATTGTAAAGTCTATGGCAGTAGAACTTTCAGGTATGGCAGATGCTTATGAAGAGTTGAGACCTGATATAATTGTCATACTTGGTGATCGATACGAAATGTTGATTGCAGCTACGGCAGCCTTAGTCTACAAGATACCGATTGCTCACATACATGGAGGAGAAATTACGGAAGGTGCTTTTGATGACGCTATTCGTCATGCAATTACAAAAATGAGTCATCTGCATTTTACTTCTACGGAGGAATATAGCAGGCGTGTCATTCAACTGGGTGAGCAGCCGGATCGTGTCTTTTATGTCGGTTCTCTTGGTGTTGAAAACATCAAGAAGATAACATTGATGAGTAAAGATGAAATCGAAAAATCATTAGGTTTTGAATTGAATAAAAAGACTGTTATTGCGACGTATCATCCTGTAACAGCAATAAAAGGGGATAATCGAACGGAAATGGACGAATTCCTTGCGGCATTGGATGAAGAAAAAAATATACGCGTCCTTTTTACAATGCCGAATTCCGATACGGGAGGTGCATACATCTCAAAGAAGATCAATGAGTTTGTTGCCAAGAATAAAGAACGCGCTATTGCTTTCACTTCATTGGGAGTAAAACGATACCTGTCTGCGATCTCCTATGTCGCAGCTGTTATTGGAAACTCATCGAGTGGAATTATTGAAGTTCCTTCATTGGGGATCCCTACACTGAATATTGGCGACCGTCAGAAAGGTCGGGTGATTTGCGATAGTATTATAAGCTGTCATAGCGATAAAGACTCCATAAGAAATGGACTTAAAAAAGTCTTGTCTGAGAAGATGGCTGAAATTGCGAAAGAAGTTTGTAATCCATATGAGAAAGAAAACACGGCGCAGACAACTTTCGGTATTATTAAAAGCCATTTATCAAACGACTTAATCAAAAAAAGCTTTTACAATCTCTGAAATGAAAAGATTCGCAGAGTATCTAATTGAAGATACCGCAACAATAAAAGATGCGTTGGTCGCATTGAATAGACTTTTCGTTGATCCCCTAACCTTATTTGTTGTCAATAATAATAAGGTTGCAATAGGGGCATTGACTGATGGGGATATTCGCAGGTGGTTAGTTGCAGGTGGCTCTTTAGAGGATTGTGTGCAGAAAGCGATGGAGAAAAATTTCCATTTTCTCAGAAAAAAAATAGACGTCGATCAAGTTAGGTTTTTAAGAGAAAATCAAATCACATTAGTTCCATATTTGGATTCTGAAGGAAGAATTGCAGAAATATACAATCTGAAAATAAAAAGATCAATTTTGCCGATTGACGCTGTTCTTATGGCAGGAGGGAAAGGCGAACGATTGCGTCCTTTAACGGAAAAAGTGCCGAAGCCTCTTCTTCCTGTTGGTGACAAAACTATTATCGACTATAATGTTGAGCGCCTTCTTTCTTATGGTGTAGAACATATCTCTATCACTGTAAACTATCTGAGAGAACAAATAGAGTCTCATTTTAGGGATAAACGAGAAAACATACAAGTGGAATGTGTACGAGAACCAACCTATTTAGGGACAATCGGCTCGGTAAAACTTGTCCCGACTTTTTACCATGATACCATCTTAGTTATGAATTCGGATTTATTCACGAATATTAATTATGAAGAATTCTATTTGCATTTTTGTAAATATGGCGCCGACATGTCTGTTGCAGCCGTTCCGTATTCACATTCTGTGCCTTATGGCGTGTTTGAGTTGGATGGTCATGATATTCTGGGAGTAAAAGAGAAGCCGCTCTTTAATTACTATGCCAATGCTGGCATATATTTAATCAGAAAATCTCTTATCGGATTAATACCGGACAATATATACTGTGATGCAACTGATTTGATGGATTTATTGATAAAAAGAAAGAGGAAAATCATTCGTTTCCCTTTAATGGGCTTTTGGGTTGATATTGGTAAAAAAGAGGATTACGCAAAAGTACGAGAGATCGCTAAATATCTATGATAAATACGGATAAAAAGATTTTGGCTGTAATTCCGGCCAGAGGGGGAAGCAAAGGGCTACCCGGTAAGAACTTCAAACTTTTGCACGGGAAACCTTTGATTTATTATTCTATTGATGCCGCAAGAGGGGTCTTATCGGATGAGCATATCTGTGTCTCTACGGATGATGAAGAGATTGTCCGGATTGTAGAAAATTATGGTTTGCTTATTCCATTTATTCGTCCGGATGAATTAGCAACTGACAAGTCTTCCGTTAATGATGTGCTCTTACATGCTCTTGATTTTTATAAACGGAGAGGTATCGATTACGATGTTGTTTTATTGCTTCAACCGACTTCTCCCCTAAGAACATCTCTAGATATAGAAAAGGCGTTCAGCTTATACGACGATTCTATCGATATGGTCGTATCTGTTAGCATATCACACGCACCTCCTGTTTTATGTAAAGAGAATGAATTCGGTTTTGTGGATTTAATACTAAATCCGGCTGCAGGAAGACGCCAAAGCATGCCTATTTATTATGAATATAATGGAGCGATCTTTATTATCAATTCGAAGTCTTTGCGGGAAAAAGGAATCTCAAACTTTGAAAAGAAAAAAAAGTACATTATGTCCAGGTATCGGTCTATTGATATTGACGATCAATATGATTTTATGTATGCAGAAACGCTTTTAGCTTATGAGAGTTAGTCAGAAGAATCCGATAGTATACATTGTCCATCACGTTGATACTGAGGGGCCTTTGTATGAATCAATCTCGGAAACATTCAAACGAATAGAAGAAATTATAGGTATCACTATCCCTCTTTCACCTACAAAAAATAACTTGACAAAGTTGCAGAAAGGCGAAGTCGATTTTCTCAGTCCAGATGAAATAGAAAAAATCAAAGTCATTATTTCTCCACATCTACTTGAATATAAAAGCTCATGGAAAGAGATTGATGAAATGCTTTTCAGAATCCTAACATCTGATTTCAGAAATAAATACAAGGATAGTTTTGGCAACGGATGGATTTATAATTGGCATATATTGGATCATGTGGGGTTTGAAACGAACCCGAGACATAGAGATATGGGATATCTGAATATCTATGACCACTATATGGAAATATTTAGTCAATTGGAAGATTGTCAGACCGATGCCGTAGAATGGCATTTTCATCCGATACATTACAAGAAGCAAGCAAACATAAGCGCTACTTCTTATGACAATAGCTTGGAAATATTGCATCAGATATTATGTCGTCGATTAATAGAACGAAATTATTTTCCGCGGATAAACAGGGCCGGATTTCATACAGAGCGTCCTGATTCAAATTGGTTCCTCGAACAATGGATCCCATTCGACGCATCCAACCAGTCTGTAGAAAATGATGACTACTACTGCAATGCTCGTTTTGGAGATTGGGCAGGAGCACCTCATGATTGGAGTATATATCATCCGGATATTTATGATTGGAGGAAAATAGGGAGCTGTAACCGATATATTGCGCGTGTTCTGAATTTAAAGACAAGGTTTCGGAATATCACGATCGACGAGATACAGGGAGCCTTTTTAAGAGCCCGAAAAAAACAATGTGATGTATATCTAGGGGTTACAGACCATGATTTTAGGGAGATATCAGTAGAGATTGATACATTTTACAAGATGCTACTTGAGGTCTCAAAAGAGTATGGCGATGTTGACTTCTCTTTTGCTCGTTCTATTGATGCGTTTAGAAATGTGATTGGTATTACAGGGCAAGAGGAAAAAGTTGATTTGGATTTCAAAATCGAAGGGAATCTATTGCAAATAGAGATTATTTCAGGAGAGCCTTTCGGCCCTCAACCTTTTCTGGCTATTAAAATGAAGAGTGGAGATTATCTACATGACAATCTTGACTTTGGAGAGTTTAAAAAACGATATTATTACACATTTGACATTCATACTGTGCCATTAGATGAAATAGTATCCGTAAAAATAGCTTGTAACGACAAATACGGGAATCAATGCATAAAAACGATTGTTTAGCGTGTCTTAGGGACAATTACATGGAGAGATTTAAATTTGATGCGTCCTATAGTAAGTATTGGAAAGATCGTGTAAAGCATGCCTCTGACGGGACAAAAGTGCCAGGATTGGAGATTTTAGAAGAGCTTGTTGCCGAGCTGAAGATCTCCTCTAAAGATAGAGTATTAGATTTGGGATGTGGACAAGGTCGTATATTCCCGGTGATTAAGCATTATACGAATAATATATTTGGTATTGATATAGACTTATCAATGATTAACGACGCGATGTCATATGATTATACATCATTGCATGTCGCTAAAGCAGAGGATAGTAGATGCCCTAATGATTATTTTGATAAAATAATCATGTTGGGGACGTTTGATATAGTAGAACAAGAAAAAAGTTTGGCGGAAATAAACAGAATACTTAGGATGGGAGGAACATGCCTTATTACGGGTAAAAATAGCACTTATTGTAAAGATGACGAGATTGCCTTTATTGCGGAGAAGAAGGCAAGATTGAAGGGTTTTCCTAATCATTTCACTAATGTGAGAAAATTAATCAGGTATCTTCCCGTTTTAGGATATTCATGTGAGAGTCTAAATGTGTTTGTTCGGAGAGGGGACTTTGGGAATAACAAGAAAATACGATATACACAGGGGGAGGCAGTTAGCCGTCATGCAGATTTCTATGAATTTTCGCTCCTGCTGAGAAAGGTGTCCAATACTTCACGGGCCGATATTCGTTTTGCGAGTGAGTTTTCTCAAACTACGATTGATCGCGTGAAAAGTGACGATGCTGAGAAAATACTAGATTTCTTTCATAGCAATTCTTAGTAGAATGGATGTTCTTAATTTAGAATGGACTTCTTATCCTTCAAGAGATAGGAATATGGCGACGTTGGTTTGTAATTATCTCCGGTATATGGGGGTGACGGTAAAAGAGAGCTCTGTGTTCTGTGGGTTTGAAATGATTGATAAGCTGAAACCTGGGTTGTTGTTTATAACGAATGGTGTGGGTGCTCCAATAAATTTTCAGTTGGTAAAATACGCCGCCTTTAAAGGAATAAAGGTAGTAACTCTTACATCTGAAGGAAATTTCTTTGATAGAACGCTCTCTTTTTATATATGGGGATGGAATGTAGATCGGAAGATGTATGAAGACATCAATATGCAATGGAGCATGCGTACCAAATTATTAACGATCGAAGCTTATCCAGAGCTTAATGATAAAGTCAAGGTATCGGGTGGAGTGGGCTTTGACTATTATAGAATAGTCACACCGGTCAAAAAAAATGACTTTCTTAATAGGCATAAGAAAGGTCAGTATGTTAAAGTTATAGGTTTTGGGTGTTGGAATTTCGGAGCCACCTGTCCCGCCGATTCTTTTTATGCTGATTTTGTCAAAGTTATAGGAGAGTCAGGGGTAGATAGATTTCGGCAGGATCGCGAATTGTTAAATGCAATATTGTTGAAGATAATCAAGGGGAATCCTAGTATTCTATTCTTGTTAAAGGAGCATCCGGGAAATACATTGGGGCCATATATGTCAGCAATTGAGGGATGTGAGAGATATCCCAATGTGCTTATATTGAAAAAAGAGTCGATCGTTGATTGTATTGCAGTAAGTGATTTCTGGATTACATATGAATCTACGACTGTTCTTGAGGCATGGCTATTAGGGAAACAAACATGTTTGTTAAATCCTACGGGGATTGATTTTCCTCGGGCTAATGTGTATAGAGGTTCTCCGAATTATCCTGATGTGCCTACGTTGCAGGGTGCGATAGATACCTTTTATTCGACTCATAAATTGCCCGGCTTTCATGCAATGAAATCGGAGAGAGAAGAAGTGATCAGAGAAACAATACAATGGGATGATGGACTGAATCACGTTAGGGTAGGAAATGAGATTATTCGCGTTTTAAGAAGAGGAGAAAAGAGAAAAAAAGAAAGGATCCCTATCGGTTTAAGGGAGATTAAATGGACACAATATCTACTTTCTCGCGGCCTTCCTCGAAAGAAAAATAATTTTATTTATAACAGATTGAGGGAATTTGATTGTGAAGAACTATCTCGGTGGGATCGAGAGATATACAATCAGCAGGTTACTTATTATAAGAGGATGGGATTATCAAAAGACGATTTACAATCAATAATTGCAATATAATGAAAGAGCAGGCAAAAATATGGGAAAAACATATAGAAAACATACGGTGGGACAGTCTAAGAAAATCTGTAGATAATCCGGCTGCCTTCCAAGTTGAACTAAAGGTTCTTATAGATAAATATATTGAAGAGGGAAAGAGGAGAATTATCGAGGTTGGTTGTGAAACGGGGGTATCTAGCCTTATTTTGTCGGATAAATTCGATAAAACTCTATTGGATTTAAATCCGAAGGCTATCGAATGGAGTGAAAAATTATTTGACGTATATGGAAAGGAGGGCCATTTTATTGTTGCCGATATGTTTAGGATGCCTTTTGAAGATGGTAGGTTTGACATCGTTTTCAATGCAGGAGTTATAGAACATTTTAAGAGGAAAGAATTGGAGAAAGCCTTTAAAGAATACGGGAGAATATTAGCAGAAGACGGGGTGATAATAATAGGTTTTCCTAATCAATTTTCTATTCCATATAAAACCGCTCAATGGGTGAGAATGCTTTTTGGTAAATGGGTATTTCCTTATGAATATTCTTATTATGATTTAAAGAGCACCTTGGCCTCCGCTGGGTTAAAATTAGAAGATCGAAAAATCCTCGCTAAACATAGCATATATAGCTGGTGGGATTTTTGTCCACATATTAGAAATTTCTTTTTGAGAACGAATCGTTTTTTTAAGTGGGGGGGGTATTTAATTGTTCTGATAATTAGAAAGAGATGATATCCGATTTTCTGATATGGCGATTTCTAAAATTCAAAAAGAATATGCGGATTATCACATACGTATCGAGTGATGAAATCATCTACTCGTAATATTGTCGAATATTGTGAATTGTGAGATATAATACTCCTGCGTTTGTATTTTTACGATCCATGTGAGGGGGAGTATCACAAATTTGCGACCAGATTCTTGGAGGCGAAGTATAACTTCAGAATCCCATTCAAGTCCTTTAACAAACTCCACCAATGAGCCTCGATAGCCACCATTGGCAAGGACCTTTTTAAGGTCGGAAAAGCTACCTACAGGTCAGGGCAACCGCTTCAAAATTTTCGCATGGATATAACTGTCTGATAATGAGTTTCAGCTTAGAAGTCTCTCTACGAGAATTCAATGTTAGAGACCGAAAGGTATATCTGAAAATCAGACTCTTATATTTTGATGCGGTTGCCCTGACCTACAAGTTGCTTTACAGATATTGCGCCTATAGAATCATGGATATTTGCCGAATGGATCACAGTTGTCATAGGAAATCCAAGTGTATCTACAACGATATGTTCTTTTTTTTCTTTGATCTTCTTACTTCCATCAACTCCGCATTCCTTACCGTTTGCATGGCGAGAGGTTCGTACGTTTCGAGAGTCTATGATACCAAGACTCGGAGATCTTCTGCCATAGGGTTTTCGAACTGGATCTCTTAGCCGATACATCAGATTTTCAAAGACTCCTTCATGTTTCCATTTTCTAAAAATAGAAGTAGACTGTTTGCCACGGAGCAAAATCTACGGGGAGCATTCACCATTGGCACCCCGTTTTTGTTATGTATAGTAGGGCATTCACGATCCCTCGGAGAGGATTTTTCGACGTTTTTCGCGAGGTTCGAATAGATCTTTCATACTTTGCCGCTGTTTATCGGTCAGGTGGTTGGGTATTCTCTCATCACTTTGATGATGTCAACCATAAAGTTACGAAGAATTTTCTGATCGGCCGGCCGATAAATTCTATCTTTTTTCTACTCCCTTTTACCTCTTAGTGAGAGACTCCCAATACTTCATCCAATAAATTCGAAACAGCTTCTGAGTCTCGATGGTATCTCACTATTGGCATAGAATTTTAAGGCAAGGAGATATGCCTATAAGTCACTTTATAATAGGTATTGCACTTTTGGAATCATGCATGGATGTTTACTGGATGAATCATAGCAGCCATAGGAAGTCCAATGGTATCTACAACGATATACTCCTTCCTTACCTCCGCATTCCTTATTATTTTAGCTAAACGGAAAAGGCTTGCGAACAGAAACGGTAAAACAGAAACATCTTTGTGGCGGA
>ERZ773067.755-NODE-755-length-18702-cov-4.078565_pt1 | contig 18702 bp, 11 predicted proteins | sample MGYA00580622_ERZ773067 | MGnify/ENA primary metagenome ERZ773067 (study PRJEB29015, sample SAMEA2737998) | human oral metagenome | biome: human oral; feature: human-associated habitat; material: dental | place: China | collected 2113 ...
TCGCGGGGGACGTCGACCTGCTGCGCGTCGATCGCGCCGATGGCAGCCAGGCCCCAGGCGTTGGCGTCGCCCTCGTCGGGGACGAAGTCGTTGAGCTGGGAGTCGGCGGCCAGGCCGGTCGGGTGCGTGCCCGCGGCGTCGGCGACGGCGTTGGCTTCAGAGGTGGTGGTCTGCGGCTGGTCGGTACGCACCTCGGCGCCGGTGACCGTCTTGTAGCGGGTGGGGCCAATCGAGTGGTAGGAGATGCCTGCGTCGACGAGGCTCTTGCCGAGCGTCGGGGCGAAGGCGGCCTTCACCGACTGGACGAAGAAGGTGTTGAGTTCGGGGTACTGGGCCAGAACCACGCCGTTCTCCGAGGCCTTGGACACGGCCGCATTGAAGTCGTAGCGGGTTGCGTCGGCGGGCAGGTTGACCGCGTAGTTCATCACCTCGTCGCGGGCGCGGGCATCGGAGGTGATCCCCGGGACGCCGGCCGCGTGTGCGGGAGCGCCGAGCGCAGTCATCGTCAGGCCGGCCGCGAGGGCAGCTCCTCCCGCGATGAGGGTCTTCCATGAGCGTTGGTGCATCATTGTTCCTCGTTTCTGTACGGATGGGGGCGCGTCTTCGGGGCTTTCCGGATGGCACGCCATTGCTCCATCGTGTCAAGGATTTCGACAAACGTCCCACAGGGTTTCACATTTTAAGAAATCTTGACCCTTGGGTCGGAAATGCTTGACCAGCGGTAGCGGCAGAGGAGCAGCACAGCGACGCGACATCGCGAGACGCGTCGACAACGCCGGTCGAGCCCCTGCCGCGACGAGGCCTCGTGAGCTTCGTGGGCGAGGAGCATAATCTACCGACCAGACCATTAGACACTGCTTCAAAATCGAAAAGTAACTGACGTAGCTACGGCGACTAAACCTTGCAATGGCGCGCCTTTGTCAATCTGCCAGAGCGGCCAGATAGCTTGACATTTGCGCATGAAACATCGAATCATGTGTGCTACGGTCAGTAGCGTCAGTCACACGCCCGTGTTGGGAGGCAACGATGCCAGCGTCCGTCTATATTAGCTTTGACGCACCAGGGCAGGTACCAGCGACACCACGAAGGCTACATGCCGCCCTGTCGACGGTTCTTGACTTGCCGCCGGGGGTGAGCCCCGAGCGGGCGGCGCAGTTTCCGACGCTGGCACACCGCCCCATTCATGGTTCTGGTGGAGTAAAGCCCTATTCGCTCGGCGAGCTGAGCCGTTCGGAGTCGACGTTTGGCGTCGAAGTACGCTTCCTGGATGATCGCCTGGTTGACACACTGGATGCGTGGCTGTCATGGGGAGGCGTGATGCGCCTTGGCGCGGGCACCGACGATGACGCGGTGCTCGTTGCAGTCGAGGGGCAAGTGATCGCACAGGAGTCCTGGGAGGAGCTCGTCGAACGAGACGGGGACACGACGTGGGAGGTACGTCTGGTGACCCCAACGACTTTTTCAAGCAAGGGGCAGCACGTCCCGGGGCTGAATCCCGCGACGATTGCTACGAGCCTGCAGCAGAGGTGGTGGGCATGGAATAGGAGGCTCGCTCCCCCGCGGATCAATCGGCATGAGATGGCGAGCGTGTTGGCCACGCAGGATTACACGCGCTCATCCATGGTGTCACTGGCGATGCCACGTAATTCTGGCCAGGGCCGCCTGAGCTCGCGCCGCATCCCGGCCCACGAGGGACACCTCCGCATCAGCGGCGTCGAGGGGGCCGAGGCCACCCGAGTCTTCTCGCGCCTCATGGCGCTGTCCGCATACACGAACGTCGGCTCACACACCAGCTACGGCATGGGCGTCATAGACGCCGTGGCCGCCTAAGTTGAAGGAGAACCATAGTGAGCGAGAACTGCCAACACCACAGAACCGCATGGGTTTCTGCAAGCGCACTCATCGTCGCAGCAGTAGTTGTATCGATACTCTATTTTACTCTGCCACCAACATGGTTGACACAACTATGCGAGCTTCTCTTCTTCCCCGCTATTGTCGCAATCGCCGGTGGATTAGCAATAGTCTGGGCCGGAGAATTGGTAGTGAACAGATGGCTCGAGCGATACAAGGAGCGATCTGGATACGGCTTGGCAAAGCGCAAGGTCTTCTTCAGCGGAGATGAAGAGATGATCCGCCACGTCCGGGATGACTTGCTTCTGTCAGACCTGATCAATCACAAGAACTACACGGATTCGCACATCGATCTTCACGACGCGGATATCGCGATTCTGTGCATCAGCAAGGACGACGATACAGCTCAAGAAAAGGATCCCGACAACCCGAACAGTCCACGGGCGGACACGCGAGAACGCCCTGATTGGAAGGAGAACGCTCGGGCAACTGTCGAGGCATTCATAGGTCAATTGGACCGTCACCAAGCTTTGATTGTCTTCACTAACGGATGGCTGGACACTGACACAAAGAACAAGATCGAGCAACGCAGCTTTTCCACTCTGGTGAATTGTAGAGGTCGAATTGTCAGCGACATTCATTCACTCCTAACTACTCTTCCCCCGCGAAATAGAGAGTGAGAGGCACACCAATATGGGCAGTACCCTTGTCATGCTGCAGACAAACAGCAATCAGCCGTTCATCTTCTCGTCCCCTCGTCTACGCGAGCAGATCGGGGCCTCCTTCAAGATCACGCTCCTGTCCCAGTGGGTGAAGGAAGCCGCGTGTGACATGAAGCTTCCTTCCATGTCTACCAGTGAGGAAGGAAAGAAAGCCCTCCCGGCCTCCTTCTGGGTGTCAGATTCCTCGGGCAAGGTCATCGTCCGATTCACTGAGTCTGACGGAGATCCGGAGAATCTAGCCAGACAACTGATCCGAGAGGTCACCCTCCGAGCGCTGACCGATGCCCCAGGCCTCGACGTCACGGGAGTCTTCATCGAGGCGTCATCCAACACGGTTGATGCGGGTGACCTCAACGCGCTTGATAGCGTGTTCCTGGAGTACTCGCTGAACCGCCGGCCGGCGCTAGCACGCTTCCCACAGTTCCCGTTCCTGGAAAGGGCGGACGAGTCGGCGCTCCCCACCTCAGCAGCACTCTCGGATGAGGCACTCGACAGGATCCGCGACTGCGCGAGTCGCTCACTCAAGGTTCCGATTCTCTCGGACGACGAGGGTCAGGTCCCAACGCAGACGGGAAAGGACAAGGATCGGTCCCTGTCGCTTCCGTCGCGAGTCAAGCGCGCGTGGTCACGTTCGGCGCGCCGATTGCAGCTCAGGGAAGTCATCGCGCGCCAGGATTCGACTCTGAGCGACGAGGAAGTCAGAAATCGAATCGCGAAACTGAACGAGGACCCATTTCAGCTTGAGAGGGCCTTTCAGGATGTGTCTGACGAGGACGGGGCCACGAATCCTCTCCCGGAGCTGTCCTCCGTCGGCGTGATCCACATCGACGGCAATGGCGTGGGTGCCATCATGCGCGACCTCGGCAGAGCCTTCGACACAGTCGACGCGCGCCTTGATTCGCTCAAAGACGCGGTGTATGAACGCAGAGACAACCCATGCTCGATTCATGACGATCGTTTCCAGTGGTTCATCATGGAGGTCAACTACCGTCTCGACGGAGTCGTCAATCAGGCGGTGGCTGAGGCATGGCAAACCGTCGACAATATCGCTGGCGTCAATCGCCTTAAGACCCTTCCCGTGGTTCCCGTCCTGGTGGGCGGCGACGACGTCACGGTCTACACGGACGGGCGCTACGCGATCCCCTTCACTGAAGCTTACATCCGCCATTACGAGCGCCTCACCGGCGAGGACGACCTTCTCAGGGAACTCGCCGTCATCGCAGGTGCGCCAGAACCGGGTCCGCTCACGGCCTCGGCGGGCGTGGCCGTCGTCGGCCGTAACTTCCCCTTCCACATCGCCTACGACCTGGCGGAGGGCCTGGTGTCGCGCGGGAAGAAGCTCGGCAAACAGAATGGGCAGGCCTCCTGTTCGACGATCGACTTCCATGTGCTGCGCGACGCGACTGTCCTCGACCCGGATGAAACGTTGGACGAGTACAAGGGCCGCGTCCAACGTCCCTTCCTCGTCGGCCACTACGCGCCGGAGCGGATCGGAGAAGCATCCACGGCCTCGGCTTCCGGAGGAGCGCCACAAGCACAGGATCAGTGGGAGCGGATCCTCCGGGCGGTTGCCGTCTTTGATGGTAAGGACCCGGATTCCCCCGGCATGACGGTCGGCGATCCGTTCCCGCGTACCCGCGCCAACCGCATCGTCAAGCTCCTCGCGGAAGGCAAGGAAGAGCAGGCCGCAACAGAGTGGGGCGGCGCGCTACAGAATGCCCCCTGTGCTGGACTCCTTGCCCAACAGTTGAAGCTTCTCCCACCTCACTCGTCGAGCTCCGATGAGGCTGGCGAATCCCTCGAGCAGATCAAGTGGCTCCTGGACCTGATCGACCTGTCCGAGAACTTGCCCGACGGGTTTATCGCTTGCCGGATAGCCCGAGACGCCAACGGCTGGATAGCTCGCGACGAAGCACCAGGCGCGACCGCCGCAGGAGGTGTCAAGTGAGCGCTGAAACTACGACGAGTAGCATCACCCCCGCAAGCGGTCATGTCACCATTGTGTTCACCTCCGACTGGGGCGTGTCCACGGGGGTGGGCCAGGCGGGCCGCACGCACTCCACGATTGAGCGCGGCAGCAACGGGCACCCGGTCGTGCGCGGCACCGTCATCACGGGAGTCCTGCGCGAGCAGGCGATGCTGGCGGCGAGGGCCCTCGACGGGCCAGGCGAGAAGTCTCCCAAGAAGTGGACCGACTTCGCCCTGTGGCTCTTCGGCCAGGACCCCAACGGCAAGCAGGGTTCCGTCCCCCACCCGCGTCACGTTCTCTTCTCGGACGTTACCTCGGCCTCGCGGATTGACGTCCATGACACGGTGTCCCTGTCCATCGACCCGACCACGGGGACGGCGCGCGACCAGTTCCTGCGCTTCACGGAGCGCGCGGCGGCCGGCATCCTCACGGGCACATTCACGCTCATCGACGAGGCCGGGGCTGAGATCTCCGACCAGGAGACGATCAAGGCCACACACTTCCTCCTGGGTGTCGCGGGCCTCATGGTCCAAGGCATCGGCTCGGGGCGCTCTGGGGGCGACGGCGAGTGCACGGTACTCGTGTCCGGCGACGAGCATAGAGCGTGGAACGCTCAGTCGACATCTGAGATAGTCACCTTCGCCTCGTCGCGCGCGCAGACGCTGCGGACGAATCTCAAGAAGCTGGCGGCATCGTTCACCGAAGCCGTCGTCAACGAACTCCCTGGACCGCGGCAGGGCGGCGCACAACACCGGGTCGGGACAGTCGGCGGTTCCGATGCTGACCGCAGCGGCGGGCACCACCTGATCCTCGACCTCAGACTCAACTCGCCCATCGTGTCCTACGAGGTCCCCTTCTCGAACGAAATCCGCTCCTTGGACTTCCTGCGCGGAACGGTGCTGCTCCCGTGGCTGCACCGGACCTTGTCGTCGAATCAGCGCAGCCAGCACAGTCCAGTCGTCACCAACGCGGTGACGGAGGGCCACCTGTTCGTCTCGGACGCGCTGCCCGTCATCGAGGGCATCGAGGGACTCCCCGTTCCCCTCACGCTCAAGACAGACAAGACGCAGACCTCGGACTCGACAATTGCCCTACACAGCGATTCCACCGTGGACACGGGCAAGATTCCCGTTCGCGGCGGGTACGTGTTCTTCGGCTCCAAGGGAGGCGACGGCGAAGAGCCCGGCACGAAGACTCAGGGCTGGTACGGTAAGCCGCCCCTGCGCGGGCGACAGACGACCGCCATCAACCATGAGACGGGCGCGGCCAGCAAGGGGCAGCTGGTTCTCGTCGAAGCACTGCCCGAAGGCATGTGCATGCGCGCGCACATCTGGATGTCAGATGAGCTCTGGACAGCCAGCGGCGGCGATGACTTACTCACCAAGGAGCACAAGGCCCGGTTGGGGTCCCGCAAGCTCACGGGCACCTTCGGGTCCGCAACGTGCACGCTCCGCAAAGAAACAGACGACGAGCAGGAGGCCCACAGCCGCTTCGGTAACGCTGGATGCGCCCAGCCTGGGGGCGCTGCCTTCACGTCCGCCGACGGGACGGCAGCCGGTGAGGACACCACGGCCTCGTCCCGTGAATCCACTGAGGTTGTGTCTCTGTGGTTCACGTCCGACATGATCGCACGCTCCGACCTGCTGGGGCCGGGCGGAACCGCCGACGACCTGATTCGGGCGTTCGAGCGCGAGGGCATCACCGTCGAGGCAGTCGGCACCCCCTCGATCCAACACCGTCGCGTCGACTCGTGGTCACCTGCGGATAACGGGCCGCGCGCAACTCGGCTGGCGGTCCAGGCGGGATCGATAATCCGGGTGCGAGTCAGCGAAGCGGATCGAGCCAAGCTCGTGGAACTCGCACCCTTCGGAATCGGTGAACTCACCGCCCAGGGCTACGGGCGCTTCGCCGTGGACCACCCGTTGCTCGGGCGCAAGAGCCTCACCGTCACAAAAGCAACAAGGCAGGACTTTATGTCCTCGACGGACCCCCAAGGAGGTGAAGGCAAGTGACCTTCACACGCTATGAACTCACCATCCCCGTCGAGCTGACGTCGGAACTCCACATCGGCGGCGTGGACGAGGTCCCCGACCGCGACGGAGAGGGAACCATCATCCGCTTCAACCGCAATGGCCTCAAAGAGCCGACGATCCCGGGCAGGTCCATTAGGGGCGTGGTGCGCGCGGCGTGCGATGTCGCCCGTCAGGCGCTGCAGGAGGCCGGGGATCCGGCGACTCAGGACGGAGGAGCGTTCTCGAAAGACAACTGGATCTCCCTATGGGGCGATGACACGGACTACACTGGCAAATCCGCCAATGATCGCGGACTCCGAAGTGATGAGTCGCTTCCTATCAGGAAGAGTGCGCTCACCTTCCACGCTGTGTCCTTCCCAAAATACAAGGACAGCAACTCCGGAGAATCCCCGTTGCCGAGACGTCACGGCGTCGGCATCGACAGAACGACCGGCGCTGCCTCGGACGGGGCGCTCTACGAGCACGAGTTCCTTCCCCGCGGCACAAAGTTCGACATTCGTATCACCGCCGAGGGACGCGACGACGAAACGATGGGACGCGAAGAATCGAAGGGGATCCCAAGCCCCGCGTCCTCCGCTTCCGTCAAGAAACTCCTCGAGTTTATCGTTGACGTCCTCACATCCGACACTGTCTCCTTGGGTGGCCGCACAGGCTCTGGACAGGGAAGGATCCATGTCATTGAGCCGAAACTCCGTCGCATCAGCGGGACGACCGATGCTGGTACGCTGACTGGACCGGCGGACATTCTCGATACTCTCATCGGTCAGGACGAGGAAGGGACGCCGATTCCACTCGAACTGGGCGGATGGGCCCTCGCAGAGCCTGCGTGCATCACGATTCATTGGTGGTCCCCCACGGGAGTCTTCGTCGCGGAAGACAGGAAGCTGACCCAACAGCGTCAGGCCAAGGCACGAGCTGAGGGGAACCCTGACGCCCCAGAGATCACCGAACCTCTTCGAGATCCCTCTGAAGCGTGGGAGGAAGCCCAGCTCCTCATACCGGGCACATCGATTCGCGGGACTCTGCGTTCCAGGGCCGCTCGCATCGCGCGGACTGTCCTCGCTGCACGCGGCGATCTGGAACCCCTCGCGTCGCACGACATCCACGAGCAGATCGCCGCGGAGCCAAACCTCGTGCGATACATGTTCGGTTGCACCGATTACCGGGGCGCGATCACCATCCACGACTGTCGGTCGGTAGAACGCGGCACGCGCGTTGAGGTCACGCACAACGCGATCGACCGCTGGACGGGCGGCGTGGTCGACGGCGGGCTCTTCACCGAGGCTGTGTATCTGGGCACCGAATGGGAGCCAATCACAATCGACATTGACCTGCGGCGCCTGTTGAAGAACATCGAGACAGAGAAGGGGCTGGAAGACAATCACAAGGCCACCGATACCGGCGAGGTGAAGAAAGCGCAGCAGAAGAATCACAAAACAACCGATTCTGACGAAGCTAAGAACGGTTCGGGTAACGGCAAGCAGTCGAAGGCTACTGATGCCGACTACGCTCACGCCGCCTTCGTGTTGCTTGGGTTGGCACTCGCCGAGTTGTCCGCGGGCACTCTCCCCTTGGGTAGCCGTTCGACGCGAGGCCTGGGCCAGGTCGTCGTTTCGTCGATCGATATTCGTGGCAATGCCTACGAAGGAGCCAAGATTCCAACAAAGGAGCGTTTTGGCGACCGGGCGCTGGACCACCCAGGCACCGCAGCGAGTCCCCCACCGCAAGATCGATGCGATGCTCAACGGAGGCTCGCTGGAGCTGTCCTTGGCTTCTTGAAGACGATTGATGGCGCGGAACAGTGGTCCGAGCGACTTGATGAAGCCCCTGCAAACGGCGGCGCACAATCGCAGGGCGAGGAGAATACTCATGAGTGAGCAACTTCAGACAGCAGCACTGACGTGCACGCCGATCCAGCCGGTCTCCGGAGGCGCGCTTAGCCTGGGTGATTTCTTGACCCACGTTTGCCCTAGTTGGAGCGGTGATCTACAGGGCCTAGCGTTCGCGACCAACGGGACGTGGCCGGTGCTGGGAGTGGTCAACGAAGGATCGTCAGAGGCCCCAAGGGTTGATGTCAAGCCCATCACCGGTAGGATGTTCGAGCCCGACAAAGTCTTTGAACTGCGCCTGTGGGTGCCGGTTGCACATACTGACGGTCCCGAAGACGGCGCCGTGTTCGCTCGTGAGTTCCGTTGGGTCAACGGCGTGGGTGCCGTGGACTTGACGCTTAAAGCTGGCACTGAATGCAATGGAATTACCTCTGTCAGCGGATGGGTGCACAACATGAGCTATCTGAAGCACATGCCCGCCAACTCTGACACTGGGAGAGTGGACAACAGCCAAATGATGGCAGTCGAGTTCATCCAAGAAGATAAGCAATACGGAAACATGGCAGTCACCGATCAACTATTCACGGGAGAATGGACAAAATGAGCACATTCCATCACGCGTACAACGGAATCCCGACAGTTGACAACAGCCAAGCCGTTTGTTTTGATGCCGACGCATTCGGATACAGATCTCTTGACCATATCGCTCGAGACAGACTATCCGGCTTTATCGACATCGAAATCACAACTATGACACCAACTCTTCCTGGCTTCAAAACCCGAGATGGCACTATCGCGGTTCCTTCCGGATCAGGAAATCCCGACGGAGCCACAAGTATTCAGGACGCACTCATTCCTGCGACAGCCCTTAAGGGGATGCTATCCAGCGCATATGAAGCGGTGACCATGTCGCGCCTCCGAATCTTTGACAAGCAGCACACACGAACACTCTCACACCGTCCTCCGGCGCGAAAGGCGCAATCAACCTACCCAGCATTCCTCACAAGCGACGGCGACAGTTGGGAATTAGTCTTCACATTCAAGAAGAAGGTCTTTGACGCCCAGTTCTGGACGGGAAACGAGCGCCCTCAGACCGTTGGACTCATCGACTCAACAGCTGGTGAGGACGGATACTCCGACGTGGCACAACTTCGTTGCGATTTGCCACACCTCACCGCTGTCCAGTACCAATCCAGGAAAGTCAAGATCCAGAAGGAGACTACTCGTGAGATTGCAACAGAGGTTCGTTTCCGCGATCACGCCGATCGACAAATTGACTTAGATCTGAAAGGAGGCAAAGAGAAGCGGCAGTACTTCCCGAATCGAGGTTTTGTCGTTCGAACACGCAGCGACGACCATACTATTAGCGAGTCTGAGCGTAAACGCTATGAGTTCATATTCCCATTTGTAGAGAAGGGTAGCGAGAAGGAAGCCTATAGACTCGAAGTAGACCGAACGATTATGGGGCAATTCCTATCCACCCTTCACGACTACGCGCAGAATACACTCGACGAGGCGCAGCGACTCGGTTACACCGCTCGAACGAATACCCGCGGAGGCAGGGAAACAGCCGCACACACCGCACTATCCAACACACCACGCCTCATTCACAACTATCTCAATCCTCAGCTAGTGGCAGGTGAACCATTCGAACGGATTGACATCACGGACGGAGCCATTGAATCATATCTCAAAGAGCACCTCAAGGAAGTTCACGATAAGAATGCGCCAGGAATTCCTGTCTTCGTTTCGATTGATGTTAATAAGGACGATGGAACATGGAAGCTGGCGTCGATCAAGATATCACCAGTAGGAAGAATGATTGGAAAGGACTCGGCGTCTGCCTACAAGCTGGCACAGGATCAGGATCGCGATCCAGCTAGCTCGCTTGACGTAGCAAGTCCAGGTGACAGCATGTGGGGATTTGTCCCTCAAACCAAAGATAACGGGGAAACACCTGCTGGCGGACTAAGCGGCAGAATCGTGCTGGAACCCGCTTGCTTCAGCAGATCAAGCTCAAGTTCACCCGAAGCAGATAGACAACTACTGAAGGTTCATCACCCCGCTCACTTCATCACACTCGCAAGCCCGAAGCCACGAACTGGTGTGCCGTATTTGCGTGACTCAGAGGGATACAACCTGGAACGACGATCTCCGGGAGCGGATCGCAAGAACCCTGTTCCCCGTGAGCGCGCATTCTTAACTGGACAAACGCTTATTCGTAAGGTTTACCCAACACACCGAGAACTGATTGACGAGAAGGTTACGCTGCCAGAATCCACAGCAGATACCACCATGGCGTCAATGATTACCTCATGGATCGAACCAGAGGCAGTGTTTCTCAGCAGGATTCACTTCAGCAATCTATCCGAGCGGGAGCTCGCCATCCTCCTCTGGCTATTGAAACCAAAAATGCTCTCGGAAGGCGTTAAGAACATCAACGAAGGATACCATCATCTCGGATTCGGGAAACCAATCGGCATGGGAACAGTAAGAGTAGATGCCATCTCATGCTGTCTCGTCAGCGGATCAATCTTAGCGCAACAGTATATCTCCCTCAACGGAGTAATTGGCCATTTCGGCGAGATTGCGCTCGAGAATGGTCAAACAAAGAAGATAAAAAATATCAAGATTCAAGGACATATCAACGAGTACCTTCCCACGAAGTTCACACATTCTCTCCCTGTCAAGTGTTTTTGTAGGCAGGCCTGTGGTTGGAAGGATGGACGACCTGTCTACTATCCGACTGAGCAATCGAAGTCTGCAGCCTCATCAAGCACTTCCGACAATCCAACACTCACCTGGTTCCGGAAGCGCGAAGATAACCGCGTCAAATTAGCTTTACTCTACGATCACGCCAATGCGGAACCAAAACAGATTGAAGATGCGGAATCCCAGTTTGGACGGTACAGCTTCCCAACTCTGGATGAATAGCCTCTCACCACACTCCCCGACACAACCCCACGTCATCCAGCGCTATGGCCGCACCGAGTATGTCGGCGCGGTCGGCGCAGGAGGCGCAGATGGGGTAGATGTGGATGACGTCTTCGGCGTCTGTGATGGTGGAGGTGAGCAGGTGGCGCACGCGTGCCAGTGAGTCGGCGTCGAGGCGCAGCTGAAACACGGATTCTTGGATGCGGTAGCCCCAGGATTCCAGGATTTTCGCGACGCGGAGCCGTCGCCGATTGTTGGCGATGTCGTAGGCGACGATGTAGATCATCGCCACGCGATCCCTTGCCACCGGTAGTCGGGTTCGACGATCGCTCGCGCGAGCATCTGCGCGGAGTGGATGATGTGCCTGCGCCACGATCCCGAGTATCCGGGTAGGGCACCGGTCACCGAGCGCTGCGCGCAGGCCTCGTAAGCGTCGACGACGATCTTCTTTCCTTCCGCGCCTAGCCATACTCCCCCACCATCAGGTTCGGGGGAGGCGTGTTCGACACGGAGTTTGCGCGTGCGCAGCAACGCCATGACGGTTTGGTCGACGAGGAGCGGACGGAACTGCTCCATGAGGTCGAGGGCTAGGCTGGGGCGTTTGTCGGTGGGCGCGTGGGCGACGCCGAGGCAGGGGTCGAGTCCGGCGGCATGGAGTGCTCCGACGCATTCGGAGAGGAGGATGGCATACCCGTAGGACAGGGCTGCGTTGGGTAGGTCGCGGGCTGGGCGTCGGCTGCGCCCATGGAATGGGACGTCCGCGGGCAGGCACATTGATAGGGCGTCAAAGTAGGCGGCAGAGCTCGCTCCTTCGATGCCCATGATTTCATTGACGGATCGAGCCTCTTGAAGGCTGCGTCTCCATGCGTGCATGAGTGCGGTCGTGTCGGCGACGTGCACGTTGTTGTCTCGTCGCGCGATGCGCGTGAGGACGTGGATTTGGCCTCGGATTTTAGCCCCGATGAGGGCAGCGGCCAGGGGAACACGGCGAGTTTCGTCGCGAGTCAGGGCAACTTGAGCGAGGAGTCTGCTGGCGTGCGTTCCCCTGTTTGCTCCGACGAGGCTGCCTTGGTAGGAGCCTCGCCGCGACAGGCAGACGACGTCGACGCTTGAGCGCATTGCCCAGGAGCGCGCTCCGGCGGAGAGTCCAACGTTTCCGGACAGGACGATTCTGCCGACGTTGTTCTTGGGCAGGCTGGTGGCGGGGATTCCCGCGGGTCCGTCAACGAGGAGGCGTCCTCCTTTGACGTGGACGCGCGCGCCGTCGCGCCCGATGTAGAGGATTCGGTCGGCCAGGTTCGTGAGCTTCTTCTTTTCGGATGGGGGCACGTGGTCGATTCCGATGCTGGCGAGGATCGCGTCGGCATCGACATGCTGGGTCGCAAGGTCGCAGATCCGCACCCCGAGCGTGACAGCCGCGCCTGCCACGGCATCGATGGCCTCGCCCAGGTGCTCTTCGGTGGGGGCGGCGAGGATAAGGGTGGATGCGACGCGCGAGTAAGGGATTCCTCGACCAGAGGCGTACCTGTCGAGGGCGAGGAGGGCCGCGTCGGCGAGAGTGCGGGTGTGGGATCGGCGGGGTTTGAAGCGTGGGATAGCTCGCCAATGATGGTGAGAGTGTCTGCAGGAAGCCCTAGGCATTCCAGCCCGGCGCACGTTGCATGCTCGGGGTGCGCGTGGCGGATGGTGGCACGGGCAAGGTGCCGGTTGCCGTGTTCGCAATCCTCAAGGACGGTCCTGGTGAACGCTTCGTGACCGCCGGGGGTGTCGTCGTAGCTGCCATGCGGGCGCTCGAGGGCGAGCAGCCGGGCGAGCGTATCGGAGAGGGATTCCGAAAGGAGTGCACGAAGTATTGGATCCGCACACTCGATCACATGGGTATCAATGTTCTCTATGACGGGTGGGGTCCAGTCGGGGTCAGCAAGTTCGCAGAGCTGGTCGCATGAGAGCATTTGCCCTGCGGCGATGCCGGCGCTGTTGGTGAGAAGTCGTCTGCGTGCACGGGTGAGGGCATCGGGGGTGCTTGCATCCCTCATGAACGAGGCGGTGGTAGGTTGCGTCATTGTCTGACCTTCCGGAGCATCAACTTGAGAGTTACCGTACAACCCACCGGGGTGTTCGCACGGCGACACGCCGACCCTGCCCCTCGTTTCCGGGCTGAGATCGCCGCAGCGGCGCGTCGGTGGCGATGCGAGGAACCGCAACGAAAACCCTGATATTCTGATCCCGTGCTTGCAGGTTGGAAGGGTGCTTTTTCAACTGTCGGCGATCCGACTTCCTGTTTTTCCTGGTCACACAGGGAATGACACGCCGGACTGTCATAAAGCACCGAGCGCCAAACGGTGCATTAAGACAAGATTCGTTGTTCTCGTAGAGGGCCACGAAGATTGCGAGTCATAAAGCACCGAGCGCCAAACGGTGCATTAAGACGCGCGTCTGTGGTCGTCGCTGGTTCGGGCGTGCCGCCGTCATAAAGCACCGAGCGCCAAACGGTGCATTAAGACCCGTAAGCGTAAACGCCCTCGGCTCGGTTTTCCAGTGTCATAAAGCACCGAGCGCCAAACGGTGCATTAAGACGATCAAGAAGTTCTTCGTGAAGGCTCTGCCCTACGCAGTCATAAAGCACCGAGCGCCAAACGGTGCATTAAGACTCATCGAAGTCAGGAGCTAGGGCGTACCCTCCGATGGACAGTCATAAAGCACCGAGCGCCAAACGGTGCATTAAGACTCCCACGCCTGACGGACCAGCAGGTTGTAGAAGTCCCACTGTCATAAAGCACCGAGCGCCAAACGGCGCATTAAGACTTGCTGTAGAATTCATTGAGTTTTGGTTCGGTGGTGTGTCATAAAGCACCGCGCGCCAAACGGCGCATTAAGACGATGCGAGCTTTCGCGTGTTGAGCTTGGGCTTGTCGTGTCATAAAGCAACCAGCGCCAAACGGCGCATTAAGACCCGAGAACATTTGTGACTTCACCGTGGCCGTGTTGCCAAGTTATAAAGCACCGAGCGCCAAACGGTGCATTAAGACTTGTTGTGCTTGTTCTTCAGCGCTTCAATGGTCGTCGGTCATAAAGCACCGAGCGCCACACGGTGCATTAAGACAGCCAATGCGTGAACACCGGCACGTTGATGTCGTAGCGTCATAAAGCACCGAGCGCCAAACGGCGCATTGAGAATGGTCATACCCAAGGTCTCCGTACTGGCACCACCACTGCGTCATGAAGCATCAAGCGCCAAACGGCGCATTAAGACGGGTAGGTGATGGCTTCGATCGTGAACTTCAGCTCCTCGGTCATAAAGCGCCGAGCGCCAAACGGTGCATTAAGACTCCGTAATGTACTGTTTGATAGCGTCTTCCTCATCGTGTCATAAAGCACCGAGCGCCAAACGGTGCATTAAGACGTAGGTGAATCGAGTACCGCTGGATGGTGACGAGGGCCCCGTCATTAAGCACCTAGCGCCAAACGGTGCATTAAGACGCTCCTTCTTGCGTGGCGGTGAACAGGTGCGCTTCGGGCCATAAAGCACTGAGCGCTAAACGGCGCATTAAGACAGGTTAGACGTTGTCATCTGCTGACGATCGAATGGATCGTGTCATAAAGCACCGAGCGCCAAGCGGTGCATTAGGACGTCTTGGCGAGAGGCTCCGCGAAGAAATGGCCCTTGCGTCATAAAGCACCAAGCGCGAAACGGTGCATTAAGACAGACCCAGGCACTGGTAGACCTCGTTCAGAGAGACCGAAGGTCATAAAGCACCGAGCGCCAAACGGTGCATTAAGACGCGGCGAGGAGCACGTGGGCCGGTATGCCGAACATCCGTGTCATAAAGCACCGAGCGCCAAACGGTGCATTAAGACCCGGCGGCTTCCGCTAGCTGGTCGTAGCCTTCAACGCCGTCATAGAGCACCGAGCACCAAACGGCGCATTAAGACACGTGGTTGGCGTGGTTCAGCAGGATGTCGCCACGCTCGTCATAAAGCACCGAGCGCCAAACGGCGCATTAAGACGCGATCATGGCGTGCAGCCACGTGTTGAGCACACTCATCATGGTCATAAAGTACCGAGCACCAAACGGTGCATTATGACCAGTAGTCGCGGCGGCTCATGGGTGTGGAGAAGGCGAGGTCATAAAGCACCGAGCGTCAAACGATGCATTAAGACGCGCTGACCTTGGGATCCTCCCACCAGCCTTCACGGAGCGCGTCATAAAGCACCGTGCGACAGGCGGTGCATTAAGACTCGATGAAGCGGCCATTTGCCGTGTACTTCATCGTCGGGTGTCATAAAGCATCGAGCGCCAAACGGCGCATTAAGACAGCTCACGCTGGTCAGTGCCCTGCCACAGGAAGTTCAGTCATAAAGCATCGAGCGCCAAACGGCGCATTAAGACCCACCATCACGAGCCAACACCGCACGCCACCTAGACGTCATAAAGCATCAAGCGCCAAACGGTTAATTAAGACTGTCGAATCTCATGATCAAGGATGCACTTCTTTAGAGTCATGAAGCACCGAGCGCCAAACGGTGCATTAAGACGTGTCCAGCAGGTGAGCAAGGCCCGTTGCCGATAGCAGTTTCGGTCATAAAGCACCAAGCGCCAAACGGTGCATTAAGACTCTCAGCGCTACTGCTTCTGCTGGTCTTTTGAGGATCTGGTCATAAAGCACCGAGCGCCAAACGGTGCATTAAGACGCATCGATGGTGATCGTGCCGTCCTGATTCTTCGCAGTCATAAAGCACCGAGCGCCAAACGGTGCATTAAGACTCCTGGGTGTTCTCGGAGGTGTACTCCACGGTCTTGTCGGTCATAAAGCACCGAGCACCAAACGGTGCATTAAGACCGGTGAATCTTGGACCGATCCGCTTTCTTCGTGTAATCGTCATAAAGCACCGAGCGCCAAACGGTGCATTAAGACATGAGCTGTTCGGTGGTGTTCATGGATACATCCTTTCTTTGTGTCATAAAGCACCGAGCGCCAAACGGTGCATTAAGACAGTCTCAGACGAACGCTCGTCACCTGCACGCTGATCCCCCGTCATAAAGCACCGAGCGCCAAACGGCGCATTAAGACATGGAGACGATTCCTTTCTTTTTGAGGGTCAGTTCTCGGTCATAAAACTCCGAGCGCCAAACGGTGCATTAAGACGCGCGGGTGGTTTCTGTGAGCTCTTGATCGGTTTCGTGTCATAAAGAACCAAGCACCAAACGGTGCATTAAGACTCCAGGTACTTGATGTCGTCAGCGTAGACCGCGTTCGGTCATAAAGCACCGAGCGCCAAACGGTGCATTAAGACACGACTTCGCTGATGACGTCGGCGAGGATCTGTCGGGTCATAAAGCACCGAGCGCCAAACGGTGCATTAAGACCCAGCATCAGCAGGGAAGCGCTCGATAATGTTCCACTGTCATAAAGCACCGAGCGCCAAACGGTGCATTAAGACTCCTCGGGATCGTCCCAGCGCGTGTACCCGATTTCGGTCATAAAGCACCGAGCGCCAAACGGTGCATTAAGACAAATCGAGATCAAACGTCTCGGCCATACCTAGCTCAGCACCGTCATAAAGCACCGAGCGCCAAACAGTGCATTAAGACGGGTTGTCGGGGTCATCCTTCAGCTTCTTGAGCGAATCCAGTCATAAAGTACCGAGCGCCAAACGGTGCATTAGGACTCCACAGAGCTCAGCTCATGCGTCGGGAAGTAACTCATGTCATAAAGCACCGAGCACCAAACGGTGTATTAAGACCCGCCCACGATGGCGTTCAGGTTGCCCGCAGATTCCGCGAGCCATAAAGCACCTAGCGCCATAAGGCGCATTAAGACTCATACCCGATTGTGGCCAGGTCTCCGACCACACGTCCGGGTCAGAAAGCAGCTAGCGCCATAAGGTGCATTAGGACCAACGCTCACAGAGGTCTCCCAGCTCAGACGGGCCAAGTCAGAAAGCACCTAGCGCCATAAGGTGCATTAAGACGCGATCTCACGGGGCATGAGCGGTGCGGCCTGGCCGTCAGAAAGCACCTAGCACCATAAGGTGCATTAAGACGGAGATCCCCGAGGGTCATGGTCTGGCCGTCGGTGAGGGGTCAGAAAGCACCTAGCGCCATAAGGTGCATTAAGACGTGTCACGCATTGGGAATCACCACCTGCACGCCCGCGCCGTCAGAAAGCACATAGCGCCATAAGGTGCATTAAGACCTGGAGTGGGCGTCGTGTGCGTGTTCGTCAATGGTTCGCTGGTCAGAAAGTACCTAGCACCATAAGGTGCATTAAGACTTGTAATCCTTGACCTTGACATCGACGATGCCCGCGAGTCAGAAAGCACCTAACACCACACAACGCATCACGACCGAACCAGAGCAGTCAACAACACCGTATCCACATCATTCGGCCACAATGCCCAGGGGACACAAATACGCATAGCAAAGGGGCCACAAACCATCCCCGTGCGCGGCCCCTTTCAGCTCCATCCGGAACCCATTACAAATACCACGTCATCCATGCCCAACAGCCAACCGCGGGCAGCGTAGGAGAGCCCGGCTCGAAGCCGAGCTCCGCAGGCATCTGCAGAATACGATCGACAAAGAAATACAGGTCGCGATAGTCGCGGCACTTGCTTACGATCGCGCGGGCAGCAGCACGGCGAGCGTACAGTACCACGTGTAGTCAGACCAGGGCGTGCCACTGCCGGCCTCGTGCACGATGCCGGCGCTCATGACGTTCGGGTGAGACGTATGGATCCAGTACCGGGCGTACACACTCATGCTCTGGTCGGCCGTCGTGCTGACGTTCCCCCGCTTCATGCACGATTCGCTGTGCGCCCACCGCAGCGCCCACAGCCCCTGGGCGATGCTCATCCTCTCAGCGGCCACCCCGGTGGCGAACGCGTGGGTGTTGAGCGCGCACGTGCGCACGATCGTCTCCAAGCGACACAACCCGTTCGCGCTGGACGTCCACGCCGACATATGTGCACTGGCGTGCAGTCTAGGCGACATGGGTCCACTCACGCACCGCAGCACGTATCGCGTCGGAACGGCTATCGATCCCCTCAGAGGCAGCACGTTCCATCAGCGCGCTGAGCGTCTGCTCATCCAAACGCACCGTGACGGCCACTCCCGGCCCCTTCCCGACGGAAGGACGGCCCGGACGCGGGGGCGCCAGCTTGGTCAGGTCATATCCGCGCTCAGCCTCATCAGCCCACGCCTGAATCTGCTCATCGCTGACGGGCTTTCCATGAAGAAGACGCTCACTCATATGAGTATCGTATACGAAATTCTCTCCTTGCACTATCGAATTCACAATGGCGATCCAACAAGGAAAACACCCTCCCCACACACACGAGGGGCCGCGCACGAGCAATCGTG
>ERZ773067.758-NODE-758-length-18642-cov-2.767203_pt1 | contig 18642 bp, 16 predicted proteins | sample MGYA00580622_ERZ773067 | MGnify/ENA primary metagenome ERZ773067 (study PRJEB29015, sample SAMEA2737998) | human oral metagenome | biome: human oral; feature: human-associated habitat; material: dental | place: China | collected 2113 ...
ACCCTATGTGGAATAACATAGCTTATATCAGCTCCAATACTCCTAAAAAAATCATATAAAATAAAGGTAGAACATACTCCGTCTACATCATAATCCCCAATTATCCGAATTTTCTTACCTTCTTTAATTTTCCTGTTAATAATTTCACAAGCTTTTGTCAAATCACTCATTAGTTCAGGACTTGCTAACTCCTTCTCTTCCGCATTCAAATACTCATCTATATCACCATCACTACCCATACCTCTGTTAACAAGTACTCTGGCCGCTATCTTACTAATTCCAAACCTAGCGGCAATTCCATCAAAATCCCCCCTGATTGTCCTCATATACCATCTCCCGGTCATACCACTCTTCCTTTCACTCTATTCTTCGAAAACTTACAAATAATTATTCACTATTTCATTACAACCATTATATTATACCACATCTAAAAGACATTTCATGTCAAATTTATCTTAATATTTTTTCTCTTTCATTCCTCCTAAATCAGGCTTGCCATAGCCATAGCCTAAGCGAGCGCATTAGGCGCAGCGAAGCGGATGCCGGAGCGAGTCCGGACTACTGGCGTGGGCAAGCCGTCACTTCGTCAACATACAAATATCACTTCGTCAACATACAAATATCACTTCCTCAATTAAAATCACATATAAGCAAAGCAAAAAAGGTATGAACCAATCACCTAAGCAATTAATCCATACCCTTATTCTATCAAAAAACTACTTTAATTATTTATAAGCTTATCACTCTCATTATTCCAACTATAAAGCTTTCTTATCTCTTTACCAACCTGCTCTAACGGCTGTTCAGCATGAAGCTTTCTCATAGCATTGAAATGCACCTGACCACCTGCCTCACTCATGTCAAGCAAGAAATCCTTTGCAAAAGTACCATCCTGAATATCAGAAAGAATCTTCTTCATAGACTTCTTGGTTTCATCAGTTATAATCTTAGGTCCGGTAATATAATCACCATACTCCGCAGTATTGGAAATAGAATATCTCATTCCCGCAAAACCTGACTGATATATAAGGTCTACAATAAGCTTCATCTCATGTACACACTCAAAATAAGCATTTCTCGGATCGTAGCCTGCCTCTACAAGAGTCTCAAAACCGGCCTGCATAAGGGCACAAACACCGCCACAAAGTACAGCCTGCTCACCGAAAAGGTCAGTTTCTGTCTCTGTTCTAAAAGTTGTCTCAAGAATACCTGCTCTTGCTCCACCTATGCCCGCACCGTAAGCAAGTGCCATATCGAGAGCCTTACCTGTAGCATCCTGGTGTACAGCTACTAAGCAAGGTGTTCCCTTGCCCTCTAAGTACTCGGAACGAACAGTATGTCCCGGAGCCTTTGGAGCTATCATTGTAACGTCTACACCATCCGGAGCAGAAATAAGACCATAGTGCACATTGAAACCATGCGCAAACATAAGCATATTTCCGGGTACAAGATTTGGCTTGATACTCTCCTTATAAAGCTTAGCCTGAAGTTCATCATTTATAAGAATCATTATAATATCTGCTGCCTTTGCCGCCTCTGTCGCAGTAAGCACCTTAAGTCCCTGAGACTCAGCCTTAGCCCATGATTTACTTCCCTCATAAAGACCGATAACTACATTACAACCTGACTCCTTAAGATTAAGTGCGTGTGCATGTCCCTGACTTCCATAACCAATTATTGCAATTGTTTTACCCTCTAATAAAGAAAGGTTACAGTCCTTCTCATAAAATATTCTTGCATCTGACATAGCTAATTCCTCCATTTATATTTAAATTTCTAATCAATTACTTACAAAGCATTTTAATTAAACCACAAGCTTAAATTGCCAAGAAAAAAGATGTACGGTTAATCATCCCACATTTCGCCACGTGCTTCCGAACCTCTTTCAAGGCCTGTAACACCTGTACGCACCATTTCTATTATATTTTCTTTGCCAAGCAGACTTAAGAATGCCTCTATCTTAGTCTGATTACCCGTTAATTCAATGGTAAGAGACTCTTTAGAAACATCAACTATTTTAGCACGGAAAATGTCTGCTGTTGCAATAATTCCCTGTCTTTCAGAAGCTTTTGCCTTAAGTTTTACAAGTATCAGTTCTCTGGTTACGGAACTGTTAGGATGAAGTACTTTAACTTCCTTTACATCTTCAAGCTTTGCCAGTTGCTTTACAATCTGATCAAACACCTGATCATCACCATGAGAGACTATTGTCATTCTTGAATATACTGAACGCTCAGTTTCACTAACAGTCAAGCTGTCAATATTGAAACCTCTCCTGCTGAAAAGTCCTGCCACCCTGCTAAGCACACCGGAGGTGTTATCTACAAATACGGAAAATACAATTTTATTCATATGTCTCCTTACCTAATATGATGATTTTCTAAAACTTGCAACAATGATATCAATCAGTCACATCAAAGTCAAGTAATGATAGTAATGTTAACTATGCCATATAGTTATATCAAAACTTAAACCTTTTCAAATCTTTCTACGTCAATTACAAAGATTGTAGCTCCTCCCACATCCACAGTAGTTGGTACTGCATTGTAGCTGGTAACAGGCACTCCGCTTGTCTGAGAGTAAGGAAGATTATAAACTATCTGCTCCCTCTTTCCTGACTCCTTTACTATTATATCAATTACATTCTGAACCTTATCCTGCTCAACACCAATCAAAAGTGTAGTATTGCCTCGCCTAAGAAATCCTCCGGTCGTAGCAAGCTTGGTTACTATATAGCCGTTTGACATTAAAGCCTCTGTAACCGAATCACCATCCTCACTGTGAACTATCGCATAAACCATTTTCATAAGATTTTCCCCCTTTTCGCACTCTGCTTATAGCAGTTTTTAACCCAAATTATTTACAATATATCAATTAATAGAAGAAATACAAAGGCACCTCTTCTCCAAACCTGCTTGCAAAAATTGCAAGATTGGTTTATATAATTAGAAACATTGTATCATTTTATACCGACTTTTACCAGTAAAATTTAGTTCAATTTTTCTTTAATTTATTCCTCAAATTCAAGCACAGCATAAAATCCCCTCGGTTTTTCTTCCATTTTTACTACTTTTCCCGTTAAATTTTTAAGCGGTTCCGTAAGTGATATATTACCGCTCATTCCGTAAGCATGTTCTATAGTATAATAACGGAAGCTCTCAAGTTCTGTCTCAATCACATTTACTATGTCCCCTTCTTTTAAAAGTCCGCTTCTTTCAACCTTAAATTCCATTTCCCTCATAGTATTTCACCTCAATTAAATAAAGTCCGGATTGCATACAATAATCTTATAATACAGTGTGTACTTGCACACACTTCGCGCGCGAGCGGTGCCGCAAGGCAAACTTCCATGCCGCGAGCTGCGCATCCCTCGGAGAGATTTTTTATGTAATAGGAATTTCGGAGAAATTTCCTGTTATGTAAAACAAGACTTTCTGTCGTTACGATAAGTATATCATCATTTAAACAGAAAGTCCTATTAAAAAAATCAATATTATTTATACTCTTACTACAGAGAAAACCATAGAACTTCTGGCTTCCATATTAATCAGATTTCCATTGGTTCTAACCTTTTTATCCCTAATATCAGGGAAACCTGACCTGTATATTTCAAGCGAAGAGTCTGTTTCAATCTGCCAGCATAAATAATGCGGCAGTTCAGGTAAATAACAGTCCTGTCTTTCCCAATGGGTATTTATCGCAAAACAGACAATATCATCTGCCGTATTATCTGCATTTCTTCCTGCAAATATTACTCTGAGCACATTGGTGTGATCCGGTCCCAAAGCCCAGGAATCAGGGAATCCAAGCGAACAGCTTCCCATATACTTTCTTATTACAGGATGTTCGTTCCTAAATTTAATAAGATGTCTGGTAAACCTGAAATGTTCTCTGTTTTTCTCAAGGTGTCCCCATTCAAGCCAGGAAATCGGGCTGTCCTGACAATAGGTGTTGTTGTTGCCATACTGAGTATTTAAGAACTCATCACCTGCAAGGAACATAGGTGTTCCCCTGCTCATAAGTAGGGTGGTCATAGCATTTTTACAGAGTCTGTAACGAAGTTTATTTATATTCTCGTTGTCAGTCTCACCTTCCCAGCCACAGTTCCAGCTTCTGTTATCATCCGCTCCATCCGTATTGTTCCAGCCGTTTGCCTCGTTATGCTTACGATTATAACAATACATATCCCAAAGGGTGAAACCGTCATGGCAGTTTAGGAAGTTTACTGATGCATTATCTCCCCTATGCTCAGGATTATAAATATCTTTTGAGCCTGATATTCTCCTTGCCGCTACCGGCATAAGTCCTATATCACCTTTAAGAAAGTCTCTCATGTCATCACGATACTTTCCGTTCCACTCAGCCCAACGGTTCCATGAAGGGAAGGTTCCCACCTGATAAAGTCCGCCCGCATCCCAAGCCTCTGCTATAAGCTTTACATCCGCAAGTATCTGGTCATAGGCAAGATTCTGTAAAAGCGGTGCATTTGACATAGGTGAACCATCTTCATTTCTACCTAAAATACTCGCAAGATCAAACCTGAAACCGTCTACATGATAGTCTGTTACCCAGTATCTGAGACATTCCAGTATCATATGTCTTACAACAGGATGATTACAATTCAGAGTATTGCCACAACCGCTGAAGTTGTAATATTCTCCTCTGGGAGTAAGCATGTAGTACACATTATTATCAAAACCTTTAAAAGAAATGCTCGGTCCAAGTTCATTTCCTTCAGCAGTATGATTAAATACTACATCTAACAGGCATTCAATTCCATTATCATGCAATCTCTTTATAAGTTTTTTAAGCTCCGTTCCCGAGCTGTTATCCTCTGTTTTTGCCGCATAACTGGTGTTCGGAGCAAAGAAACTGATTGGATTATATCCCCAATAGTCCACCAAAATCTCATCATTATACTTTCTATTATCTTTTATCTCATCAAATTCAAAGATTGGCATAAGCTCTACGGCATTTACGCCTAAATCTTTGAGATAAGGTATTTTCTCCATTACTCCTGCAAAGGTTCCCGGATATTTCACTCCCGAAGAAGCATCCTTGGTAAAACCTCTGACATGCATTTCGTAAATTACAAGATCTTCAAGTCCGATATTAGGGTTTGGTTCACTGCCCCAGTCAAAATCATTGCGCACTACTCTTGCCTTGTAAAATGACTTACTGCTGAGTTTTTTACCCCATTCACTCTGACCTGTAACTGATTTTGCATACATGTCCAACAAAATTCTGTTTTTATCAAATATCAAGCCTTTTTCTTTGTCATAAGGGCCATCAACTCTATACGCATATTCAAAATCTTCAATATTAAGATCAAAAACTATCATAGAATAGACACTACCTATTCTATAATTTTCCGGGAAAGGTATAATTGCATAAGGTTCATCTTCCCTTTTTCTGAAGAGAAGAAGCTCCACACTTGTTCCACTGTTGGTAGGAACAGTAAAATTTACGCCACTGGGAATGGCTGTTGCTCCGTTTTGTTCATAAAGGCCGGGCCTAACCTTAAAACCATTAATTTCGTCTATTGGTCGAAGATGAAATCTTTCAAACGAAAGATTATTATTCGCTTCTGCCATTCTATCCTCCGATTACACACTCCGCTTCATTACAGATTATTTTAAATCTGCAGAATCTAAAATTATAGTAAATGGGCCATCATTAGTAAGAGTAACTTTCATATCAGCCCCAAATTCCCCCTGTTCAACCTTTGGTACCTGTTTCTTACATTCATCTATTATATAATGATACAGCTCTTTAGCAAGGTCCGGCGAACCACAGGTAGTAAAACCGGGTCTGTTGCCACGACTTAAGTCTGCATACAAGGTAAACTGGGATACAAGCAAAAGAGCTCCTCCTACATCATTTAAGGCAAGGTTTGTTTTTCCGTTCTCATCTGCCATTATCCTAAGGCCAAGCATTTTCTTAATCATTTTATCCGCTATTTCTTTAGTATCATCTTTTCCCACACCGATAAGCACCATGTAGCCTCTGTCGATAGCACCTCTTACTTCTCCGTCAATTTTTACATCTGAATTCTTTACAACCTGAATTACAAAACGCATATATTCCCCTTTTTTCCCTTTTATGTAACGCAAAACCACCGTACCGATTGTACACCGGTACGGCAGTCTGATTAATTGCTAAATTATCAAGCTTTTACTAATCATCTTTTGTGCAAATCAGCCAAAGCGATGATATTTATCAATAAATACGATTATTTACGGTTAAATGCATTTACTCCAGGCCAGTAAGCTGCCGCACCAAGTTCCTCTTCAATTCTGAGAAGCTGGTTATACTTAGCTACACGCTCACTTCTTGAAGGAGCACCTGTCTTAATCTGGCAGGTATTGAGAGCTACTGCAAGGTCAGCAATAGTTGTATCCTCTGTCTCACCTGAACGGTGTGAAGAAATTGCTGTATAGCCTGCCTTGTGAGCCATCTTAATAGCTTCAAGTGTCTCAGACACAGAACCAATCTGGTTGAGCTTGATAAGAATAGAGTTAGCTGCACCAAGCTTAATACCCTTCTCAAGACGCTCTGTATTGGTAACGAAAAGGTCATCACCAACAAGCTGAACCTTATGTCCGAGCTTCTCTGTCATCTTCTTCCAGCCTTCCCAATCCTCTTCATCAAGACCATCTTCAATAGAATAGATAGGATATTTATCAATAAGGCTCTCCCAGTGAGCAATTAGCTCATCTGATGTAAACTTCTTACCTGACTTAGGCTGTAAGTAATGTCCGATACCCTGCTCTCTGTCCTTCCACTCAGAAGAAGCAGCATCCATAGCTATAACGAAATCTGTACCTGCCTTGTAGCCTGCATTCTCAATAGCCTTGATGATATGTTCAATAACATCCTCATCATCCTTAAGGTTAGGAGCGAAACCACCCTCATCACCCACAGCTGTAGTATGTCCTTCTTTCTTAAGAAGTGACTGAAGTGCATGGAATACCTCTGCACACATTCTAAGACCTTCTCTGAAGCTTGAAGCACCCGAAGGCATAATCATGAATTCCTGAGTATCTACAGAGTTAGTAGCGTGTGCTCCACCATTTAAGATGTTCATCATAGGAAGCGGAAGTCTGTTAGCATTAGCACCGCCTAAGAATCTGTAAAGAGGAATATCAAGAGCGTTAGCCGCTGCTCTTGCTGCTGCGATAGATACAGCAAGAATAGCATTTGCACCAAGCTTTGACTTATCCTTTGTTCCATCAGCCTTAATCATAGCTGCATCAACTGCATAGATATCAAATGCACTTACTCCCTGAAGTACATCATTTATAACTGTATTGATGTTCTCAACTGCCTTAAGAACACCCTTACCATTGTAACGGTTCTTATCATCATCACGAAGCTCAAGAGCCTCAAATTCACCTGTAGAAGCACCGCTTGGAGCTGTTCCTCTTCCTGCTACACCGCAAGCTAAGATAACTTCAGCTTCAACAGTAGGGTTACCTCTGGAGTCAACGATTTCTCTACCGATAACCTTCTCGATTTCTAAATTTCCTAAATAATCCATTTCTTTCTTCCTTTCCATGCTTTCCGCATTGTAAAGTATTAATTCAAACACTAGAATGATACCATAATTTACCAAAAAAAACTAGATAGATAATGTAAAAATTATAGAAATTTTTATTGAATTTTTATTACATTTCCATATCTACTTCAAGTGCGGATGTACAGTGTGGGCAACGCGTTGCCTTTATGCTGATTTTACTCTGGCAGAATGGACAGGTCTTTTCTGTAGGTTCTTTAGGTTCTTCTTTCTTGCCTATACTTGTAAGCTTATTAAGTCCTTTAACCAATAAGAATATTATTAATGCCATAATGACAAAATTAATAATCGCGGTTATAAAGGCACCGTATTTGATCTCTGCACCGTTTACCGTTAAAACAAGGTTTGAAAAATCGGTACTGGCAAAGATTCCGATAACAGGTGATATTATATCACCGACTAAAGATGTAACTATAGCCTGAAATGCTCCACCAATAATTACACCGACTGCAAGATCCATTACACTTCCCTTAAGTGCAAATTTTTTGAACTCTTCAAGAAATTTTTTCATAAAATCCTCCTATAAAGTTATAATATCCGTAATTAAGCGGACAATTAACCAAAATATTAATATAGCATATTAATGAAGGTTTAACAACTATTAATTACTACTTATGATAAGGCTCCCCCATCCTAATCCTAAAAGCTCTGTAAACCTGTTCCAAAAGCACCAGCCTCATAAGCTGATGCGGAAATGTCATCTTTGAAAAACTTAACTTAAAATCAGCCTCGGATATGACTTCATCAGAAAGCCCCAGTGAACCGCCTATAATAAAAATTATATGGCTCTTTCCCGATAAAGCAAGGGCTGAAATTTTCTCAGAAAGCTCCACAGAATCAAGCTCTTTTCCTTTAATCACAAGGGCGAATACAAAACTGTCATTCCTTCCCACTTTCTTCAGAAAATCAAGCATTCGCAAGCCTTCAACCCGTTTAATCTTCTCTTCTTCCGCTGCCGAAGCATTGTCCGGAGTCTTTTCATCCTGAACCTGCTTTATCTCCACCGCAGCATATCTTGATAATCTTTTAACATACTCAGCTATGCCGTCTTCAAAGTATTTTTCTTTAATCTTACCTACACAAAGAACAGTTATTTTCACTTACGCATACCTCTTCATCACTTCTGCCACTTCATCTGCTAATTCTCTTGCCAAAATGCCATGACTTCCTTTTTTCTCTTTAAGAATATCACCTGCAAGCCCATGTATATAAACTCCAAGCGCTACCATCATAAACGGTCTTAACTTATCACCAACCATTAAGGCAGCAATTATTCCTGTAAGTACATCACCCGAACCTGCTTTAGCCATAGCCGAATTACCGCTGTTATTTATATAACATCTGCCCTCACCCGCAACTAAGGTTCTCGCTTCTTTAATAACAACCTTTCCCTTGCAATACTTTAGCTTTTCAGCTATGTCTATGATATTATCTTTTACCTCTTCTTTAGGTAAATACAGTAAATCAGACAGTTCTTTAATATGCGGAGTTAAAACAAAGTCTGTTTTCAAATCTTTTTTTAAGTCAAGTTTTCTGTTTTCTTTCTCTTCTGTTACTTCTCTAAAAAGCCTTAAACCATCAGCATCTATAATGGTTGTAACTTCAGATATATCAACAACTTTTTTTACTATAGATTTACTTCTTGTACTAATTCCAAAACCGGGACCGATAACTACTGCATCAGCCCATTCTTTTACCGCTTTATATAGTTTTTCTTCAGTATCCGCTTTCATATCCGTCTCAGGGCTATCATCATAGGTGGTTAAAATAGCCTCAGGAATCAGATTTTGCAATGAAGTTCTATTTGTCTCAGGCGTAAATATTCTTACAAGCCCCGCTCCTGTTCTATATGCCGCCAAAGCTGAAAGATAAGAGGCTCCACACATTTCCTCAGAACCCGCAATTATTAGTATTTTCCCAAAATCTCCCTTGTTGCTGTACTCTTCTCTTTTAGGCAGAAAATATTCGATATCCTTCTCATCAAAGGTAAAGGTATTGCAAGACACCATGTCAAGAGCCTTCTTCGGAAAACCGATATCGGCAACAATAACTTCTCCTACATAATCTTTACCCGGGTATACCGCTATTCCTGTCTTATTTACACTAAAGGTAATGGTGTAATCACATTTTATGGCTATACTTTCTACTTTTCCGTTACTTCCGTTTACTCCTGAAGGAATATCAATTGCAACTTTAACAGAATTAAACATATTCAGATACCTTGCCAGCTTTGCCAAATCTCCTTCAAGTTTGCCCTTAAAACCGACACCAAAAATTGCATCTATTATAACAACATCCTTAAAATCATCATCGTCAGTTATAAGCTCAGACGGTTCAACAATTTTAAGTTCTACTTCACTGTTTACCGCTAAACCCACTTGTGCCTTTGTCTGATTCGTAAACTTTTCTTCTTTACCTACAACAAATACTTCGGTATTAAAACCCCATTCATGTAGAATTCTTGCACAGGCGATTCCATCTCCGCCATTGTTTCCGGAACCGCAGATAGCTATAACTTTTTTATCCTTATCACCGGTAAGAAGTCTGTCTTTAATAAACTCTGCTGTACTAAGTGCAGCTCTTTCCATAAGCACCATGCCTGACATACCCAGTTTTTGTGCCTCTTCATCCAACTTTTTAGCCCCATTACTGTCTACGAGTTTTATCATAGTTTACCCCTCCGCTACTGCTACTGCACTGGTATATTCTTTTGTATCGGAAATAGATACAAAGAATCTCTCAATCCCTAATTCCTTTTGTTTTTCTAAAGCTTTACCATAAAGTTTAACATAGGGTTTTCCTAACTCATCTCTGAGAACTTCTATTTCTTTAATCTTCATTCCCGAGAATCCTGTCCCCATAGCCTTTACAACAGCTTCCTTCACAGCCCAGTTACCTGCTGCAGAATCTTTTTTCTTCTTTATCAATTCTATTTCGGCTTCTGTAAAAACATACGACAAAAAAGCATCCTTATCGCATGCTTTTTTGACTCTTTCTTTTTCAGTTAAATCTGTACCAATACCTATAATCACTCTAATCTTCCTTTATTTAGAGGTTTTATTCTTCAAAGAATAAGAAAGCCTCATCAAAGTATCTGAAAGGTGAATTGTTTCAACTATAACATCCTTCGGCAATCTGAGATCTACAGGCGCAAAATTCCATATTGCCTTAATTCCGCATTTTACAAGCTTTGTAGCTGTCTCTGTAGCTATTTCCTTAGGAACTGTAATGGCTGCTATATCCACCTGATTATTCTTAATATAATCAGGCAGGCTGTCCATACCAAGTATCTCTACCTCGCCAATCTTCTTTCCTATAAGCTCAGGCTTTACATCAAATGCCTTTCTAATATAAAATCCTCTTTTTGCAAAATCTGTATAATTAGTGATTGCTGTACCAAGATTACCCGCTCCGACTATAATAATATTATAATCCTTATCAAGCCCCAAAATCTTAGCTATCTCATTATATAGATACTCTACATTATAACCATATCCCTGCTGACCAAAACCACCAAAATTATTTAAATCCTGCCTTATCTGGGAGGCAGTAACCTGCATTTTTTCACTTAAATCCTTTGAAGAAATCCTGTCTATCCCTGATTTGAGAAGATCTCCCAAATATCTGTAATACCTTGGTAATCTTTTTATGACCGCAGGGGATATATTTTTTGATTCCATAATATCTTCCTCCATCCCCATTTTTTGTTTCGAGAACGAATCTTCATTCGTCCCCGTATTAGCATTTGATACAATTATACTCCGGCAGGTACATCTTTAATACTGAAAGATATTCTTCCCATCTTATCTTTTCCAAGACAGATAGTCTTAACTATGTCCCCAAGTGTAAGTACATCTTCAACATTGTTTATTCTCTCTTTTGCAACCTTTGAAATATGAACCATTCCTTCCTTACCCGGCGCAAATTCAACAAATGCCCCAAATTCCTTAATAGATATAACTTTACCGGTATAAATCTTTCCTTCTTCAAACTCGGTAACTATCATTCTGATAATTTCTTTAGCTTCATTTATCTTATCAATATCAGTGCCACAGATGCTTACATTTCCTTCATCCGTTATATCAATCTTAACCCCCGTCTTATCTATGATAGCATTTATAGTCTTACCTTTCTGACCGACTACCTCACCAATCTTATCAGGATCAATCTTAATCTGCTCTATCTTAGGCGCATATTCATTGACACTTGCTCTCGGCTCTGCTATAGCAGGCTTCATACAGGTATCCATAATGAACATTCTGGCTTCGCGAGTCCTTGCTATTGCACCTTCAACTATTTCTCTTGTAAGACCGTGAATCTTGATATCCATCTGAATTGCTGTGATACCGTCTGTTGTACCGGTTACCTTAAAGTCCATATCTCCGAAGAAATCTTCAAGCCCCTGAATATCTGTAAGAAGAACATAGTCATCATCAGAATCACCTGTTACAAGTCCGCATGAAATACCGGCTACCATCTTCTTAATAGGTACACCCGCCGCCATAAGTGACATACAGGAGGCACAGGTAGATGCCATAGAGGTTGAACCGTTTGACTCAAATGTCTCTGACACTGTACGGATAGCGTACGGGAACTCCTCTTCGCTCGGAAGTACAGGAATAAGAGCTCTTTCAGCCAAGGCACCATGTCCGATTTCTCTTCTTCCCGGTCCTCTTGAAGGCTTTGTCTCACCAACAGAGTATGAAGGGAAGTTATAATGATGAATATATCTCTTGTATGTCTCCTCCGCATTCAGTCCGTCTACTTTCTGAACTTCTGAAAGTGGAGCAAGAGTAGTAATATTACAAATCTGAGTCTGACCTCTGGTAAACATAGCCGAGCCATGTACACGAGGTATGATATCTGTTTCCGCCGCAAGTGCTCTTATCTGAGTCATTTCACGACCGTCAGGACGCTTATGATCCTTTAATATCATCTTCCTTACAGTCTTTTTCTGATACTGATAAACTGCATCAGGTAGGAATGACAGCCACTCTTCATTTTCTGCAAAATGCTCAGTGAGCCTGTCCATAATCGCAGAAATATTTTCTTCTCTAATCTGCTTTTCATCTGTAAATACAGCTTTTTCCATTTCCTCAGGAGTTACTATCTCTTTGATTGCCGCAAACAACTCCTCAGGTACTGCATATCTTTCATATTCCGACTTAGGTTTTCCGCACTCAGACACTATCTTCTCTATAAACGCAATTATTTCCTGATTTACTTCATGCGCCTTATAAATAGCATCAATCATCTTAGGCTCTGGTATTTCATCAGCACCTGCCTCTATCATAATAACCTTTTCTTTGGTAGAAGCAACAGTAAGTTTGAGGGCTGAACCTGCCATCTGGGCATTGCTCGGATTGATTACAAATTCTCCGTCAATAAGACCTACCTGAGTAGTGGCACAAGGACCATCAAAAGGTACATCCGAAATTGCTGTAGCTATTGCTGAGCCAAGCATAGCCGTAAGCTCGGGAGAACAGGTCGGATCTACACTCATAACAAGGTTATTAAGTGTAACATCATTTCTATAATCCTTAGGGAAAAGCGGACGCATAGGGCGGTCAATTACTCTTGAGGTAAGCACCGCATTCTCAGAAGCCTTACCTTCTCTTTTATTAAAGCCGCCGGGAATTTTACCTACCGCATACAGCTTTTCTTCGTATTCTACTGAAAGCGGAAAGAAATCAATACCTTCCCTAGGTTTTTCCGAAGCTGTACAGGTTGAAAGTACAACTGTGTCTCCATAGTGCATAAGCGCCGCACCGTTTGCCTGCTTGGCAACCCTGTCCACATCTACAGTGAGGGTACGCCCGGCAAGTTCCATACTAAAACTCTTAAACATATTTCCTATCTCCTTTTTTAAGCTAGCTTTGCAAGTCCCGAAACCACTGAAAAACCGACTTTAGCAAATCTGCTTTTCAGAAGTCTCGGCAAATAGTTAACAAAGCCAAAAATAGTATATCACACCCATATTCTATTCGCAATAGTGGGTGTGATATTAGTGTTTTACATATTTGTTTTTTCAAAGTCTTCTATCGATACAGGCTTTGCAAAAAGGTAACCCTGGAAATAATCACATTTAATATTTCTGAGAAATTCAAACTGTGAATGAGTTTCCACACCTTCGCAAATTACAGGCATATCAAGAGCCTTTGAAAGTTGTACTATCATTCCGATTATCTTTCTGCTCTTTTCCTCGTCTTTTGTCTTGTAGAGGAAGCCCATATCCAATTTAAGTACGTCTACCGAGATTTCCTTTAACATATTGAGGGAGGAATATCCGCTTCCAAAATCATCCATTTCCACAGTAAAGCCATAGTCTCTAAGCTTTTCAACTATCATAAGTCTGCTTTCAATTTCTTTCATAATAACAGTTTCCGTAATTTCAAGCTTAAGTCTGAATGGTTCTATCTTATACTTTTCCACTATACTGACAAATTCCTTATAAATATCCAGGAAATAGAAGTCTGCCGGAGAAATATTTACGGAAATATAATATTCTCCCTTCCCCTCATCCTTCCATTTTCTAAGAAGACCGGCAGCCTGATCCCAAACAAATAAATCTACTTTACTTATAAGACCGTTTTGCTCAAACATAGGGATAAATCTATATGGTGCCAACATTCCTTCCGTAGGGTGAAGCCATCTTACAAGTGCCTCCGCACCTATTACCTTGCCTTCTCCGTTGCACTGCGCCTGAAGATAAACTTTAAGCTGATTATTTTCAATTGCACTGTCAAGTTCACCGGATAATCTCTGCTCCCAGTATTTAGCCTCTCTTATTCTGTCATCATAATAAAATACTTTGTTTTGATAATCTTCTTTGTTTGCGGCTATTGCCATACCTGCCCTGTCAATCATTGTTGATGAAGATATGCTCCTATCCTCAATCTTGTATACGCCAATCTGCATATTAATCGGATAATGTATCCCGTCCGTCATCGAGACTTCTTTGGCAATATTTATAAACATTTCTTCATCATATTTATCTTTTTCAATAAGAACACAGAATTTATCGCCTGCCTGTCTGCAATACAGAGTATCTTTAGGAGTTTTTTCCCTCAATTTCCATGCTATTGAATTAAGCACCCTGTCACCGATATTCTTTCCGAATGAGTCATTAATAAGCTTAAAATCTTTAATGTCCGAACATAAGATATAATACTCTGTTTCAGGATTATCTTTAAGGATTTCTTCAACTTTGTCGCAAAAATAATCGCTGTTAAAAAGTCCTGTAAGCTTATCATGCGTAGCTTTATACTTATCCTTGTTAAAAATGTCAACTTCTATCGTTCTGTCCTTTATTCTATAATAGCTTCCTTCCATCTTTCCATTTCTGTAAAGTTTTTTATAAAGGATATCATAATGTTTCATTTCTCCCTTATCATTCATTGAACAAAGCACAGAATATTCTATTTTACTGCTGTCAAAATTACTGAGTGAAAACATCTTATTTATCTGTCCGACGACAGAGGAGTAGTCATCTTCAACATCAAAAAAAGTTTTAGCTCTCTCATTCAGATATATACAGACATCATCTATATCTAAAAATATCATCATGTCATCAGTTTTAGACACAATATAAGACAGCATTTTATCTATAAGTGTTACCTGCTTACTTTCAAGCAGTATCAGGTATGCGGCAACCGCTCCCGCAGAATAACCAAGTACGGATATATCTACCGCATAATTCAGAAATTTATAAAAAAAGTTAATTACAATTGCCAAAGAAAACGAAAATAAGAGCAGAATATATTTTCTCCAGTAAATAAAGCTCAGTCCCACTATTTTATAAATAATTATAAAAGCTATTAGAATAAGCAAACTATAAGCTATAATACTGTGTAGGGTATATAACGGTTGCATTATTGCTGCATGATAATACCACTGCCCTATCTTAACCTTTTCAATGATGAATAGTTCCTTTGTAAATATATTGCTTAAAACAAAAACAGCATCAAGAGCTATGATTATATCCAAAATCCTAAATATTTTTGTATTCTTAATCTCATGTCCGGTTACTTCAATTGCTATCTTGAGAACTGCATACCTTATTCCACATATACTCACCAAATATATAGAGTGTAACACTAAAGCTGTAGGTACATTTTTTGCAAAGAGTAAAGCAAGCTGAACAACAACAGACAGCATTGTTATAATTAATAGCAGCCTTACCCGGGGAGTTATTGTTTGCTTTTTCTTTGTCGTTCTGTAAACACAAATACTCAGAATAAAGAACGCAAAAATAAACAAAGTCATAAATGATACAACAACTGAACTCATTACTTTACCTCAATAGTATATTTTATAACTTTTACCGGTACATCAGTCTCAAATTATTTATGTATGTTTAATCTATCATTTTATTAAATTCCTGCAACGCCTTTTCCAACTGCTCATCTTTAACCGTACCGATATCATCATTAATCTTATAATCCGGCTTTATCCCGGTCTTATTTATACTCTCACCGTTAGGCAGATAGTATTTAATCGTAGTCAGTTTAATACCGCCTTTAATAACCTTATTCTCTTTGTCCCTTATCTCAAGTACACTCTGAGCCACACCTTTACCATAGCTTACTTCTCCTACTGTTTCAGCATATCCATGGTCTTTAAGAGCTCCGGCAAAAAGCTCAGATGCACTGGCAGAATTCCCATTTATAAGAATCAATATCGGCAATTCAAATTTTCTGTCACTTCCTTTTTTATTAAATCCGGTCTTATAATGCTCTTTTTTCCCATCTTTAAAACCAAATGAATACACTTCTTCTCCATCAGGGAGGATACGTTCAAGCATTTTATGAGCAGTGTCTACCAAACCGCCGCCGTTATCCCTTAAGTCTATTACAAGTCCTTCAATCCCCTTTGACTCCAGCTTATCTAAAGCTTTGACAAACTCATCTGCCGTATTTTCAAGAAAACCGGATACTCTTAGATACCCAATTTTCCCTTTATTATAGGTCTTCGAAAATACTGTAGGTATAACTACCTCATTTCTTTCAACCACAATTTTTTTAGTAAGCTTATCTCTAAGTATAGTCAAGGTAACTTTACTTCCTTTTTTCCCTTTGACGTATTTTGAAGATTCTGCAAGCGTCAACCTTGTAAGGTCTTTTTTACCCGCTTTTAAGATAATGTCACCCTTTTTTAACTTAGCCTTTTTAGCCGGACTTCTGTCAAAAACATTGGTTATTCTTATACCGCCGGTTTTTTCATCCTTCGCAATCTCCACACCTATTCCGTAGTATTCCCCTTTAAGGCCACGGCTAAAACTTTCTAATTCCTTTGCCGTATAATATTCCGAATAAGGATCATTTAACTTTTTCACAAACTTTTTAGCTATATTATCAATGCCGGTTTCATCATTTTCCGCCTTAAATACTTCATCAAGCATTTTTCCGGTATCAACATCTTCATAATAATATTTATCCACTATTTCTATCAATGGTTGCAATTCTGTTTTAATCTCCTGCGCCCTTTTCTCTGAAACAGCAGCTAATGCCTTCTCCATATTTATTGAAAATTGTACATTAAATACACAGGCTGCAGCTAATATTAAACTTCCTGTTTTTTTTATTATAAACTTATTCAAAATTGCCTCCATTCATTTTAGTAGCAACAGACTCTCCCAAATATACCGGTACTTCCTTATCTACCTTTAGTTTTTTCAAAAATTCAGTATCAAATTTAATCTTATTTTTCTTTACAAACACTACAATAGTAGAACCGCCAAATTCAAAACATCCTTTTTCCATTCCTCTGGCAACTCTCCCCGACAACCTATGGTTTGTTATCTTGCCTACCATAATGGCACCAATTTCCATCTGAATAACTTTACCAAAATTATCCGTTTCTAACACTGTATACTCTCTGGCGTTCTCAGTAAATACCGGATAGCGTGATAAAGCTATAGGTCTCACACAATGTAATATACCCTCTATACGCTTTTCACCTGCAATTACACCGTCATCTAAAAAGGCATATCTGTGATAATGCTTAGGTGTAAGCCTGTATATCAATCCGTATCCGCCTTCAAATTCCTTTGCAAGTTCATTATTCCTTAAAAGCCCTGATAAATCATATCTTGTATTTTTAATTTTAAATACAGAATCCCTATTTAATTTTACCACAGATAGAAAGCCATCACAAGGGTTTATAAAACAAAGAGGATTTTTCTCAAATTCTACCCTCTTTTTCCTTCTTTTAAAAAACTCATTAAAGGAATAGAATCCCTTAGCAGGTACTTCTATCCCTTCAAGTGAAATATTATTTTTCTTTATAAAGCCCTTTATAAATATCCTTGAGAGGGGCGACTCTAAAAAAGTCCCTCCTATCTTAGATATTACCGGCTTGGTAAGCAGCTTAAGCAAGAATCTTCCTGCTACCGTACTATATAAAAACCTCACCGAAAAATCTTCTCTCATACTGAATCCCATCCCATCAAGAATAATACACCAAGCACTTCCAGAATTCCTAAAATAACCATCCCGATCTTACCCAGTGCATTTGGCTTTTTTATCTCAAAAGGAGATACAAAACCAACCATTACAAAGGTCAAAAGTACAAGATAAACCATTTTATTCTTAAAAACATCGCAGTCAAAAGCAATATGAACTGCGGGAAGCAAAAGCGCAATAGTGGTTACAGGCAGTCCAAGGTATACTTTTCGGCGTTCTGTAGTCTTTTGTTGTCTCTCTTCTTCAAGTACATTAAAATAAGCAAGTCTGATTAGGGCAGCAAGAACATAGAAGGATGCTATAAATCCCGCAGCCATTGTATATTCAAGAAAAGTATATACAAATAAAGCCGGAAAAACGCCAAAACTTATAAGGTCACTGAGAGAATCAATCTGAATGCCAAATCTTTTTTCTCTTTCATCTCTTTCCTTGGTAGCCGCAACCATACCGTCAAACATGTCACAAACCCCGGCAACCATAAGGCAGACTATTGCCGCAGCAAAGTCTTTGTTAATAACCATTAAGATTCCGACAAATGCAGATAGCATACCCAAATACGTAAGCACAACAGTGTAATTGTAATATCCCAACAATCCTTTTTTC
>ERZ773067.759-NODE-759-length-18609-cov-9.629676_pt1 | contig 18609 bp, 13 predicted proteins | sample MGYA00580622_ERZ773067 | MGnify/ENA primary metagenome ERZ773067 (study PRJEB29015, sample SAMEA2737998) | human oral metagenome | biome: human oral; feature: human-associated habitat; material: dental | place: China | collected 2113 ...
CCTTTACCGATTAACGAAATAACAATGATTTTTTAATCACCAACACTTATTCATTTATGAACAAAACAGAACTCAAGAAACGCGCCTACACCACGCCATGGTGCGAGGCAATCGAAACCGAGACGGAACACAGCTTCCTCGCCGGTAGTCCCAATGCCCAACCCGGAGGTGGCGGTGGTGGCGGCATCAATGTGAATCCGTTAGACCCTGATGAGGACGAAGACGTATCAGGCGCCAAGAGATGGAATATCTGGGATGAAAACGAGTAACGCCCAGCCCCCCTCACATGCGAACATAGAGTCATTAAAACCAACATTGAATGATTAAACAGTACAAACAATGAAACAGTTATTAAAGATATATTTCCTACTGCTGTGTGTAGCAGTTACCATGAGCGCCTGTACAGACGACAACATCGCAGGCGATCAGCCGCAAGACGACCACGGCGCCACCGTGAACTTTAACGTAAGCATCGCGCAGGACAAGATGCTCCAGCAACAACAGAAGGCACCCGCCACGCGAGCCACTGTTCTCTCGCGCCTGGCTGAAGAGGGACTCACCCTCGAAGACCTCGTCACGCACAAATATAAGGTGCAGGGAGCACCCGACCTCTGCCTGATAGAAACCACCGTGGAGGGTGTGAACCCCGTGCTACCCTCTGCCGATACACGAGCCAACGTGAAAACCAGTATCGACGGCACTTTCACCTCGCTTGGCTACCGCAGCGACGCCACCGGATTCTCGCCCGACAAGCCCGACTGGTTCTACAACGCGCCCACCAACAGCAACGGCACGCTCGTCACACCCCTACAATGGGCCTGGACGCATCGTTACGGCCGCTTCTATGCAGTGTTCCCCGAAGCAAAGACCGAAAACAAAATCACTTTCTCGCCGGCCTCATATTCGGGTACGCCCTACGTGGAATTTGAGGCAGAACAGGACGTGAAGAAGCAGAAAGACCTCATGACAGCCTGCTCGGGCGAGGTGGAATATCAGACCCGCGGCGTTGCTCCACAAACCAACTTGGAGTTTTATCACGCTCTCACCGCCGTACGTTTCGCCATTGGGCAAAATCTTTCTTGGAACAAGCGCATCACCAAGGTGGAAATCAAGAATGCCTACAGCAAGGGCAGGTACACGCTGCCCACACAGTTTAACGGCAAGGGCGCCTGGGTTACTGGTAGCCTCGCAGCCCGCAAAGACTTCACGCTCGACGTATCAGCCACGCCCGTTGACCTCAGGCAAGCACCCAACACGGTGATCATGGGCAATGCGACCGACAACTACACTTTCTACATGTTGCCGCAAGACCTATCGGGCGTCACGGTGGTTATTACGCTGGAGAGCACTCACCCGAGCAGCACCGCACCCAACACCATCACCATTCCGCTCACGGGCAAATGGAAGCCCGGCACATCGAAGCTCTACAAGTTAAGCCAAAACACCAGCGATTGGACATTCCATCTCACCGCCACCAATCCCGCAGCCGCGACTTACAACGAAACTCAAACCGGCAACTACGGCATCACCAGTTATAAGCAAGCTCCCGACGGCACTCAACAGCCCGTGAAGTGGAAAGTGGTAGGCTACGATGCCAACAACGATGGCAACTTCTCCATGGGCGAAAAGCCCGCATGGGTAACCGGTCTCAAAACAGAGGGCGATGGTGGTACTGCTGCCGACCAAGGTACAGCCACATTGAGAAAAGACGTTACCGACCTTTTAAAGGTTCGTAACGATGGACTTAAGAATGCCACTCCTTTAGGTACGGCTTCTGCCCCTTACAATTTATCTAACAGTACAGGTGCAGCCCCTGTTGAGAATACTGCCAACTCTTACGTTATTTCAGCTCCTGGCCATTATCGCATCCCACTCGTTTATGGTAATGCAATAAAGAATGGTGTAACAAACAGTAGTGCTTACCAAACTAGCAATACAGGCGCCACTATTCTAAGCAACTTCCAAGACCATGCAGGTAACGCCATAGATAACCCTTGGATTGAGAAAACCCACGGCGGTGCCAATGCAGGTATCAATGGTACAAAGATTGTTTGGGCTGACGAGAAAGATCTTGTTACATCTCCTTCTATTGCACACGATGCAAACAATAATGCTTATCTAGACTTCGAAGTAAAGGCAACTGACATTAAGAGTGGTAACGCCGTCGTTGCTGTTACTAAGGATGGCATCGTTGTTTGGTCATGGCATTTGTGGTTTGCTCCTAAGGATGCGCTCAATAAGATCGAGGTTACCAACCATCAGAACGTAAAATATTACTTCACCAAGGAAGCTTTGGGTTGGAAGCCAATCCAGTGGAATGGTACTACCTATGAGCAGCCACGTACTGTCAAGGTAAAGGTCGAACAGACCGTTGCAAACAACGGCACAAAACAGGAAGCCGTCATTAATATTACCCAGAATCCTTTTAGCGTAAAGCAGGGTGCTACCACCCTTTATCAGTTCGGCCGTAAGGATGCTTTCCCTGGCACCGATACCACTCCCGACGGTTCGCTCAACCAGAACGGCGGCGATAATATGTCCATCACGAACGGTATCCAGCATCCCGAGACTTTCTATACATCGGGTTCAAGTTGGTATAACGGTTACAATCAGTACAACCTCTGGTCGATGAACAACACCACTACCAGTTTTAACGACAATGCCGTCGTCAAGACCATCTACGATCCCTGCCCTGCAGGTTTCCACATGCCCGCCTCTAACGCCTTCACTGGTTTCACGACAGATGGTCAAAACGGTGGGCCAATGAATGTAAGCGGTGCTTGGGACTACGGGTGGAACTTCAACAACAAGATATCTTCTCCTGATGCCACCGTATATTTCCCTGTTTCGGGCTATCGCAGCTACAGTGATGGTTCGCTGAACGTCGTCGGTATCTACGGTTACTTTTGGTCGGCGGTTCCGTTCAACACGGTCAACGGTTGCTACCTGAACTTCGGCTCGGGCTTCGTGAGCCCGCTGTTCAGCAGCCCTCGGGCTTGTGGGTTCGCGGCGCGTCCCGTGGCCGATGAATAACGGATGTGAAAAAGGCTCGGTACGACACTAAGGGTATCTTAGTGCGACACCGAGCCTATTTCATAGCGGCAGTAAGGCAGCTGAAAAGAGACAACAAAATTCATTAAGGCGAAGGGTACGCAGGAGCGGCGGAGCGGAAATTGGTTAAAGCGTAGGGTTCAACGACGTTGAAAAATAAAAATCGGTTAAGGCGAAGGGTACGCCAGGGCCAAAAATCGGTTTTTAGTCGCGGCGAACCCTACAACTGCACCAAAAAGCAATTTTTACCGTCGGCGAACCCTTCACCGACAATAAAAAGCAAAATCTACTCATGCCGAACCCTACGCTCTCTCCAAAAATGGATTCGCCCATCAGTCGAGGTCTACGCGGAGACTAAAAATCAATTCGCCAACCAGTCGAAGTCTACGTCGAGATAAAAAATGGATTCTCTTCGGAATCGACAATTACATAAACTTTAAAATTTTAGTAACATGGCAACAAAATCAAATCATCCCCTGAAAATCGAGACGGGGAAATGCAGCCGATTCGAGAATTCGCTGCACGCTCAATTCCACAAAAAGCAGTACGAACTCGTGTCGGCTGTACCCGCAGCAAAGTTGAATATGCCGGCCGAACTTCTCATTGAATGGAAAAAGAACATCGACCTCGAGGTTGAAATCAACAAGGAGTCCGAGGCGTCGGTTCACACCGCCCGACTGCTGGCAAAAGACCGCGAGCGCGACAAACTGCTCAGTAATCTTTTCAACGTGATTCGGGCGCAAAGAACATCGCCCGTGAACGCAATAAGCGATGCCGCCGAGACTCTCCATATTGCTTTCAAGCCATATTATGGGATGCAGAACGGCTCGTTCGAGGCCGAAAGTTTGCATATTTCCGGACTTCGTGTCGACGCCGAAAAACACCCCGGCGAGGTGGCAACTCTGGGTTTGATGCCCGTTCTGGCCGAGCTCTACACGGTTAACGACGCGTTTGAAAAGCTGCGCACCGACCGTCGTATGGAAACGGCCGACAGCAAACTGCCCAACGCTCGCGAAATTCGTCCGAAAACCGACGAGCTATTCGCCAGGATTTGCCTCTACGTTCTATCGGCCAATCTTCACGCGTTGACCGACGACGATAAGGCCCTCCTCTCGAATCTCATCACCCGTATGAACCAAATATCTTCCGATTTTCGTACTACGTTCAAGGAAGGTCAGGCGCAGAAGAAAGCCGCTGAAAAGAAAAGGAAAGAGGGCGGCGGCAAGAAACCCGGTGATAAGGATAAGAAACCTTCTGATGACGGAAAGAAACCGGACGATGGCAAAAAGCCCGGAGGCGGAGGAGATACTCCCAAACCCGGGCGCGAGGAAGACCCCGGAGAAGATAAAGTATAAGAGGACGATTTCCTCTCCCTCTCTCCTGAAATCGAATCCGGGAAGAAAAGAAATATCGTTTATATAATCATTCAGACCTGCATCCGTCGTGACGACGCGTGCAGGTCGACCGTTTTTATACATATGCTCGGTTTAGGAGAAATTATCCAGTCCCTTGACGGACGGAGGGCGGGTTATTATGTCGTCCCTAACGGACGGGTGCGGACAGATGTATCGGACAGACACGGGGTCTGTCCCTACATGCGGCCTGTCGGCCGAGTTGGTATCGATTGGGGTTGATGGGGGTGTCTACGTATGTAGGGACAGACCCCGTGTCTGTCCGATACCCATGTCGATACCCATGCCAATTCGGTCTGCCGACCGCATAACAATATTTTTGCGCCTAACTCTGTGGTTTACATTGCTAAATTCATTTTACATTGCGGCTGCCGGAGCTTATGCTATGATGTCTCTCTCTTGTATGAGTTTCTTTATACTTTTGCCAACCTATGAGATTCAATATAAAATGTAATGAATGCGACCGCACGTTCATAGCTGAAACAGAGTTTTATGGACTTCAGAGATATAGGTGCCCGTATTGCGGACATGTATTGACATGTCAATTCAATGCGCCCGAAGCAAAACGAACCAAGGCAAGAGCAGTCGTTCCGATGGCAAATACAACGCCGGTGGAACGACACTCAAAAAAGGAACTTCCAACGGTTAAAACAAAGCTCATCAGGATGCCGTCGGCTGAGAAAATCGCCGAACTGCGTAAGAAAATTGCCGAAACGTCAAGGCAGGCTAGTGAAAAAGTGAAGGAGGGAACAATTAAAACATCCGAATATCTTTCACGCTCATCATCGTGGCTGGCACAGTTTCAGGAAAAATATACCGACGGCAATCTGTGGGTGTTCTTCGGCTTCAGCACACTTTTTATACTGTCGGTTATAGTTGGACTTTTTATTTGTGCAGAGGTAGTTAAGGTGCTTGTCGACGGTCATTCGTGGCTATTCAAGAACTACATAGAACTCCGTAATTCGCTATAAAAATGACAAGAAAGGAGCGTTATACTTTCGTGCTGGATTATTTCCGTAATAATGTTGGAATTGTGTCGACCGAGCTTATGTTCGGTTCAGCTTTTCAGCTGTTGTGCGCCACGTTGCTCTCGGCCCAATGCACCGATAAGCGTATCAATGCCATCACACCGGCTTTGTTCGTAAGATTTCCAGATGCGAAAACTATGGCGACTGCCAACGAAGAGGAAGTGTTCGATTATGTGAAGAGTGTTTCCTATCCCAACGCCAAAGCGAAGCATTTGATTGAGATGGCGCGCATGCTGATGAACGATTTCGGTGGTGAGGTGCCGTCGGAACCTAACGAACTGATGAAATTACCTGGAGTGGGACGAAAGACGGCTAATGTTGTTCAGGCCGTGTGGTTCGGTAAGCCCACATTGGCTGTTGATACGCACGTTTATCGTGTTAGTCGGAGACTTGGACTAGTTCCGCAATCGGCCGATACGCCGCGAAAAGTAGAGGATTATTTGATGAAGAATATCCCGCTGGAAGAGGTTTCTTCGGCCCATCATTGGATTCTTCTTCACGGCCGATATATTTGTAAGAGCATCAAGCCGGCTTGCAAGGAATGCGTATTCGACGCTATTTGTCCGAAGCTGTTTGAAAAAAGTAAATTAGTGTAGAACATATGAATACAAGATTGATTTTAGGATTCCTGAAAAAGATTGCAGCGAACAATAACAGACCATGGTTTGCCGAACATAAAAATGAGTATGAATTAGTACGGGCCGACTTTGAAGCCGGGATAAGACAGGCAATCGTGGCGTTATCGACAATAGACGAGGAGGTGGCACATCTGGAGGTGAAAGATTGTACCTACAGATTCTATCGCGACACGAGATTCTCGGCAGACAAAAGTCCGTATAAACGTCATATGGGTGCGTTCATCAATGCCCACGGAAAGAAGTCACTGCGTGGAGGATATTATCTGCATCTCGAGCCTGGCAACTGCGTCATTGCGATAGGGTCATATTGGTTGCCAACGAATATTCTAACCTCGTGTCGTAACGAAATAATGGCAAACATCGGCACGTGGCGTAAAACGGTCGAGAGTAAGCAGTTCTTAGATATGTTCGGCAAGCCTAACCAGGGTGTATGGGATGATAAAGCCAGTGAGCAAGGTTTCGGTCTTTCGGGCTTGAAAACCATCCCGAAAGGTTTCCCGAAAGATTATGAATACAAAGAATATCTCCGGATGAAAGATTATTGCTGCTGGGTTAAGATTGACGACAGCTTCTTCGCCTCGCCTGACTGGACAAACCGCATGTTGGATATAGCAAAAGTGGGCAAGCCAATGATGGATTTTGTCAACAGCGTTATAGACGACTACGAATAAACCATCTCCGCCCCCTTCATACTATTAGTTGACACCGCAAAATCATGAAAAGTACGAATCTACAACATCAGGAAATATCTTCTCTCCCTTATTCCATAGAACTGAAAGGGCTTCTGGGCATCTCGAAAATGCCTAACAGTAGCATGAAAAGATATTCAAACCTGTTGGCACATGAAAACAGTAGCATGAAAAGACATCCAACCATCTTGAATGTGTCTTACAGTAGCATGAAAAGCATTTTCAAACATGTTGACCATGCAAAACAGTAGCATGAAAAGGCATCCAACCATCTTGAATGTGCCTTACAGTAGCGTGAAAAGCATTTTCAAACATGTTGACCATGCAAAACAGTAGTATGAAAAGACCTCTAACTACTTCGGATGTGCATGACAGTAGCATGGAAGTCATCTTCATTCCTTTGAACCATAAAGAAAAGAGCATATGTAGCTGTAGCGGCGTTGAACAAAGGAGGTATCGTTTTATTGTGAACATCTAATTACCTTTGCCTCGCACAAACACATAACAGAATCAAACAAAAGAAATGGGAAGAATCATTGCACTGGCCAACCAAAAAGGTGGAGTTGGCAAAACCACAACAACCATAAATCTGGCAGCGTCTTTGGCCACTCTTGAGAAGAGCGTGCTAGTGATTGATGCCGACCCGCAGGCAAATGCATCTAGCGGCCTGGGCGTCGACATAAAAGATGTTGAATGCTCACTCTATGAGTGCATAATCAACAATGCAGATATTCACGATGCCATCTATACCACCGATATTGAGCGGCTAGACATCGTATCGAGTCACATAGACCTTGTGGGGGCCGAAATAGAAATGCTTAATATAGACGATCGCGAAAACGTGTTGCACCGGATGTTAGAACCTGTACGAGATGAATATGATTTCATTCTGATTGATTGCAGTCCGTCGCTCGGTTTAATAACGGTCAATGCTCTCACGGCCGCCGATTCGGTTATTATTCCCGTGCAATGCGAATACTTTGCACTAGAGGGAATCAGTAAACTACTCAACACAATTAAGATTATTAAGAGTAAACTGAACCCGAAGTTGGAAATTGAAGGATTCCTTCTCACTATGTATGACAATAGGCTTCGTCTGGCACGTCAGATTTACGACGAGGTTAAGCGCCACTTCCAGGAACTGGTATTCAAAACCGTTGTTCAACGAAATGTGAAGCTGTCGGAAAGTCCCAGTCACGGTCTGCCTGTGATTCTCTATGACGCCGAATCGATGGGCGCAAAGAATCATCTGGCATTAGCAAAAGAAGTAATAGATCACGCAACAAAGAACTAAACAGAAATGGCAGTACACAAGAAATTCAATCGTAACGGAAAGACAAACGCATTGGGACGTGGACTAGATGCACTGATTTCAACCGAATCAGTTAATACGCAGGGAAGTTCAACCATAAACGAAGTGCCGATAGACCAAATTGAGGCTAATCCAAACCAACCGCGTCAAGAGTTCGACCAAACCGCACTGGAAGAACTGGCAAACAGCATAAAACAGATTGGAATTATTCAGCCGGTTACGCTAAGGCAAATCGACGATAATAAATTCCAAATCATTGCAGGTGAACGCCGTTGGCGTGCTTCGCAGTTGGCAGGTTTGCAGTCGTTGCCAGCATACATCCGTACCATTAAAGACGAAAACGTGATGGAGATGGCACTCGTGGAGAACATTCAGCGCGAAGACCTGAATGCTATCGAAATTGCGCTGGCCTATGAGCATCTTCTTGAAAGAAGCCAAGACATGACGCAGGAAAAAGTGGCCGAAAAAGTAGGCAAAAGCCGAACGGCCGTGACAAACTATCTTCGTCTGCTAAAGTTGCCCGCTCCAGTACAAATGGCATTACAGAAAAAAGAGCTCGATATGGGTCATGCCCGTGCACTACTTTCGATAGACAGTCCGTCGATACAGCTCAAACTTTTCCGTCAAACAGTGGAGAAAGGCTACAGCGTTCGGAAAGTCGAAGAACTTTGCAAACGCATCAATAACGGAGAAGATCTGCAAGAAGCTTCCAGGAAAGTTGAGTCAAAATCAAAACTCCCCGAAGGATTCAATGTTCTTAAAGAACGTCTCTCATCATTCTTCAACACTAAGGTTCAGATGACATGCAATGCCAATGGCCGAGGGAGAATCAGCATACCTTTCGCTTCCGAAAAAGAACTTGCACACATAATGGAAGTGATGGACAAAATGAAATGACGAACGTGAAAACGAACGCGCAGCAAGAAAGAAATATAACCGGCAGGAGAGTCTATTTTTCAATGGCTCTCCTGCTGTTGTTCATTAATGCAGCAGACGTTAGGGCCCAAATAGCAGGCGATTCGGTCAGAGTTATTTATCCCGATGGCGCAACGACGATTACAAAAACAAATGGAGCTCCCAAAGATTCGATTATCTCGCCCGACGACGCCCCATTTATTGTCGATAAGCCGAATTGGGGTGATGTAGAAGTTCGGAAAACAACTCGCGACTGGAGCAAATGGCAACCTGAACCTAAACGCGCCCTTTGGTTGGCATTGGTGCTACCAGGTGCCGGGCAGGTTTACAATCGTAAATATTGGAAGTTACCCTTACTCTACGGTGGATTTGTGGGATGCGTGTATGCAATGACATGGAATAATCAAATGTATCACGACTATTCGCAGGCTTACAAGGACATCATGGACGATGACCCCACAACACAGAGCTACAACAACTTTCTGCATCTCGGAAACACTATCAATCCAAGTAATCTCGAACGCTATCAACAACTTTTCAAACGACGCAAAGACCGCTATCGTCGTTGGCGCGACATGAGCATCTTTGCAACTATTGGTGTTTATCTTCTATCAGTAATCGATGCCTATGTAGATGCATCATTGTCTGATTTCGACATATCCAACGACCTCTCACTACACATTGCGCCAGCAGTTATAAACACCAAACAATCCATGGGACTTAAACAGAACACAGCGATTGGAATAACCTGCAGTTTGACTTTCTAAAGAATCATTATAGACACGGAAAAGCTATGGATAAAGAAACCGAAATTCGCGAACAGGCCGAAGAGCAGATGGTGAACGATGCCTTCAAGCATCTTCTAAACACATATCTGGCATCGCGGCACAGAAAAAAGGTAGACATCATCACAAAGGCTTTCAACTTTGCTCGGCAAGCTCATAAAGGCGTGCGCCGGCTTTCGGGCGAGCCCTATATAATGCACCCAATTGCCGTAGCGCAGATTGCCTGCGAAGAAATAGGACTCGGTTCTACCAGTATATCGGCAGCCTTGCTTCACGATGTCGTTGAAGATACCGACTACACCGTTGAGGATATTGAAAACATCTTCGGTCCGAAGATTGCGCTCATAGTTGACGGGCTAACCAAAATATCCGGTGGAATCTTTGGCGAACAAGCCTCTGCACAGGCCGAGAATTTCAAGAAACTGTTGCTAACTATGAGCGACGACATTCGCGTAATTCTCATCAAAATCTGCGACCGTCTTCATAATATGCGCACCCTGGCATCACAGCCCGCAAGCAAGCAATACAAAATCGCCGGCGAAACCCTTTACATCTATGCTCCGTTAGCAAATCGTCTCGGCCTGAACAAAGTCAAAACCGAACTCGAAGACCTCAGCTTTAAATACGAACATCCCGATACCTACAAAGCCATCGAAAACAAGCTGGCCTCAACTCAGGCACAACGCGAAATGCTTTTCGAAAGTTTCACCGCACCCATTCGCGCCGAGCTCGACCGGATGGGAATTAAATATGAAATCAAAGCGCGTGTGAAAAGTCCCTATTCCATTTGGAATAAGATGCAAAACAAGCACATCACGTTTGAAGAAATCTACGATATTCTGGCGGTCAGAATTATATACTCTCCACCATCACGCGAGGAAGAAATAACCGAATGCTTCCAAATCTACGTAGCCATAAACAAACTCTACAAGAGCCACCCCGACCGACTGCGCGACTGGATAAATCACCCCAAAGCCAATGGTTATCAGGCTCTACACGTCACCCTAATGTCGCATCAAGGCCGATGGATCGAAGTGCAAATACGTTCCGAACACATGAACGAAATTGCCGAGCAAGGTTTTGCAGCCCATTGGAAATACAAAGAGGGCGAAATAACCGAAGATGAAGGCGAACTAAACGAATGGTTGCACACCATAAAAGAAATTCTCGACGACCCGCAGCCCGACGCCATGGATTTCCTCGACGCAATCAAGCTCAACCTCTTCGCTTCCGAAATATTCGTCTTCACCCCCAAGGGCGAAATCAAAACCATGCCTGCCGGATGCACTGCCCTCGACTTTGCCTTCCAAATCCATACCTTTCTCGGCAGCCATTGCATCGGCGCAAAGGTGAACCACAAGCTCGTGCCTCTTAGCCATAGGCTCCAAAGCGGCGACCAGGTTGAAATTCTCACATCAAAGTCGCAACACGTCGAACCATCATGGATAAACTTCGTGTCGACAGCAAAGGCCAAAGGAAAAATACAATCCATTCTTCGGCGCGAAAGCAGGGAAATACAGAAAGAAGGCGAAGAAATACTTTCACGATGGCTAATCGACAACGATTTTGAAATGTCGACCTCCACACTCGATAAGCTGTGCGAGTTCCACGAAATGCCGAAACATACAGACCTCTTCGTAGCCATTGGAAAGAAAACTATAATCCTCGGCGAACCCGACATTAACGTACTTCAAGGGAAACGTCCTGAAAAACACACACGCAGCACAGGCTGGCGAAGATATGTTCCCTTCCTAAAAAGCAATGGGAATAAAGAAATAACAATCGACCGGAACAACGAAAATCTCGAAGCCGACGAGACCGGACTCATCGTTATCGGAAAAGATTTCAACAAAAAGAAACCCATTTTCATAAACGAAAGCAACATTTCCCGCTACCTCTTCCCGCACTGCTGCCACCCCATCCCAGGCGACGACACCCTGGGCTACATCGACAATCGCGACCACATCGAAATTCATAAACGTTCGTGCCCCGTGGCAGCAAAGCTCAAAGCCAGCTTCGGAACCAGGATTATCGATGCCAGATGGGACATGCACAAACAGCTATTCTTCGACGCAATTGTAGAAATCAAAGGAATCGACCGACACAGAATGCTACACGATATAGCCGATGTGATTTCAGACCAATTCGGGGTAAACTTCCACCGCGTAACCCTATCGAGCGACAACGGAATCTTCGACGGAACTATCGAACTTCGGGTTCACGACCGCGAAGACCTCAGCGTTATCATCGAAAGCCTAAAGAAAATCACCAACATGCAAAGCGTGCAAGAAATCCTATAAAACACCCCGTCAAAAAACAAACAAAAAGAATGATGAAAAAAATCAGAGCAGCCGTCGTTGGTTACGGCAACATAGGGCGCTACAGCATTGAAGCCCTGCAAGCAGCACCCGATTTTGAAATTGCAGGCATAGTTCGCCGACAAGGCAGCAAAGACAAACCCCTCGAACTAACCCGCTACGAAGTGGTTGGCGACATTTCCGAACTCAACGCCGTCGACGTGGCCATCCTCGCAACACCCACCCGCTCGTGTCCCGAATATGCCAGCAAAATAGTAGAACTGGGCATCAACACCGTCGACTCGTTCGACATACACACCGAAATTCTCGACTATCGCAACCGACAAATGGAACACTGCAAAAAAAACGGCCGCGTGAGCGTCATATCGGCCGGTTGGGACCCCGGTTCAGATTCCGTCGTACGAGTGATGATGCAAAGCCTGGCCCCGAAAGGACTAACCTACACCAACTTCGGCCCCGGCATGTCGATGGGCCATTCCGTTTGCGTGCGCAGTAAAAAAGGAGTCCGCAACGCCCTTTCCGTTACAATCCCCCTCGGCGAAAGCATTCATCGCCGAATGGTTTATGTAGAGCTCGAAAACGGCGCGAAGTTCGAAGAAGTCGAAGCCGCCATCAAGGCCGACCCATATTTCTCCCACGACGAAACCCACGTATTCGAAGTCGACAATGTCGACAATGTTCGCGACATGGGCCACGGCGTGAACCTCGTTCGCAAAGGTTCGAGCGGAGCCACCCCCAACCAACGCATAGAATTCAACATGAGCATCAACAACCCCGCCCTCACCGGCCAGGTTCTCGTCAATGCAGCCCGCGCCAGCATGCGCCTTGCCCCCGGCTGCTACACGATGCCCGAGATTCCGGTTATCGACCTCCTTCCCCAGTCGCGCGAAGAGATAATCTCCACTTTAGTATAGCGGGCAGTCCGCTCCGCCGCCCGAATCCAACGCTCCGACTCGCAAGACGTCGGGGCGTTTTTGTTTCTCCGCCCAATTTCAGACCCCGAGGGATGATTTGCCGTCCGCCCCACCCGTCGGTAAAGGACGAAATATTGTTATGCGGTCGGAATGCCGAATTGGAAAGGAGGCGGACAGACACGGGGTCTGTCCCTACATACGTAGACACCTCTCGGCAGAGACTATTTTACACAAACAACTTACGTAGAGCGTGTGGCAGAGACTATTTCACACAAACAACTTACGTAGAGTGTGTGGCAGAGACTATTTTACACAAACAACTTAAGTAGAGTGTGTGGATGGCCGCATTTTACACAATTAGTTTAAACAGACTGTGTGAAATGCCACGTTTTACATAATTAGTTTAAGTAGAATGTATGAAATGCCACGTTTTACACAAGCAACTTAAGTAGACTGTGTAGCAGAGCCTCTGCCACACAAATAATTTCAGTAGACTGTGTGGATGGCGGCATTTCACACAAGAAACTCAAGTAGACTGTGTGGCAGAGACTCTGCCGCTCGTAAAATGCATTGAAGTCCAGCCGAATCATCCGTAATTCGGGACTATCAGATAAAAACATCTCCCGAAAACAAATCGAAACAGAGAAAAATCATGCTCCTACCAATAAAACACATCATCGTTTAGCGTGTTTCTGCGTAACACAGTCGACAGACTTCTCCTGTGCGCTGTTCTCCCCTTATTTAAGAGGCCGATTTGTAACCCTTAAATGAATTGGGTATATTTGCAGGACTTTAAAAGTAAAAGGATAATTTTTTGATTCACAATTGATTTTTATGAAAGAAAAAAGAGTTTATACTTTCGGAAACGGAAAGGCCGAAGGTAGAGCCGATATGAAGAATCTTCTCGGCGGAAAAGGTGCCAACCTGGCTGAGATGAACTTAATCGGAGTGCCGGTTCCTCCAGGTTTCACAATCACTACAGAAGTTTGCAATGAATTTTTTGAGAAAGGTAAAGAGGTTGTCATCGGACTGCTGAAAGACGAAGTTGAAAACAGCGTTAAGCACATCGAAGAGCTGATGAATTCAAAGTTCGGCGACCCCGATAATCCGCTCCTGGTTAGCGTACGTTCGGGTGCACGAGCCTCTATGCCGGGAATGATGGATACGATTCTGAATCTTGGATTGAACGACACGGTGGTTGTCGGACTGGCTCGCAAAACAGGTAACGAACGCTTCGCTTACGACAGTTATCGCCGATTCGTACAAATGTACGGCGACGTTGTACTGGGCATGAAACCGGTTAATAAGGAAGATATCGACCCGTTTGAAGCCATCATCCAAGATGTGAAAAAACAACGCGGAATAAAACTCGACAACGAAATGAATGTCGACGAACTGAAACTCCTCGTGTCGCGATTCAAGGAAGCCATCAAGAAACAAACAGGCAAAGACTTCCCCAACAACCCGATGGAACAACTCTGGGGAGCAGTATGCGCCGTGTTCGATTCGTGGATGAACGAACGGGCAATTCTCTATCGTAAGATGGAAGGCATCCCGCAGGAATGGGGAACAGCCGTATCGGTCATGGCAATGGTTTTCGGAAATATGGGAAACTCGTCGGCAACAGGCGTCTGCTTTTCGCGCGACGCAGCAACAGGCGAGAATCGTTTCAACGGCGAATATCTGGTCAATGCACAGGGCGAAGACGTCGTTGCCGGCATTCGCACACCACAGCAAATAACCAAAGAAGGCTCGCTCAACTGGGCTAAACAGCAGAGCATCGACGAAGAAAAACGTAGAACAAAATATCCTTCCATGGAAGAAACCATGCCCGAGATTTTTGCCCAGCTCACAGCCGTGAAAGATAAACTCGAGAAACATTATCACGACATGCAAGACATGGAATTCACAGTCCAGGAAGGCAAACTCTGGTTCCTGCAAACAAGAAACGGAAAACGAACCGGAACAGCTATGGTTAAAATCGCAATGGACCTCATGCACGAAGGCGAAATCGACGAAAAAACAGCACTCATGCGATGCGAACCGTCCAAACTCGACGAACTTCTCCATCCCGTGTTCGATAAAGAGGCGTTGGCCCAAGCTCGAGTTCTCACCAGAGGATTGCCAGCATCGCCCGGAGCAGCATGCGGACAAATAGTGTTCTTCGCCGACGATGCCGCCAAATGGAAAGCCGACGGAAAAGAAGTCATTATGGTTCGCATCGAAACATCGCCCGAAGACCTGGCCGGAATGTCGGCCGCCGCAGGAATTCTAACCGCACGCGGCGGAATGACATCACACGCAGCCGTAGTAGCACGAGGAATGGGTAAATGCTGCGTCAGCGGAGCCGGAGCCATAATGATTGACTATAAATCACGAATTGTAGAAATAGACGGCAAAATCCTCCACGAAGGCGATTATATCTCACTGAACGGCTCTACCGGAGAAGTCTATTACGGCGAAGTGAAAACCAAACCGGCCGAAGTTACCGGCGATTTTGCCGAACTCATGAAACTCTGTAAGAAATACACAAAACTGGTTGTACGCACTAACGCCGACACCCCCCACGACGCCGAAGTAGCCCGCAGTTTTGGAGCTGTCGGAATCGGTTTGTGTCGCACGGAACACATGTTCTTCGAGAACGAAAAGATTAAAGCAATGCGCGAGATGATTCTCGCCGATACACCCGAAGAACGCGAAAAAGCTCTGGAAAAACTCCTACCCTATCAGAAACAAGACTTCTACGGAATCCTGAAATGTATGGACGGAATGCCAGTGAACATTCGTCTGCTCGACCCGCCACTACACGAATTTGTTCCGCACGACCGGAAAGGTCAGGAAACCATGGCGCAGGAAATGGGCGTCAGCGTTCAATTCATCCAAGCCCGAGTTAACTCCCTCTCCGAACATAACCCGATGCTCGGTCTTCGCGGCTGTCGATTGGGTAACACATTCCCGGAAATAACCGCAATGCAAACACGCGCCATTCTAAGTGCAGCAATTCAGCTCAAAAAAGAAGGCTTTAATCCTATGCCCGAAATAATGGTGCCCCTCGTGGGAATAGTCAACGAGCTCGACGAGCAGGAAAGTATAATTCGCAAAACCGCCGACAAACTCTTCAAGGAAGAGGGCGTGGAAGTGTCCTTTAAAATCGGAACCATGATAGAGATTCCGCGTGCCGCACTCACCGCCGACCTTATAGCAAAGAAAGCCGAATACTTCAGCTTCGGAACGAACGACCTCACGCAGATGACCTTCGGCTACAGTCGCGACGACATCGCCAGCTTCCTACCCAGCTATTTGGAAAAGAAGATTCTCGACGTCGACCCGTTCCAGGTACTCGACCAGCACGGCGTAGGTCAGCTCATAAGTATGGCTGTCGAGAAAGGACGTCACACACGCAAGAATCTCAAATGCGGTATCTGTGGCGAGCATGGCGGCGAACCATCATCGGTGAAATTCTGTCACAGAGTAGGTCTCAATTATGTTAGCTGTTCGCCCTTCCGCGTGCCAATCGCACGCTTGGCTGCAGCACAGGCAGCAATAGAATAATTTTTGGGGTTTTATACTTAATTCGTAATAACAATTTGGAAGGCGGATGCAGTGATGCAACCGCCTTTCTTTTCATCCATCCTTAGGCTTTCGTACAATGACTGATAATTGTAGAGTTAGGATTTAATCCTTACTTTTGCGACACTTAAATTTTATTTAGCAAGAAATTTTATGATAGACGTTAAAGCAACTCTAAACGAGGCTGAAGAGCGCATGGAAATGGCTGCCATGTATCTTGACGAACAGCTTCAGCGCATTCGTGCCGGACGTGCGAATGTTGCAATTCTCGACGGCGTACGTGTCGACTCCTACGGTTCAGTGGTACCGCTCAACCAGGTGGCATCTGTCACTGTTCCCGACCCTCGAACCATTGCCATCCGTCCATGGGACAAGAAAGCCATCCGTGACATTGAAAAAGCAATCATGGATTCCGATGTCGGTATAACACCCGAAAATAACGGCGAGATGATTCGCTTAACAATTCCACAGCCTACCGAAGAACGTAGAAAAGAACTAGTGAAGCAATGCAATAAGGTTGGCGAACGAACAAAGATTGAGATAAGAAACGCCAGAGCCGATACGAAAGATAAACTCAAAAAAGCGCTTAAAGACGGACTATCAGAAGACAACGAAAAGGACGCCGAAGAAAGTTTGCAAAAAACGCACGACAAATACATCAAGAAAATCGATGCTCTGCTCGAAGAGAAACAAAAGGAAATAATGACAGTCTAAGAGTTTCTAATAAACAGCTCTCACCCAAGCCCCCTCCCTCCGAAAAAGAGAGGGGGTTAATCATGAAAAATCCAAAGCATGCATGGACTAGTAATAAAGAATACAGGAAGCTGGTATACAGTAAAAACCGACGAAGGCAGAATAATAGATAGCAAAATAAAAGGCAACTTCCGCCTCAAAGGTATACGTTCAACAAACCCCGTCGCAGTGGGCGACCACGTTGAAATCATTCCAAACCAAGAAGGAACAGCTCTCATCACATCCATCAACGACCGGAAGAACTACATTATCCGCAAATCGTCCAACCTCTCAAAGCAAAGCCACATAATTGCCGCCAACATCGATCAAGCCTTCCTGGTAGTTACGGTGAACTATCCCGAAACATCCACAACATTCATAGACCGATTCCTCGCCGGAGCCGAAGCCTACAGCGTTCCCGTAGTGTTGGTATTCAACAAGTGTGACATTCTTTCATCCGACGAGCTACGCTATCAAAAAGCTATGCGATTCCTCTATGAAAACCTGAAGTACGAATGCGTCGAAATCAGTTGTACTCCCGATACGTCTAAAGAACACAGTCCGCAACAACTCCATAACCTGCTGAAAAACAAAATAACCCTCCTGAGCGGCAATAGTGGCGTGGGTAAATCAACCATAATAAATGTTCTCCTACCCGACGTTTCCCTGCGCACCTCCGAAATCTCAGATGCCCACAACACTGGCACCCACACCACCACATTCAGTGAAATGTTAGCCCTGCCAGAAGGCGGCTACATAATTGATACACCAGGAATAAAAGGTTTCGGAACTTTCGACATCGAGCGCGAAGAACTAACTAGTTATTTCCGCGAGATTTTTGCTTACTCATCCGACTGCAAATTTTCAAACTGTACCCATACCCACGAACCAGGTTGTGCCGTTCGTCGTGCCCTTGACGAGCATCTGATAGCCGAAAGTCGATATGCTAGCTATCTCTCCATGCTCGATGATAAAGAACAAAACAAATATCGCGAAGCCTTCTAGCTAAAGATATTCCCATCAATCGATGCCAACTCGGCCGGTAGGCCGCATGTAGGGACAGACCCCGTGTCTGTCCGCCTCGCCCGTCAAGGAGAGGATAATTTCTCTTAAACCGAACACATGTATAAAAACGGTCGACCTGCACGCGTCATCATGACGGATGCAGGTCTGAATGATTATATAAACAATTAAACCGAACCCTTATACCTGGTCTTCGCCGGGGTCTTCTTCGCGACCGGGTTT
>ERZ773067.766-NODE-766-length-18505-cov-10.352791_pt1 | contig 18505 bp, 17 predicted proteins | sample MGYA00580622_ERZ773067 | MGnify/ENA primary metagenome ERZ773067 (study PRJEB29015, sample SAMEA2737998) | human oral metagenome | biome: human oral; feature: human-associated habitat; material: dental | place: China | collected 2113 ...
GAACATCTGCACCAAGATGTTTAAGGAGACGGTTGGCGAAGGGTTCAACGAAAAGAGTAATGCGGTTATCATGGCCGCAGGCAACGTGAAGTACGTGTTCGACACACGAGAACAGTGCGAACACGTGGTGCGAAACTTCCCTCGCAAGGTGCAAGAGTGTGCGCCAGGCATAACATTCAGTCAGGCGGTGGTTAAATTCGACGACGAAAAACACTTTGAAAAGGCCATCGAAGAACTGGAAAAGAAACTAAAAACACAACGCAACCTACACCAAACACCGCTAGAAGTAGGCGTGCTGGGATGCCAACGGGCGGCAAAAACGGGCATGCCCGTTGTGAAAATATGGAACGGAGAAGAACTGGATGCCGCCACATACGCCAAACGGGTGGCAAGGAAAGACTGCGGCAACAGGCTATACGTCAAAAGTATGGTGGGCGAAACCAACAAGGACGAAAACGACTTCAAGTTTAAAGAAGAACTGGACATAAAAGACCTGACGGGAAAAAATGACTGGATAGCCATTGTGCACATAGACGGAAACGGACTGGGGACGGTGGTGCAAAAGCTTGGAAAGGACCGCGAGAAGTTCAGGGAGTTTTCGTACCTGCTAGACCAAGCCACCACTAAGGCGGCCAACAAAGCCTTTGAAACGATTAAAGCGCAAGAGAATTTTAGCCTCGACAAGCTGCCTTTTTGCCCCGTTGTGCTTGGCGGCGACGACCTAACGGTCATCATCCGCGGCGACTTGGCTATGCCGTATGCGCAAAAATTCATCGCCGAGTTTGAAGACGAAACCAGTAAAGGCAAGCTAGGCGGACTGCTGAAAGAGGCCAACCCTTGTGGGCTTACGGCCTGTGGGGGCATTGCTTACATCAAGGCATCGTTCCCCTTCTACTACGGATACAAGCTAGCCGAGGAGCTTTGCCATGCCGCAAAGACCGATGCTAAGGAAATAAACAAAGAACACGTGCCCTCGTGCCTAATGTTCCATAAGGTGCAAGACAGCTTTGTGCAATCGTACAAAGACATCAAGGCGCGCGAACTGAACCTTAAACCCAAAGACGACGGTGAAGACAAGGCAGCCAAAAACGGGCAGAACGCACCTGCTACGCCCAAGGAAACGCTGTGTTACGGCCCTTATTACCTGGATGAACAAGAAAACTACAAAACCATATACTGGCTGAACGAAATGGTAAAGAGACTTGGGAAAGCAGAAAACGAAGGACTAAAAGCGGGCGTAAGGCAATGGCTAAGCTTGATGCACGAGAGCCAAGCGGCTGCCGAACAACGCCGTAAACGCCTTGAAAGCTTAATCAGCGACACGGAGTTATTGCATAACCTTACCGATGCTGTGTGCCGAAAAAGCAAAAACAGACCGGACGAAGAGGAGCAAACAGAGCACTACGCCGCCTACGACGTACTGGCTTATTACACCATTAACAATCAAGAAACCAACAACTAGGGTATGAAAAATCTTAAATACAGCATCCAATTTTACACCAATTGGCATTGCGGCTCGGGGCAGGCAGCCGGTGCCGACGTTGATGCACTGGTGGTTAAAGATGCACAAGGGCTGCCTTTTGTACCAGGCAAAACCATAAAGGGACTGGTGCGCGAGGCTCTTGCCTACACCCTTTCGCAAGAAAACAAATCGAAAGGCATGCTAACCAACATCTGCGGACAGTTTAAAGATAAAGACAACTGCACCAAGGGACGTGCCTTTTTCACCGATGCCACACTGCACGAGGACGAGAAAAACGTGATTGTAAAAGACAGCTTGGCGCGTTTTCTTTACCAATCGGTGTCGGCCACAGCCATCGGCAACGATGGAATTGCCAAAGACAAGTCGTTGCGCAAGACCGAAACAACCGTGCCTTGCACACTATACGGACAAATAATGAACCTTGAAGACCAAGAGGCACACGAGGTGGAACGGGCTCTGATGATGATTAAACGACTGGGAGCAGGTCGCACCCGCGGTTATGGACGTTGTGAAATAAGCATGGAGGAAAAGCGATGAAAACGATACAACTACAATGCACGCTGCTATCCGACGTGATAATCAGCGAGACTTCGGCCACAACGGGCAACCGCCATTCGTTGGATTTCATTCCCGGAAACAACTTCCTTGGCATTGCCGCAAGTAAGCTTTACGACAAAGAAAGCGAGAAAACACACTTGCTTTTCCATAGCGGCAAAGTGCGTTTCGGCGATGCCCACCCCTCGTTATCGGGCATTAGGGGCGTTCGTATTCCTGCCGTTCTTTTTACGCCCAAGCTTAAAGATGGAGCAGACGAACGCTACTTTCACCACCTTTTGCCCGCAGACCTACCCAAAGAAATTCGTGAAAAGCAGCTGAAACAATGCCGCGATGGTTTCTATGTGTTTGATGGAGAACAAGCCACAGAGGTAAATGTCAGCAAGACGTTCGCCTTAAAGTCGGCCTACGACAGTGAAAACCGCTGTTCGCAAGACCACCAACTCTTTGGTTACGAGGCCTTGAACAAGGGGCTTATCCTATATTTTGAAGTGGAACTTGACGACGAAGCCGCACAATATGCCGAGGAACTGACTGCCGCCCTCTGCGGAACGCGCCATTTGGGGCGTTCGCGTACGGCGCAATATGGCTTGGTAGAGATAAAGCAGGCTTCGTTCCAACAACTTAAAAGCGATGCCGCAGTGGCCAACGAAGAGGTGTTGGTGTATGCCGACGGCCGCCTAATATTCTTAGACGAGCATGGCCTGCCCACCTTCCAACCCACACTTCGGCAGCTTGGTTTCGAGGGCGAAGGCGAAATTTTGTGGCACAAGTGTCAAGTGCGCACATTTAGTTACGCGCCTTGGAACTTTAAACGGCAAGCCTTCGACAGCCAACGATGCGGCATAGAGAAAGGTAGCGTGTTTGTTGTAAAGGCCAACAACACGCCTAAACCCGCCAGCTACATTGGGCATTACAAACAAGAGGGCTTTGGCCGAGTGGTTTACAACCCCGAAATTCTCAGCCTAAACAAGGCAGACCAAGAGGGAAAAGCCAAGTTTAACTTTGGAAAACAAAAGGAAGCAACAAGCAATGAACCACCTAAAGAGGTAAAGGAAACACCCTTGCTGGCCTATCTGAAACGGGCGCAAGAGAAAGAAAAACGCGTGTTTGACGTTCAAAAGGTGGTGAACCAATTTGTGACGGACAACAAAGGGAAATTTAATGGCGAACGCTTTGCCTCGCAATGGGGTTCGATACGGAGCTTGGCCATGATTACTTCTGATGCAACAGAACTGGAAAAAAGTGTGATAACATTCCTCGACCACGGCGTTGCCAAACAGCAATGGGATGAGAACGGCCGCAGAAAATGTTTAGAAGAGGTTATGGACACGCCAAACATCAGCCTGCAAGAACTACTGATTAACCTCGCCTCGGAGATGGCCAAAAGATGTAAGAACTAACAATGAACGCTATGCAAACAACCACATACAACACGCGCCTCATCGCCCGCGTAACGATAGAGGCAGCAACGCCGTTGGCCATTGGCTCTGGCAAGAAGTCGATATTGACCGATGCCACCATCAATCGCGATGCCAACGACCTGCCATTCATACCAGGCACAACGCTGACAGGACTGATAAGACATGCCATAGACGAAGAGCTGGCCGAACGCCTTATGGGCTTCATCAAAAAGAAAAACGACAAGAAGGACGAGTACGAGGTGGAGGGTTCGCGCCTCATCGTAACCGAAGCCAAGCTGCTGAACCGCAAAGGAAAGGCCATAGACGGCCTGCTTAACCTTGAAACAGCATGCGATGATGAGGACAAAGCGTTTTTAGACGGTTTTAAACACGCCCCCATTAGGCAGCATGCCAAGATTAACCACCGCGGCGTTACCGAAGACAAAGGGAAATTCGACGAAGAAGTGGTACCTAAGGGTGCACGTTTCTGCTTTGAAATGGAGCTGATGGCCAACCCCAAAAGCGAAGAAGAACTTGCAGAATATAAACAAGACTTCAAGGATTTGCTGAAAAAGCTGAGGGCCGATGGGTTCAGGGTTGGCGGAAAAAGTCGCAACGGCTTTGGCAAGATAGAGGTTGTTGGGGAGGCTTGTCTTTATCGCGAGCTAGACCTTAGCCTGCCTGCCGACTTAGATTTGTACCTTAAAAAGAGCGCAAGTCTGGCCGAAACGTGGGACGGATTTGAGCCTCTTGAACTAGAAAAGCCCCAAGAGAGCCGCTATACGCGGTACAAACTGGAAATAACCCCCAAAGATTTCTTGTTTTTCGGGTCGGGCTTTGGCAACGAAGATGTAGACCATAGCTATATCAAAGAGCAGCATATTACATGGGACGGCGATGGCAACAGCGGCCGATGGCACAGCCAAAACCTTTCGCTCGTTGTGCCGGCATCGTCGGTTAAAGGGGCTTTGGCACATCGCACGGCCTTTCATTTCAATAAACTAGCCGAGCGTTTTGCAGACAATATACCCGCTGAAGAGTTAGCAAACCATTCGGGTAAGCACAACGAGGCCGTGTGTGCACTGTTTGGAAGTGAGGGAAACGACGACGACAATCAACCCTACAAGAAGGAGAACGCCACGCAGAGATGTGATGGGAAACGGCGCGGACACGTGTTGTTTGCCGACATCGTTACGCTTAAAAACACGAAGACAGACAAAAAAATACACAACCACGTAAAGATAGACCGCTTTACGGGTGGAGCCATCGAGGGTGCATTGTTCGACGAAGAGGCACTACTCGCCCATCCTGATGAGCCTGAGATGCTTGAGTTAGAACTGCTCGTAGACGTAGACGAGCGGATAAACGAAGACCAACGCATCATCCTAGCCTTTGAAGAAGCTCTTAAAGACGTGTGCAAAGGCCTGCTGCCCTTGGGCGGGAACGTAAACAAAGGCTACGGCCAATTTGATGGAAAACTATTAAAAGACGGAAACTGCATCTATGAGTAAGATTGAAATTAAAGATATAGACTTTGGGCTTTGCTATGAGGGTTACCTCTGGATGAGCAACGAAAACAAGCCACGCGTGTTTTCTCCTGCGGCAGTGATAAGCCGCACACCACTAGAGACACAAAACCCCTTCGTAGTAGAAGGTTACCTATATAATAAGGAGCAGGGCGTGTCCATCAGCATCAAGTCGCTCGATGGAGAGCTGTGCATCCACCGTTTCGACGTGCAAGAAAGCGATTTCAATAGCTCCGAGGTGACGCAGATGGCGTATCATTCACACCGCATGGACGGTAAGCGCTTGCACTTTCTGCGCTATTGGGCAGCCAAACCCGACGAGGCATGTCTCGGCATGGAGGTGCTGACCGTAGAGAAAATGGTTTTTGTGGGATTTAAAAAGTAAAGCAATCATGGACAAGAATAGCATTATCAAGTCGCCATACAACTTCGTTCCGCTGAGCGAAGAGGTTTACACGCCCACTTGGGCCGACAAAATATCACAAGATGTGCCCTTCAAGGATGGCGTTAGCGGAAAGATACGGCTGCGAATAACGGCCGAAACGCCCATCTTTATACGCAACGGACAGAAACAGGACAAAGAAAAAGATAGCAACAAGGACGGACAAACAGCCAAACAAGATGCCGACAAGAAGCCCCAAACATTCAGCAAAACACCCGATGGCCGTTTCTATATACCCGCCACTAGCATTAAGGGCGAAGTGAGAAATGTGCTTGAAATAATGAGTTTCGGGCGCATGATGGTGGACGAGAGGGCGAAGTTTGCACACAGAAAAGGCGCTACTAAGATACCATTTAAAAATAGCGTGCACGACTGTTTGCCGAAAGCACACAGAGATTCACAAAGTCTAGACTTAGCTGAATGTATCTTTGGCCACGTTAAAGACAAAGACATGCTAAAAGGGCGCGTACAATTTGGCCATGCCTTCTCTGACAACGCAAAAGAAGAACAGCCAGTAAGACTCACCCTAAGTTCCCCAAAAGCTTCGTTCTACCCCATGTACATAAAACAAGACAATAACAACAACAAGTATAATACATACGATGATGGGCAGCTTTCTGGATGGAAACGTTATGTTCAACGAACGGATAAGTGCCAAAGCAAAACAAGTACCGATAATACAGACACAACAATAACGCCCTTCAAAAAAGGGAGTATCTTTACGTGCGAGATTACTTATCACAATCTCCTCCCTGTTGAATTGGGGGCATTGCTCTCAGCACTTACTTTTCACAACACCCCCAACTGCTTTCATCAATTGGGACAAGCAAAACCTTACGGATATGGCAAAGTAAAGTACGACGTGGATTTAATATCGCCAGAAGATAAGGAATGTGCTTTCTTCTTAGAACAGTTCGAGAAAGAAATGTGCGAGTTTAAGCCTAACTGGCTCACAAGCACAGAAATACAAGAGCTGATAGCACTCGTTTCCAATTCTGTTAATCCAAATGAGAACCAATTTAACTACATGGACTTAAAGGAGTTTCAAAACATAAAGAAAAACAAGACTCCTTTCAAGCCATTCAGTAAGATAAAAAAAGTAACCACAAGCTTGCAAGCAATTGCACAGCAAGAAGAACAAAAGGAAGCTGCTCGTGAGTCCGAATTAAGAGAGCAAAAACGGGTGGAAGAGATAAACAAGTTTAAAAAAGAGCTAGAAGAACGAGACAAAGAACTATGTAACGAAGATGAGTCTTGCTCCGCTTCACAGCCTTCCCACATCGAACTGTTAAACAAACACATACAAGAATGTACCGATATAAGGGAGAAACAAGACAACGAGGATTTGAAGGACATCATTAACAAATACCTGTCCAAATGGAAAGAGGAGAGAAGCAGACTTGAAAAAGAGATTGATGCAAAAAGAAAGGTAGAAAGCGATAAGAATATTTTCACTGATGGCTTTAAAGCACATCTCAACAAAGCTAACTCTATTTCGACATGTTTCAACCAATGCGACAAGTGGGTAAGACTAGCTAAGAAGTACGAAAATGGACGTGAAAACCTAAATGAGGAAGAGTTGGGAACACTTGTACAAAAGCTTAAAGAATTGTATAAGGAAGCCTCTTCCAAAGACAAGAAGGACTGTAATCCCAAAGGAGGAAAGTTCATAAAGAAGTTTAGAGATGTTATTGGCGATCACAATAAAACGATAGAGCTATTCAACACCATCACCAACCAATAGTAAACGTACTTAATGAGCAAGATTCATATCGCCCTAGTGGGCGGCCAACCCATGCCCATACACGTTGGCATCGAGGAATTTAAGGCCGATAAGCTGATATTGGTTCACTCTAAAGAAAGCAAAGAATTGGCAGAAGGCATTCAACAGAGTGTGGACTTACCCTGCGAACTACAGCCATTCGAATCTGTTGACTACCCCAAAATTTACCAAGCAGCCGAAAAACTGCTTGGTAAATGTGGGCAATCAGAAACCATCATCAACATTTCGGGCGGCACAAAGCCTTGGACTGTGGCCTTCGTTCTGCTTGCACAGCAGTGTCCCAACACGTCTATTATATATGTAGACCAAAACAATGTGGGGTATAACCTCACCACTTCAGAAAAAAAATCTATCAGTTCTAAGCTCGACACGCAAACCATACTGCGGTACAACAACTATCCGTTGGGGTCGTATGCCAACTTCAAGGACATAACCGAGGCAGACCTGAAAGCGGCAAAAGACGTGGAGAAATTAAGGCAGAGCAACACCAGTGCCTTCAACGAACTAACCATTGCCAACAAAGAGGTGGAGTACAAACCAACAGGTAGGAAAGAAACCGCCCGAGGTTCGTACGTGGAGTGGGACAAAAAAGCGAACACCGCATACATGGTGTTAAAGAACAAATGGGGCGTTAATAAACTTAGATGCTCTTCGCCACACGTTATTCCCATCGTTTTTAATAGCGGATGGTTTGAATTTCAGGTTGCCGAAATGCTCTCACAATGGGAAAAAGCGCAAGAGGTTATTGTCAATGCAACGTTTGACTATTCTGACAAAGACACCAAAAACGAGATAGATGTCATTGTGAACATGGGCAACAAGCTGCTGTTTGTGGAGTGCAAAACACAGATAAAAAACCTCACAGACCTAGACAAATTCACCACGGCCGCTAAGAAATATGGCGGAATGGGCGTTAAAATGCTGTTCGTAACTAAAGAAAGGATGAACAACAAGGCTGAAGAGAAGTGCCGAGAAAACCGCATTATCCCTTTCAGCATCCAGTCTGGCGGTCTTATCGACCCCGAAAAAGCACTCTTCGCACTGCTAGATAACGAAATGTCTAACATCAACACAAAGTAATAACCACCATGCCACGTAAAGTATTCATATCCATTTTAGGGACTGGGTTCTACGAAAAATGTGCCTATACAAAAGAGAAAGAGGAAGAGCATAAGCCATTCAAATCTAGCCCAACACGCTTTATTCAGCAGGCCTCGTTAGAGCTTGTTGGCGCAAATGATTGGTCGAAGGAAGACCGGGTGATTATCTTCCTCACTAAGAAAGCCAGAGAATTGAATTGGAACAAAACCATCGCAGAACGAAAGCGCAATGGGAAAGACACGCCCGAACCCTATAAAGGCCTTGAAACCGTGTTGCAAGAGATGGGCCTTAAAGCCACCATCGAAGACAAAGACATAAAAGACGGGATGAACAAAGAGGAGATTTGGGAGGTTTTCCAAACCATCTACGACACACTGGAAGAGGGTGATGAGGTGTATATGGACCTCACGCATAGCTTTCGTTTCCTCCCCATGCTGCTCCTCGTACTGGGCAATTACGCCAAGTTCCTTAAAGGCATCACCATCGAGAACATTGTTTACGGCAACTACGATGCGCGAAACGCCGAAAATGAAGCCCCCATCATCAGTCTGCTTCCCCTTGCTAGCCTGCAAGATTGGACTTTCGCCGCCGCAAACTATTTGCAAAACGGAAGGGCAACGCAACTTCAAACCTTGGTAAACAAAGAACTATCGCCCATATTAAAAAAAGCAATGGGAGCAGATAAAGATGCAAGCGCATTAAACCAGTATTTCAATGCACTAGCAGAACTAAGCGGATTCATTCTTAATTGCAGGGGGAAAGATATTAGAGTAGGAAAAAAAATCTATACCATTCACAATGCAGAAAAACGTATTGAGAAAATTATCATTCCACCAATGGTGCCTATCTTCAACAAGATACACCAACCTTTACTAGCCTTTTCGCCCACAGACAATATCCTAAACGGCTTTTATGCTGCACAATGGAGTCTTAACAAACAACTACATCAGCAAGCAATAACGCTCTTACAAGAGACCGTTGTTTCGCTTTTGTGCCAAGAAAATGGACTAGACTTATTAGATAAGAATCAGAGAACACTCATTAATAAGGCCTTTGCGATAGCTAGCGATAAGATACCCGAAAGCAAATGGACCTTATCAGAAGACGGTGAAGCGGGTTCTGAAAAACAAAAAGAAATTATCAAGCGTTTGATACAGCAGCCCAACATCATTGAACTTGCCAACACGTTTAAAGAGATTACGAATATACGTAACGACTTTAATCATGCAGGAGAAGACCGCGGAGGAGCTAGAACTGTAAAGAGTATTACCAGCGGTATCGAAAAATACCTAAACATAACCCTCGACTATCTAGGTATTTCCAACTCTGCCGTTACCTCTCCTACCCATCCCCACCCCCAGTCCACCCTCTTCATCAACCTCTCCAACCATCCCTCTTCCACATGGCAACCCGCACAATTAGAGGCCGCAAGGCAATATGGAGAGATAATAGACATCGACTTCCCAGCAGTTGATGCCCTTTGTAAGCCAGAAAGGGTTGACCACCTGGCCAACCAATATGCGCAAGACATCATCAACAGGGGTGCGCCAACGTGCATAACCGCCCACGTAATGGGCGAAATGACCCTCACTTTCCGCATCGTAGAGTTGCTCAAAGCCCAAGGTATACGCTGTGTGGCATCTACCACAGAACGCATTGTAACCGACCTAACCGACAACCGAAAGGAAACGCAGTTCTCCTTTGTGCAGTTCAGGGAATATTGATTTAAGCTTTTAAGCAAACAAAAAAACGAGCAAGCACCTTAGCGAGCGATTCTTTAGAACATGCCCATACAGGTAAAAGAAAAATAGCATTTTATAAGCAATAGCCTTTAAACAACAAGCAGCAGCACGCGCAAGCGGTTTCGTACAAGCATGTTGTAGCCCCACTACAAAAGGCTTGTAGCCCCGCTACAAGCCCCTTTGTACAGATGCGATGCAGGCAAAGCTTGTTGTCAGGTGCATTTCTGGAACTAATTCTTTTCAACTAGATGTATTTTTGAAAGAGATGAACAACAACGCTAACGCGCCCCAAATAACGCTAACCCCGACACAACAACGGGTGTTAGACCACATGTTGCGCTTCATCGACAGCTCCCAACAGGTGTTAATCCTCACGGGATATGCAGGAACGGGCAAAACAACAATGATGAACGCCTTTGTTGCCGAGCTTGCAAAACGAGACGTTCAGCACATCTTGATGGCCTCAACAGGTCGTGCCGCCAAGATATTAAGCAACCGCGCCAACTGCAAGGCCACCACTGTTCACAGCAACATCTACACCTTCAACGACTTTAATCGCGACATCGGCAAGATGGCCGAACAACTTGAAAAGCAACAACTAATGGAGAGCGACGGGCAATTGCTACTTCAATTCACCCCCATGAGCATCGAGCCCACAAAGAAAAAGCACATCTACATCATCGACGAGGCCTCGATGATTTCCGACGAAGAAGACCCCAACCCCACGCAAGCACTCTTCGGCTCGGGGCGCGTGCTGCACGACCTGCTTACCTACGACCCCTCCGGCAAGTTCCTTTTCGTGGGCGACGAATGCCAACTTCCCCCAATCGGGCAGCCCTTCTCGCCCGCACTCTCGCCCCAATACTTCCGCGACAAGTTCAACATCGAGGCCGTTCACTACCAGCTAACGCAAATCATGCGCCAGCAATCAGACAACGACATCATTGTGGCGGCCAACAAGATAAGGCAGCTTTACCAAGACCCGCCACAGGTTAAGTGGGGAAAATTCCCTCTTCGCAACCGCAAGCACGTGCGCCTTTACCCCTCACAGCTGCAACTGCTCAACGCCTACATCCGCAACATCAAGGACAATGGCTTCAATTCCGCCACCTTAATTTGCGGCACCAACCGCCTCTGTCTCTCGCTAACCAACCTTATTCGCCCCTCCCTAGGCTTTAACCAGCCCGTGCTAATGCCTGGCGAACTGTTACTCGTTACGCAAAACAACTGCCTGTCTGGCTTGATGAACGGCGACTTGGTAAAGGTTCTCCAACTAGGAACACGCAAACGCCGCGCAGGCTTAACCTTCCTCGAAGTAGAGGTAGAAGAACTTTTCACGCATCGCGTGGTCAAACAAATGCTCATCGAAGACATCCTCTACTCTTCGCAACCCAACCTCAAACAATACGACCAGCAGGCACTCTTCATCGATTACTACCATCGCATGAAAGATAGAAGAATTAGCCACAAGTCGCAAGTGTTTAAAGACTTCATGCTGACCGACCCTTACCTCAACGCCATCCGAGCCGTGTTTGGCTATGCCCTTACCTGCCATAAGGCGCAAGGCGGAGAGTGGAAAGACGTTTACCTAGACATTCCCCGAAAGTTCAGTTTCGAAACAAACAAACCCGAATACCAATGGGTTTACACCGCCGTAACCCGTGCTGCCGACCAGCTACACATCGTTGACGACTTCTTTATCGCATAACCACCCAAACCCTAAAAACACAACCACAATGGAACTAATACTCAACACCTATGGCGTTTCGCTCAACCGCGACAACCAAGGTTTCGTAATCACCACCGCCGATGGCCGTCAGCGCATCCCTGCCGCAGGCATCAAGAGCATACAGATAAGCAAGGGCGCACAAATAACAAGCGATGCCGTGATGCTTGCCGTAGAGCAAGAGATAGAAGTGCTGTTTATGGATAAGGCCGGAAACCCCATCGGCAGAATATGGAGTCCACGCTATGGCTCAATCTCCACCATCAGGAAAGGACAGCTCAATTTCACGTTCTCTCACGAGGCCGTTGAATGGATAAAGGGCGTTATCGCCCAGAAGATTGAAAACCAACAAGCACTGATGCTGCTGTTCAACACAACCGATACGCCGCAAGTGAACGTAGACAAGAGCATACGCCGACTAGAAGACTATCGCAACAAGGTTTCGGCAGAGCAAGGCGACATCGTCAACGACATAGCCCCCACACTGCGCGGCTGGGAAGGACTTGCATCAAAGATTTACTTTGCCACCATCAACGCCTTTATTCCGCCTCAATATCGTTTCGAAAGCCGAAGCCAGCACCCTGCCACCGATGTGGCCAACGCCCTGCTTAACTATGGCTACGGCTTGCTTTACGGCAAGATTGAGGGCGAAATGATTAAGGCAGGCATCGACCCTTACGTAGGTATCATGCACCGCGACGACTACAACCGCCCCGTCTTAGTGTACGATGTCATCGAGCTTTACCGCATTTGGGTAGACTATGTGGTGTATAGCCTGCTGGCGCAAAACGTAGTTACCGACGAATACTACTCCGTCAGGCCCGATGGCTCATACTGGTTAGAGCCACTTGGCAGGCGCGTGCTCATCCAATCGCTTAACGATTACATGGACGAAACCGTTACCATCAAAGGCGTAACGCGCTCGCGCCACACCTCCATGAAACTCTACGTGCAATCGCTAGCACAGAAATTCAAATCCTTCGACCTATGATTTCGTGCGGAAAGAACATACAGTCGGCTGCCGACCCACTGCTCAAAATTAAGGAAGAGCAACTCTATCACAGCCTCATCAACCCGCGTCCCGACATCGAGGCGCGCATACGACAGTTGCGTATCGTATATGCCATGGACACAAAACAATACGCCGCGCTTAAACGAACGCTGCCCTACGTGGTGTGCGGACACTTCACACCCAACTTCCGAAAGAAAGAAAACTTTGCCTACACCGAGACTTTCATCCTCGACATCGACCATGTTTCAGAGAAAAGCCTCGACCTTACAGCCGTACGCCAACAGATACAAGCCGACACACGCGTGCTGCTTTGCTTCGCATCACCAGGCGAAGACGGGCTCAAAGTGATGTTCCGACTATCCGAACGCTGTTACGACCCTGGCATCTACACCCTTTTCTACAAAGCCTTTGCGCGCGATTTCTCCCTGCGCTACCACTTGGAGCAAGCCATCGACAACAAAACATCCGATGTGGCTCGTGCTTGTTTCATCAGCGTAGACCGCAACGCCTACTTCAACCCCCAGTGCGAACCCGTCGACATCAAGACTTTCGTTAACCCCGACAACCCCTTAAACGTTGCCGACACGCGCCATGAGCTTGAACAGCACCAGAAAATGCAGAAAGAAACCTTTGCCGCCACACCCGAACCACGCCTAAAAGACCCTGATGCGGAGGTGCTGCAAAGAATTAAGCAACAGCTTAACAAAGACAAGGCCGCAACCAAACCCATATCCGAAGCCTTTGTCCCCGAACGGCTCAACGAGCTGGTTGAACCGCTTAAGCAGCACATTCAGCAAACGGGGCTGGTGGTAACAGAAATTGCCAACATTCAATACGCCAAGAAGATAAAAGTGCGCATGGGCCAGAAAGATGCCGAGGTAAACCTCTTTTACGGCAAACGGGGGTTCAGTGTGGTTATCTCGCCACGGCGAGGAACAAACGAAGAACTAAACGAGGTTGTGGCAAAACTTATCGAGCAGTTCGTTAACCAATAGCCACCCATACATGAGAAAGAAGGCACAGCCCCTGCCCTATATCGAGGTGTTACGCAAATTGGCGCGTGCAGGCGTTGCCCATTCGCCCGAAATAAACCGCCAAGTGGGCAACCTCGAAGGCTTACCCACGCTGCAACAGCGGGTAAACCATATCCTAGGCATTGTAAACCTACCCCAACGAAAACCAACAAACATGCTTTTCTTCGTGATGTACGACATCGAAAGCGACAAGGTAAGGCGCCATATAGCCAAATATCTTGAACGAAAGGGATGCACGCGCGTGCAACGTTCCATCTTCTTGGCCGACCTAGACACGGCCGATTATCAGGAGATCAAGACCGACCTTGCCGAGGTTCAGTCGCTCTACGACAACCACGACAGCATCATCGTCTGTCCCATCTCTACCGACCAACTGCGCGCCATGCGCATCATTGGCCAACAAATAGACGTCGACATCATCACCCACAACCGCAACACGCTGTTCTTTTAGTAGGCATCTATCTTAAAAAAACAGCATGTCCTTATGCGTTTCTTGCAGAAACACTTGTTTCTCACCGCAACGCATAAGGACATTTTCTTTCCCTTTCCCCTCACCCTTTTTCGTCTGCACACGCAACGTCTGTGCCAACAAAGCAGCCGTCGCAGCGTTGTCGCATCCGTTTAACAAGGATGCGCCTGCTGCGATATGTCCTTCGCAACACCCTGCTCACTTTAACCTGTACAATGGATGTGCGCTCGTATCGCCTATATAATAAGGAGTGAAAAGATTTTACATCTAATCCTTGTTGTGGTGGATGATGCACTCGTACACGCGACCAATCCGCTGCCACCAACACAGGCAAGTCTTAATCCTTGTTGTAATGGATGATGCACTCGTACAAGATGCACTCGGGTGATGAAACTGTACATGCTCTAGGTCTTAATCCTTGTTTTAATGGATGATGCACTCGTACTTTATTTGATGAAACTGATTAAGATTATATTATGCAGTCTTAATCCTTGTTTTAATGGATGATGCACTCGTACTATATACAACATACATACGTTACGCGATGGCTTTCAGTCTTAATCCTTGTTTTAATGGATGATGCACTCGTACGATCACCCGTAATACCTCTTCGAGTTTCAAGTAAATGTGTCTTAATCCTTGTTTTAATGGATGATGCACTCGTACTAAGGCCATGTGTAATTTCATACAGGGCTTTGGTAGTCTTAATCCTTGTTTTAATGGATGATGCACTCGTACGGTAAAGGAAGAGGAAAAGGCTAAAGAGCCTAAGAGTCTTAATCCTTGTTTTAATGGATGATGCACTCGTACACGTTTTACAGCGATTTTTGTTTCCTCTTTGCATGTCTTAATCCTTGTTTTAATGGATGATGCACTCGTACAATTCAAAGCATACTTTGAAGTTAAATTTACCGAAAGTCTTAATCCTTGTTTTAATGGATGATGCACTCGTACACGCCATTGTTTGAGTTTAGTGGCGACAAGGGCGTAGGTCTTAATCCTTGTTTTAATGGATGATGCACTCGTACTCATTATTGAATATCATCCGCTCGTGTCGCTTGCAGCTGTCTTAATCCTTGTTTTAATGGATGATGCACTCGTACACGCACTTGAACCAGCACACAAGCTGGTAGTTTTTGACCGTCTTAATCCTTGTTTTAATGGATGATGCACTCGTACCCGGAATAAAAAAAGTTCGGGTCGAAGATCCAAAAGTCTTAATCCTTGTTTTAATGGATGATGCACTCGTACCTGCGCAAAACAGTTCACATCGAAAACGTAACACCGGTCTTAATCCTTGTTTTAATGGATGATGCACTCGTACAAACTGAAAAAGCATACTTCTTGCACTTTGGTGTGTCTTAATCCTTGTTTTAATGGATGATGCACTCGTACGGCGTTTAACTCCTATCGAAGCGGTTGAGAGTACACAGTCTTAATCCTTGTTTTAATGGATGATGCACTCGTACAAATAAGAACCTTAGCAATAATCAAAAACTAAAAAGTCTTAATCCTTGTTTTAATGGATGATGCACTCGTACAAAAGATTGCACAGCAGAAAGATGAAAAGCAACAGAGTCTTAATCCTTGTTTTAATGGATGATGCACTCGTACTTAGAGAAAAGACTTGTATCAGAAGGGTATGATGTGTCTTAATCCTTGTTTTAATGGATGATGCACTCGTACCAGGAGAAGCTATTTTGTGGTTAGGTGCATCGGGTGTCTTAATCCTTGTTTTAATGGATGATGCACTCGTACAAAAAATATATTGTTAAATTAAAAATGTAATGTCTTAATCCTTGTTTTAATGGATGATGCACTCGTACAAAAACATGGGAGATTAATGTAGCCCAACTAGCAGATAGGTGTCTTAATCCTTGTTTTAATGGATGATGCACTCGTACCAGACATTACAAAGTGATTGGCAATTAATTTCGCGCCAGTCTTAATCCTTGTTTTAATGGATGATGCACTCGTACTGCCAGAGTTTGCTTTTATTGAGGACGACAAGCCAAACGGTCTTAATCCTTGTTTTAATGGATGATGCACTCGTACTCGACGCGCATGAGTTTGTTAATAACATAAAGCGCGAGTCTTAATCCTTGTTTTAATGGATGATGCACTCGTACCATGTGCGGTGAAATGGTTTCTGCTACATTTAACACAAAAGTCTTAATCCTTGTTTTAATGGATGATGCACTCGTACCTAACTAATTGTATATATCAGTTAAAATGTTAAATTATGTCTTAATCCTTGTTTTAATGGATGATGCACTCGTACACCACAAACGAAACCAACGCTACATCAGTTGAAAAGGTCTTAATCCTTGTTTTAATGGATGATGCACTCGTACTTAAGGCCACAGCAATGTCGGCCGTTGGTCACCCGTCTTAATCCTTGTTTTAATGGATGATGCACTCGTACTCACTGAAAAAGAAATGCGCGGGCTTTCAAACTCTGAGTCTTAATCCTTGTTTTAATGGATGATGCACTCGTACACATTCTTAGCGACCAAGAATTTAGATTGTTTCGGTCTTAATCCTTGTTTTAATGGATGATGCACTCGTACTTTAAAAAAAAAGATGGAGGAACTAAATATGACAAGTGTGTCTTAATCCTTGTTTTAATGGATGATGCACTCGTACTGAAAAATTCGAGGATGCCGAAAAGATGGCCGAGGAAAAGTCTTAATCCTTGTTTTAATGGATGATGCACTCGTACTTGGCAAACTACAATCACCGTTGTTATTAGAGAATTTTGTCTTAATCCTTGTTTTAATGGATGATGCACTCGTACTAACACCCATTTTGCCCTTTCTAACCCTGTTTTTAAGTCTTAATCCTTGTTTTAATGGATGATGCACTCGTACAAAAAGGATTAGAACTCGTAGAGGTTACACAAGGGGTCTTAATCCTTGTTTTAATGGATGATGCACTCGTACTACTTTACCCAAACAGGCAAAGAACACCTTAATAACAGTCTTAATCCTTGTTTTAATGGATGATGCACTCGTACATTGGATTTTAGGCGCAAAAGTAAAAGACTACTTGTCTTAATCCTTGTTTTAATGGATGATGCACTCGTACGCTACCAAAGCACAATATACGTTGAAATTAAGGCACAGTCTTAATCCTTGTTTTAATGGATGATGCACTCGTACGGCCGAACAAAATGGCCTAGAAATAGTAACTTTGCGCGTCTTAATCCTTGTTTTAATGGATGATGCACTCGTACTGTAGTAGCCGATGAGGATGCCGCAAGAGATTTTTTGTCTTAATCCTTGTTTTAATGGATGATGCACTCGTACTACCAACGCAAAACATCGTATGCGCGTTGATGTTAGGTCTTAATCCTTGTTTTAATGGATGATGCACTCGTACTGCAAAATTTGGGTTATGCTTTGTTTAAGCGCATTGTAAGACTTGTTTGTGCATCGTAAGACATGTTTTTAACAAATATTACGTACCTTTTAAGCGAGTGCAAAATTACAAAGAATTGGCGAGAATGACGAATGTTTTACGTTAAAATTTAGATTGAACAAAAGCAACAATATTGTGGAAATAAAGGAGAAACAAGCATCATGGCATTATCAAGTCCCCTATCTCTGACCCTACTCAATCGCACATCAAGCCTTAATACCCCCTCATTATCCGTTATCAAGTCTTCCAACGTCTTGCCTTTCTACCGCACAGCTAGTCTTAACAACCGCTTATAATCTGTTATCAATCCCCCAATGTCTTTCCTTTCTACCGCACATCTAGCCATAACAACCGCTCATTATGTGTTATCAATCCACCAATGTCTTTCCTTTCTACCGCACATCTAGCCATAACAACCGCTCATTATGTGTTATCAATCCACCAACGTCTTTCCTTTCTACCACGCATCTAACCTTAACAACCGCTTATAATCTGTTATCAACCCCCCAATGTCTTTCCTTTCTACCGCACATCTAGCCATAACAACCGCTCATTATGTGTTATCAATCCCCCAACGTCTTTCCTTTCTACCGCACATCCAGCCTTAATAACCCCTCATTATGCGCTATCAAGTCCTCCTACATCCTTCCCTTATATCGCACATCCAGCCTTAATAACCCCTCATTGTGTGTTATCACTTGCAAGCTCAACAATTGTTGGCTAGTTAGGGTAATTCAGTTAATTCCCTCTTAGGAATCTCTGGAGACTGTCAAATGCCAGATTCTTTTCTTGAAAAGCGTCTTTGGAAG
>ERZ773067.768-NODE-768-length-18502-cov-10.982111_pt1 | contig 18502 bp, 18 predicted proteins | sample MGYA00580622_ERZ773067 | MGnify/ENA primary metagenome ERZ773067 (study PRJEB29015, sample SAMEA2737998) | human oral metagenome | biome: human oral; feature: human-associated habitat; material: dental | place: China | collected 2113 ...
GGCGATGTGCGCGTAGAGAACTGCCTGCAACTGGATTCCTTTAAGGAATGGCTCGACCAACAAGATATCGAGATCCCCATTTCTTAGGAGTAAGATGGAGAGTAGTAAGGAGTAAGTAGTAAGGGAGTAAGTAGTAAGGTTGTAAGGGAGGAAGTAGTGAGGGTGTAAGAAGTAGGTTGTAAGGTTGTAAGAAGTAAGTAGTAAGGTTGTAAGGGAGTAGGTAGTGAGGTTGTAAGAAGTAGGTAGTGAGGTTGTAAGAAGTAGGTTGTAAGGAGTAGTTACTAAGAAGAAGTAGTCAGGAGCAAAACCAATAACTTAGTTGCAGAGAGCGAAACGGACTCGTCAACTTGTTAGCTTGTCAACTCGTTAACTCATCAACTCACAAACTTATCAACTTACAAACTCACCAACTCACCAACTCATCCACTCATCAACTCACCAACTCACCAACCCATCAACTCACCAACTCCCAACCCATCAACTCACCAACTCATAAACTCACCAACTCACCAACTCACCAACTCACCAACTCATAAATTAACAACCCCTCCACAATATAAAACATCAACATGAAGCTATCACAATTCAACTTCAAGCTGCCGCAAGAGCTAATCGCCCTGTATCCCAACAGCGTGTATCACGAGATAAAAAACGAAAAGGGAGAAAAAGAAATGTCGCGACTGACACGCCGTGACGAATGCCGACTGATGGTACTCCACAAGAAGTCGGGCACCATCGACCTCTTTCGTAAAGACAAAAAAGGAAAGCCGGTAAAGGGCGACTTCCTGCAATTCCGCGACGTGATAGACTATTTCGACGAAGGCGACACGTTTATTTTCAACGATACCAAGGTGTTCCCTGCACGCCTATACGGCATGAAAGAGAAGACCGATGCCAAGATTGAGGTGTTCTTGCTACGCGAACTCAACCAAGAGATGCGCCTTTGGGATGTTCTGGTGGAGCCTGCACGCAAAATACGCATCGGCAATAAGCTATTTTTCGACGACAGCGGAACAATGGTGGCCGAGGTGATTGACAACACCACAAGCCGCGGACGCACACTGCGCTTTCTCTACGACTGCGACCACGACGAGTTCAAACGCTCGCTCTTTGCCCTCGGAGAGTCGCCCCTGCCACGCTACATTATCGACAAACGCGAGAACCATCACGGCACGGAAGAGGACATGGAGGACTTCCAAACCATCTACGCAGCCAACGAAGGAGCCGTAACCGCACCTGCAACAGGACTGCATTTCAGTCGCGAACTGCTTAAACGAATGGAAATTCGCGGCATCAACTCGGCTTTCATCACGCTGCATTGCGGATTGGGCAACTTCCACGACATTGAAGTGGAAGACCTAACCAAGCACAAAGTTGATTCCGAATCAATGCACATCGGGGCAGAGGCATGCGCCATCGTGAATAAGACCAAAGCAGAAGGCAGGCGCGTTTGCGCCATCGGAACGAGCGTGGTGAAAGCCACCGAGACGGCCGTCGGTACCGACGGGATGCTGAAAGAGTACACGGGATGGACCAATCGCTTTATCTTCCCGCCATACGACTTTGGGCTGGCCGATACGATGATGGCCAACTTCTACCACCCACTCTCCACTTTGTTGATGTCGACAGCTGCATTTGGCGGCTACGATCTTGTGATGGAGGCCTATCGCCTGGCGGTAGAAAACGAGTATAAGTTTGGCTGCTTTGGCGATGCATTGCTCATTCTCAACGACTAACAGCCGTGCGCGAACATAAGGTTTACATGAGTCTTGGGGCTAACTTGGGCGACCGCGAAAGCAATATCAAGCTAGCCATCCAACAGATATCAGAGCTGATTGGCCCCGTTGTGCGCCAATCGGCTCTGCTCGAAACCGCCCCTTGGGGGTTCAGCTCGGCCAACACCTTCATCAATGCGGCTGTATGTAGCCAAACATCGCTGTCGCCAAGAGAGGTGTTGGAGGCCACACAAGACATCGAACGCACACTGGGCCGCACCCAAAAAAGCACTGGCGGGCAGTACCACGACCGCCCAATAGACATCGACATCTTGCTTTACGACGACCTACACGTGAACGAACCCGACCTCGTGATACCGCACCCACACATGAACGAACGACAATTTGTTCTTCAACCACTGAGCGAAATCATCGAGTAAGCTGCCTACACAGGCGTTCGGTAATGCCAATTGGCACCTTGCCCAAACGCCATCGCAGGGCAAACTGCCCAAAGGCAAAACGCTTTGCCTGCGCTTTCGCCACCCATTATTAAGCGGGCAACGAGTGTTTTTCCCACGCTCCGCCTTTCGTTTTAGCAGTGCAAAAGTAGCATTAGGCTCTCCACTGCGACCACATTTCAAACCCACACTATTCACCATTCTCATGCTCCATCCCCGTCCTTTGCTTTCCCTCGTCCTCTCGGCATTGTCGCTTTGCGGTTTCGCCCAAGGCAAACCGTCTGCACAACTCACCCTCTTTGTTGGCACTTACACCGAAGATAGCCCTTCGGAAGGCATCTATGTGTTCCACTTCAACCAAGAAACGGGACACTTCTCACTTCGTTCTTCGGCCAAGGCAGGCAATCCATCGTTCGTGGTTTTGTCGCCCAACGGCAACCGATTATATGCCGTAAGCGAGTTCAATGATGGACGACAAGGAGCGTATAGCTTTGACTATAACCCGAAAACGGGGCGTCTTTCAAGCCCTACTTTCGTCTCAACCAAGGCTGGCGACAGGCTCGGCGACCCCGAAAATCGCCCAGGTAGCGACCCTTGCAACCTCTACACCGATGGGCATTGCCTAACAACGGCCAACTATTCGGGTGGCGACATCAGTGCGTTTAAGCTCGACAAGCAAGGCAGACTGCATGGAACAGCCCAACAAGTGCGATTTCGAGGACGTGATTCGGCAGCCGTTTCACACATCCACTGCGGACTTCCCACGCCCGACGGCAAGTATTTCTTGGCCACCGACTTGGGTAACGACCGCATACACAGGTTTGATTTCGCCCCCAACGGAAAGGAAATCTTAACCAACTCCCACGTGGCCTACGAGGTAAAACGCGGCGAAGGACCGCGCCACATCACGTTCGACAAGGGCGGAAAGCATCTCTATCTCATCAACGAATTGGGCGGAACGTGCGTAGTTATGCGTTATAACGACGGCAAATTAACCGAAACATAAACGCTAATGGCCGACGAAGGCGGCGGACGAGGTAGTGCCGACATACATATTAGTCCCGATGGTAGGTTTCTCTACACGTCGCATCGCTTGAAAAAAGACGGCATTGCCATCTTCTCCATCAACCCACAAACGGGCCTGCTCACCAAGGTGGGCTACCAACTAACGGGACTTCACCCCCGAAACTTCGCCATAACACCCAACGGCAAGTACCTACTTGTGGCCTGTCGAGACGACAACACAATACAGATTTTCGAGCGAAACGCCAATACTGGCCTACTCGTCGACACGCAAAAGCGCATCAACTTGGGCAAGCCCGTATGCCTGATACTCCGTAAATACTAAGCGTGCCACGTCTTCTTCGTTGCAAACTCGCGCACTATTCGCACCCGCTCTCCTTATATATAAATAGGAATAAAAGGGCAATACGACCATTTAGCGCAGGCCGCATGCGAGCTTACAGGCTTATGCCAACGCCCAACAGACTCAGGTCTATGCACATCATACTTAGGCATACGCACATCTAGCCAAGGCATACGTACATCTGGCTTATGCTTACGTACATCGGACTTGCGCCTACCACACATCGGACTTACGCCTATCCCACATCAGACTTGCACCTATCCTACATTCAGACTTGAGTATGCACACATCAGAGCTGTGCCCACCCACATGAGAACGTGCAAACAGACACCAACGAGCCTGTACCAACAAGCCTGCATCCGTTACTTACGCGCCCCTGCATTCTAGTGACAACTATACAAAAGCAAGTAAACCAACAACACTATGCAACTGCAAACTCCCGTAGCCATCCCCCAGCCTACATTCCACATTCCACCCTTCGCACACGTCCTCCTCGTAGGTTCTTGCTTTGCCCAGAACATGGGCAAACGCTTTGTTGATGCCCAATTTCGGGCCACGGTTAACCCTTACGGCGTGATGTATAACCCCGCCAGCATTCTGCATACCGTGGAACGTTGCGGCGAAAGTCCTGCTGTGGCCATCTTTACATTGGGCACAAACCATGTTTATTGCTGGAAAGAAACCGGCGAGATTGCCGACAATTGCCGCAAACTACCCCAAAAACTTTTCGAGGAAAAGGAGCTGTCGGTAGACGAATGCGTGGACTTTTTGCAACAAGCCGTCAGCATTTTGAAAGAGCGCGACCCGCAAGTGCAGGTCGTTCTAACGGTCAGCCCCATCCGTTATGCCAAATATGGCTTTGTTGCCAGCGGCCTATCAAAGGCCACACTGCTTTTGGCCACGCACCGCTTGCTTGGCCTTCATCCCGATTGCACAACGTATTTTCCTGCCTACGAGCTAATGAACGACGAACTACGCGACTATCGTTTCTATGCTCCCGACATGCTCCACCCCTCCGAACAGGCTGTGGAATACATCTGGCAACGCTTTGCCGATACCTATCTCTCATTCTCTGCCCACGCCTTTTTAAAAGAATGGCAACCCCTGCAAGCCGCATTAAACCATAAACCCTTCAATCCCGACGGCGCAGAATACAAGGCTTTCCTTGCCAAGACCCTGCAAGACATACGGGCTTTGGAAACAAAATACGGCCACAAACTAGACCTCTCGGCCTATGAAAGTATTAGAATATGCGAGGGGTAAGGTTCACAACGTACGATGACAAATATTTAATGCAAGTGGAGGCATTCTGTAAGTATGCATCTATATGCGTGCAAACAAATATTGTCTACTTACTAAACTCTGTATCTGCAACTAATTGAAACCATTACCATACTGGCAATATTCTTTTTACCGACCATTTCGTTGTGGGTTGGTTTATCCTCCACTGCTTATTCACTTGCGAAGGTTTCAGTCGATTGTTTCATAACAAACAATCAGAGTACATTGATAGTAGCATAACTACATGCTTAGTCAGATATTAGAAAGACTAGTGTACTCTCACATATACAGAAGTAGACCCATCACTTTCTAGTCCATAGAATTCCTCTGAGCTGATGCTTGTTATGATCATCTTTGTAGTTGGATCTATAAACAAAAGCCGTTCTTTTCCGCTTATCGACACATACCATTTACGTTCTTCTTGAACCTCTCCATTGCTAAGTATCTTCATTGTGCCATCTGAAGTAAAATCATAAACCCATGAATAAGGATAAGGAGAGTCTATTTTCTTACCGGAAGGAAGATATACAAAGGTAAGTTTCCATCGCCCAACGAGCTTTGCTTTAAGCTCTGCGGGCGATTCTATCTCATCTTTCTTATCAGCATCCTTACTACATGATGTTAACGACAACAAGCTTGCTGTCATGGCCGTTAAGGCCACGAATACAAGATAGAGTAATTTCTTTTTCATAAGCGTACAATTTAAATTATTGGCAGTATTAACCATATGTTCTTCTTGGTTTTTTCAACAAAAGTGCTTTTTACTAGTTATTCGCAACGTGTCGACACACCGCTTTGTGTCCATCAGCATGGCACACCACATGCCAACCTTGCATCTGCTAGTTTATTATGGTATCGTTGGCAAAGTTACGTTTATTTTTCAAAATATGCAAAGCAAAGCGAAAGAAAATTTTACAAAGTTATCTGTTGGTTAAGTCATAAGGGAAGCTGCCGCCCAAAGGTACAGCTGCTAATCACGCCCTTATGCAACGAGCCAGTCGCATCTTTGCTTTCTCTGTTTATAAAAAAACGACAAAGGGAAGAACGAACAGAAGAAACTTGCGAAAGCCCAAGACCCGCTGTAACTGCTATTTCTACCACATTCTTCTATCCCAAAACAGAAGCCTGCTAAGATTTGTCAGGGGTACATTGCTTGTACAATGCAACTGCTGTTTTGCAGACAAATGCGCCCTTGCACATTTCTCAACAAACCCGTTTGCATCGTTAAAGGCAGCATCTAAAAATCACCTCCTCTACATTTCTTGGCCTTATACGCCTAGATTTCGCATACTTCTTAATGCAACATGTCGCACTATGCCGCTGAAAGCGCAAGAGAACAATGACAGATTAAGTCCCAACAGACAGTGGGAAAGCTAACTAAAAATGAGATAGAGCGTAGTCATGGCATTGCCAACACAGACCTAAAAGATTAGGTTTTGCAAGAGTAGCCTTTAAGTTGTGGACTGCTGCGTTAGTACAAGGTGGCTTGTACTAACACTACAAGATGCTTGTACTAACACTACAAGATGCTTGTACTGGCACTACAAGATGCTTGTACTGACACTACAAGACACTTGTAGGGAGACTACAAACGGCCGTGTACCGATAGGTTGCTGGCAGCTTGTTGACCAATGAACGACCCAAACCGACCCTTTCTTACCATACATAACCCCAAACACACAGAAGACATGCAGATAGCTAGATACCTGCAGCCCGTAGAGGTTAAAAACTATTTCACTTTTATATATCGATAGAAATCGCCATTACTTTCATTGTAGACAAACTCAAGAGTATTATCGTCAATAGTTCTCAATGCGTATTTTTCACCATCAATCTCGATATACTTTTTGTCTCCGATAAGCACGCCCCACGTTTTAGTTTGCTTAACTTTCAAGCCATCACTTATGTCCAACTTACCATCTGCCTTGAAAGTGTAGACTTCCCTCTTATACATTTCTAGCACTGGGTCGCCAGAACCATAATGACTGCCTTTGAATTCCCACTCTCCCACAATCTGTGCTTTCAGCGCAGCTACGGGGTCTGCATCTTTGTCGTCATTACCGCAAGAAGTCAGCGACATCAAGCTTACCGACATGGCTGCAAAAGCCACGAACATCCAATAAAAAAATCTCTTTTTCATAAAGTTGTAATTTAAACTAGTAAAAGTGATAAAAACAAATCTCTGCCGCTTTTGCAGCAGACGTACATTTAAAAGCGTACCTAACTGCACCGCGTTATCGGACAAAGGTTGTTTCGTCCTTTAATTAATTATTATTCTTGCCAAGAACATTAAATCAAGGCTTTTAGAATCAATGCTGCTTATCATCCAATCGCGCCCACTTTGGGTACACACTCCAACTCAACAGCCATTCAGGATTTGGCATTCGCCACTCCAAGCCACCTTGCAGGTTGTTGTGCGTGTGGTTGTATCAGCGTTTTTTGAAATCATAATGAAAGTAAGTATCGGTCTAACGCTCTTTTCGCCAGCATCCATACACTCAACAAGAGCCTTCATTACTTCATGTTCTGCACTTTCAAGCTACCAGCAAAGCATCTCTTCTTTATCGTCAACAGCCTTACTGCACGAAGTCTACGACACTGAGCTTACCTCCGTGGCCCAATAGCCACAAACAAGATGTTGAATGTCTTACCTTTCATAAAGTTCTCAGTTTGATTTCATTAGGCATAATGCCTTATATCTGTTATACTCTGCAACAAATATACCCAAGAACTATTACTGAGCGCAAGATGTTTGCACATCGTGATGCGCCATTTAGCATGACGCAACCCCATTTCGCCGTTCTTTAACTCGGCTATATGTTATCAATGCAAAGATACACCATTATCCTATAACCACCAAATATTGTAAAACAAACTAACCAAAAAAGCATTATTAATTAACATACGCATCACTAAGAACAACATCTCGCCACAACAACAAGATGCTTTGCACACTTGCAAAAGGCATAAAAAACGAAGAACCACGATAGAGATGCAAACCATTAGCAGAGTTCGAGTAAAGCTACTGCCTTATGGTTACTACAAATTAAGAAGCAAACGGAGCATAAACACCTATAAAACAAGCAACTCCAACCTCATAAACAGAACACGAAACAATCTACACCAGTAATAAGATAAGCGCATACCAGCAGCAAAGAAGGCCCGACTTGGGGGCTTAGACAAGCCCCACCAGCAATAGCAGACAACGCGAACGCGCGGACTACAACAGCATCCCCACCACAGACAAGCCAACAGAACGGATGTTAAATCATTTCCTAACGAGTACATTAGGCATTTGTTTTTTACGCTTTTCCAAACGCTATTGGCGTGTACATGCTCTTTCGCCCATAAGCCCACACCTTATATATACACGCGCGCGTGTGCGCGTGCGCGTAGCATACAATGTTCTTTCGTGCAGCAAGCCAAAGCCAATCACATAAAGCCTTGTTGCCTCAGCACCTCTAAAAGTGCCTCCGACATGGCTTCGTTGACCACCTTGGTATAGCGAACATCGGTATAAACCTGCGCCAAAGTCTCCTTCTTGTTCTCGGCAACAAAGGCCTTGTTAACGGCTAAATCTTCTTTCGCCGCATAAAAGTCGTCTATCTTCGTGGGCGTATAGTCGCGATAAACCTCATCGTGTATAAAGGCCGCAAGCGGAAGTCGGTCGCTCAATGCAGGCTGTTCGTCGGGCCACCCCAGGGTAAGCGTGGCCACAGGCACCACCAAGGGCGGCAGTTGCAGCACGTCAATAATCTGCTGGGCGTTATAAATGGTTGTGCCAAGAAAGCAATAACCCAGACCCTCTTCTTCGGCCAAGCAGCAAAAAGTCTGCGTAAAGAGCAAGGCATCTGTGGCCGCATTCATAAACGACAGAAAGTTGTCGTAGCCAGGATGCGCCTTTCTCTGTTCGGCCCAAAGCGTGGTACGCCTGAAATCGGCACAAATGGTTAGCACCACAGGGGCTTGCGTGGTCATTGGCTGATTGAAATGGGCAGGTGCAAGTCGGCGTTTTTGGCTTGCATCGCGCGTAACCACCACGCTGTACAACTGCAAGTTACCCATTGTTTGCGTGCGTGCGGCCTGTTCCAGCAAGCCGTTGAGCAACTGCTCGCTCACGTCGTCGGCCTTATATCGGCGTATGGTTGTTCTGTTCTGCAATGATTTCATCATGATTTTATTTGTTGTTTGCCCCACAAAGATAAGGATAAAGTACGGAAAAGCATTCTCTGCACGCCATAAAATGGTGCGAAAAACATCGCCCTTGCAAATCGTTTAATCCTAAACCTCCGGCAACACACATTGTCACCCTACACCGATTTAGCACTTTCAGGTTGTAAACAAAAAGCGCACAATTGGCATACAAAAACTTAACAGAATGTAAATTATCGCGACTTAACGTTAAAAGAAAACTACTAAAATATACTAAAAAATAAATCAACAAAGTGAAAATACATCAGCTTAATAATTAAAAAAGTGCTAAATCACAGAAAAAAGGAACTATAAAAGTAACAACTTAACAGATAATTGTGTATCTTTGCAGAGCAATGTCACTAATACAGCATTTCAGTATAGTTTTCATTAATTGTTACTCTACTATCTATAACAACCAGATGACGGTCTCTTCATCTATCACCAACTAACAGGGGTCTATCAGAGACCACGGGCCCCAAGGGAGGTTAAACCATGAAACTTAAAAGAAAGAGTTATGGTCAGGAAGACTATGAGCTCGACAATGTTTACAATGAAGAAGAACTTTACGGTCAAACAGTAGATTCTTCTATATGGTACACGTAACAAATACGTGTGGATATTTCACAACAACAGGAACTCGCCCTTAGCATAAGGCATAACAAATGGGGGCGAGGCTTCATGAAGGAATAGGAAAAAGGGTCTAAGGCGTGCATCTAATCATGTCACTTTAGACTTTTTTTATGCCCTCACTTCTCCACTTGCCCATATAGAGAATGGCCGAAAGTTGAGCAGAATGCCTACCCTGGCTACGTCAACTTACGAAACAAATCACTTTACCACAATGAAAAAGCAAACGAAAAGCATACTATGCGCCGCCCTCGCGGTTCTATGTATGATTACCCTAACAACAGCCTGCACTGCCAGCAAACCAGCCAACAACGACATTGAACAAATTAGCTATCACGAGGCGCGAAACTTCTTTCTGAACCAAGGACAAGAACTGGCTGTGGGGCAGAAAATAACCAACGACAAAGACTTCGACAAGTATTTCGGCTTGGCGGCATTCATGGGGAAAGGTGGCGAACCCACTCGCGTTGACTTTGCCAACGAGTTTATATTGCCCATCGTTCTGCCCGAAACCGACTGCGAAACCGACATCACCGCCGTATCTCTAAGCGGCAACGCCTCGGTTATCAACCTCAACTACAAGGTAAAGGTGGGCGAAAAGCGCGATTTCTACATCCGTCCCATCATGTTGCTCGTTGTAGACAAGGCATACAGAGATGCGCAGGTGGTGGTAAACCAGTAATAAGGTTTGTAACACACGTCATCAGGATTGTCCGAACACTCCACTTAGGGCATCGGGCAATCCCGATTTTGCTTTAAACGCACATGCGCTAGCACCTGTATTAATAAGGTTTCCTGGTGTAAGCTGCAAGTTTTCAGCCAGCCCGCCCCATCAGCCACCAGGTAAAAGCAGCTTTTAGTCAACACCCAATCAAACCAAAACTCTTGCCAAATACATTATGGGGCTGTACAAGCGTCGACCTCGCGGTTGATAAACAGCAGTTCTTCGTTAGAAAGCGAGAAACTCATTGCAGCAGCATTGCTAATGGCTTGTGTGGCGTTTCGCGCTCCAGCAAGCACCACGCTAATGCCCTTTTGCAGCGTAGTCCACCTCAGAACAAGTTGAGCCAACGTCGCCTGTTTCTCTTCTGCAAGCGGTTTAAGACGGTTAAGCATCGCTTCAACGCGTTCTAAGTTAAATCGCGAGAAATATTCATTACGATGGTCGTCTGCCTTCAAGCGACTTCCTTCGAAGTATTTTCCAGTAAGTAAGCCACGCGCCATCGGACTATAAGCTATTATTCCCAAATTATTTTTCAGTGCATAAGGCACAAGTTGTGTCTCAATTCGGCGGTTCAGCATGCTGTAAGGCACCTGGTTACTTGCCAACTGAATACTTTTGGCAGCCTCTTCCAATTGTTCAACGCTGTAATTACACACCGCAGCAGCCCTTATTTTTCCCTGTTTCACCAACAAGTCCAGTGTTTCCATTGTCTCACTGATGGGCGTTGTACTGTCTGGCCAATGCAGTTGCAGCAAGTCGATATAGTCGGTATCCAATCGTTTAAGGCTCTCTTCCACCTCTTTAAGTATGTTTTCCCTACTCGCATATTTGTAAACACTAACGGACTTACCATCTTTCAGCGCATCGCTAGTACGTTCGCCACGACCTGCGTTACTATCATCCCACACCAATCCGAACTTTGTTAGCAGCTGCAAACGCGAACGATCGTAGCCCTTAATGGCCTTCCCAATCATCTTCTCGCTCAACCCGAACCCATAGAAAGGTGCGGTATCGATGCTCGTTATGCCATTATCGATAGATGCGCGAACAGCCGCTATCGAATCAGCCGCTTCATTTCCGCCCCACATTGTGCCCCCAATAGCAAACGAACCGTAGGTGATAACCGACAAGCGGAGGTCTGTTACTCCTAGTTTTTTATACTCCATAATTGTTTGTTGTTAATTACATGCAAAGGTAACACTTATCAAACATCTCGCTAAACAAATAGCGTTAAATAACACTTGCACAACAACGATGCAAGCCCGATATGGCAAACACACAAAAAAGCGGCAAACTTCTCTTTGCAAGAAGTTTGCCGCCAAAACATTATACTGTACCTCCCAAAAGCATAGAGAGGCTTTACCTATCGGGCATTACCAATTTAGCTTAATGCTTCCGCCAGCCATCACCCACAGTCCAGGCTGCTTAACGCCGCCCAAATCGTAATAAGGATGAGCCGTAAGGTTATCGCCCTGCACATAAAGCGAATAGTTGGGCGCCGTCCATTGCAGCTTTAAGTCTACCTTAGTATAAGGATGGTAGCCGTTCATACGTTGCTGCCAGCGCATCGCCCAGTGAGCCGATAGGCGCGAAACGATGTGATGGTCTACCGTTGCCGTAAACTTATGGCGCAAGTATTCCAAGGCATAGAGCGACTTATGTATGGGTTGCGTGGTTTCGTGCTGTTGGTGAATGTAGGCATAACCCAACTTAACGGCCGTAAAGGGACTGCCCGCCCACAGTTCTCTTGGCATGAAAGCGAGGTCTACCGATGCCCCCATATTGTCCAGTTTGCCAATGTTCAGGGCATGATAACGGGTTGATGCAGCCGTTTCGAACACCCAGTCAATCATGTCGCGCCCATTGCTATAAAAGGCGTTCAGTTGCGTTTCGAGGGCCGTTGTGCGATAACGCGCCCCCAGCTTGTAGGTGTTCACGCGTTCGGGGTTAAGGTTCATGTCGCCCACCTGTGCGCGGTTGCTGATGTAGAGGTCGGTATAAGTTGGCAGGCGCAAGGCCTTGTTCCACGAGGCATACACCTTCCATTGCACGTTTGGCCGCCAAGAAATGTCTACGCCGGGGTAAAAACGCAGGCCGCCAGATAGCCATGTGTTGTGGTTAGCCAGCAAACCGGCCGAAAGAGTGAAATGTTCCAGCACCACGTTGTGTTCTAAAAACAGGCTCGTGTTGGTTCTTTCGCCCCGCCTTTCGTACATTCTGTCGCTGCCATGTATGCTTTTCCATTGGTCGGCAGGCAAGGTTTCGCCATACGCCGTGCTGTAAATCACCTCCTTACGAAGGTCTGCCCCTAGGGCTGTTTTGCCCAGCAGCCAGTTTACCACCGTGTTTAACGACCCGCCAAACACGTCTGTTCGATGATAGTTCTCGCCTTTTGCAGCACCCGTCATGCCGCGTTTCCATTGGTAGTGGTCCCAATTTCGCTGCCAATAGATGGTTGGCGAGAGGGTCAGCACGTTGTTGGCCACGGGTCGGATGTTGCTGCCCACCGATGCGATGAACCTTCGCGTGGCCTCATATTGGTTGTCGCTAGCGATGCCATAAAACGTTCCTGCGCCGTAATCCTTAGAAATAAGGCCCGCTTGCCAAAACAAGTCTACCGCGTTTGCCGCGAAATTGCCTTGGTAATAGCCCTGCCGCTTACGAAAATAAGTGTTGACGGTTCCGCCATCCGACTGCGAATAGCCACCGCTAAGCTGCTGATTAACAGCCTTCGACACCAAACTAAGGGCCGCGCTGCCACCAAATGTGCCAAACGAACCACCATCGGCCGACAGCCTGACGCCGCTCTGAGCCTCGGTTTTGGTCACGATGTTGATGGCTCCACTAAAAGCCGATGCGCCAAAGACACGTGCCGATGCGCCTTCGAGCACCTCGATGCGGTCGATATCAGAAAGAGAAACGGGAAAATCGGCGGCGTTGTGCCCTGTTTGCGGGTTGCTAATGTTCACGCCATTCAACAGAATGGTAATCTGGTCGAACGTTCCGCCGTTGATAGAGATGTCCGTCTGAACTCCAAAGCCTCCGCGTTGACGGACATCCACGCCCGAGACTAACTTTAAAACGTCGTTAACACTGGTTGCCGCAGCCCGCTGAATATCGTCGCTGGTGATAACGGCAACAACCTTAGCCGCCTGCAAGGCGGTGAGCGGCGCACGCGAACCAGTTACCACAACCTCGTCTAGCTTCAGCTCCTTGTGCGTAAGGGTGTCGGCTGCCAACGGGGTGCGGGTGCTCACGCCTTCTGCCTTGGCATGCGCCAAGGTTGCAACGCTCAGCGTGCCCACGATCACTTCTTTTCCCAAACACGAGAAAAGCGCATATCCCTTACGAGAGAAATGCGTAAAGCGCAGGCTCGCACGCTTGTTGAATAATGATTTGTACATAAAATAAGTTGTTATTAAAAACGGTGCAAAGGTAATAAAAAGGCCAGAAACAGAAAAACTTTTTTGCGTGCTGCAAGAAAAAGGACGACACCCAAGGAGTAAGCAACGCGAAACGTAAAACACGTGCACAAAGGCGATGAAACGGCGTGGGGAAACGAAGTGAACGAGGAACAAAGCTAAGGAGAAGAAGTGGGAAAGGCGAGGAGGAGGACACCGTATTTGTTAAAAATCATCACATTGCGCGATAAAAGGTTGGTAAAGAGGATGGTTGAACCAATAAAAAGTATTACCTTTGCACCCGCATTTATGCACAAAACCATTTTATAAACAAAAGTTCTATGTATTTAGATCAAGCAAAAAAACAAGAGATCTTTGGACAATACGGGAAGTCTAACTCTGATACTGGTTCTGCTGAGAGCCAGATAGCATTGTTCTCCTACCGTATTTCCCATTTGACGGAACACTTGAAAAAGAACCGTAAAGATTATAACACGGAAAGATCATTGACCATGTTGGTAGGTAAGCGTCGTCGTTTGCTCGACTATCTGTACGACCGCGACATCGAACGCTATCGCGCCATCATCAAGGCTCTTGGTCTGCGTCGCTAAGACGCCAGGCAACAAGGTTGCCTTCGCTTGCGAAAACTTACTCCCCGCAGCTGTGGTTCGCCACGTGTTGCGGGGAGTTTTTTTATGCTCTCCCCCTGTGGTTGTCTGTCAAATGGCGCGTCATATTTCGTTGTTTTGTTTAGAACGAGCTGACCTTATTGTTTCAAACACAATACACACAAGGTATTTCCTCATCATTCAAACACTAAAACATTAGTTTCCAAAAAGTCTTTGTTCAGCCTTTGTGCAATAACATTTAACCGTCACACTACTAAGATGTAACACTGCAACCTCTTATGTGTAAATAAGAAAGGCTACATAACGTTTTGTAAGCGGCAAGTAAGACAGCAAACGAAGACAAGAAAACACATCTAATCTTGCATAAGGCATGTTCTAAAAATTGCTCACTAAGGTTCGTTTGCTATTCATTGTATCGCTCTTCATTGTCTTTTTGCTTTTATCTGGCATCTTTGGCTTACGCTTTCAGTTGCATAGTCCACTATGCTCCTTCAAGAAATAAGCTAAATCTGCTCAGCTAAAAGCTAAAAACACATTAAAGCCAAATTATTAGAACATGCCTTAGCATGATATGAATTTTATCCTGAACATTATTTGTGAGGATTTAATTTTGTATCTTTGTAACTTCTAAAAACATACGAAATGGACTATATTGATATTAACCGAAGTGCTTGGAATGCGCGAATTGAGACACATCTACAATCAAATTTTTATGATTTAGAAGGTTTCAAGCAAAGAAAGAACTCCATTCCCAATTTGGACAAGTCGCTACTGGGAAATGTTCGGGGTAAGAAAGTTCTGCATCTACAATGCCATTTCGGCATGGACACAATATCTCTTGCACGGATGGGGGCAGAGGCAACGGGCATTGATTTCTCTGAAATAGGAATCAATACGGCAAGGACTTTGAACGAAGAACTAGGAAACGATGCTCGATTTGTTTGCTGTAACGTGTACGACACACCTCAAGAACTACACGAAGAATTTGATATCGTATATACATCTTATGGCGTTGTTAACTGGTTAGACAATCTGAACAAGTGGGGAGATGTTGTTTCCCAAATGCTCCGACCTGGTGGCAAGTTCGTCATGGTTGAGTTTCATCCGTTACTGTGGATGCTAGACGAAAGCTTTTCTGTAATGAAATACCCTTACTCGCGTAAAGAACCATATTTAACGGACGATGTTTCATATACCGAAAATGGGGCAGATGTGCAATGCAAAACCATTACGTGGAATTATGGTTTGTCTGACATCGTACAAGGATTACTTCGTAATAACCTACGAATAACCCACTTCGGCGAGCATAACCTTTCTCCCTACAATTTGTTTGGCAACATGAAAGAAGAACATGGATTGTTCGGTATTGAGGGTAAAGAACACCTTTTCCCTCTTTTGTTTTCTCTTGTCGCCTCAAAGGAATAAAGGAAAGCAACGCAAACAACACGCATTTTCTCCCCCCTCAGTCTGCATTTCGCTCTTTCCACAAAGGCAGTACGCAGCCGATAAGAAAGCCGGTGAGCAAGCCAACAGCATGTATGGTAAGGCTTATGCCCACCCTAAAACTGCTCAATATGCTTAGGACAACCAGTCCCAAGGCGATATAGAAGGCTGTCTTGTGGCGTTGAAACACGCTGGTGTCTAGCAAAGCGTAACCAATAAACGCACCATAAAAGCCCAAAACGCCACCCGATGCGCCAAGGAAGACATAGCTATTGGTGACCGAACAGACCAAACTGCCCACCACGCCACAAGTGATAAACACCGCCACCACCTTTCCGGGCGACATTATCTCTAACAAGAACATCGCTCCATAAACATACGATGCAGCGTTACTCATGAGGTGTATCACGTCGGCATGGGCAAAAACATTGGTGATAAGCCGCCAAAATTCGCCGTCAACATATATGCTTTCTCGCTGTCCTCCACCCCATTCCAAGCAGTCTTGGGCAGTGGTGAAAAACGGATTGACACCACCTAAGACCATTACCACGAAATAAACGAAACACACCACCAAGGGAATGGCAGCGGGATATTGCGTTTTATAGTTCTTAAACGAGAAGTCGATGCTACCTGCCGTCTGCTTAACATACAGCATAGGCTTAACGTATGGCACGTGTTTAGGCGGCTCTATGGGCAAAGTTACAGGCTGTTCGCCCGCTTGCCCACCTGCAATGCGGTGCTCTTCATTGGTCATATTGCGTCTATTCTGGATAAATAAGGTTTTCTTCTTTCATGTTATTCAACACTTCGTCCACATACTTGCGCGCCTCGCGGCGAGCCGCAGGCAGGTCGTGTAGCAAGTAGTTGCCGCAGTCTTTGGCGGTGGTGCCAGGCACTTCGCCCTCGAAATTAGCCACAAACTCAAATGTGCGGCGCATCAAGTCTACGATGTCGGCCGACTGCAAGTCGCCTTTCATCAGCAGATAGTTGCCCGTAAGGCATCCCATAGGTCCCCAATACACCACGCGGTCTTTCCATTCGGGGTCGTTACGCAGAAAGGTGGCGGCCAAATGTTCCATCGTATGGATAGCGCCCTGCTCCAAAATGGGTTCGCGGTTGGGTTCTTTCATGCGCACGTCGAAGGTGGTAACAACATCGTTTCCAACGTTGTCTTTACGGCTCACGTATATGCCACGTTTCAGTTTGTTGTGGTCGATGGTAAAACTAGGTATCTTATCCATTTTGTTTTCTTTTTTAAGGGGTGATGTTGGGCAACCGCTGGGTTGCCCTTTATAATATGGTGTAAAGTTGTTTTGTTGTCAAGCGGTTCGCGCTTAGCCCGCAAAGGCACGGCAAGGGCTTAAAGACTCTGCACGAATTGGCTAACCACAGCGAACGAGCCATTTGCCATTCGTTCCCAAAAGTCGAAATACTGCGCGGCCTTTTCGTCTTTTAGTGGCACGTCGCTGATAATGCGAAAACTAACGAACGGCGTTTGATAGCGGTAACAGGTGTGGGCGATGGAACAGCTTTCCATGTCTACCGCCTTGGCTTTGGGGAAGTGTTCGAGTATGCTGCGCATCTTTTCCTTACTGTCAACAAACCAATCTCCGCTAACGATAAGTCCGCCATGTATGGGCGTATCGCCTTTAATCGAAAGCGCGCGACTAACCATATCCGTTGCGGCATCAAAGCATGGGGGCAAGCCGGGCAGCTGTCCGTAGGCCACATCGGTGCCGCAATACAGGTCGTGGTAGGCATAATGCGTGCCCACCACCACTTCTAAGGGGTTCATTTCCACGTCGGCACCACCTGCCACGCCCGTAGAAATCACCAATTGGGGCGCGTAACGGGTAATGGTTTCCACGGCTCCGATGGTGCTGTTCACCTTTCCGATGCCGCATTGCAGCAATACAAGGTCGTTCGTTCCGATGCTCCCCGTAACGAAAGTAAGGTTGCGATGCGTCTCTACCTTTTCGTTTTTGAGCAACGAACGGAGCTGAACAAACTCCTTATCCATTGCCACGATAAGTGCTATTTTCATTTTTCCTTGTGTTGTTTCCTTATATTAAAGATGTGTATGGGCATGGCCGAGCATCCGCCTTTGCAACGTATCGCCTTTGGCGAACGATTTTGCATGCCTCAACATCTGCAAAGTTACGATAAAAAAACGAAGAATGCGCACGATAAACTCGTCTTGACTTTTAATATTTCTATAAATTGAGCGGAGTTTATTGTCTTTGTGCAGTAAAACCAAGACAAACACGCAGCCCATGTGCGAAGTACTGGACAAAGACACGATAAAATCTGAATTTCTGCCCCATTGGTCTGTATCGAAACGTGGTTGTGTATCAAAAAACAATCTGACGGAAGTTATTCAACACATTCTCTACAAGCTCAAAAACGGCTATCAGTGGCAGATTGTTTCTGCATTTCCATGATGTTGTTTCCGTTGGCCGTGAGCAGCATGGCCTGCAAACGCTCGCGCAGGCAGTAGTAAGCGTACGTGTTTTCTGTGCCGCTGCCCACGCGCGTGCGTGCGCCACAATCGTTTTGTCTAGTTTTCAGCAAGAATTTTAACATTATGAGTGCCCTTTTTGTTCACCAACCGCCCACCTTGCCGCAAAAAATCGATTCTCGCGAAGGTTGGTTTTGATGCAAAAA
>ERZ773067.772-NODE-772-length-18311-cov-27.891871_pt1 | contig 18311 bp, 18 predicted proteins | sample MGYA00580622_ERZ773067 | MGnify/ENA primary metagenome ERZ773067 (study PRJEB29015, sample SAMEA2737998) | human oral metagenome | biome: human oral; feature: human-associated habitat; material: dental | place: China | collected 2113 ...
TTCGTAAACGAGCGACTGGCAATATGATATCAAGTGATTTGTACCGTTTGCCGCCTACACCAACTTTACAGATTCTAGAAATTTTACCGAATCCAGCAGATTGTGCTACGGCCGACCCGGACCTTGCCTGTCATAGCTACGTCAAGGTTAAAAATGTTGGTCAAAGCCCAATAGACTTATCGCTATACCGCTTGCGTAGCGGTAACCAAGCGGTATCAGATTCTACTAATAATCTTTCGAAGTTATCGGGCACGGTTTTGCCGGGTAAAATCTTTGTTATATCGGGGAAGACGCTGCATCTTGACAAGGCATCTGGAACAGTGTGGCTGCAAGATACCAATGGGCTAACTACCTATAACAATGACGTGATGCCGTATGAGAAAGCTGATAGTGCTAGCAACAAAGGACGATCTTGGGCGTATGATGCTAAAACTGCGGCTTGGCGCTGGGCGACGCCGAGTCCAGGTAGCGAGGGTAATGATTTTGCGCCTAAACTTAATTATGGTAAGGGTAGCCTGAAAGCGTTGTCGACTAAACCAAAAATAAAAATATTGAAACCATGCCGCGATGACCAATATCGCAGTGAAGAGACTGGCCGCTGCCGCAATATTGTTCAGAACAAGAAAAAAACCGTTGTCTTGAAACCTTGCAAAGAAGGCCAATATCGCAGCGAGGAAACCGGACGTTGTCGTTCAATTGCCAAGGCGGCTGCAGCGGTTCTGAAACCGTGTAAAGAGGGTCAATTCCGCAACCCAGAAACTGGCCGCTGCAAGAAGATTGCTTCTGTTGACGATTTACCCAAACCGTGCAAAGTAGGCTGGGAGCGCAATCCTTCAACTGGCCGCTGCCGCAAAATCAAGAAAGCTAATAATACATTAGCGGCTTATCCAGTGCAGCCAGTAACAGTTCAGCAAACTAATCCAGCGGTGTGGTGGACAATTGGCGGACTGGCCTTGGCGGGTGTTAGTTATGGTGTCTGGGAATGGCGCACTGAAATTAAGCGCGGCTTGAGAAAAGCTATTCGATTTGGCAGGAAGTGATTTATACCAGCATGCGAATCATCGGAATTGACCCTGGTACAGGTATTCTCGGATTTGGCGTAATTGATGTCAACGGCGGTAGAATGAGGCTGGTTACGGCTGGAGTGATCACTACGCCAGCACACACGCCATTACCAGATCGCCTTGAAGAGATCTACTCGGGTTTAACCGATATTATTAAAGAGACGCAGCCGGATGTTATGTCGGTTGAAAAACTGTTTTTTACCAAGAATATTACGACAGCAATCAGTGTCGCCGAGGCGCGCGGCGTAGCACTATTGACAGGCCGCCAAGCGAAATTGCCAATTCACGAATATACGCCGAATGAAATCAAAAAATCAATCACTGGTTATGGTGCCGCCAAAAAGCCGCAAATTCAAGAAATGGTGCGTATTCAGCTAGGGTTGCAAGAGGTGCCGAAGCCTGATGATTGCGCTGACGCATTGGCGGCAGCTTTAACGCATGCTTTTATGAGTCGTATTGAAGCGTAAGGTGATATAATGGTAAGTGATGCAGATACAAAAGCAACCGCCGCGTTTATCGCGCTACGCTAACATAGGTCGTAAGAAATCTCCAGTTCGTAAAGTTCATCGCCAGCCGACGGGTAAGTTCGGCAAACTGGTCGCTTGGTGGCAAGGATTGTCGCGCAAGCAGAAGGTTGCCGTTGTTGGCGGTCCTATTCTAGCGATCATGATTATCATACCGGTGGTAACATACATCATGCTGGCTAATGATATCCGCGACGTTGAACGTTTGATGAACCGTAATAATACCGGAATCGTTCTAAAAGACAGAAATGGTAAGACTTTTTATAGTATTGGTCGGGCTGAGAAGCGTAACATCGTGAAACTCGACCAGATATCTGATCATATGAAGAATGCTTTGTTGGCGAGCGAGGACAAGGATTTTTATAAACATGGCGGATTTAATCTTTTTAGTATCGCTAGGGCGGCAGTGACGCGGCATGGCGGCGGCTCGACCATCACTCAGCAATTGGTCAAGAATACCTTGCTAAGCGACGAGCATAGTTTGATGCGTAAATATCAAGAGTTCTTCATGTCGATTGCTGTCGAGCAAAACTATTCTAAAGACGAAATTCTCGACATGTATCTCAATTCGGTTTATTTTGGTGAAAACGCTTTTGGTATAGAGGATGCGGCTAAGACTTATTTCAATAAAATACCGAAAGAACTAACTCTGGCAGAAAGCGCTATGCTGGTTGGTGTATTGCCGGCACCGAGCAGTTACTCGCCGATTAGCGGCAGTGCTGAATATGCTAAAGAACGGCAAAAAACGGTACTCAGTCGAATGGTAAAAGAGGGCTACGTCACCGAAGCGCAAAAAACAGAGGCTTTAGCTCAGCAATTGGCCTACGCACCGCCGTCAACGCAGAATGATAGCGTGGCGCCGCATTTTGCTGAAATGGTGGTAGCTGAGCTCAGCGATAAATATAGCTCTAAAAAAGGCGGCTACGAAAAAGATGGTTACGAAAAAGTTATGCGTTCTGGCTATCAAGTCACAACGACGCTAGATATCGATATGCAGAATACCCTCAAAGACAACATTAACAAGCAAATGAGGCATATTAACCGAATGGGCGGCTCTAATGCCAGCGGAGTTGTCGTTGATCCAACGACTGGTGAAGTTCGAGCTTTGGTTGGTAGTGCCGATTATAATAATGAAAAATGGGGCAAGGTTAACATGGTAACGACTAGGCGCCAGCCAGGTTCTAGCTTCAAGCCGATTTATTACGCAGCAGCATTGGCAGACGGCGTGATTACGCCAGCGACTATTTTGCAAGATAAAGTTAAGGATTTCGGCGGTGGTTATGTGCCGCGCGATGCTGATAAAAATGAAGCTAGCCGTGGCGGTAGTGCTACGGTGCGCCAAGCGCTTAACTGGTCGCTTAATATTCCAAGCGTTGAAGTGATGCAGAAGTATGGTATTTCTCGTTCGGTAACAGCTGCTAACAGTATGGGTATTTCCTCTATCAAGAAGGGCGATCATGGCTTATCATTGGCACTTGGTTCAGCTGAGGCGTCTTTGCAAGATATGGTGCATGCCTATACCGCTTTCGCTAATAGCGGCAAGCAATATGATATTACTAAAATTACTCAGATTGACGATAAATACGCTAAAACAATCTACAAGCATGAAGGCAAATCCAAGCAGGTCATCAGCGCTCAAGGGGCTTATCTAATTTCAGATATTCTTAGCGACAGGACAACTCGCGCACGCATCTTTGGTTCGTCAATTACGGTTGACGGCAATCATACTGTTGCTGTTAAAACTGGTACTACCAACGACAACCGCGATGCTTGGACAATTGGCTATAATCCGCAATACGTTGTTGGTGTTTGGGTTGGCAATAATGATAACTCTGCTATGATTAGCGGTGGTAGCGACATGGCTGGGCCGATTTGGAAGAGTACGATGACGTCGCTATTGTCAGGCAAGCCAGATGTTAAATTCACTCTGCCGAGCGGTATCGTTCAGCGCGCTGTCTGTAAGGACAAGGGCGGCTTGGCGGCGAAAGCCGGTGCTAATACTTATAATGAATACTTTATGAGCGGCGCTCTGCCGACTGAATCATGTAATTCCGAGCCAACTAAAGTATCTGTTTGTAACCTCTCTACCGGCAAGATTGAAACTATTGATGAGGACAAGTTTGACTCGACGAAATATTCAAAAGACACTGCTAATTGTAAGGCGCCGACGATTACCGTTTGCAACCTCTCTACCGGCAAGGTTGAAACTATCGACGAAGCTAGCTTTAACTCGACAAAATACTCGAAAGACACTGCTAACTGTAAAAGCACAAATGCTAAAGTTGCAGCCTGTGATCTCAAGACAGGCTCAGTGGTTATGGTCGATAAAAGTAAAATCGACGGCGTGAACTACAGTAAAGATACTAGCAATTGTGCGGCTGCTGGCGGAAACGATAATAGTGGCGGCAGCTCGGGCGATTCTGGCGGTAGCAATAATGGCGGCAATAATAGTAATAATCCTGGCGGTAACGCTACGTCGCCATAGCTGATTATGATAGCTCATCTTTCTGGTGTGATCGCTGAAAAGTTTGGCGCGGGCAGCGTCGTGATTGACGTTCACGGCGTCGGCTACGAAGTTAGCGTGTCGACTGGTGATTTTGAGGCGGTAGTGCTGAATCAAGACGTCAAGTTTTATACCTACCACCATGTGCGTGAGCAGGCGGAAGAACTATTCGGTTTTTCTAGTTTGGCGGCAAAAAAGCTGTTTGAAATGCTGATTACTGTTCAGGGTGTCGGCCCGAAGGCGGCGCTAGCGATTCTCAGCCTGGGCGACGCGGAGCAAGTGCGCAATGCCATCGCCAACAGCGACGCTGGATTTGTCCAAAAAGCTGCCGGCGTTGGCAAAAAAACCGCCGAGCGCGTAGTGGTCGATCTCAGCGACAAGGTCGGCTTGCCGACGCATTATGGCCGAGCAAACGAGCCCATCCAAACCGAGCTGAACACGTCAGACGAAGCGCTGGAAGCGCTAATGGCGCTGGGCTACACCTTGGCGGATGCCACCAAGGCGCTGGAAAATGTTGACGTCAACTTACCGACAGCGCAGCGGGTGACGATGGCACTGAAAAGCTGATAGACAGTAAAGATATTCGTAAACATTTTGCTTGTGCGATATAATTAGATAGTTATGGAAGATACAAAATTCTCTCTTAATCAAACGCCGATTAGTACGATTTTGGCTTGGGTGGAAAGCGGCGCGATTGCGATTCCGGAGATTCAGCGGCCGTTTGTATGGACGAGCACTCAGGTGCGAGATTTGATGGATTCACTATATCAGGGATACCCGGTTGGATATATTATCACCTGGCAAAATCCAGATGTAAAACTCAAAGACGGCTCAACCTCGCAGGGCAAGCGAATTTTGATTGACGGACAGCAGCGGATTACGGCATTGAGAGCGGCAATCAGCGGTCTGAATGTTGTTGATAAAAAATACAAGAAGCGCCGGATTGCTATATCGTTTAATCCTCTAACCGAGGAGTTTCGCACACGTACTAGCTCGACTGAACGAGGCAAGGAATGGATTAGTGATATTGCCGAGGTGATGGTCAACGGTTATGATACGCTGACGTTTGTCGACGAATATGTTGCCAGAAACCCAGGAACAACCCGCCAAGAGATTAACTCGCGACTGAATCTCCTTATCCAGATCAAAAATAAACAAATTGGCGAAATTCAGCTTAGTCCGTCGCTGGATATAAATATAGTCAATGAAATATTTGTGCGGATTAATGCCAGCGGCGTCAATCTCAGCAATGCCGATTTTGCCATGAGCAAGATTGCTGTGTACGAAAAGGACCCGGGCGATGAAATGGGTATGAGGTTGCGCAAATTTATTGATTATTTTGCGCATCTATCGGCTGCTCCGGATCAATTCAAAGACATAGCGCAGAATGATACTGAATTCGCTAAAACAGATTATTTTGCAAAGATTGCTTGGCTCAAAAATGAGACAGACGATTTGTATGATCCAACATACAATGACATTATCCGAGTTGTTGGATTGACACAGTTTGCCCGAGGCAAGCTTGGCGATGTGGTGTCGCTACTTTCGGGGCGTAATTTTGAAACGCGGCAAGACGAAAAAGAGATTGCCGACCTGTCATTCCAAAAACTAGAAAAAGGTCTGTACCAATTTACCAATGAAAACAAATTCAAACAATTTGTACAGAATATTTTGCGCGGCAGCGGCTATGATGAACCAAATATGCTGATTGCGCGCAATGCGGTTAATTATGCGTACGCGATGTATTTGCGGCTGTTAGACGTCGGCGAAAACCATGCTGACGCTAATTCGCTGGTGCGGCGGTTGTTAGCAATTTCGCTGATGACGGGTCGGCATTCTGGCAGTTTTGAAACGCAATTTGAACAAGATATCAAACGAATCCAATCTGCTGGTGATATGGTAAAATTTATTGCAACGCTTGAAGAGCAAGAATTATCAGATGTTTTTTGGAATTCAACTCTGGTGGACGAATTCGATAAGCCGACGACCAATAATCCGTTTTGGCACATGTTTATCGCGGCGCAGAATAAACTGTTGAAGCAGAGTTTTTTATCAAAGAACAACATTGCGCGCGATTTAGCAACCGACGATATTCATCATATTTTTCCGAAGAATTATTTAGTTAAACACGGGTATGATAAATCAAAATATAATCGGATTGCTAATTTTGTGCATCTTCGTAATGATATAAATATCTCAGTTAGCGATTTAGCGCCGCGCGAATATTTAGGCGATATAATATCCGGAGGGAATAATCACCATAGCGATATCGTTAACGAAGCCGAGATGATAAACAACTTTAAAGACAACGCTATCCCAAAGATATTGTTGCAAGCCGAGGTCGATGATTATGATGAATTCTTGCGGCAGCGGCAAGTGCTAATGGCAGAGATGGTAAGAGAGTACTACAAGACTTTGTGACGGCACTGAGCTACGTCTTGGAGATTGTCAAAAACTGGAAGGGTGGGTGCTAATTTGCCGATGGCATAGCGGGGTGACGATGACACTGAAAAGCTGGCTTAAATATAAGAAATAGCAAAGAACCTTCATAAGTTGAAGGTTCTTTTTGCTCAAATCTTGCTAAAATATTATTAGAATCCAGTGATATCCTTAAAGCGCACAGTCTTTATGTTGCTGCCGCTGCAGATTGCTTCAAATTTCCACTTGCCTTTAGCATCAACAGTGTTGGCATTAGCCAAACAGTCACCAACGTTGGCGCCATCAGTGTCAAGCGCCGAGAAGGTCACTTGGATATAGCCGTTGATCGCTTGGTCGCTATTGTTTGATACTGTACCGATAACCTTTGCTGTATATGGATTACTGCTGTCAAGTTGCCAACCGTCATCAAGTGTCAAACGATCTTTCTTTTCTTTAGATTTTGTTGCTGAAGTAGAGTTTTGCTGTTGCGAATCGGTGGTTGATTTTGTCGTTTCAGTTGCTTGGTTTTTAGTACCGTTCATGCCAGCACCAATGGCGCCGATAATAATGATGGCAACTACCCAAAACCACCACTTCTTGAAGATTGGTTTTTTCTCTTTTGTATTCATTTCCCCTCCTATGGGATTGCCGTCCAACAAAAAAAGGACAGCCGTTAAATTTGGCTGTCTACACCTAGAACGCAAGTTTACACGTCCGATAACGGCTGCCCATTATTACGTGTAAACAATACGTTCAAAACGCTTGGTTCTAGATGTAGACATTTCTATTGTACTACAAATGATATAATTAGTTTATGGCAATTCAAAGAATAGTCGATACCAGCCCGCACGATGACGACGCCGAGGAGCAGCGGATTGAGGTGAGTTTGCGTCCGCAGAGTTTTAGCGAGTATGTCGGGCAGGAGCGACTGAAGCGTAATCTGCGCTTGGCGATTGAAGCGGCGAAGAAACGCGGCGAGCCGCTGGATCATGTGTTATTGTACGGCCCGCCGGGGCTTGGCAAGACGACCATGGCAACTGTGATCGCCAATGAGATGGGGACAAATTTGCGCGTGACCAGCGGCCCGGCGATTGAAAAAGCGGGCGATTTGGCGTCGATTTTGACCAACCTGGCGGACGGCGATATTTTGTTCATCGATGAGATTCATCGGCTAGGCCGGGCAGTGGAGGAGATTTTATATTCGGCCATGGAGGATTTTAAGCTGGATATCGTCATTGGCAAGGGGCCGGCGGCGCGCTCTATCCGGCTGGATTTGCCGCGGTTTACGGTGATCGGCGCGACGACGCGGACGGGTAGTCTAGCGGCGCCGCTGCGTGATCGGTTCGGGCATATTTACCGCTTGGAGTTTTACGAGCCAGGAGATATCGCTAAGATAGTAACTCGCAGCGCAGCGATTTTGGACTCAACCATCAAAGGCGAGGCTGCTGATTTGCTATCGACTCGCGCCCGCTTGACGCCGCGCATCGCCAACCGCCTACTCAAGCGCGTACGCGACTATGCCGACGTCAATGGTGATGGCATAATTGATGTGAAAACGACAACGAGTGCGCTAGAAATGTTGGAAGTAGACGAGCTGGGATTGGACCCAGCCGACCGCAATTTACTACAATCAATCCTGGAAAATTACGGCGATAACCCGGTGGGGCTAACGACCATTGCTGCCCTGACTGGCGACGAAGCAACGACGATTGAGGATTTTTACGAGCCGTATCTACTGCAAATCGGCTTCATCGAGCGTACGCCGCGCGGCCGCCGGGTAACGATTAAGGCGAAGCGGCATCTCGGCAATACAGGGAATTTATAGTATACTACAAGTAGTATAAACGAGGAGGTATCATGGACGATGACGATAGCCGCAGACCAGTCGCTTACGACGCTGAAGGAAGTCCGTTGTACACAGCTTCGCAGCAGCAAGAGCAGGCTACTGGTACAGAATCGGCTGTGCAAACCAACCCAGTATCAGTCACCGACTCTGGCAAGCAGGTTGTGCATGTAGCGCGCTCAACCGAGCCGATTCCGGTTCATATTTCCGAAGAGACCCGCCGCAAGCACGAGGAATCATGTCGCCTCTACCCGTGGCTTAATCTCAGCGAGCATGAATATGTCATTCAAATGATTCCGCGACACAGCATTGGTATTTGGGGGCCGACATTTGCGATGATTCTTGCAATTATTTTGGTGTCAGTTTTCATGTTTTGCTACCCTGATATTGCTAAGCCGATTGGCTTGGCGCAATCAATGTATCCGCAGGTTATTTTGATTTGCTTGATGGTGATTATTTTATTCGGTATCGGTTTGTATATAGCGATTTGGGTATATATGCAAAATCGCTTTTTCTTGACCAACGAAAGTGTTATTCAAGAAATTCAAATAAGCTTGTTTTCAAAACGCGAACAAACAGTTAGCCTGATGAATATCGAGGACTCTAGCTACTCGCAAAAAGGTATTCTACAAACTTTATTTAATTACGGCTCGATTCGGTTAAGTACCGAGGGCGACGAAACAACCTATCGCTTTAGCTATGTTGCTGATCCAAAAAACCAAGTAGCGGTTCTTAATAATGCCGTTGAGGCATTCAAGAATGGCCGCCCAGTCACGAATGATGACTAGCTGATTATTTCTTGTGATCGCGATTAGTCTTGGTGTAAGTATCTTCACGTTCCATTGAACTACGTAGCGTGTAGCCAGTGCATCGATTTTCGTTATTGCAACCTGTTGATTCGTAGACGTAGTTGCTGCCGCTGCTGCCAAGTTTTTTGCCTTTCGGATCAGTGAAAAGAGCAGGGTCGACGGTGCGCAACGTTTTGCTGTCAATCGAAGCCGGATAATAGCCGTTTTTAGCGTAGAGATACTCTTCCAATCCGTAATACATCGCGTTGATGGCAACCTTACGCTGATTATCGCGAGCAGTGGCATCGATAGTTGCTTTTTCATTAAAAAATAGCCAGCTGCCAACTCCAAGTAAAACTATCACCAGTAAAAGTTCAATAACTGTGAAGCCGTTTTGTCTCATATTTACCATTATACCAAAAACTGCGTCGCTCATGTATAATTAAAGATATCAGCAAGAAAGGGGAGATATGGCGAAGAAAAGCGAACCAAAAACATCTGCAGATAAGCCAGCGGCTGACGACGGCAAGTTAAAGGCGTTGGGTTTGGCGATGGAGCAGATTACCAAGCAGTTTGGCGACGGCTCAATCATGAAGCTAGGAGAAGCTAAAAAAGTTGATGTCGAGCTATTGCCAAGTGGTAGTCTGAGCTTAGATTTGGCGCTGGGCGGCGGTTATCCAAAAGGTCGAATTATCGAGATTTATGGTCCAGAGTCGAGCGGTAAGACAACCTTGACACTGCATGCTATCGCCGAAATGCAAAAACAAGGCGGGACGGCAGCCTTTATTGATGCTGAGCATGCACTTGATCCGGCATATGCTAAACGGCTTGGCGTTGACACTGATAATTTGCTAGTATCGCAGCCCGACAACGGCGAGCAAGCGCTGGAAATTGTCGAAACACTTGTGCGCTCAAATGCCGTTGACCTAATAGTAGTTGATTCGGTAGCAGCGTTGGTGCCGCAAGCTGAAATCGACGGTGACATGGGTGATTCACACATGGGTTTGCAAGCACGATTAATGAGCCAAGCACTACGCAAATTAACCGGTATTATTAACAAATCAAAGGCTACAGTAATCTTTATTAATCAAATCCGCATGAAAATCGGTGTGATGTTCGGTAACCCCGAGACGACTACTGGCGGTAATGCGCTTAAGTTTTACGCATCGGTGCGAGCAGACATTCGTCGAATTGGGCAAATCAAGGACGGTGATGAAATTCGCGGCAATCGCACGCGCGTCAAAATCGTCAAGAATAAGATTGCGCCGCCATTCCGCACGGCTGAGTTCGATATCATGTATAACGAAGGTATCAGCAAAACGGGTGATGTTGTCGATCTGGGCGTTCAGTACGGAATCTTGAGCAAATCTGGAGCATTTTATAAGTATAATGATGCCACAATCGGCCAAGGTCGTGAAGCTACTAAAAAATACTTAAAAGAAAATCCAGAAGTCCTGGCTGAGATTGATGCTAAAGTTCGCGAAAAGGTAAAAGAAGCGGAGATGTAGAAATGGTAGATAGTGAAATGCGAGCACTGCTCGACTCGTATCATCGTGCGGTAATGATTGCTGATGCACTGTTTCAAAATGGCATACTTAGGCAGAAAATCTCACTAAATTTCCTAAATGAGGATGAAAAAACTACTGAAACATATAACGCAATTGGCTGTCTCATAGCGGAAGTAGATAGGAGCGTCGATTTAGATAGTATCGAGGGGGGCGTTCGGTCTGTTATCTGTGATTTCTATTTTAATGACTTGAAGCAGCGTGGTTCGGAATGGGTCGGTGCTAAGTTTGAGCAAGAGTTTCGTGCACAACGTGAGCTGGCAGAACAACAACTTAAAGCACTACATGAAGATTACTGATATCTCTCTCCAATCTCGCGATAAAAACCGTGCCAATGTGTATATTGATGGCAAATATAATCTTAGCCTGGATATTTCGCAGGTTGTTGATCTTGGAATTAAGGCTGGCCAGGTTTTATCGAAAGAGGAGTTAGCTAGCCTCAAGCAGGAAAGCGAATTCGGCAAGTTATACGCCCGTACTCTTGAATATGTATTGATGCGGCCGCGTAGTAGCAGTGAAGTGCGTGATTATCTTTATCGTAAAACATTGGCTCGTAAATATAAAAATAGAAAAACTGGTAAGTTAGCGGAAAAGCCAGGTGTCGCTAAAACCGTGGCAGAGCGTGTTTTTGCGACGTTGCAAGCGCGCGGTTATATTGACGATCAGAAATTTGCTAACTGGTGGGTTGAAAATCGACATCAGGTTAAAGGCGTATCTATGCGAAAACTGCGTAGCGAATTGGCGGCAAAAGGTATAGCGCAGACAATCATTGATTCGGTAATCACGGATTCGTCGCGTAACGATCTCGGCGAGCTGGCTAAAGTTATTGCTAAAAAACGCCGGCGTTACTCTGATGAGCAAAAGTTCATGCAATATCTAGCGCGCCAGGGATTTAGCTTTGATGATATCAAAACTGCTTTGCGCCTAGAAGATTGCTAATCAGTATCTGAATTCTGTCGAGCCTGCTTTGGTTTGCGGAACGGATTGATATAGCTACCGACTACTTCATGGAGTTCTGGCTCGGGGGCTTTAGCTTGGGAATGAACGACAATTGAATCGTTATTGATCTCGATAATCTGGCTGCGATGTACCAAAATCTCAGTATCATTGAAACTACGCAGTAGCGGCCGCTTGACCGACAGCTGCATAATGAGAAACTGCGTGGTATCTATTGTGAAGTCGATGACTTTACCAAGTTTATGGCGTTTTTCATCAAGTACTAGTTTGCCGATGATATCAAACTTTAGCTGGTAGACGTCGTTGACGCGCACAACGTCGGTCGGAGCTATGAATTGGTCGATGTCGTCGACAATGAAGCCCATATTGCTCAGTTCGCGGACATCGCTAAGCAACATCAGTGCGGGGTGTTGCTGAACTAGCGGTCCTGACACTTCGAAGGCGATAATTTGCAGATTGGCGGGATTAATGATTGCGCGGGTTGTGCGCGCTACCTTGCCGCCAGTTTGGATGCTGAATATTTCTGCATTGAGTACCGCTGAACCGAGCAAAATCATAGACTAAAACGGGTTTGTCCTATCGTTGGCTGGCGGCGGCGTGCTCGGTGCGTTGCCAGCTGATTTTAGCTTGCGGATGCGTTTGATGGTAGTATCATCAAAACTAGCGGAGGTGCTAGCTTGCGGTTCTTCTGCTGGCGTAGTGAGTGTTTGGTAGAGCAGGATGGTAGCAATTGACAATCCGCCGGCAGCTAACATGAAAAACAATAAAAAGTGATACCGGCCAAAGAATTTAGCTGTCTTTGCGCCAAGAATGCGAAATGCGTCTGAGACTTCCATTATTTTGTATATACCTCCAGAGTTAGTGCGCTAACTGTGATGCCGTTGTTGTCATCTTTGGCTAAGGCTAGGTTAGAAATTTGCATCCGGAAAAGCCCTTGTTCTAAAGAGCGCAAGAAAATGTATGCTTGCTCGTAAGATACCGGATTACTTAAGTTAACGGTAGCGGTAACCGATTTGAAGCCGTCTGGCGCTGGTTTTTTAGTGTTTTTAGCAGTGCTAGACGACGATGAGCTTGATGAGCTGCTGGATTTACTTTCATTTGCTGAAAAATCGATTGAAGCGATTTTAATACCAGCGCTATTTGCGTGATTTTCGATGTCGCTGACAATTTGATCTTGATAATGATATTTCTTGCTGGTCGAAACGATTTGTTCGGCGCGCTTTACGTCGCTTTTGCTGTTGTCTAGTTTCGATTTGAGGCTTGAAAGGGCTTGTAATTCGTTGCTAGAGGCCTGCGCTTCGGTATTGAGTTTGCGGGTTTCCTCTGCATATTTAACAATCTCTTGGTGTCCGAAGACGAAACTGCCTGCGCCCGCTGCCGCAATAACTAGTAGGCTCACGATAAGCAAAATGCGGAATGTAGTTGGTTTTAGAACGAATTTCATGGCAGTACCTTCTTTGAATAGATTACAGTGTAATTTGCCTGAAATGTATTGTCGCCAATTTCGTGCGTAGCGTTTGATAGGCTAACACTGTCAAAAACTTTAACTTTATTGATAGACGTCTCTTGCAAGCTATTTTTGACTTCAATGGCTTGCGCGTACGAACTGACGTGGGTTTGAATTTGCACAGAAGCAGTTCCAAAAGTCGTCGGGTCGATTGATATGCCAGTGAGCGAGGCGCCGTTTGGCAACCTCTTGGCAATCGCATTTAGAATATCAGTATATGGCGCTTGAGTGTCAAGAATGTATTTTGCTACCCGCAGGTTAGAACGATACTTTTCGGCATCGCTCTTGACCGAGCTGAAGGCTGAAGATTTACTTTGATTGTCATTTATGGTTTCTCTACTGGCAGACTGGTTGAATACTAGCATAAAATACGAGCTGATTAGTTCAACTACGATAATCACAACAACTATCAGCGACATGACAACATAACGCATCAAAATTGAGTTAGCCCGGGCGGCCTTAATTTGCTTGCGTTCTTCGGGTGAAAGTAGGTTGATCATTTTTTTACCTCCGATGGCCGTACGCTAGCCAGACCAGCGACGGTGATATAACGCGGACGAAACTGGCGGTGCGGTTTCTCAAGCGACCCGAAATCAAGATCTTGCCACGGGCTAGCGACGCGGGCCGGTAAAATGAAAGCGTTAGTAAAGTATTCGCCGATACCTGGCATGTTTGCACCGCCGCCAACGATAAGAATTTGCTCGATTTTTTTATCCTCCGAAATACGTTCGCTGTAGTAACGGATGACCTTTTTGGCTTCTCCGACGATACGACCGAGGCTTGGTTTGAGGGCGGCTTCAATTTTGTCATGATCATCGCTTTGCCCGAGGCCGTTGAGGACTTTATACTGGTGAGCTTTTTCTAGCGACACTTGCATTTTACTAGCGATATCTAGAGTGAAGTTATTGCCGCCGACATTAGCCGAACCGGTAATGAGAATCGCTGAATCTTCCAGGACGGCAATATCGGTACTGGTGGCGCCGACGTCGATAACTAGCGTGGTACGATTGCCTTCCTCGGTTTTGGTCAGGATGCGGGCGACCGCATTCATGCTCGGTTCAACGGCAACTGGACGCAGATCGACTTCCTTGGCAACTTGCGTAACTGTATCAACCAGCGCGCGCGGTGCGGCCGAGACAACAACCATCAGGGTCTCTTTGGTGCGCTTAATAATTTCGTAGTCAGTATATAACGAGTCTGACGGTACTGGTATATAGCGTTCGACTTCTAGCTGAGCAGCGCTGGCAATATGCTTTTCTTCGCTCGCTGGTAGAGTAAAGGTGCGCGAATAAGTGCGGCTCGTCGGCAAGCCAATTACTACGTGGTTAGAAGGCAGAGAGCCGATAATGCGATCTCGAAACATATTGGCTATGTGCTCGCGCAGATACTCGTGGTCGTCGGTGTCGAGCGCTTCCTGTGTCTTAACCGGATCAAGATCGACTGAGCCGTAGCCGCGAACGTCAGCGTGTTTCTGGTTGATGGCCATGACTTTAACACCAGTATAATTGATGTCGAGCCCGATGATCGGTTTGTCTTTGAAAAATAGTTTTACCATGGATGCCCTTTTCTATATACAGTATAGCATAAGTTTTATTGTTTAATACTCGTTGATAAGCCGGCAATTGGCATCATAACGCTAGCGGCAATTAGCCCCACCATGCCGCCCATCAGTACGATCATTACCGGTTCAATAATTGAGCCGATGCTGTCGATGGCGACGTCAACTTCTTCTTCGTAAAAGTCGGCTACTTTGACTAGCACGACGTCGGTTTGGCCAGTTTCTTCGCCGACAGCTAGCATCTGCGAGACGATTGGCGGGAATAATCCAGTTTTTTCGATGATTGTTGATAAGTTTTTGCCGTTTTCGACTTCCTTGGCAGCTTTCAGCAGAGCTTCCTCGTAAACAACATTGCCGACTGAATGCGAAGTGACTTCAAGCGATTCTAGAACAGCCGCGCCAGACCCCATGAGCGCCGAAAACGTACGAGCAAAGCGGGCGACAGCTACTTTCTGAATAATGCTACTAATAGCTGGTATCTTGAGGACAAAACGGTGAAAAGTGTGTTTGCCAGCTGTAGTATTCAGCCAGCGCCGCAAGAAGTAAACGATAGCGATTAGTACTGGTATCAGCAAGTATCCTTTAGTCGTCAAAAAACCGCTAATTGATAGCATTACTTGAGTCAAAGCTGGTAGTTCGGCATCCTCGCCACCAAACCCTTTAATCATTTCGCCGATTTGCGGGATGACAAACACCATTAAAACCAGGAAAGCAACAATTGTGATAACCAGCAAAACTAGCGGGTAAGTCATCGCTCCTTTAATTTTTTTGCGGATGCCAGCGCTTTTTTCTTGCTGAATAGCTAGGCGCCTAAGGATATCGTCAAGGATACCGCCAGCTTCGCCAGCGCGCACCATATTGACATAAACATCGTTAAAAGTAGCTGGATGTTTGCCCAGGGCATCGGCTAGCTGCATACCAGATTGAACGTCTTTAATGATGTCGCCAAGGACTGCCTTGAGGGCTGGACTATCAGTGTGATCATGTTGCGAAGAAAGTGCTCGCAGCAACGGCACGCCAGCACTAACCATGGCGCTCATCTGGCGGGTGAACATCACGATGTCGTCGGTTTTAACTTTTTTCTTACCGCCGCCAAAACTAATACTGGCTAGTCCTTTCTTTTCAAGCGAGTCAATACTGAGCGGTGACAAGCCTTGCTTGGTTAGAGCAGATAAAGCTCCAGGTCGATCGCTAGCCTCGATGTTGCCTTGGATGACATCGCCAGACTTATTAGTTGCGACATAAGAGAAAGATGCCATTAGGATTCCCTCGTAACACGCAGCACCTCGTCGAGCGTAGTGTTACCGCGTAATGTTTTAACTAATCCATCAGATTGCATTGTAATCATTCCCTCCTTGATTGCTTGATCTTGAATCTGGTTGCTAGTGGCGTCGGAAGTTATCATTTTTTGAATTTCGCGCGACATGCCCAACACTTCGTAAATACCGACGCGTCCCTTGAAGCCGACGTGTCCGCACTCGTCGCAGCCGCCTGGGTGCGCTCGCCAGAGGGTGCGAATAGTAGTTTCGTCGGTGCCAGCTGGTGTGTCGCCGCCGACTTTTTGCTCGATGGCTTGTAATTCTAGATCATGAATATGTGCAAACGTTTGGTCTGGACGCAGATTGAACAGCGAGACTATTTCGTTGATTTCGTCTGGCGTCGGTACGTATTGTTCGCGGCAGTTCATGCACAGCCGCCGTACCAAGCGCTGCCCAACGACTGCTTTGACGGTCGAAGCAATCAAAAACGGCTCAATCCCCATGTCCAGCAAGCGCGGCAAACAAGTAGCGGCGTTATTAGTGTGCAGCGTCGAAAATACCAAGTGCCCGGTCAGTGCTGCCTGTACGCCTAGGTTGGCTGTCTCGCCGTCGCGGATCTCGCCGACCATGATGATGTTCGGATCTTGGCGCAGCAGTGCTCGCAGCCCCGAGGCGAAAGTCATGCCAGCTTTGGCGTTGGTTTGGGTTTGGTTGACGCCGGGGATTTTGTATTCGACTGGATCCTCAATAGTCGAGATATTAACTTCCGGCGTGTTTAGCATAGATAGCACTGAAAATAAGGAAGTAGACTTGCCGCTACCAGTTGGTCCGGTTACTAGAATCATGCCGTTTGGTTCGGCAATAGCGTTATTTATGATGGCTAGCGATCTGCCCCAATAACCAAGTTGTTGCAACGTGATTGCTTGGTTGGACTCGTCGAGAATTCGCATGACGACTTTCTCGCCGTCGGTAATTGGCAGGGTGCTAACGCGCAAAGCGTATTGTTTGCCAGCGACTTTAATTTTGAAGCGACCATCTTGCGGCACACGACGCTCATCAATCTTGAGGTTGGACAGAATCTTAATACGGCTGACCAGTGCATTTAGCACGTTGCGCGGTAATTGATTGACTTCTTTGAGAACGCCGTCGATGCGGTAGCGTACTTGCACGAAATTCTCACGCGGCTCGATGTGAATATCTGAGGCTTGCGAGCGGATAGCATATTCTAGCAGCAAATTAACGGTTTGGGCGATTGGCGAATCCTCGGCAACATCAGCTTCGGAGACTTTCTGATCCGAGCCGTCATCTTCGCGCTGCACGTCAATGACTTCGTTGAGCTCTTGATTGACATCACCGCGATAATTTTCTAAACATTGCAAGATATTAGAATGCGGTGCGATATAAATTTTAGTATTGCTGCCGATTTCTTTCTCGATAAAATTAGTAGCCAGCACATCATCTGGATCGTCCATCGCCAAATGCATGGTACCGTCTTCGTCGATTTGAAAAATCACTGCATTGTATTGGCGGGCGATACGCTCTGGGATGCGGTTCAGTACCTCGCTCGGAATATTACGTGGATCGACCTCAATGTAAGGTATATCGGCGTACTGTGCAAAAAGCTTTGTCAAGTCGGTCTCAGACACAAGCTTTGAATCTAACACAATATCTTGCAGTGGTCGCGAAGAACGCTCCGCCTCTTCGATCAGCGGTTTGAGAGTTTCTTCGGTCGCAATATTATTACGCGTCAGAATCTTGACCAGAGTATTATTTAGGATCCTCATAATTCTTATGCTAATTGTAGCGCATTTTATTTAGAAAAGCTATCAATGCAGCGCAGATTGGTAAAGGATGGTCAAATCGAGTATAATAACAGAGATATGAAGCGAACTTTTAATATACAGGCGGCGCAACTTGCCGGCGAAAAAATTTCAGTTAGCGGCTGGGTGCACTCGCGCCGCGATCATGGCGGGCTAATTTTTGTTGATTTACGCGATCACACCGGTTTGTTGCAGCTAGTTTTTAATTCTGATAATCCGGAAGCATTTTCGCTTGCTGATGAGTTGCGCGATGAATTTGTCATTCGCGCCGAAGGCATGGTGCGCGAACGCGCGGCTGGACTAAAGAATGATAAAATTCCGACTGGCGCAGTTGAATTGGTGGTCGAGAGGCTGACGTTACTTAATCGCGCCGAGACCTTGCCAATCCAGCCCTTTGCCGAGGAAAACCAAGCGGGCGAGGACTTGCGTTTTAAGTATCGTTACCTCGACCTGCGTCGCCCGAAGATGCAACAGATGCTGAAAAAACGTGCTGAAATGTACCGAC
>ERZ773067.773-NODE-773-length-18309-cov-6.064753_pt1 | contig 18309 bp, 12 predicted proteins | sample MGYA00580622_ERZ773067 | MGnify/ENA primary metagenome ERZ773067 (study PRJEB29015, sample SAMEA2737998) | human oral metagenome | biome: human oral; feature: human-associated habitat; material: dental | place: China | collected 2113 ...
AAAGCGCTACCCATAAGAGCATTTTCATGAACCATGAGGCTTGTACCCGCACCGAGGCTAATACCCGCACCAACACCACAGGATCCGTAATCTGTCTCTGTTGCTGCTGCCTGACCCGCTCACGCTTATTACCCCACCGCACCAACACATAAAGCACAACATACATTAGGGCAATAAACCCGAAACTAACCAGAAGCAGGATAACAGAACCATTATTCATCGGTAACACCTGCATCTGAAGAGCCGGTCTGGATATTACTGCTATTGGTCCCAGAGGCCGAGGCGTTGCCAGCACGCGCGTCTTTAATGTTCCCGCCGTAGGTCTTAGCCCCGGCAGTAAAACCAGACGTGATAGTACTCACCCCATCCTCATAAACATCAAGCGAATTAATCCTTGAACCACTCAAATACCTACCGTGTAATCACAGACTTCGCATACACAAAATCCTCTACCTCAGGAACTACGCGAACATACCCAGCACCAGGTGTAGGACTCCCCACCGGCCTTAGCCCCACATCAAGCTGATCCAAATGAGCACTAGCAGGCACCTCCAACAAACGATACACCCACCGAAAATCTGTCACATACGCAGCAAGCGCACACATATCAGATACAGATAACGGATCAGCCCAATACCCATAATCCAGCCGAAACGCAATCTGCGACCCCACATACACACAGTTATACATCCCCGGCACAAACCGCGCCTTATACCTCTGCCGAGTCTGCACCTCAAACACCCCATGCTCCGTATTACGAGGATCAAAATAATACCCAGCAATCGCATGATACGGAAAACTCTTTCGAGCACCACCCAAAGGCTTATGCACAATCTCCGCACGCCGAAAATTCACATAATCATCACGACCGAACCTAATACAAAAAACAGCAACAGGACACGTCACACAAACAACAAAAATAAAAGGGACGTATTCTTCCTAAGGCCTTCTCGCAATAAAAGCTAGAGCAATATAGCCTACAAAAAATATGATTGTTATCATCACGGCCCATCCTGCAATGGGGAATAACAAAGGCCGCCTCTGAACAATATTCGTAAAACTCTCCACAAACTCCTCGACATCCCTAGCAGGAACAGATTCAGGAGTTTCTCCCAAAGCATCAGAGCGCTCATTCTCATGCGCAACACTTCCCTCAGCAGACGAGTCTTCTCCTGCCTTGCCGAATGTTGGCACACGATGCGAGGACGGTGTGGCACCCCAGCCCATGGTATACGCCGAGGTTATTTTCTGATAGTAGTTCTTTTGTTTTTTCTCGCTTCGATACGAGAGGTAACTACAGATAACGATGCCGCTAAAGATGAGGGAATAATAAATATAGTTTCCCATTGTTGCTACTCTCCAGGCCCCTATGCTTCCTAACCTTACTACCGTATGATTTAGCGCCAGCAGTAAATAAAGATTTACCAGCATTGACGTTAGTAGCTCAAGCAGCTGCTGAGGGTACCCAGGCGGCGGTGCCTCGGGTTGTGCAGTTAGGTGTGAAGACTGCAGATATGTTCAGCTCAATGCCGGTATTTTAAAGGTGGGGGCTTTGAAACCGGTAGCAGCGATGCGGAATAGTAGTGTTGTGAATAATGCAAGTAACTGGGTGGGGTGGAAGTTCTATGGTAAGACGGTCAGAGATGCTGGTGATCTTCAAACTGGGTCGCGGCAGGAACGGTAGTTTCTGATGAGTGACGGACTAATCTATGGAATCATCTGCGTCGCGTTTGTAGCAACAACATTCTGGCTCTCAGCCGTGTTTGAAGGACGTCAGCGTGAGCGTGAGCAGAAAGCCCAGCAGATATTAGAAGAAGCCTCTGACCCTCGGGCTGTGGTGCGGGTGTTGGCGTCGGTGCGGGTACAAGCCTCATGGTTCATGAAAATGCTCTTATGGGTAGCGCTTTTGCTGTTACTCTTTTTGGCTTTTCTTTTGACCCTTATGACTATCGCGACTCTTGTTTCACAGGATCATAAGCCTGGATATACCACAAGTGAATGGGTTGAATTAGGACTCATTATTGTAGGTCTTCCTTCTGTGGTGTGGGGTTTGTGGGTGTGCAGGGTCTCGTACCGGGAAATCCTGCCCGAGAAACTCATCCGGGTCACGAACCGGGGACGGAAACTTACACTGCACTACTGGCAGATTGACTCTATTTATTTCACCCTATTAGGGGATGAAAACGGGCTGTTTGAGGTTACTGATACTTCAGGGGTGGTACACCGGTTTAAACCGCATGTAGAACCGTGCCGGTATGTGGGTTCTCAGGTGGTGTTCCGGCTGGATTATGGGTATTGGGCTGATCCGAATAATAGTGAGGATGCTCAGGTTTTGGTGCGGTTTATGCAGGATAAGTATTGGGTGCAGCGTCTTTTAGAGGTGCCTGTGGTTTCGGGGTTAGCTCATGGTGGGTACGGGAAAGAGTATTGTCCTGCTGGGGGTCCTGAGTTCGGGCCGGAGTTTCGCAGTAGGCAGAGCGCCTCGGGAGATTTCACGTGGGCTAAAAGCTTTGTTCTCACGTAGAAGTCACGTATGAACGGGGGGCGCCCCGCCACCCCCAGCTAGGGGTGGCGGCAGGGGGGAGGTTACTTGTCTGTTACCTTAATTTTGCCCATTGCTCCGCGTTCCATTTCGGCGAACCGGTGATTCACGAACGTGTAGGTGCCGGGTTCGCGGAACTGCATCTCAACGAACCCGCCCTGCGCCGAGTCAAGATCGAGCGCCTGCGAATGCCCGCCAGTAACCCCGTACGGGTCTTTACCGCGCCGCAGCAGGTAACCGCCCTCCTTATACACCGTGTCGAACTGCGAGCCGACCACGTGGAAGCTCATGCCCTTTGATGGCCCCGCCGCCATCAGCCAGATACGCACCCGCTCACCCTTCTTTGCCTCCAACGGCTGGTTGATGTACTGGGTGGCGTGCCCGTTAAACATGGTGAACGTGGGGGTGCCCGCCGCGATGCCCTCGGACGAAACCTCAGTGAGCTTATTGCCGTTCTCCGCAGTCTGGCCCGTGTCGCTCAGGTACGTCTCGTTCTGCACCAGCACATACTCGTGGTCCACCGGGTCCATATCCTGCGGGTCGATCACCACCGCCCCGTACATGCCCGAAGCCATGTGCAGGCTCATGGGCGTAGTCGAGCAGTGGTACAGCCAGATGCCGGTGCCGGTTGCCTCAAAACGGTACACCAGTTTCTCACCCGGGGCGATGGTTTTCATCGTATTATCGGGGGAGACCATGCCCGCGTGGAAATCAAGCGAATGCCCCATCGACCCGTTATTTTCAAGGGTAATCTCAAAAACGTCACCCAGTTTGCCGTGCAGAATCGGGCCCATGTATGAGCCGTTGAACGTCCACGCCTTCACGTCCACCCCGGGGGCGACTTCGCGGTTAAGCTCCTGCACGTCCATGGTTATTTTGTGCACGGTCTTCCCGTCACGCTTCTCACCCGCAGGTACGGGCTGCAGCACCGGGTCACGCCGCTCGTAGCCCTCTCCGGGGGATGCGTGCAGATCAACGTTCCCGTTCTGGGCCGTCATCACATTCGACCCCGAACCGTTCGACCCCGCGCCACCGCCGGAGGCGCCGCCCCCGTGGTGCCCATTCGCCTGCAGGTTGGAGCCGGTGGCTTTCACATGGAACAGCATGCCCTGCTGGCGGTGCCCGGCAACAGAGCACCAGCCCTCAGAGTCGGCGGTGATCACGCCAACATCCACGCTTTTCGTCTCACCCGGGTTAATCGTGCCGGTCTTAGCGCCGTTATTGAACGTCAAATCGTGGGTCATGCCCTGATCCTCGTTCGTCACCTCAACTACCAGGCGGTTACCCACCGGCACCTGCGCAGTGTCCGGGGTGAAACGGTAGTTTGAGGTGGCCTTCACCTTCACCGTGGTGGTCTGCCCTGTGCCGGTCGCGGTTGAGCCGCCCATAAGGTTAAAGCCCACTGAGCTCGGATCCACCGCAATACCCAGGGTCAGCGCCATCACCACCGCCAACACCCCGAACAGGGAATGCCGGGTGTGGTTCACCGGATCAGGCTGAATCCCAGACCCGTCGAAAGAGGGCTTCTCACCGCGGGCGCGCGCAGCCATCATCTCCTTGCGGGTATTCACCGACGCCTTCACCCCGCGCACCATACACGGCAGGAACGACGCCAACCCCAGCGCCCCCATCGCCGAGACCGTAACCTTCACCCACGAACCGGTGAGCGTAGTCGGAAGCATAAAAACAATCAGGCTCAGGTTAACCACTGTCACGCGCGCGGCCGCGAACCGGCTGAACTCCTTATTGGAGGCGCGCACCACCGCCGGGCCGCCGCCCATACGCTGCGGCAGCAGATAGCTCATAGCCCCAAGCAGCACCTGCAGCAGGAACCCCGCCACAAACACGGGGGTGACGGCGCGCATATCAAGCTCAGCGAACGGGGTGCTGAGCACCATGAACGCGGTGGCGAGCACCCCCAGCACCAGCCAGATGAACCCCGCCCCCACCGACATGGGAGGGAACTCGCTGGGCCGTTTCGTGCGCATAGTGCGCACCATAATAACCGCCACCATCAGCAGACCCACACAGTAGACGAGCAGGCCCGCCCCGGCGGCAAACCGCGCCCCCGGCACACCCCCAAAAATTGCGCTGAGCGCCGTCACCAGCACGCCCGCGATCATTAGCTGCAGCGCCCGCACACTAATACCCAGGGCGTTCTCCACCATTTTGGTGCGCAGCATCGTCGGCCAGAACGTAATGAGAGTGCCGACCACGGTCACACCCACAAACCCGAGCACGTTCACCGCCTCGTGAGCGAGCAAAAACTGGGCGTGAAGAGTTTTCTCAAGGCCCGGGAACGCAGTCATCGCCCCCAAGGCCGCGCCGAACGGCAGCATGAACGCGGCCGCAATATAGAAGCGGATAGTTGCACCAAACCGGGACGGCAGCGCCTGCTTCACCTGCTTCAGCAGTGCAACACCGTGCCAGGTGACCATCGCCCCCACCACGCTCGCCCCGGCCAGCGTGAGTATGTACAGCGTCGGCAGCTGCTCCTGAAACACCATGCCCAGCATGAGCACCACGATGCCGGCGTTAAGCGTGAAAATACGCGTGACCTGAACCCCGCGCGCCTCATCCGGGATTTTGATTTTCATCAGCGCCTCAGTGAAATGCTGACTCCAAATCAGGATAGAGTTCGTAATCAAGCCCAGGGTGACCATGTGCACGATCAGCCAGCCGCCATTAGGAATAAACCGGTGCGTCAGCAGGGCAGCTATAATCCCGAACATCCAGTACGACACAGGTTTAGAAGCACGCCGGTGCCACGTGCCGCGCCCCGATGCGCGCCGCGCGATCTCCTCAGTCGTCAGATTCGCACCGGGGGTGCCCTCCGGGCGGACGCCGATCTGCAGCCCGCTGCTGCCGGAAGAACCCAAAGGCGCAGACCCCGGCTTAGGCCCGGCCGCACCCCGACCGTCCGCACCATCAGCGCCAGCGCCCGCAGACCCAGCACGCTGGGAATCGTCATGGTGGGTGTTCTTACCCTGTGCACCGCCGCGTTCAGGCTCGTCGGCGGAAGGCCCGTTGAGTTTCTCGCTCACGCTACCGCTCTTTCATTCGCTGTGTCCAATTACCCCCATTATATTGCGCCACATATACGAATTTTAGTGTCGGTGACCTGTGCTACATGACGTAGAGGAACGGTAGAATAGCCCCTATGAAGTACCTGTCCCTCGCCCCCTTTGCCGCACTCGCAGCCATCATGCAGGCGATCACAATCTACTCCTACGACCAAGACGCTATGGCGGTGGCAGGGCAGATTTTCTTCCCCGTCCTCTTCACCCTCATGGCGCTGTACCTGATGCTCAAAAACCCCGGAGGATCAGCGAAACTCACGCTGGTGATGGCGATCGAGCTGGTCATTTCGGCGCTCACCTTCGTCGGGTCAAGCCAGAAAATCGCCGCACTATACCCCTCCATCATCGTGTACTATGTGGCCCTGGCCGCGCTCGCGCTTGAGGTGGCTGCGCGCATCGCCGATACCCCCAAACGCGCCAAGGCTTCCGCCGACGGCAACGACACCCCCGAAACTGACAGTCCCGCAGCGGAACAAGAACACGACAGCGCGGGCGAGCACGACCCGGACGAAACCGCACTAGACAGCGACAGCGCGGCGACCCGCCCCACCGAGGAAGACACGGACAACACCGCAGCGGGCGGCCACGACGACTCCAACACCGCAAAACCCGCTGCCCCCCCAAAAAACACCCGCACCGGGATGCGCGCCGGACTCAACCGCAAAGCACCCGTACGCCGCGGCAACCGCCTCATAGCCACCACAAAAAAATCAGACAAGCCCACCACAGACACGGACTAACAGGCCCCTGCCGCCCCGCCGCTGCACACACCCTCGCCGCAACCAGCCGCACCCCGCCCAGCAGCAGGGCAGAGCCCCACCACAAGACCCCCGCACCACCGGGGAACACCCACACCCACACGCCCACACGATAGACTGGGACAAACAGGCAACAGAAAACCAGCCACAACCGCCGCGCCCGGCGGGCCACAACCGACACCACGCGAAACACCCCCGAGCAGAAAGACCCACCATGACCACAGCGCCACCCGTGCAAAACCCCACGCCAAACACCACCGTGGCAGGCAAAATAGCGCTCGCGGCACTCGCCCTGACCGTCGTCGGCTGGCTCATTTACATCGAATTCACCGGCGGCCTGGACTTTAACGTCTACCGGCTCGGGGCCATGACCATCTTCGACAACGAAGGCATGCACAAAGACCTCTACGCCCGTGACCTGCTCGACTACGGTGCGCTTAAACTGCCCTTCACCTACCCGCCGTTCGCGGCGCTGCTCTTTGTGCCGTTCGCGTTCCTGCCGTTCGGGGTGGGTGTGGGCATCATGTACACCATCAGCATTGGTGTGGCCTGGTGGATGGCCACTCTCATCTACGACTACGCCACCAGCCGCGGCTACCACATCCCCTTCCAAGACAAGCTCGGCAGATACGGTACTATTGCCGTGCTCACCTTCATCATCATCCTCTCCGGGCCGTGGCGGCGCGGGCTTGCGCTGGTGCAGGTGAACCCCATTATCCTCATCCTGGTGCTGGCTGACTTCCTGCGCCCAGCCAAGCGTATCCCCCGCGGGGCGCTGATCGGTATTGCTGGCGGTATTAAACTCACCCCGCTCGCGTTCGGGCTTATCCTGCTGATGCGCAAAGACTGGCGCGGTATTTTCACCCTCGGCGCCTCCTTCGCGGCGACCGTCATTATTGGGTTCATCTTCCTACCCCATGAGGCCTTCACCTTCTGGACAAGCGCCGTCTCGGACCCCTCCCGCGTGGGCAACATTAACTTCCTCGACAATATCTCCATCCAGGGCTGGCTTATGCACCTGGGGCTGCGTGACCCGCTGCTGAAGCCCGCATACTATGGGCTGGTGCTCGCCACCATCGTCCTCTTCGCCGCGCTGCTGCACCAGCTGAATCGCCGTAAACTTGTACTCTCGCAGGTGGCGGTCGGCGGGTTCCTGATGGTCAGCATCTCACCCATCAGCTGGTCGCACCACAACGTCATGTTCCCCCTGATCCTCATGGCGCTCATCGTTGATGCGTTCCCCCGGTTCTACGCGCACCTGCCCGCCTGGGCCAACCGGGCGGCGCGCATCCTCACCTGGGTGGCCCTTATCGGCCTGTACATTTCGCCCATGTGGCTGGGTGCCTCCCTGTGGGGCAGCTTCAGCGACCTCGACAATATCTACCAGCACGCCCTGCTGTTCTCCACCGTGCCGATCCTGTGCCTGTACCTGGTCATGATCACCTGGGCGGTGGCGGCCCTAACACCCGCCGTGCGCACCGCAGAAGAAGACGACCTGTTTATCGCCCCGCCCCCCGGTGCGGCACCCGAGGCCAAAAAGGGGTAGCCGTTGAAAAAACACCCCGCAGCGCTTATTCCGCATGCCCTGTTCGTGTTCACGGTCATCTACATGGTGCAGTACGTCATTAACGACGGCGGCAACGACCTGTACATTTACCGTCTAGGGGCCGAAACCATCACTGATGGGCCCGGCGGGCCCGGGCTGTACGAGGTGAGCCTCGACAACTACCCGTTCACCTACCCGCCGTTCGCCGCGCTGCTCTTTGTGCCGTTCGCGCTCATGCCCAAAGAAGTCGGGATGGCCCTGATGATGCTCATCACCGCCGGTATCGCCTGGTGGCTGGGGTGGGTCATCACCAGGTACGTGAGCAGGCGCGGGGTGCGCATCCCCCTGTACGAACACCTGGGAACCGCCGGGTGCGCCTCAACACTGGCGCTGCTGATCTGGGCGAGCGGACCGTGGCGGCTAACCACCCACTTTGGGCAGATTAACGCGGTCATCCTGCTGCTGGTGCTGGCTGACTTCCTGCGCCCGGCCACGCGCGTCCCCCGCGGGGTGCTGATCGGTATCGCTGGCGGTATTAAGCTCACCCCGCTCGCGTTCGGGCTTATCCTGCTGATGCGCAAAGACTGGCGCGGTGTTGCCTCCGTGGCGGGCGGTTTCGTGGGCACCATCGCCCTCGGGTTTTTGGCGGTGCCGGGTGAGGCCGCCTACTACTGGGGTGTGGCGGTGCGTAACACCTCCCGCATTGGGGTGACCGCGTTCTACGATAACGTGTCTCTGACCGGTATCTTCGCGCACCAGGGTGTGCCTGAGCCTATCGCCACGGTGCTGGTGGTGGCGCTGTCCCTATTCCTGCTGGTGGCCACCGCCGCCCTGATGCGCCTGTTCATCCGCGCGAACATGGTGTTTTCCCAGGTGGCGTTGAACGCGTTTTTAATGCTCCAGATCTCCCCGATTAGCTGGTCGCACCACAACACCTGGTACCCGGTTCTGCTGGTTGCGTTGTGCCTGGAGATTTTCCCGCTTATTATGCCTGCGGCACGCCCGGTAGTGTACGTGCTGAGTGCGTTCGCGAGCGTGATCGCACTGGTGGGCATGTATATTTCCCCGTTCTGGCTGGCGGTGCTGTTCTCCCCGAAGTACTCTTCGCACGAGATGATCTACCTGCCGCAGGGCGGTGCCGGGCTGGTGGCCGGTTCAGCCCCGTACGCCGCCATGTACCTGGTGGTGGCGTTGGTGTTCCTCACCTACTGGGCGCACCGGGCAGCAATTGATGCGCGGGCGGGCTCGGGCCGCTTCTGTGCGCCTGAACGCCCCGCACCGTAGCCCTCTACACACCCGCGCCCAAGAGGGCACAGCTAAGGCCCGTCGTGCATCACGACGGGCCTTAGCAATCAGGGCACCTTCTGGTGAGGCGACCGGGTGCGGGCTACTTGGTGTTCATGCGCCACCGGGCGTAGGGTGCCTCAACGAACATGTACACTTCGCTGCTGCTGTCTTCCCACTCGGTGGTGCTCTTCGACGAAGCCATGCTGGTGCCAATCACCGAGCCTTTACCGACCGCATCCAGCCTGAAGTGGTAGTAGCCGTTATTGTCGGTGCTTTCGCTGTTCACCTCAAACGAGCTGGTGCCGCCGGTGTAGGTGAAGGCGTAGTTACGTGCCCGGCCCTCAATGCTCTCACCTTTGCCGTACTTCGGTGCGGAGGAGGCATCGTACACGCGCACCGTCCACTTGCCTTCGCCCTCAATCTGCAGCTTGCGGGTGGTTTTGCTGGTGGTGTCCATCCAGGCGGAGCCGGTGATCGTGGAGCTCACGCTGCCGGAATCACGCACCTCAAAACCGCTGGACTGGTCTTTGTCGGTTTTACCCGCCACGTTCAGCACACCCCGGTTATTCTCGTTTGCGGGCACGGACGCGGGAGTGAACTCGTAGTAGACCAGCGCCTTCGAGTCGTTGCCGTTGGGCTTTTCGATGTCGATGGTCTTTTTACCCTCACCTGTGTACTCCTTGAAGTCGCCCGAGGGCTTCTTCAGTTCGGTGGAGTCATCCGAATCGGAGGATGAGCTGCTGCTCGCGGACGAGGAGCTGCTGGAACTGCTTGCGGCAGGCTCCGCGTTGTTCGTATTGTCACTACCGCGCGGTATAAACAGCACCAGCGCCAGGATCAGCAGCACCACCAGCAGAATAACGCCCGCGATACTCGCCAAACCCAGCGGGGTGGAGAAGAAGTTCTGGTTCCCGTTATTCGCGGTGAGTTTTTCACGCAGCGTATTCACGGCCCCGGCTGCCCCTCCGGAGGCTTTCTTGGCTGCCGCGCCACCAGCCGCAGCCGCCGCAGGTGCGGCAGCGTTTGCGGGGTTAAACTGCGCGTTATTCTGGGTGTTTCGGGCGTTCTCAGCCGCGAACGATGCGGGGGTCACGGTGCCGGGTGCTGGCGCGTTCGCGACCGGGCCGCTGGCGTTGCCCTGCGTACCGTCAGCTGGGGTGGCCTGCACGTCGCGGGCTGTCAGCCCGGTACCTTGCCTCTGGCTCGGCTGGGACTGATCGGCTGGGGGCTGCTGGCCTGCCTGGGCCTGCCCCGCCTGCGGGTTCTCCGGCTGGGCACCGGGTTGGCTTTGCGGGTCATACCCGTAGCCGGTGCCTGCCGTATCCTGCCCGTACCCCTGGGCGGCGTCCTGACCGTAGCCGGAGACACCGTAATCCTGGCCGTAGTTCTGCGCACCATGCTGCCCGTAGCCGGGTGACTGCACCGCGCCGGGGTCGGTGCCGTACGAGGCGCCCTGCGCTGGTGCGCCGCCCTGGTTCGCGGAATTCGCGGGAGCGGCACTCTGCTGGTTTGGCAGCGGAATCTGCGAGGTGTGATCCGCCAGCTCGGGGTTAATCGGCTCCGGCAGGATCGGAGGAACAGCCGGTGCTGCGGCCTCAGGCGCCTGATCGGAACCTGCCCCAGCGGATGCTGCGGGTGCAGCAGCCGGTGCCGCGGGCTGGTTGGTGGGTTCTTCTGAGAGCCCGTACCCCGAAGGGTCTGCCGTGTATGACTGCTTGCCGGTTTCGCTAGCTGCCACATGCGACTGTGCCGCACCGGTACCCTCGGGGAAGGTCGCTGCGGGCAGAATAGAGGCCGGTTTAGCTGCCTCATCCGTGCCCGATGCCTGCTGCGCAGCGTCAGTTAGCCCGTAAGGCTCCTGCTGGGGTCCCGGTTCAGGTTCGGGGGTGTGAGACACGGCCTCCTGCTGGTGTTTCCCAGCCTCATGAGCTTTAGCGTCACGAGCCTCGACACTATACTCTTGGGCACCATCGGTTTCGGCGCCGGTGTTTTCGGTACCGTGTGCCTCAACACTGTGGTCTTTAACGCTGCGGCCTTCAGCGCGGCGGGACTCGCGGGGCGTATCCTCAGCCTCTTCTGCGGTATCTTTCGCGGCGTGCCGCGGCTTTACCCGAGACGGCTGCTCGGTGGAGGGCTCATCACCCTCGGTGCGGGCCTCATCATCCTGGGTGGTGTGCTGGGCCGCGGCGGAGGTGTCGTGGAACTCAATCAGGGGCGAGTTCACCGGCGAAGGCAGCGCATCCTCATCCTCAGACGCGGTACTTTCAGCTTCCTGGACCGAGGGTGTTTCCTTCGGCTCGAACGGCTCATCATCGTCGAGGGGCGAAAGCGCAATAGTTGCCGCGTCTGCGGGAATATTCGCTGCGGTATCCACCGATGAGGCGGTGGTAATGTCCGGTGCCTCAACGCTCGCGCCGAGCATCCGCTCACCCTCATACACGAACGGTTGGGTGTTATCGTCCTCAGCCGCTTCGGTTGCCCTGCGGCGGCGCTTGGGAGGCTCGTCACCGCCCATAATGTCATCGGCGGAGGTGCGGGTTGCCGCATCCGACTTCTGCTCCTGCGCCGCAATACCTTCAGGCGGGGTGGGCAGAGGCATAATATCGTCGGCGCCCGCACCGCTGAGGGTGGGCCCCTGCCGCTGCTGCCGCTCGCCCGTGTCTGCCTGCTCTTTCTGAACCTCATCGGCGGGGCTCGTGGCGGCGTGTTTTGCGGTGTGCTGTGCCGCACCGCTGGCTTCCTCAGCTGCCGGCGCGGTGCTCTCAGCGGCACCCTGGGTGTTCTGTGCGGGCTTCGCGTCGTCTTTGGGCTGTTTCTTCTTCGGCTGAATCTTAATGAGCCCCTGGGTGTCGAGGTTTTCGTTCACCTCAATACTGATGTGCTCACCGGGTGCACCCTCGTTTGATGCACTCATCTCCTGTGCCTCACGCACCTGCGCGAACCGGCGCAGAGCGTTCTTCACGGGTTCGGGCTGCTCCAGCTCTTCGGCTGTGGTGGCACCGGTGCGGGTCTCGGCGGCGGGGGTGTCTTGCTCGGGGGAGGTTTGCTCAGAAGAAATGTGTTCAGTGGAAACCTGCTCAGCGGCACCCTTTTCGGCGGAGGATTGCGCGTACTCTTCGTCCCGTGCAGCACGCCGCGCAGCCCGGGAATCACCAGAATCAACCGTATCCGTTTGGTTTTCCTCGGTCTCGGGGAGTGGTGCAGGGGCAGCGGCGACCGGCTCGGGCGAACCGGCATGGGTGCCCTCCTGCTCGCCCGCACCCGTTGCGGGAGTAGCCTGAGCGGGCTCATCCTTCTGCAGTTCACTTTTTATTGCATCACCAACGGGGATGCTGGGGGGAGTGTCAGCTTCCCGGTGCGCTTCAACGTCAGCGGTTACCTGCGACTCCGCCAGCTCATCTGCGGCGGGGGAGTCGGCAGTGCTCTCACGCTGAAAATCTGCGGGCTCCGGCAGGGTAGGTTCGCCGCTAACAGGCTGGGCGTGCCGGGGCGTGTCCTCGGCGATCTCGGCCACCTGCGGCCCGTTCGTGGACTCACTAGCTGGCTGGGTGTGCGCTGCCGGAGCGGCGCTAGCCTGCTCGTCCTTGGCATCAGCTGTGTTCTGCTCAGCCTGCTGGGCGGCTGCGCGCTCGGCAGCTTCACGCTCGGCGGCCTCCTGGGCTGCCTGCTGGGCCATGAACTGCTCGCGGGCGGCCCGGCGGGAAGTCGGCTGGGGCATGTTCTCGGGCATACCCGCCACAGCCTGCCCACCGTTAAAACCGTTTGACTGCCCTTCCACTACCTGCGGGTGTCCGCCAGGCTGCGGCTCGGTGGTGTTTGCCGGGCCGTTTGGCTGCAGGCGGGCGCGCTCAGCCTCGTAGTGTGCGGCAGGGGTGTGAGGTGGCCTGCGCCATCCTGAAGTCATCATTAAGCGGGTCGAAAGAGGTGGTGCGCGGCTTCTGCTCTTGCCCCTGTTCAGTACCGTTACTGTTCTCCGCGGTCACCGTGTCGTGTTCGAGGGCGGAATGTGCGGGTGCGTTATGAGATACAGCGGTATCGACGGTTCGCTCTGTGCCCGCCTGCTCCTGTATAGGAAAACTGCCGGTGGCGGGGGCTGCGGGACTATGCTGCGCGTGTTCCTGTGGGGTGGGGGCAATAACCGAGTCGTCACCCGCTAGAGTGTAGTCGTCGCCAACGTGTGCCGGAAGCTCATCCATGGGCTCCTCATACGCCGTGCCTTCGTCGTTGAAATCGGCGGAATCGGTGGGCTCCTCAATCCACAGCTGCCACCCGGCCGGGACCGGGCCCCACGCGGGGTCGGGGCGCCAAGTGGGGGTGGGTTTCCAGCCTTTGGGGGGTTTGGGCCAATTCGGCGGCGGATTAAAAATCAGTGCCATGAGAAGCCTTCCTTCTGCCCGCGCCACCCCCATACCCGGAAGCGATGGCGCGCACAATCTAAACAAGAGAAATACGGTAACCATAGAATTATGTCATATTTACCGCTAAAATACCCTGTAACAGTCACTTAGACAACCCCACGGCGCAACGTTGCGTGAGCATCGAAAAGTTGCAGGAGCGGCATAGATTATGAGCACTAATTCGTCGGAGCCCAAACGGCACCCCGAGCACAACCACCACGCAGGCACAAACCAACAGAGGCCGCAGGATACGAGGCAAAAATCACCTAAATCATCCGCTACTTCCCCAGCCCCTGAGACCACCTCAGGGGTTACTGATGTGCCCTGGAGCAGCTCCAACACCGCTGCTCAACGCGCCGCGAGCACCGCCTCAGGTTCGGGCAGTGAGCAGGGCCCTGTACAGGCGGCCCCCGTCAGCCCCGGGGATGATCCTCGGCCGGTGTCGCAGCTGCTTGCCCTGCCGCCGCTAACGGACGCTATTAAGCAGGTCTCTAAGAACCCCGAGAACCCACCGGCGCACGGCTCGTATGCGGTGCCCGTATATAACCTCGACCCCAGTCTCACCTCCGATATGTCGGCCTCTGTTGAGCGTACCCTGCCGTACCACCGGTTGGCCTTTGCCGACGGCCGGTCCCGCTGGTTCACGCCCCTGCTGGAGGGCCTGGTGGGTCTGGCAATCTATGTGGGTCTGATTACCCTGTTTACCGTGATGACGAGCATCTCACTGATCATCCGTGCGGATAAAACAACCGACTTTGGAACCTACATAAGGGACAAAGTACTGGATGATCCGCTGGCTATGTTCTTCATATTCGGTACAGTTGCTCTTATGTTCCCCGCCATACGCGTTGCACGCCTGATTTTCGGTCCCCGTCCATGGGGCCTAGTGCACTCGGTGCAGCGCCGGATCCGCTGGTCGCTTCTGCTGACGGCGCTGGTGGTGGGCGCCTTCTGCTATGGGCTGTACACCCTGCTGACACTGATGCTGGACGGCTTCTCATCCATCGGTTTCCACCACAAGCAACCGCACGAGATTGCCTTCTGGCTGAACATGGTGATGCTTCTTGTTCTGGTGCCATTGCAGTGCTACGCGGAGGAACTGATATTCCGCGGCTACCTGATGCAGACCATCGGCCGGTGGCTCAAGAACCCGGCGTGGGCGATCCTGCTCCCAGCCCCCCTCTTCATGCTTGCCCACGACTACGACCCGTGGGGGCAAGCCTCAATAGTGGTTATGGCGGTACTCGCGGGGTTCCTCTGCTGGTACACGGGCGGCTTAGAGGCAGCTATCGGCATGCATGTGATGAATAATATAACAACGATGGCGATGGGTATATTCGCGAACACGGACCCGCTTCAGATGCAGAGCAGCGGCACCCCCACCGATTTCGCGATGGTGCTCGCCGCCGAGCTTCTCTACACGGCGGCCATCTGCTGGTTCACGCACTACCGCGGCTACCTGCGCACTGCTACGTTCACTGTGCAGGATCCGAAGCAGAGCCACGCGCCCGTGCAGTTCTCGCCTGCCCAGGCCCTTCAGGGGAACTCACCCCAGTCGCCGGAGCAGCCGAAGCAGCAGGGGAAGTAACCTCCCCAAAAAAGCTCACGGTGCGGTGTGCCGGTGCGGGTTGAGAGCCCACGCGGGCGCACCGCACGCATCATCTGGTGTTTCCGGTCAGAGTCTCTTCACGTGGGGTAAAGCAGCATTTCTTGCTTTTACCTCGCGTGAAGAGGCTTTTTAGTACCCCAAAACTCTCGCGTGAAGGTAGGCTTAAAACATGAGTGTAGACGCAGTGAAAAACATCGAAGACCTAGCACAGTTCGTTGAGGACTCGCCGGTTTCTTACCTGGCGGCGCGCACCGTGGCGCGGCGCCTGCAGGGGGCCGGGTTTACCGAACTGACCGAGTCTGAGACGTGGCCCGACTCCGCCGCGACGGGGCGCCATTTTGTGGTGCGTGACGGCGCGATTATTGCGTGGGCGGGCGGGCGTCAGGCGTCTGCGGCGAGCGGCTACCGGGTGCTGGGTGCGCACACCGATTCGCCCGCGCTGAAAGTTAAACCGAAATCTTCGCTCACGGTTAAAGGCTGGCACCAGATCGGTGTTGAGAACTACGGCGGGGGGCTGCTGAACTCGTACCTTGACAGGGAGTTGCGTTTGGCGGGGCGGCTGACGGTGCACGAGGGCGGCACCCTGCGTGACCGGTACGTGTGCACGCCGCCGCTGGCGCGCATCCCTCAGCTGGCCCCGCACCTGGACCATAAACGGAACGAACTGGTTCTTGATAAACAGTTCAACCTGTACCCGATTTGGGGTATTGACCCGGGGCAGAACGATGTGCTTGCATACTTGGGGCGGCACACGGTCGATGAGGGCGGCGACGTTGACCCCGCCACCGTGGTCGGCTACGACCTGCTGACCGCCGATTCTCAGCCGGGGCGCCGGTTTGGGCAGCACGGCGAGTTTTTTGCCTCCGGCCGACTGGATAACCTGTCGTCGGTACACGCGGGGCTGTGCGCGCTGGAGCGGTATGTGGCCGATAACGCCGACGAGCACGCATCCCACACCGTGATGCTCGCCGGGTTCGACCATGAGGAGGTCGGCTCGGAAACCCGCAGCGGCGCGGCTGGCCCGTTCCTGGAAGATGTGCTGGTGAGGCTGTCGGCGGCACGCGGCGAGAACACGGAGCAGTACCGCCGTTCTGTCGCCTCCTCAGTGTGCCTGTCGGCGGATGCGGGGCACCTGCTGCACCCGAACTATCAGGGCCACCACGACCCGGTGGTGCAGCCGGTTCCCGGTGCCGGGCCGCTGCTGAAGATTAACGCGAACCAGCGGTACGCCACAGACTCGGTGGGCGCCGGTATTTTCGCGGCGGCATGTAAGGCGGCACGGGTGCCGTATCAGGAGTTCGTGTCGAATAATAATATGCCGTGCGGTTCCACCATCGGGCCTATCACCGCCACCCGGTTGGGGATGCGTACCGTGGATGTGGGCGTGGGCCTGCTGTCGATGCATTCGGCGCGCGAAATGTGCCACGTTCACGACATGGCGTACCTGACCCGCGCGGTGGAAGGCTTCTACCGGTTACAGGGTCTATAACCGGACTGCTGCATAGCGGGACGGCGCAGGCGGCGGCAATGACGGCACAACATAGTGCATGGTTTTGGCATTTTTGTAATGCTCCTATCCTTACAAAACAACCGAAACCGTGCACTATATGAGTGCGTGGTGAAGGATTAAATACTTATGGTAACCGGGGAAGCATATGACGCCGTAAGTAAGCAGCAAAACGAGGAGCTTCAGCTCTTTCAAGTGCCCCGCATAAGTCTGCTTCACCATATTTCTTAATGAAATATCTTTCTTGGAATAAATATATTTCTGCGAGGTCTGTAGACGACAATGTGAGGGATTCTTGAGTTGACCTACCGAGATGCGGTTCCACAAAATCCATCAGAAGGTCGTCAGTGCTGATAGTTACATAGGGTAAGGGCTCGTCGGTATTTTCGCTCGTTTCCCAGTAATCCAGGAGAGCTTTGTCGTTGGTGACTAAGTAGTCAATATTGTGCTTCACCATTGCTGCATGTATATGAAGGTCGTTCTTATCGGGGTATCCATGTATTGAGGAGATGGGGTAACCTTCTAACACGAACACAGATTTACCTATCTGCTCTCTAACCTTCACCCGTGCAGCATCATTTCCAGTTGGGTTTCCTCTAAGCCAGTGGTACCCCCACTCGTCGAGAATATTCTGTGTTGTGTGTATATCGAAGTACTTTTTAATTAAGAAGGAAATGGAGGATAACAGAAGTGACTAATAAAATAGATTTTTTAAACGAATATAGTTTATCTAGTTCAAGTGTAGAAATTGTGACGGATGAAAGCCAAATTGTAGAGGCTCCAATTCCAAATTTTTGGAAAGAAGCACTTTTGTCAGATAGTTTGGAAGAAAGAAAAGAAAAAATTCTTTCAGTGTGGAAAGAATATTCTTCTTCTGATTTGCGAAACACAATTTCTTATTTAGGCGATTATTTAAAAAATATAGACTTGATTTGTTTAGACGGCGAATATTCGCTTTTGTATACGATTTTGACTTACCAAACAGGAGAAGAAATCTATTATGAAGGGAAGCAACCCGTTACAGTTGAGGTGCTGAAACAAAAGTTTGGAGAAAACGCACCAACTATAAAACAATCAATAGCAGATTTCTATACTCATATCCACAACGGTTTTTATGATTATACAAGTAAAAGCATGGGGATTGATAACCTTAAAAATGTGAACTCTATGGCAGATTATGACTGGGAATATTTGCAACAGTTAGACATAGATTTAATCCCGCTTTATAATTTTTTCAGTAACGGTATGGGGGAATACGTTGTTTTAGACATCGAAAATGGAAACACCTATTTATGGTCGTCAAGAGAACTTCCTAAAAGGCAGTCTGACTTTTGGGCTTTGGTAGACGAATGGATTATAATTGGATTAGATTTTTAAAACAGAGAGTATAATTTGTTGGTACCCTAAATGTTAATCAAGAAAAGTATAACATTTGGGGTATTTTTGTTATTCAATACAATTTACCTTGACATCTTTTCATCTTATGCTATACTAATTTTATTACTTTTGGGAAGAGTAAGTGTTGAGGGAGATTGGGAGAGGCATGATTTGCTTTTATCTCATACTTGCTCACTCTGTACTAG
>ERZ773067.774-NODE-774-length-18300-cov-19.874651_pt1 | contig 18300 bp, 23 predicted proteins | sample MGYA00580622_ERZ773067 | MGnify/ENA primary metagenome ERZ773067 (study PRJEB29015, sample SAMEA2737998) | human oral metagenome | biome: human oral; feature: human-associated habitat; material: dental | place: China | collected 2113 ...
TAGCGCTTTCTATGATAAGTTTAGCATATTCATTGAGGATGAGTCGGCGGCCACGCTCAGTGGTAATCCAGATAGTAAAATTATATCAATTTATCAATTTTACATGTTGCTCAATGCGCTTAGCCCGCAAAGTCAATAACTCAGTTAAGTCCTGTAAATAGGCTGTATACTGATCGACACTTTTAGGCAACGGCGATGTTTGAAAATCATTAAAATCTGTCAATATTTTGACTTGATATTCATCATTAACAAAATCTTGCAATAAGAAAAAATCGACATAGCCCTTAAAGTCGCTAAACCACTCAAAGAAATCGCGGTAACGGTCAAAAACGCTAACTAGCGGGCTATCTTCACCCCGATACCAACGAGCAATGCATTCTAGTGTTAAGTCAAATCGATCGGCAATTTTGCGATGCTAGCCTCTAGCTCGATTAATAGTCTACGTGCCGCCACGCAGCTCGCTGGGAAAAATAATTTCCGAACCAATTGTCCAATCAATGTCATCTACTGCCGCTAAAACCTCTCGCGGCATCTGCTCAATAAGTAATCTATACGCTTCCAGGATCTAAACGTAGCCGCCATATTATCACTTGAAACAGGAATCTGCCACCGACCATCGCTAGCTACTAAGTATACACCTTGATCTAACATGGTCAATTGGCGACCATCAGGCAACTTTCTAGTCCATAGCTCAGCATGGTAGCGTTTCAAAGTCTGGCTATGTTGATCTGGGTCTTTATTATTAGCGTCCCGTCGACAGTCAAACCAAACATCAATCATTATCGCTAGGCCATATATTTCCCCAACGTCACCGTATCACCCACCCGCGCCTCGCGCGTAGTCTTCAGGTTGGTAACGATGTAGCCAATTTCACCGGTGTCCAGCGACGGGTCGGGAATCATGCCGGGGCTGAGATGACCGACTTCCAACGCCAGCCCATTAGCGCCAGTCGCCATCATGTGAATCGCTTCACCCTTTTTTATCTGACCGTCAACCACTCTGACGTACAAAATCACCCCGCGATAATCGTCATAATAACTGTCGAAAATCAAAGCACGGGTTGGAATATCAGCCGGCGCAACATCAGGATGCTCGACCGCCAGTGGCGAAGTCGGCGCTGGAATTCGCTCGACAATCGCCGCCAAAACCCGATCAACATTCTGCCCCGTTTTAGCAGAAATATGAATAATGTCGCTTTCATCACAGCCCAGCAAATTGATGACCTGTTTGGATACTCGCGGCACATCGGCGGCCGGTAAATCAACCTTGTTGAGCACCGGGATAATTGTGAGGTCCTGCTCCATCGCCAGGTACACATTCGCTAACGTCTGCGCCTGAATGCCTTGGCTGGCGTCAACCACCAACACCGCACCCTCGCAAGCCTGCAACGAGCGACTAACTTCGTAGCTAAAATCAACGTGACCAGGCGTGTCGATGAGATTGAGATCATAAGCTCCAGCTGGCGGCAATCCTTCCGATGAATCGACAACCCTGTCGCTGGCGCTGCCTGGGACATTCGATTCAGAGGAAGCGGTTGCAGCTGGCTGGCGATAGTGATACTTCATCCGCACCGGCGCGAGCTTAATGGTGATGCCCTTTTCACGCTCCAAATCCATACTATCCAGCAACTGCGACTTCATCTCGCGCTTCTCCACCGTCCCCGTCATCTCCATCATCCGGTCAGCCAGCGTCGATTTGCCGTGATCAATATGAGCAATGATGCAAAAATTGCGAATATTATTCATTAGCGCATGAGCTCCAATCGACCAAATAACATCTTCCTTAAGCGTGCTAAAATCGGATCAATTTCTGGTAATTTCAACCATTTCGAGAACATGGCGTACGCACCAAAACTAACCAATGAAATCACTACAAACTTTGGAAAAGCACTGAAGAAACTGTCATCATGATAACGAAACGGTAAAATCAATACGCTAATATAACAAACAAATCCAGTCAGCACACCAGCAATAGACATCTTAAAAATCGCCTGCATAAAGGTCAAATTGAACATTCTTGGCATTTGACGATTCATCACAACCAACAAAATCACCACCTCTAAAACCGCTACCGTTGACTGCGCCCAAGCCAAACCATAGGCACCCATTTTCAAAACCATAGATAAAACAATTGCCAAGATAATGTTTAGGGAAATAGAGAAAATTGAAATGTACAGCGGGGTTTTCGTGTCTTGGCGAGCATAAAATGCCCGCGCTGCCATGTGATAAATCGTCCGAAACAAAATCGCCACCACTAAACAGCCCAGAATTCCCGCAATCAATTGATTGCCGCCATTACGAATAAAATGCACAACATAACCGCGCGTAAAGAAAATCACCACCGCTACTGGCAATACCATCCAAAAAATAATCCTCAGCAGGGAACGCAAATCCTTTTGAAACAAATCATCGCGCCCCTCACCCAAATGCTCAGTAAGCTTGGGGAAGGCGGCGTTAGAAATTGCCACGCCGATGAGATTAATTGGCATCAAATGTAGGGTTAACGCCTGTTGGTATGCCCGAACCGTACCGTCCGCCAAGCGCGACGCCAAGTTGACCTCAACCAAACTCACCACATAGTCCATCCCCTGATCAACCGACCTAGCTGGCAGTAGCGACAGAACTTTCCTAAATCCTCTATTGCGCCAATAGATCTTAAAATTATAGTCAAAACCCAGCCCTGCCAGCCCAACTGCACTCACAATCAACTGCAAGAACGACCCCAACACCACACCAAGCGCCACGCCCATAATTCCACCGTCAAATATCTGCCAGCCGAATAAATTGATACCATTAGTAAACCATACTGTACCAATGATAATGCCGATGTTGTAAATCATTGGCGCTAGGGCGCAGAACATAAATCGACCAACCGCCTGCTGGATACTGGCAATCACTGAGGCAATAGCAAAAATAAACGGATTCACTGCAATTACCCGCATCATACTCACCGCTAAAGCGTGACCCGACTCACTCAGACCTGGCGCGATTAAATATTTCATCAACGGATCAGCAAAAATAATAATCAGCACTGACGCGATCATCGTCACTAGCGCCATAAAATTGATCATACTGGAGCTAATTTGCCACGCCGACTGCTTATTTCCCTTGACCCAGCGTTCATTAAAAACTGGAATAAAAGTCACGCTAAGCGCGCCAGACACCAACACGGCAAACATGAAATCCGGCACCATAAACGCTGCCGTGTAGGCATCTAATCCGACAGGATAACCTGCTAGCGCACCGTTTTCACTCGGCATATAGGCGGAGTTAAGTAGTCGATCACGAAAAAACCCCAGCAAGCTCGACAACAAAGTCGAGCTTGCTAAAATGGTTGCGGCCAACTTGACTGTCAGCCGCTGATTAATCTTATCGACAGTTCTCCGGACGCGTCCCATAACAATTTACGCGTGTAATTTGGCTTCCTTTGGCAGCTTTGTTCCCTGGAGAATTTCATCGACCGCCGCTTCTTCTAGAGTTTCATCTTTAAGAAGTGCGTCCTTAAGATCCTCAAGTGACTTACGATTTGCAACCAATACCACTTCTGCACGACGCGCTGCCTCTTTTATTAGTGTCTCAACCTCTTGGTCGATTAACTCAGCAACCGCGTCTGAGTACGGCCGCTCGCGAGTCATCTTATCAAACATCAAGCCACCGTTATCTTCGTGGAAAACTTGGTCGCGAAGCTTTTGGCCCATGCCTTGTTCAATCACCATATCACGGGCAATTTCAGTAGCTTTCCTTAGGTCTGAACCAGCACCCGTAGTAATGCCATCATCGCCATAGATCAGTTTCTCGGCAATTCGACCACCCATCGCCCGAGCCAAGATATCCTTGAACTCGTAGACGTTGGTGTAGCTCTTATCCTCTGGCGGCAAGAACCACGTAACGCCGCCGGTGCCGCCGCGCGGAATGATCGTCACCTTGTGAACTGGATCAGAATCTGGCAAGACGTGACCGACGATAGCATGACCTGCCTCGTGATACGCTGTCAGCTCTTTCTCATGGTCGTTCATCACCTTGGCCTTGCGCTCCGGGCCGATCGCCACCCGCTCAAACGCTTCAGTCAATTCATCGTTGGTAATCTTCTTTTTGTTGCGCCGCGCCGCGATAATTGCTGCTTCATTAGCCATATTGGCGAGATCCGCTCCCGAGGAGCCAGCCGTTTTGGCCGCCAATTTATCCAGATCAACCGTCTCGTCGGTCGGCTTTTTCTTAAAGTGAACCTTAAGGATTGCCTCGCGGTCTTTGCGCTCCGGCAGGGTAATCGTCACCCGCCTATCAAACCGGCCCGGCCGCAGCAATGCTGGATCGAGCACGTCCGCCCGGTTAGTCGCCGCCAGCACAATCACATTAGTGTCGCCATCAAAGCCGTCCATCTCCACCAAAATCTGGTTCAAGGTTTGCTCGCGCTCATCATGGCCGCCGCCCATACCCGAGCCGCGCTTGCGGCCTACCGCGTCAATCTCATCGATAAAGACGATACACGGCGCATTTTTCTTAGCCTTTGAGAAAAGGTCGCGCACCCGGCTAGCACCAACACCGACGAACATCTCCACAAACTCTGATCCAGAGATTGAGAAGAACGGCACGCCCGCCTCGCCAGCTACCGCCCGCGCCAGCATGGTTTTACCAGTACCCGGATTACCGACCAGCAGCACGCCTTTCGGAATCTTAGCGCCCAAATCCTTGTATTTTTTCGGATGCTTTAAGAAATCGACAACTTCTTGCAAGTCCTGCTTAGCATTATCATTACCGGCGATATCCTCAAACAGTACTTTCTCTTTATCCTGCCCATACAGACGCGCCTTGCTCTTACCAAAGCCCATCGCTTGATTATTCTGCCCTTGGGCCTGGCGCATCATAAACATAAAGAACGCTACAATAATCAATACAGGTACCACCATCACCGCCAAATTCCAAATCGTCTCACCAGTCGTTGACGGTGGGATTACCTTAACCTCAACCTTCGCGTCCTTATTTAATCCCTGTTCATAAATACTACTAGACTCTTTGACTGACCGCTCAGTAGGCTTAGATTGATCTTTCACAGTCACCTTAATGTCATTACCCTGAATTTCTAATTGAGCAATTTTACCTTCATTTGCCCGACGCACTACGTCTGACAATGACACTTCTTTAAGATTCGAGGCAGGGAACAGTGTTGCATAAAAAATCAACGCTACAAAAATTATAATCGCCCAAAATAGTCCAAATCGTACTACCTGCTTAATTCCATTCTTTCCGTTTCTCTGCGGCATCTTAACGGCCATGCTCAACTATTCCTTTCACCTATACTAATCAACTCGGTCTATTATAACATTTTTTAATGTCAATTTCATCACTATACCGCCACCGATTTGCCAGTGCGAACCAGATTTTCCGGTTTTTATAGCAATTAACGTTCGCTCCAACTGAGAACTCAGCAACGAAACATCGTAATGTCGTAAAATATAATAGTATATCAATTCTTGTGCGACATTATCATCAATCATCGTCAAAAAATACCGATTAGACATCTCCCTATCAAACCTCTCTAGCGCTTGCTCAATTTCCACCCTTAATTTTCGCTGCTTACGCCACGCCTCATACACCCCAATCTTCTGATATTCGTCCAATCCACAATTTATTTGCCGACGTAGTACGTTACGCTGATAAATATCGCTTTGGTTCGTTTCATCTTCACACCACTCTAATTTCTGTCGAGTCGCATATTCGTAAATTCGCTGCTTTGTCCAACCATTCATTGGCCTCACTACTCGCGCATCACTCATGCCAGCCAGACCTCGCCACCGAGAGCCACGCTTCAAATTCATCACCACCGTCTCGATAACGTCATCTCGATGATGTGCCGTTACCACCACGCCATCAAAATCCGCCGCCACCTCACGTAAAAAATCATATCGTCTTTGACGCGCCAGTTCTTCGCTAGCATCAACACCCAGCTTCTCACGCCTGCAAACAAACTGAAGCTTATATCTCTCAGCTAACGCCTCAACAAACCTAGCGTCACTCGCTGAATCCTCACGAATACCGTGATCAAAGTGCGCCACTACTAAATCTTTTTCCGTCCGCGACATTAAATCCAGCAATACTACCGAATCAATCCCACCACTGACCGCGACAATATATCTCACATACCCATTATCTCACAAAATGCTTATACCTAAAACCAATTTGGCAAATTTTATACCATCTGTTACAATCAGTGCAGTGTGGCACCGTAGCTCAGCTGGTTAGAGCGCAGGACTCATAAGCCTGAGGTCGGTGGTTCGGGTCCACCCGGTGCTACCATAAATTATCCAATCACCCCTCGTCCATATGGCGAGGAGTTTTTTATAAGAATCAGATTAGCTCTAACTCATCAGCCTGAACACCGTCCAAAGCAGCCAGCCGCCGTGAAACAAACCCATCCAACTCTCGCGAGCTACGCTGTCGATCCCACGTTGCTAATTCCTTTTTTTGAGTTACCTCTAAAAATTCAGCCAATTCGCTGGTGTTAATTTCCATAAAGTTTTCCTTTTTTGTGTTAATTATTTAACTGTTTTTATACTACCATAAATTTGACAAAAAAGCAATACCTTTTTCAGTTATTATTTACCTTTTTATTCCGCTTGTGCTACACTGGTAGGGAAGGATTTATACACAAACATGACCCCCGTAACAATCTCATCGCTAGCCATCATCGTTTTCGCAGCAATTATCCATGCCAGTTTTCAGCTCAGCATCAGTGTTTTAACTTTGCTGAGCGGTCATTCAATTGGTAAGAAAACCGCCCAACGAAAAATATTTCGTATGAGTACTAGTTTTGTATTTGGTGTATCAATCATCACCTTACTACTTATCAGCGCCGTCTCTTATTACCTATCTCTATTCATCCGTCATATTACCAGCGCTGAACAATTAGTTGCAGCAATCGCCTCTGGAATGATGTTTGGTCTAGGAATTGCCATCTGGGCATTTTACTATCGTCGCCAGCCCGGTACTTCATTATGGGTTCCGCGCGGCTTTGCGGATTATTTGAATAAACGAACTAAAAAAACCCGAAATTCTATCGAAAGCTTTGCTCTGGGATTAACTAGTGTTATCGCCGAAATCATCTTCATCCTTGCACCAATCCTAGCTGCCGCGCTAGCAATCATCACTCTACCAAACCCCTTACTGCAAATCGCTAGCGTCATCACCTACACTCTCATCTCTATTCTGCCACTCTCAATCATCATTATCCTCGTCGGCAGCGGGCATAATATTTCTAACTTACAGCGCTGGCGAGAAAAACACAAACGATTTTTACAATTCGTTAGCGGCGGCAGCTTATTGATTTTAGGGGCATTTATTTTCGTAGATCGTGTCATTGGCGTGATTAGCTACGGAGGCAATTTATGGTAAAACCGGGGCAAATTAACGTCATTAAGAGAGGGAAGCGTCCACCAGAAGAATTTAGTCCCGACAAGCTTCACGATTCCATCGTTGCTACTTGCCTGAGCGTTCGTACACCGGAAGGACAATCCCAAGATATTGCAAAAACTATAACCTTAGGTGTTATGAACTGGTGTGAAACTCGACCAGAAATCACCTCAGCCGACATTCGCCGCCAAGCGCAGCGTATTATGAAAGACTTACATCCTGATGCCGCCTATTTATACGAACACTATAAAACTATAATTTAGGAGAATTAATGTCACAAAAACCAACATTTGATTATGACTGTATCATTATTGGTAGCGGTGCGGGCGGGTCACCAGCAGCAAGTATTTTGGCTGGCGCTGGCAAAAAAGTTGCTGTTGTAGAAAAATCAACATTCGGCGGGGAATCGCCAAATTGGGGAGACGTACCGACAGGATCGCTAACTTATGCTATTAGCGCTTATCAAGCCGCGAAAGACGCTGCCAAATTTGGGCTACGCACCAACAATATTGGCTACAACTACCCTTCTCTTCTCTCCTGGAAGGACACCACTATCAAACGAACTGGCGCAGGCGGCAACCGTTACTACTACGAAAAGCAAGGGATTAGCGTATTCGCGGGTAGTGCGCATTTTTTAAGCCCAAACGAAATCACCGTAAATCGCAGACACTTATCGGCTCACAAATTCCTTATTGCAACTGGCTCAACCTGGAAAATTCCCGATATCCCTGGATTAGGTAGCATATCTTATCGCACTCCAAAAACTATCTTTAGTCTAACGCGCCCGCCAAAAAGTCTTTTCGTTATTGGCTCTGGTGCGGCAGCATTAGAGTTAGCTCATCTATTCTCTACCCTGGGAACTAAAGTTTATTTAGCAGAAGAATCGGTGCGTATTTTACCAGAGTTTGATACAGAAGTCAGCGACCTATTAACCAGCGACGCAAAGAAAAATCGTGGCATGAACATCTTAACCCACACCAAGGTTATTGCTATTCAAAAATCCGCCCTCCAAAAACGCATTACTTTCATACAAGGACGAGTAGAAAAAACAGTGCGAGTTGATGAAGTCTTAATTGCCAATCAGCGACTATCCACTACTGATTTGGGTCTAGAAAATGCTGGTGTAAAATACACAAAAAACGGCATTTCTGTCAGCCCTTCCCTACAAACAACTTCTCGCCACATCTTTGCTGCAGGTAGTGCTGTCGATACTAGCCTCCAAACTCACGAAGTTTTAGCACAAAGTCGCGTAGCTGCTCATAATCTACTCCATAACAACCACTTGAAAATTAATAACTCACCACATATGCAGATAGCTTTCACTCAGCCAGAAATTGCTCAAATTGGCATGAACGAACAAGACTGTCGGATAAAAAATATTAAAGTAAAAATGGCAGTCGTACCATTAACCATGACCGTACGCAGCAATATTACTGATCAGCGGACAGGCTTCGTGAAGCTGATTGTTGATAGGAAACGAGTTATTATCGGCGGCACAATTGTTGGACCACACGCCAGTGATCTTGCATCTGAGCTGGCCTTAGCTATTCGGTGTAAAATAACCAGTGATGAACTAGCCGCCACGCCACACTGCTTTACCTCTTGGTCAGAGGCTGTACGAATTGCCGCTGGAAAACTTCTCTAATCACCTCTGATGCGCTATAATAAGCTTTACGGGGGCGTAGCTCAGGGGTTAGAGCAGTCGGCTCATAACCGATTGGTCGCTGGTTCGATCCCAGCCGCCCCCACCAGATTGGAGGTGAAAAAATATGGAGTACAGTGAAAGATACAACCAACCAGAACGACAAGATGAGCAGCTGTGCGAACGCTGCCAAAGTCTACTGGGGGGGGCAAGCAGCAAAGGTAAGTATAGAAATAGAAACAACGCATTCTCATACTTTTTAGACGGTCGCACTCCAGAAGAAAGAGCTGCTCAGTGGGAACGGCTTAAGAGGAGTATGGATAGAGTAGCTCGCCGTTCCAACATAAGAAAGCCCTATAGTAGGACTGCGGACGAGCTAGCAAATAGAGATAGAGAGCGTATCCTTGGCCTTATTGACCTATTAGAAAAATCTTCAAATTAAAGTTATTATATCGTAATATAATCCTGCTCTTGTCATAGCAGATGTTATCAGCTAAAATCATCCTATAGATAAGAAGGAGGGTTCTATAAATAGTGAACATATTTCAACAGAAAGATCCAATCAACAACCATACAGACGTTTGGAACAAAAAAATCCCTACTCCGACAGAGGATGGGCTTGCAGACTGTTTGGTCCAATCATAAGGTGTCTATTCCCGGAGATTCCTCGACCAGGACCTCTCTTCCGGGGTCCTATTGAAGTTGCGAACTGGCAAGATCCTATTGGCCCCGAGCATTCAATTGTAGACCCTAAAATAAGAAAGGCTGCCCTTCACTACAAAATGGTAACAGATGAGAGTGTAATTCCCGCCGATTCTCCTTATAAGAAGGAGTGAGACAGGATGAATATTACCCCCATTCCTGCTACAATATAACGTAGTATCTTATTAAATTTGTAAAATGAACAAACTGAAACTAAAACGACTAATTTACCGGATACAGCACGACTATTTGACCTTAAATAACGTCGTTATTGCTGTCGCTGTTTTAATCGCCATGAGCTGGGCTTGGGGCTCTATTGAGTCAATGCAAAAAAATTATGAACTGCAACGCTCCATTGACAACAAGCGCCAACAAGTGGAAATTGAAAAATTGCAAGTCTCTCTACTAGAATATGAGTCAAAATATTATCAGAGTGAAGAGTACCAAGAATTAACCATTCGGCAGCGAACCGGCAAAGGCCTGCCCGGCGAAAAACAACTTATTACACCATCAACAGACAGTGAAATTTCCGCACAAAACCCTGCCCCCAGACAAACAAGAACGGATAGTAATTTCCAGCAATGGATGAACTTTTTATTCGGCGGTAATAGCCACAAACGCTAGGTTGTTGCAATTAATTAATTAACCTGGTATTATAAGATGCGTGCCGCGGGGTAGAGCAGCCTGGTAGCTCGTTTGGCTCATAACCAAAAGGTCGTAGGTTCAAATCCTACCCCCGCAACCAAGAAAAATCCCTCTTCATCTGGAAGGGGGCTTTTTCTTCTAATTGCTCCTTTTATCAATGCAACCCTCAAACCAACCAGGACGCTTATTTCCTTTTGCTGTCGTAGATGCTCCTTTACGAAGCACTTTATAATCTACTAGTCCGTCTAGAAGAGCACTCCCTAGCATGCCAGAGAGACTGCAATCAGACCTTAAGGGGCAAACCCTGCAAGCAGAGCTAGCAACTTTACTCAACTCCCTGGCAACTTGCGCTTTGCGCGCCATTATCCCATTCAGCTTCAGATCGCCATATTGTCTCCTAATTTCACCCAGACCACGAAGACTATTGTGTCTGCCGTTAAGATCGCAAGCCTGTCTTAAAAGGTCATTTCTCTCTGTAAAATCACCTGTAGGGTAATCTCTCTCCGGAGACAGACCCTCTGACACATCTATCGGCAAGACGTCTCCATCTGTGTTAACAGCATCAATAACCGACCCTCTTGTCCCTAATATCTCTGCTATAGCTACCATACTTCGTGTTATACCACAAAATCCCCTTTAAGTAAACCTCATCAAAAAACTCCCCCGCTATCCGCAGAGGAGCTCTGGCACCTGTTTGTTTGGTACTATTGTACCGCTAAACCGATGCATAACGCAAGTGCTTATTTCTTCTTTGAGATGGTCAAGAAACCGTTGCGTGGATTTTCCTTGACAATTCGATCTTCTGGCAAATCACATGGAACACCCTTATCATTCTTCTCAACCTTAGTGAAGAAGTAGATAGTTTGCGTCTTGCCGCCGCGCAAAGTTACGTCAGTCTTGTGCAAGTAGTATGTGATCCCCTTTGAGTTGGTATGCTTGTAAGCCATATGGTTCTATACCTCCTATTAATGCTATACCCTTATAGGTTACTATCTCTTACCCACCCCTGTCAAGCTAAAAAAGTCGATTTTGTCGTCGTAGCATAAATTTTAAAATCCCCAAGATTACCAATCTCACTATAATAATCATAGCAATTACCCCCGTCACCAACAGTGACCAGCCCGCAAAATCCGCTGACCAGAGTGGCGAGACAAACGTATGGTAGTATGGCTCGGTAGAAGGTGCCTCAAACTGTAGACTAGAAGTTTTAGCGGCAGGGTATTTCTCCCACTCCTCGTTTATACAACTGACGTAACGCGGATCTGCCTGTGTAGTAAACCGCCCATAGCCACCCTGTTGAGCTTTAGCGTCACACACCGCCCGAACCTTAGAAATAGTGTCGTTATTTGATCGATTTTTAATCGCCTCTTCAAACTCTTTTAATTTTTGGTCGTATACACGTTTATAGGTATGATCTAGTGCAATTTTTCCTGGGTCAGCGTTCATATGTGTCGCCACATATCGCTGCAAATCATATAGCCGCTGTTGAAGACTCACAATATCCCCAGTCTTATCGGCATTTTCCACAGCCTCTCGCCGTTCAATCATGCCAACATTATTAAGTCGTAGAAATGTCGCCGATATAAATCCAGCCATAATAAGCAAAATCACCAGCTGCCACGTCTTCACTTGACTGAGCCGTTTAATCCTAAACTTGGTTTTTCGCTTATCTACTGCCATCCCACCACTTTCTCTCTGGTTTTAGTATAGCAAATTATCCCGACGGCGGAAATATTACTAGCTAGACAATGGTATAATAAGAGTATGAGGATCTATTTTTCAGGAATTGGCGGTGTTGGCATTGGTCCGCTCAGTAAAATCGCTCTTGACGCCGGCTACAGTGTTTGTGGCTCCGATAAATCAACTAGTCTTATTACTGATGAATTAGTGGCAGCTGGCATTTCGGTTTCTTTTGACCAATCCGGTGCATTTTTACAAGCAGAACATGACAAGACTCCATTTGATTGGTTCATATACACTGCAGCCCTGCCCGAAGACCATCCAGAACTAGTTTTAGCTAGAAAATTAGGTATAAAAACTAGTAAACGCGACGAACTGCTAGCGCAGATAATTACTGATAAGAATCTTAAGCTTATTGCAATTGCTGGTACTCATGGAAAAACTACCACCACAAGCATGCTAGTCTGGGCGATGAAACAATTACAAATTCCCGTCAGCTATTCCGTTGGCTCGACATTAAGCTTCGCGCCAAGTGGAGAGTTTGATGAAAATAGTGAATTTTTCGTGTATGAGTGTGACGAATTTGATCGCAATTTCTTACACTTTTCTCCAGAAATTAGTTTAATTACCTCTGTAGATTACGACCATCCAGACACATACCCAACAAAAGAATCTTACCTATCAGCCTTCCGTGAATTTGGCGAGAAATCCCAAAAAGTTATCGCTTGGCAGGAAAACGCTACCGTTTTTGACCAGAAAAATCTATTCACCATGAGGGAGATTAACCAGAATATTACCCTTCCCGGTATACACAACCGCAAGAATGCCACACTGGTAATTGAAGCCATAAAAAGCATGGATGTGCCAGCCGAGCAATTTGCAATTTATCAAGCAATTAATTCTTTCCCAGGATCAGGGCGCCGCTTTGAAAAGTTGGCCGACAATTTATATTCCGACTACGGGCATCATCCGATTGAGATTAAAGCAACACTGCAAATGGCCCGAGAGCTATCAGATCAAGTGGTATTAGTTTATCAACCACACCAAAACGTTCGTCAGCATGAAATAATAGACCAGTATACCGCGGATATTTTCCATAATGCTGATGAGGTTTATTGGTTGCCAACATACCTAACTAGAGAAAAGCCAGACCTACCAATTCTAACACCACAGCAGCTCGCTAAAAATATTGATTCAGAAAAACTTTACTTTGCAGAGATGGACGATGATTTATGGCACGCCATTACTACGGCGCAAGCGACCGGTAAACTGGTTCTCTGCATGGGTGCGGGTACTATCGATGGCTGGCTACGCACACGACTAGCTACGGCTTAGCGATCATCGCCGCTGCCATGAATCTTTCCGCGACTCTGACGACTAAGTAGTTTATCGTTATTTTTCCGAGCTACTTCTTCTAAACTGCTACCGAGCAGATGAGATATGGAATTGACATACCACAGCACGTCGCCCAACTCCTTAATGATTGCGGCGTGATCATCTTCAGAAATTTTACCATTTTTATCCCGCAATATTTTCTTAAATTTTTCCATCACTTCACCAGCTTCACCACTCAACCCCAAAACCTGAGACATTAACCTGGCGTCAACATCACCATACTGATGAGACTCCTTGTCTGTTAATGTAGAAATTGCTTTTATTGAATAGTCGTTAAATTGCATAATTATAGTGTAGCTGGTTACGGTTTTTGAGTAAATAGACCCTGTCTCTGTCTACTTGTACTATACGGGCGCAGCTTTGTCGGGTAACACCTGAACACAGTGTGTCACCCTGCCCTCGCCCAGCCAGCGCTGCTCATAAGCAGTAAGGATTTTATAATCATCGCTAAAGTTTGATTCATGTAGGTCGAAAGTTAGTGCTTTTAGACGCCAACCTTCGGTAACGAGCTGCTCAAGGCTCCAGTTAAAGAAATCAGGATTATCATGTTTGATGATTAACGATCCGTCAGTACGCAGCAACTTGGCATAAGTTTTCAAAAAATGCGGATGCGTCAGGCGGCGGCCAGCACTACGCTTACGCGGAAATGGGTCAGAGAAAGTCAGCCAAATAGTACTCAGTGAACCGGGCGCAAATAACTCACCAATCTGATCAGCCCGAGCTCGCACAAAAAACACATTATTAAGCCCGCGAGCTTCCGCTTCCCGCGCACCTTTTTGCAAGCGATCGCCCTTAACGTCAACCGCCACAAACATCTGCTCCGGATGACGCGTCGCTAGTTCAACCGTAAACATGCCATTACCAGCGCCAATTTCCACAACATCAACCTGGCACAGTGCCCATTCCTCAAATTCAAAACACAGTGGCGAATTGTGAAACAAAGCAAACTTATATTTTTTGCGCTTACGAGTAATAATAAACTGATTTGGATCGACAAAATTCATACTTTCCATTATACTAAATCAGTAATGGATAAGCTTATAAAACAGTTTTTAGACTCTTCAACTTTGGGACAATGGCTACACAACAACAGCATGGGTTGGTTGATTAGCGAACATATTATTGAAACTATTAGTATTATAATTGGATCTGTTTTTGTCTATTTTTTTGGCAAATATTTGCTGTCTTGGGCGATTCACTATTCTATCCGCTCCACCGCCAAACATCGCTCTTGGCATCGTAAAGACATGGAAAAACGCGAGAAAACTCTCATCCAACTAACGCGTAGTTTTTGGCGAATTATTATTATTTTTTACGTCATGGCAATTATCGCCAATAAGTTGTTCTCATTTGATTTATCGCCGCTATTCGCCAGCGCTGGCATTATTGGTGTGGCATTAGGATTTGGTGCTCAGTCGCTGGTTAAGGATTTTCTATCGGGAATTTTTATCATTGCCGAAAACCAATATCGTGTTGGCGACGTGGTCGACGTCATGGGAGCAGCTGGCACAGTCGAGCGAGTCGGAACTCGCACGACGGTAATTCGCGACTCGGGCGGTAACGTTCATTATGTCCCCAATGGCACAATCCAACACGTCATCAATAAGACAATGGGCTATAGCATGTCGAGGTTCAGTATTTATATTGACCCCAGCTCTGATATATCCGAGGTTACCGAAATCATTAACACCACTGGCGAGAAGTTAGCTAAAGAGAAGGCCTGGCAACGAAAAATCATTGACCCACCAAAGTTTGTCTCCGTTGGCGACATAAGCGGGCGCGGCACTGAGCTGATCATCGCCGGGAAAACCCAACCGTCCGACCAGTGGGCTGTTACCTCTGAAATGCGCCACCGATTATTGCAGAACTTTGACCGTGAAGGTGTGCTTTTAGCAACACTGCCAACACCAACGCCAATTATTAAGAAATAGTTTAGTTGTTAGACAGGCCTAATTCTTTATCGCTCAGCACGTCGTTAGAAAACGCCTTAACTTTACTGGCCCCATCCGCCTCTTTATCGTATATGCTTAAGAATTTTTTCAGTGTATCCTTATTAACCTGACCCTGGGCGTCAAACTCATGGGTTTTTTCGTTCGTATCCTTACTAATTTGATTACGGCGTGAAGCATATTCAGGACGACTCAAGTCTAGCCGATATGCGTCAGTTTTATAATAGACGACCATCGCAATTGACACTAGCACGACAGACGCAGCGATCACCAAACCGACAAACGTAACAAACCTATAATTATCGAAAAAAATTTTAAGCTTATCCATTAGACCCTCCAGACAACGAATCTCTAACCACCTGAACTTCTGCCCTATATTTTATCAACAAATCATTCAATGTTTTCACATTCTCCGACAGACGATTTCGTGCCTCCCGAGCAGCTACTAATTTTTGATAATATCCCGCAACGTCCTCCGAGCAATTGGCATGGTCTAGCTCAGTCATCGTTGTATCATAATCATTATAATTGCTATTAAATTTTAGGCGGGCCGACTCAAAATCATTAGTGATATTTACTAGCTTAGAACTATCCAGCTTATTGACTGCCAACCGACCATTTAATCTGGCCATAAGCTTGGTCGAAATTGAGTTATACCTCTGACCAACATTTACTCGAGTTAATGCATCATTGGTGTGAATATTTTTAATTGCTACCCTTACAGAACTACAGTTCCGGCTAAGAATCTTTGCAAGTTCCGAATTTGCAGCAGTATCGGCTGTTTGGGCTAGCGCCACCTGCGGCATTAATAGCAAACCAGATCCAATCAAAAAAGACGCGAGATAGAAAGTGAACCTTTTCATCAGTCCTATTATCTCACGTCTTCTCGATTACAGTCAAATATTACTTAAATTGTTTTTCAACGTTACTTTTTACATCTTTTGCAGTTTCTGCCACCGCGCCACCAACTTTTTGGGAGCCAGTTTTTAATGAACCAACACTATCTTTAGCGGCCTCAGCAGCCTTACTGGCAACTTTTTCTGCATCAGACTTCAGCTTTCCCGCTTTCTTTTTCAAATCTTTTCGGGTTTCTTTACCGCTCTTTGGTGCGGTTAAAATTCCTGCTGCAAATCCTGCTGCTGCCGCACCGATAACTGCTAATACTTTTTTCATATTGTTACTCCTTTTTATTATTTTTTACGAAACAACCCTGCTATTTCACTAAAAACCTTTGTGGGCGACAACCACTCAGTCGCACTAGCCACATTTGTTGTGATTTTATCAACATTTTTCATGACTGCATTTATTTTCGCCAGCAAGGTAATAACCACTGCCAGTAGAGCCACGATAATGACCGATAGTAACCCAATAATGATTGACAGCAAGATGATGATCGTTTGAATATCTTCCACGCCTTACCTTTCTGCAGAAGTTTGTATTTGTTATATCTATTGTAGCATGCTTTAATGATTTGTTTGTATTAGATAATCTAACTATTTCACTATAGCATAAGCGTATTAAAATGTCAATAGCCTTATGCTTAATTCGCTCTGATATGCTACACTGATATAGCTATGAAGGTGTTTTTCAAACGGTATATTCCAGAATTTGTTTACGGCGCAGTTGACGGCACGGTGACAACCTTTGCCGTAGTGGCAGCGTCGGCTGGCGCGGGAATTTCCAGCGCGGTCATCCTTATTCTAGGCGTAGCTAACTTAATTGCCGATGGCTTTTCAATGGGTTCCAGCGCCTACTTGTCAGCCAGCGCCGAACACGACGAATCAGCCCGCGACACCCAAAAGCGAGCTTCTTCCAAAATTATCGGCTTAGTTACATTCTTGGCTTTCGTGGCAGTCGGCAGCGTGCCAGTATTGCCCTATTTGTTCGACGTGGCTGTAGCCCTGAAAGCACCAAGTACGGTCCTGTTCTATATCAGCTCGCTGCTCACGGCAATTACTTTCTTAACAATCGGCTTTATTAAGGGCAAAGTCGGCAAGCAATCACCATGGCGGGAAGCTATCATTACCCTGCTCCTGGGAGCGGTCGCCGCCGGGCTGGCCTACTTTGCTGGTGATGTATTGGCGGCGTGGCTGGGCGTTCAGTTATAATCCTTAAAATTCATTGGCGATATATTTGATTATTTTACCAATGCCTCGCACTGATTCTTGGCGCACCGTTTCACCCTCCAGATAAACACGCCGGTTAATCTCCAACATTACTGAGTGCAGCCCTGGCGTTTTATCACGGTAAAAATCCATCGGCACCAGCGCACCCGCATACGGATAATTCAGCGCGCAGCTATAGCCCAATTTTTCTATATACGTTTTCAGTTTTAAGGCATCATTTTCACTAAACCATTCATCGTCATATCCCAGGCAAATATTAGGCAGATTTTCCGTATAGCCAAACAATTTTCGCACCAAATCATCACTGTAGCTATGCAGATCGACCATCATACACGAGCCGTGCTGAGCAACAATTTTTTGGCTCAATTTGTTTAGCTGTACATGATGAGGCTCATACGCTTGCTTAATGATTTCCTCGCGGCGCTCAGGTGTTACCTGGCGATATTGCATACTTCCCGGCAAATGCGTATATACCGCGCCCATACCCAGCCTGGCCATCGGCTCATCAGCGTCATTTTGAAACCGCTCAACGTCGCAATATAGCCGCGAATACTTGGCTATTACTTTATGGCAATCAATGTCTCTGGCAAGTTCGTCCACTTTATAATCAGCCATAAAGTGTAGATCCTTCTCGATAATTTTCCGATCAACCGTAACATCGCGCCAAAAATCCCGTGGTAAATGCAGCGAAGCGTGCGGAATGTGAATAAGGAGATTAGCCGCCATTTTTCCACTGCCTGGCACGTTGCAATAGC
>ERZ773067.777-NODE-777-length-18240-cov-3.145175_pt1 | contig 18240 bp, 16 predicted proteins | sample MGYA00580622_ERZ773067 | MGnify/ENA primary metagenome ERZ773067 (study PRJEB29015, sample SAMEA2737998) | human oral metagenome | biome: human oral; feature: human-associated habitat; material: dental | place: China | collected 2113 ...
GCGGTTATTACGTCTTCATCGGCTGTATTCCCGCCGCTTATAACTATACAGCTGGCATCAGCCTTTATAGCCGCAAGCTGGGTATCCTTTCTGTTGCCAAGTACCACAAGATCATCTGCTGCCATATTGGCTGCAAGCAGTTTAGGATCATCTGTACCTATAATAACTCTTCCCTTTATGAAATATCCATGTTCATTGCCAAGCACCAGTCTTCCGTCAAGGGTTTCTGCCATTCTCTTATACTGGGTTCTTGCCTTTGAAAGAATATTTTCATCAGCATTCCCCATAAAATACTTCGCAATATCGCCCACGCCTATGATGCCCTCAAGATGTCCCTCGCTGTCAGTTATAGGTAAGGAAGCCGCCTTAGACTCCATCATAAGCTCCCAGGCTTCTTTTATGGTAAGACCTGCATCTGCAAACGGAGTCTCATGAATCTCCATATCCCTTACCTGTGTACCGGCATCAGGCATATAGCCGGGCGGTTCTATACCCAGTCTTTTTAGAACATATTCTGTTTCCTCATTTATCTGCCCCGCCCTCTTCGGCACATACTTAATCCCGTTTGAGGTTAGATTCTTGAGTTCTGCATAGGATATAGCCGAACAAATCGAATCGGTATCCGGATTCTTATGTCCGATTACATAAATCACTTTTTCTTCTTTCATATTTTCCTAACTTAGCTGTGCCATTGTTGTAAGTATCATCATTACAAGGCAGGCAGCTATAAAAAATGCCATACCGTAGTTTCCGTAAACCAATCCTTTTTCTTCTTTTCTTGTAAATGGTGCTCCGTCTATGTCAAGCCTCATCTTCTTTCTGCCAACAATAAGAAGTACCAAACCGGCAAAAAATATCACAACTATTACAAAGGCATATATAACTGAAAGTATAACTCCCGGTGTTAAAGCCGCAGCAACCAGCTTCGGATCGCCACTCTGAAGCTTAGTAATTATATCTTCGTTAAAATTATTGGCTACCTGTATAGCCACCACTGAACCCAGGAAATTAATTATCATATGAAAAGCTATCGAATAACCGATTTTTCTGCTTTTAATATAAATGTATGCAAAAATAAGTCCTATTCCAAAAGCATAAAAGAACTGAAATAAATTCATATGGAATAATCCAAACAAAAGTGCTGAAAGAAACATAGCATTTCTTTCCCCAAATTTTACAGTCCTGTCTATAAGTATTTTCCTAAATACAATCTCTTCCATTATAGGTCCGAGAATTACCACAAATATAACAGTGCCGGTCAGGTCTGTATTCATTATAATTTCAGCCAGGTTATTATTTGATGTTTTACCGAAAATATTGCCTATAACCGAAGAAAGTCCTGTTCCGATTACGTTTCCTACGTACATAATAGTTATACACATGCAGAAACACTTGATTAAAGTCAATATATCAATATTGTTTTTACCGGATTCGTCCTTAGGCAGCTTTTTAATTATTAAAAGCAGTATCGGAAATGCTATAAGATACAGCGGTAAAAATGATATAAGGTAGGTTGCTAATCCTGAAAGTTTTTCTCCACTGTTATCAAACATATACGTAACAGTAACTGCCAACTGTTGAGTAACGGTGCTGACTACTACAAAAGCAAAAAAAGCCCATCCTAATATTCCAAATGTCTTTTTTGCAAGTATCTTATTTAAAAGACCTTCTTCCTTCTTAGCCTCCTCCACCTTTTCTTCCATCTTATAAGCCAGGTCTTTTAGTTTAGAAGTTACATCTTCTAGACTTTCAGCCGCCTGTTCAAGCTTCTCTACTGTCTCATTATTATTGTTTTCGTTGTTCAATGTCTGTTCTCCTCTTCTTTTAGATTTTATGATACGACAGATACTCCTTCAAAGCCTCCTGCCATGTCTTTATCTTAAACTCTGTTTCTCTGTGCAGCTTCTCATTGGAAAGTACTGAGTAATGTGGGCGCTTTGCCTTTGTCTTATATTCTACAGACATTATAGGCAATACTTCTGTCTCTGTTTTTCCGGAAAGCTTCATTATTTCTTTTGTAAATTCATACCAGCTCGTACTTCCGTCACACACTCCATGCCAGATTCCGTACTTATCAGTCCTTATAAGATAGATTATAAATCTTGCAAGTTCCGCAGCACTGGTAGGGGAGCCTGTCTGGTCGGAAACCACACGCAATGTCTTATTTTTCTCGGAAAGTGCAAGCATAGTTTTTACAAAGTTTTTACCTTCTCCGTATAACCAGGCTGTCCTTATCAAAAAATATTTGTCAAGACTTTCACAAACCGCCTTTTCACCCAGAGCCTTGGTTCTTCCGTAAGCACTGACAGGGCTTACAGCGTCTTCTTCCATATATGGTTTAGTCCCATTCCCATCAAATACATAATCAGTAGAAATATGGACTAAAGACGCATCAAGTTCCTTTGCAACCAAAGCAAGGTTTTTCACCCCTGTTTCATTTACAAGTCTTGCTTCTTCCTCGTGCTCCTCACAATCATCTACAGCGGTATAAGCCACACAGTTTATTATTGTATCGGGCATAAAGTTTCCTAAGGCAGACTTAACCAAGTAATAATCCGTTATGTCCAGGGCTGTTATTTCTGCTCTTTCATCTGAAAGTCCGTTTTCCTTCATCCAGTTATACAGGGAATTCCAGGAAACATCATTAAAGACCGTAAGCATAAGCTTAAAGTCAAAGTCCTGCTTCTTTCCTAGTAATTCTCTTATAACAGCCTTGCCAAGCTGTCCTTCCGCACCTGTTACCAGTATTCTCATCTTCTACCTGCCAAATTTTTCTTCACGATTGCTGTAAACTTCCGAGTAGTATTTTTCATACTCTCCCGACATTATATCTTCCATCCATTTACTGTTATCCAGATACCATTTTATAGTGTACTCAATTCCCTTTTCAAACGGAGTAAGAGGCTTCCAACCCAGTTCTTCTCCTATCTTCTTAGGATCTATCGCGTATCTTAGGTCATGTCCCGGTCTGTCAGTTACGTATTTGATAAGGCTTTCAGGCTTATTCGTAGCCGCAAGAATCGTCTTAACCACCTCTATGTTCTTTTTCTCATTGTGACCGCCAACATTGTAGACCTCGCCAACCTTTCCTTTTTCAAGAATAAGATCGATGGCTATACAATGATCTTCTACATAGAGCCAGTCTCTTATATTTATGCCCTCACCGTAGACCGGAAGCTCCTTGTCATGCTCTGCGTTATATATCATAAGAGGAATCAGTTTCTCCGGGAACTGATAGGCTCCATAGTTATTGGAACATCTTGATATAGTCACAGGAAGCCCGTAAGTCCTGTGATAAGCCATAGCTATCATATCTGCAGAGGCTTTAGACGAAGAATAAGGGCTTGAAGGATTAAGCGGTGTGTTTTCAGTAAAGAATAAATCTTCCCTGTCAAGCGGCAAATCTCCGTAAACCTCATCTGTAGAAACCTGATGAAAACGCTCTATACCGTATTTTCTGCAGGCATCAAGAAGTACGCCTACACCTGTTATATTGGTTCTGAGAAATTCGTCAGGAAAAAGAACAGAGCGGTCTACATGGCTTTCTGCAGCAAAGTTTACTACCTGAGCAGGCTTTTCTTCCTCAAAAAGCTTGTAAACAAACTCTCTGTCTGCTATGTCTCCCTTTATAAATTTGAACTTCGGGTTCTTAAGAGCTTCTTCCAAGTTAGCCAAATTGCCTGCATAGGTAAGTTTATCCAGACATATATACTCGTTCTCAGGATGTTTTTCCAGTACATAATATATAAAATTAGTGCCGATGAAACCGGCCCCGCCTGTAACTATAACTTTCACTGTTTTCACCTTTCTCTATACTTGTTTATATTTTTATAAGAATTACGATAAGCAACTCCTTAGCAATGACTATCAAATCCTGTTGACAATCACATAATATAACAACTGCTTCAATAGTAAATTTTATACCATAAGCCTTTTAATTAAAAGAAACAGTCTTCTGTCAATTCTTCAAACTTTGGAGCTGTTTTATCTTTATCAGAGACTATGACTTCTCCTATTCCGAAGTCCGCTAATTTCCAGTCTACTCCGATTTTCTCATCATCAAATCTGATAGCTCCCTCAGACTCTTTATTATAGTAATTATCCGCCTTGTAAGCAAATTCTGCATTATCAGTAAGGGTGAGAAATCCATGTGCAAAGCCGCGAGGTACGAAAAGCTCTTTTTTATTTTCTTCAGTAAGTTCCACACCAAACCACTTTAGAAATGTAGGTGAACCTTTTCTAAGGTCTACCGCCACATCATACACCCTGCCCCTTAACACTCTTACAAGCTTTGCCTGAGAATATTCTCCTTTTTGAAAATGAAGCCCTCTGAGCGTTCCTTTTTTCTCTGAAAATGAGTGATTATCCTGTACAAGCTCACAGTTTATACCGACTTCCTCAAACTTCTTTTTTGACCAGCTCTCCATAAACCAGCCCCTGTTATCCCCAAAAACCTTTGGTTCAATCACAAAGAGGCCGTCAATACCTGTTTCTGTTTTATTCATACCTATATTTCCGCCTTTTACTTATTCCTAAGACTATCAGTATAACATTTCCCATTAAATATATAAAGTCGTTAATTTCTTAAGGTTTTATTTCACCGCTGACATATTTCTTAATTTCTTCTATATAAAGTTCACCTATTTCACTGATATTCATATGTGCTCTTTTGATATAGCCTATGTCCATAGTCACTTCTTCCGCAAGCTTGACTGCTATATAATCACTTCCGTTAAGCTCTTCACAGATAATTCCCGAACAAAGCGTAAATGCATTCAGTCCCACCATTAGATTAAGATTGGTAGCCCTGTCATTTGACTTAATAGTCTTTTTGAAATCATAGGTGCTGAGTATTTCCTCCGCAAAATAAAACGAGTTATTATCCCCCTGTTCAAAAGACAGGCAGGGATAGTCCTGAAGTTCTTCAAGTGCTATAACTTTTTTCCCTGCAAGCGGATGATTTTTCCAAAGATAGGCATAGCCCTGGCAGGTAAATAGGTGGATAAATTCCAACTGGTTATCCTTAAATATCTTATTTAACACTTTTTCATTAAATTCATTGGTATAAAGTATGCCTATTTCACTCTTGCCCGTAACCACGTCATGAATTACGTCATAAGTCCTTGCCTCTCTTATCGCAAACTCATACTTGTCCATATCAAAGCCTTTTACCATTTCTACAAAGGCTTTTACCGCAAATGAATAGTGCTGTGCGGATACTCCGAACTTCTTTTTTATCTGTCCTGCTTCTATGTACTTATCCTCAAGGAGTTCTACCTGATTTATAATCTGCCTTGCATAGCCCAAAAACTCCTCGCCTTCGGCAGTTATCACAACTCCCTTGGTAGTACGTTCAAAGATAGATATATGCACATCATTTTCAAGCTCTTTTATCGCCATAGAAAGACTTGGCTGGCTCACAAAAAGCTGCTTTGCCGCCACATTCATTGAGCCTGTTTTTGCTACTTCTATTACATAGCGTAACTGTTGTAAAGTCATAGATTACTCCCTCTTGTATATGGTGCCTACTGTCTGAAGAATATTTATTCCCATTAATATTTAATTTTTATGTTAACTACATTTTTTTATTATAGCACAGTTTACAAACTTTTCCACCATTAAACTCTATCTATAATGACTATAATGACAATATCATCTAATAAATATGTACTTACAAATACTTTATGCGAGAGGTGCCGTAAGGCAAACTTCCCTGTCGCGAGCTACACAACCCTCTGTGAGATTTTTATTGAATAGAAATTTCTATTCAATAAAAATGGCATAACTCATATCACTATAAGCCATGCCTTATCTTTTATATTATTACGACTATCAGTTTTTTTCCAGACATTTCTCACAAGTACCCACAAGCATTGTCTTAGACACATCCAGTTTCACCTTGCACTCTTTACGCAGGCGTTCCATAAAATCACCCACAAAGCCATGCTCTAAATGGAATATCTTTCCACAGGAATTGCATTGTAAATGAAGATGTTCATTGCATTCTTTATGCTCTCCCGAATACTGATAAAAAGCCGATTCGCTATCTTTGCCTTTAAAAGCCAGTATATCTCCGTTTTCAACAAGTTTGTCCAGGTTTCTGTATATAGTGGAGCGATTAATACTTATACCTTCTTCTTTAAGTCCGTCAAGAATCTCCGCTACCGTAAGCCTATGGTCGTTATGAGCCTTCAAATACGCAATAACTTCGTTTTTCCCTTTGGAATTGTACTCCTTTGCCATAATTCCCTCCCGATTATATAGCTGTTATACCAAAATTTTACTGTCATTAGCTATTTTTGTCAAGGTTTGGGAAAATACGGCAAGGCAAAGCTAATCTATATGAATAATAACTTAACCTTCATATTTCCAATCTTTTAAAACCTTCTGTAAGTTCTCAATATAAGAATCAATATTGGCTCCCAACACAAGCTCACCTATTATGTTTCCATCCTTATCTACAAAAACCGTAGACGGAACCGCATAGAATTGCCTTGTAAATCCTGCAAGGGAATCACTGACTGTCAGGTTGGTGTACTTCACTCCGGTCTGTTCTTCTATATGTTTTGCATTATCAACTCCGTCCTTCACTCCTTCCGGAACGTCAGCAACAATTCCGATCAGATTGGCATTACCGGGAAGACTTTCATATATCTTCTGAAGCTCAGGCATCTCATTTATACAAGGACCGCAGAAGGTTCCCCATACATTTACCATGGTGATATCTTTGTCGGCAAATATCTTCTCTGTTACCTCATTTCCATTGATATCGGTAGTCTTAAATTCAGGGAATTTCTCCTTCTTTTCTTTTTTACCTGCTGATGCAGTTTTCTCTTCCTTCATGGTTGATGAAGCCTCGCTGCCGGCATCCTTTGCAGATGAAGCCTTGCTGTCAGTACTCTCTGCAGATGAAACCGAAGAACTCTTTGCTGAGGATGAAGCGGCTTTACTGCCTGTTTCGCTTGCCACCTTGCTGTCATTCTTAGATGCGGAACTGTTCCCGGCTGTACCTGAACAAGCCGTAACCGCTAAAGATGCAGCCAATATAAGTCCAAATAATTTTCTTTTCATAAAACCTCCATTATGATGCTTGCCACTTACATTAATATTCTTATTTCCTGTAATAGCTGATTTTGATTTTTCGCAATCATATTGTACCCAATTTTGCCTAGTTTGTCTATAGGTAAAGTAAATTAATCATAAATTTTACACATTTACTTTTCAATATGCACAACTCTGTGTGGATAACTGAACTCAACCCCATTCTCCTTAAAGGACTCTCTTATGTTCTCCATCAAATCATAATACACATCCCAGTAAACCCCATTTTCACACCATACCTTAACAGCATATGTGACATCATTGGCATTAAATCTTAACAGTCTTATTGTAGGTGCGTAATTATTTTCTTTTACTATTCTTGCGTCCTTATCTACCACACTTCTTATTGCGGATATTACCTGTTTTGTATCAGACTTATAATCTGCTGAGATCTCAATGTCCACCCTTCTTCTTGTCTCTCCCGAATAATTGGATATCCTCTGCGAAGCCACATCTGAATTAGGTATAAGCTCCACCTTATTATCTGCTGTACGGATTCTTGTGCGCATTAAGCTTATTCCGGTTACTGTTCCGCTTATCCCCGAAACTTCTATATAATCACCTGTTACAAAAGGCTTGGTTATAAGCAGCATTATTCCCGAAAATACATTGGTAAGAATATTCTGTAAGGACAGAGAAAAGGCAAGGGAAACCACACCTAAGAGGGTTACAAGCGAAGACGTGTTGATTCCGAGCGACTGTGCCGCCATAATAATGCCTATTACATAAATGGATATTCTTACCAGCTGCTTAAAAAATCCCTGAATACCTTTGTCCAATTTAGATTTTTCAAAAATCTTATTCAAAATTTTAAGCACAATAGTAACAACGATTTTAGATATTATCAGTATTACAATAGGCTTTGCTACAAAGAGCATTGCAGTTTCGAACGGCATACCAAATATTTTCTCAAATTTTTCCATTTACTTACCTTTATTTTCTCTATTTATATTCTTCTTTTCAGCAATATTAATAAGCCTCTCAAACCATACCTTAACCAAAGCTCCTGTCGGTACTGCAACTATCATTCCCACAAGACCGCCTATGCTGGCTCCGACTGTAAGGGATATAATTACTATCATCGGATGTATGTTTACGCTGGTACTTAAAAGTTTTGGGTAAATAAGGTTGCCGTCTATTGCCTGTATGATAAGCAAGGCTATAGCAGCTATTACCATGCTCTTATAATCACTTGTGGCTATTCCCACTATTACAATGGAGCTGTAGCCTACAATCGGTCCCATATAAGGAATCAGGTTGCCCAGTCCGATAAGCAGACCGATTACAATGGCATATTGTATACCTATTATTGAAAATACTATACTTACCACAACTCCGACCATAAATGCATCTATAGCCTGTCCTCTTATATAGCCCGAAAATACCTTGTCAGCATCTTTAATTAAGGTATACAAAGTGGCTTTCACCTTCTCCGGCAGGATAATTCCCAAAACCCTGCCCCAGTATTTTTTTAACTTTGGCATATCAAGCAGAAAATAAATACTGAAAATCAATGCAAAAAGAGCTGTTGCAAGTCCATCCTTCAAATTATTGGCCAGATTACCAAGTCCGCTTGATAAATTCAACAGATAAGAACCTATGTTACTCATAAAGGTATCTACACTTGATTTTATTTCGGCAGAGTTAATATTAAGTTTATCAAGTCTGTCAATTAACTCCCGATACAGCTCATTAATAGAGTTCGCATAGGTCTTAATACCTTCGATTATATCCTCTGAATTAGCAGCCCTTGCTTGTTTGGTAATTACAGAAACCAAAAGGGAAACTACCACAAACAGGCCAACCAGAATAATTATCCACTGCAGGCCTACCGCAAGTCCCCTAACGCTCTTTTTCTTTTTAAGCGGTTTTATTTTTCGGAGCAGCCCTTCTAACTTCTCAAGCATCGGAAATAACAGGTAGGCTATAATAAACCCGATAATTACCGGCTTTAATATGGCTCCCACCCACTTGAGGGCTGAACCTGTTGTCTTTGCTATAGCAGGGAGCTGGTCCGTAAACCTGCTTAAAAGAAAGATAATTACGCAGGTAAAAATTACATACATTGAAATTTCAAAATATTTTTTATTAATCTTATCCTTAAAAAAATTCATATATATACCTTTCTTGAGTAAATTAAGAGCTTAATACAGATTCTTCACCTTATAGTCTCTTTCAGCCTCTCTCCTTTGATCCTTCTTTTGAATATCCTGACGCTTGTCATAATTCTTCTTACCTCTTGCCAGACCTATTTCCACCTTCACAAGACTTCCCTTAAGATAAACTTTAAGCGGAACAAGGGTATAGCCTGATGTCTTCACCTTACCGATTAGCTTATTTATCTCAGCTCTGTGCATAAGCAACTTTCTGGTTCTAAGCGGATCTTTATTGAAAATATTTCCTTTCTCATAAGGGCTTATATGCATACCTATAATGATTACCTCACCGTTTTTATCTATCTGCACATAGGACTCCTTTATACTCACCTTACCCATTCTCACAGACTTTACCTCCGTACCCACAAGGGTAATCCCTGTTTCATAGCGTTCTTCTATAAAATAATCAAAGGTGGCTTTTTTATTCTGAGCCACTAATTTATAATTATCCTTAGACATCCTTCTCTCCTTCTACTATCCTGAAATCTATAGTTTTCATCTGCTTGCTTGCTTCTATGACCTTAACTCTTACCTGCTGTCCCAAGCTAAACTTCTTCTTAGTATGCTCTCCGACTATTTCCATTCTTTCCGCATTAAACTCATAATAATCTCCCCTTATACTGCTGATTTTCACCATTCCCTCAACGGTATTCGGTAGCTCCACATAAATCCCCCAGCTTGTAACTCCCGAGATAACTCCGTCAAATTCTTCACCGATTTTATGTGACATAAATTCAGCCGCCTTCATCTTATCAGCTTCTCTTTCTGCCTCATCCGCCCTTCTCTCCAACACACTTGAGCGAAGTGCTATATCACTTAAAATCCCCTTATAATGAGCTATTCTCTTGTTAGTGAGCTTACCATTTAAATTCTCTTTTAATATCCTGTGTATCTGTAAATCAGGATACCTTCTTATAGGAGAAGTAAAATGACAGTAATACTTGGCTGCCAGTCCGAAATGTCCCTCACTTGAAATTGTGTACTTAGCCCTTTTAAGACTTCTTAATGTCATTCGATTTATGAGCATTTCCTCAGGTGTACCTGCAATTTTATTTAAAAGCTTCTGCACATCCTTTGGATGAATTTCAATCTTTGCTTTCTTCTTACTGTTCTTGGTTATATTATAACCGAAATTATTGATAAAAATGCTAAGTTCCCTGATTTTTTCCTCATCAGGATTTTCATGGGTTCTGTATACAAACGGTAACTCCTGCCAATAACTGTCCTCTGCCACAGTCTCATTTGCAATCAGCATAAAGTCCTCAATTAGCCTTGTAGCTTCATTTCTGTCATAGGCTTTGATATCAGCAACCCTTCCCTTATCGTCTATCTCAATCTTGGTTTCAGGGAAATCAAAATCTATAGAACCTCTCTTATGCCTGCTCTTTCTAAGAATACCAGCCAGTTCCTCTGCTGTCACAAGCATTTCATATACATCTTCGTATCTTTCTTTTAATTCGTTAAAATTCTCGCCTTCGCCCGTAATAAGCACATTTACATCAGAATAATTCATTCTGTGTGCTGTCTTTATTGCTGTTTCTGCTATTCTGTGGGATACTACCTCTCCGGCTTCATTTATATCCATAAGACAGGAAAGTGTCAGCCTAAGAGTATTTTCATTAAGCGAGCAGATTCCGTTTGAAAGCTCCTTAGGAAGCATAGGCATTACCTTGTTAACCAGATAAGCGCTTGTTCCACGCTTTATCGCCTCCTTATCAAGTTCAGAGCCTTCCTTTACATAATGGGTAACATCCGCAATATGTACTCCCAGATGATATATTACCCCTCCGTCACTTCCTACTTCCTTTGACACACTTATCGCATCATCAAGGTCTTTGGCATCCTCACCGTCTATGGTCACTATCTTAAGTTCTGTCAAATCAAGTCTGTTTTTCACAGAAGTCCTGATAACTTTAGACGGAACCTTTTTAACTTCTTCAAGTACGGCCTTAGGAAATTCTTCTTCTATTCCATAAGCCTTTGCAACAGAAAGTATATCAACTCCTTTTTCATTTTCAGAGCCGAGAATCTCTACAATTTTACCCTCAGGGCTATGCCTGGCGTCGCCGTAATTTGTGATTTCCGCAACCACCTTATAGCCCTTAGGTAAATCCTTACAGCCATTTTTAGGTATATAGATATCAGAATTAAGCCTGGTATTATCAGGCACTACAAAACCAAAATTTTTACTTCTTTCAAATGTACCTACAACGGTAGTAACAGCTCTTTCAACTATTTTTACTACCTTACCTTCCCTGCTTTTCCCCCTGCTTTTTGAAAGAAGCTTAACTGTAACAGTATCTCCGTCAAAGGCATTGCTTACTTCTGAAGCAGGAATAAAGATATCCTCCTCACCCTCTCCTGTTCTTAAAAATGCAAATCCCTTTCCCGTAGACATAAATATCCCCGTAACAAGATCAGCATCAGGCTTTGCATACCTTCCTTCTCCGTTTTCTATAAGCTTTCCTTCTTTTATAATATCATTTAATATAAGCTGTAAATCTCCTCTTTCAGCCTTTGGTACCTGAAATAAAGAGGCTATGTCCTTAAACTTCATAGGAATATAGTCCTTCCTTGCAAAAAATTCCTCAAGCACCTCTCTTCTTTCCTTCATCTTTTTTGTATATTCTTTATTAGTATTTCCCACTCTTCTTATCTCCTCAAAAAAAGAAAAACTGCTACAAAGTGTGTACGCAGGATAAGACCTGAAACAACATACTATGCAACAGTTAAAATTTTCTTCTTCTACTTATTACCACTTCATATTAAGTACAAATGAAAGCACTATAAAACCAATGGCAACAACTGTAGTCGCCTTATTAAGGTTACCTTCCATAGAACGACTTTTATTCTTGCCCCAGTAGGTATCAGCCATGCCACTGATAGTACCAAGTCCCTGCTGCTTGCCTTCCTGTAAAAGTACTATAGCCGCAAGTGCAACGCATATAATGCAATAAATAACTGTAACAACAATTCTTAATGTAGACATAACTATCTCTTCCTTTCAAAACATATCTCCAAGTACTTTACCATATTTTAGGTAAAAATTCAAGTCTAACAAAAATATTCATCACAAAAACTTGTCAAATCCCTGTAATACTTCTTTGTTTCTTTCTATCTCCGGGTCTATTTCCTATACTTTTTACCAACACTTTCTTTTACAAAGTTAAATATTTTTCCCTTCTACTTATCTCCCATTTTAAATAAATAGCTAATCTTATGGTAAATAAACACTGTTATTACGGAAACTATACTAAACTTAATTATATTAAACGGAGCAACCAATACAAGGCAGAATAAAAATACACTGTCTACCACAGAATTTACAGCGGTTCCGGCTGCTATAATCTTATCTATTCCACCAAAAGCCGCTGCATAAAACGGAAGCAAGATAAATGCATTTACAAGACAGCCTATGGTTGTAGTTGTAATTACACCTGTTATAAGTCCGGCTATCGCTCTTTTCTTGGTTTTCTTTGCATAGTACATTATAGAAGCCGGAATTATAAAGCCCGCACCTACTACAAAGTTTCCAAATTCACCCACAAAGGCGGAACTTGTTCCCTTAATAAATAAATGAAGAAGTATTTTTATAAACTCTATAACCACACCGGCAACAGGCCCCATAGAAAATGCACCCACTATAACAGGCACTTCACTCAAATCAATCTTATAAAATCCCGGCGCAATAAACGGTATCGGAAATTCAAAAAACATAAGTACGGCTGAAATTGCTGAAAGCATAGCTACAATTGCGATATACCTGATTTTAAATGACCTGTCATCTTCATCCTTTCTAAAAATTTTCTGGGCTACAAAAGCTAGCACAATTAATGCTGCCACCACTGCAAGGGTTATGAGTACCATTCCCATATTTTCCATTGCTGTTTTTTTCAAACCACCTAATAAAACCATATTTTCCTCTTTCCGCATTCCCATAGGTGTCTATAGAAACAATGTAACCTTACCTAAATTTTTTCTTTTAAAAGAAAAAATCCCGACCTTTTGGTCAGGGCTGATTACACTATAAAAATATAAGATAAATCTTATATCCTATAATTTCTTCTTTCATCCAGACTTTACTGTCGGTATCGGAATTGCCTGAGGCTCACCGATTCTTGCAAAATGCTCGCGGACTTTACCGCCGGTCGGGAATTTCACCCTGCCCTGAAGAATGCTGTTAAATTTTATGTCTATATGTTAGACTAAACTACTCCGTCTGTCAAGAAGGAATTTTAGCGGAAGTATTGACACTATAACCTATTGATGATATTATTATTTTTACATAGTTGCGTGATTCATCATGCAAATATCAGACCAAATTTGTTTTTGCCTTACGGACAGGCGGTCACTTGCCGGAGTGGTTTTTCCACATTATTGATAGGGTTTGAAGCCCAAATTTTATAAGTTGATTACTCTACAATCATTATCATCTTGTGAAACGTCAATAAGAGTAGCAACCTGATATTTGCTGAAATACTCTGAATGATAACGCACTTATTCTATTTAAAGGAAAATTATGTGCAGCTCAAGGTGATTGGGCTGCATTTTTATTTTATCCATAAATCATTTCAGCCCAATGTATTTATATAAGTGTTAAAAGTATAAAAATTCTGTTGGGGCTTTCTTACAACAGAATTTATTATCCTGTAACAAGCAAAAAATATGAGTAAGTAGCCATTTAGGCAAAAATGAATGGATTACGGATATTTTTGCAGGGATTGCGAGAAGCAAAGCTATAGCAATCCTGTATCGATGGGTGTCAAATAATTTTTACATCCACATTATGTATTCTATAGATATGAGGAAAAAGAAATGGATCTTAGCAGACAGCAGAGAGCTCCGATTTGTGAGGCTCTTGAAACATTTAAGAAAAAAAGGGTAGTTCCTTTTGACGTACCCGGTCATAAAAGAGGACGTGGCAATCCTGAGCTTGTTAAACTTCTTGGAGCACAATGCGTAGGCCTTGATGTAAACAGTATGAAGCCCCTTGACAATCTTTCCAATCCCGTTTCTGTAATTTCAGAAGCAGAGGCTCTTATGGCTGATGCCTTTGGTGCAGCCCATGCCTTTCTTATGGTTGGAGGTACTACCGCTTCTGTGCAGGCCATGGTACTCTCTGTCTGCAAGGCGGGCGACAAGATTATTCTCCCTCGAAATGTACATAAAAGCGTGATTAATGCACTTATAATCTGCGGAGCAATTCCTGTCTATGTGAAACCTGAGATTCATCCCGTAATAGGTGTAGCTCTCGGTATGGAAATAGAGTCTGTAAAGGAAACCATCGACAGCAATCCTGATGCAGTAGCTGTGCTTGTAAACAATCCAACCTACTACGGTATCTGCTCAGACCTTAAGAGCATTACCGATTATGCTCACGAAAAAGGGCTTAAAGTCCTCGTAGATGAGGCACATGGAACACAGCTTTACTTCGGAGCCAATCTTCCACTTGCAGGAATGAGAGCCGGAGCAGACATGGTAGCCATATCCATGCACAAATCAGGCGGAAGCCTTACACAGAGTTCCATCCTGCTTACAGGTGAAAATATGAATGTAGGTCATGTAAGACAGATTATAGGGCTTACTCAGACAACTTCCGCCAACTATCTCCTGCTTTCAAGCCTTGATCTTTCCAGGCGAAATCTCGCCCTCAGAGGAAGGGAAAGCTTTGAAAAAGTTATAACTATGGCTGAGTATGCCAGAAATGAGATAAACAGCATAGGTGGTTATTATGCTTACGGCAAAGAGCTTATAGACGGTAAAAATGTTTTTGATTTTGACGTAACCAAGCTTTGTGTGTATACCAAAGACATAGGACTTACAGGAATAGAGATTTACGATTTGCTTCGTGATGAATACGACATACAAATAGAATTCGGTGATATTGGAAATATTATGGCTTATATCTCCATAGGTGACAGGCTTCAGGATATTGAAAGACTTGTAGGTGCTCTTGAAGATATCAAGAGGCTTTATGCCAGAGAAAAAAGTGGGCTTGCATTTGTGGATGCGGTAATTCCAAAGGTAGTTTCAAGTCCACAGTATTCATTTTATGCGGAAAAAGAGTCTGTTCCTATTAAGGAGGCCTGCGGCAGGGTTGCAGGTGAGTCTGTTATGGCATATCCGCCGGGCATTCCTATCCTTGCTCCCGGAGAACTTATTACAAAGGATATTGTTGACCATATACTCTATGCTAAGGAAAAAGGGTGTAGCTTGCAGGGCACTGCCGATCCTGAGGTTAAGAGATTGGAAGTGCTGATAAAATAGCTTGTGGGAATATTATAAAACTTAATGGCAAATTTGAATTTTTACCATAGACACAAACCACTTAGGAAAAGGAGGAAAAATGTCCGATTATACAAACATCCACGTTTTTGAAGAATTTACCGAGAACGTGAGTATGGACATAGGTGTGGAAAAACAGCTTTACAGTGCTGAAAGCGAATTCCAGAAAATAGAAGTTTTTCAATCACATGAATTCGGCAGATTCCTTATGCTTGACGGAGATATTATCTTCTCCGAGGCAGACGAATTTGTATATAATGAAATGGTAACCCATGTCCCTATGTCAGTTCATCCGAATGTTAAAAAAGTACTTATTATAGGTGGCGGTGACGGCGGTGTAGCCAGAGAACTTACCGCTTATCCTGAAATCGAACAAATTGAAGTTGTAGAGCCTGACGAGCAAATGGTTGAGGTTTGCAGGGAATTTTTCCCTGATGCGGTTAAGGGCTTTGATGATAAAAGAGTCCATATCACACATCAGGACGGACTTCGCTTCCTTAGAGGCAGAAGGGCTGAATACGACCTCATTATAAATGATTCTACAGATCCGTTTGGACATACAGAGGGACTTTTCACCAAAGAGTTTTACGGAAGCTGTTATAAGGCACTTAAAGATGACGGAATTATGGTTTACCAGCATGGCAGCCCGTTCTTTGATGAAGATGAAGAAGCCTTTAGAGCAATGCACAGAAAGGTATACACCAGCTTTCCTATAAGTCGCGTGTATCAGGCACATATCCCTACCTGTCCTTCAGGCTACTGGATGTTTGGCTTTGCAAGTAAAAAGTACCACCCTATCACAGATTTTAAGCCTGAGAATTGGAAAAAGAGAAACATCAAAACCTGGTACTATACAAGCAATCTCCATGTAGGAGCATTTATGTTACCTAAATATGTTGAAGATATATTAGAAGAAGAAGAAAATAAAGGAGAAAAATAATGTCAAGATTACTTATTATCGGTTGTGGCGGAGTTGCACAGGTTGCAATCCACAAATGCTGTCAGAACAGCGATGTATTTACTGAAATTTGTATCGCAAGCAAGACCAAGTCAAAATGCGATGCTATTAAGGCTGAGCTTGAAGGCAAGACTAAAACTGTTATTACTACTGCTGAAATAGATGCTATGGATGTAGCTAAAACAGTAGAGCTTATAAAGAGCTACAAGCCTGATGCAGTTCTTAATGTAGCACTTCCTTATCAGGATCTTGCTATTATGGATGCCTGCCTAGAGGCAAATGTACACTATATCGATACAGCCAACTACGAGCCTGAGGATACAGAAGAGCCTGAGTGGAAGGCTGCTTATGATAAGCGCTGCAAAGAAAAAGGATTTTCAGCACTATTTGATTATTCTTATCAGTGGGCTTATGCAGATAAATTTGAAAAAGCCGGACTTACCGCCCTTCTCGGCACAGGATTTGATCCGGGTGTAACCAGTGTATTTGCAGCCTATGCAAAAAAACATTATTTTGACAGAATAGATACCATAGATATACTTGACTGCAACGGCGGTGACCATGGCTATCCTTTTGCCACTAATTTTAACCCTGAAATTAACCTTCGTGAAGTATCCGCTCCGGGAAGCTACCTTGAAAACGGAAAATGGGTAGAAATTCCTGCCATGAGTATTAAGCGTGAGTATAATTTTAAAGAAGTCGGACAGAAAGATATGTACCTTCTTCACCACGAGGAGCTTGAGGCACTTGGCAGAAATATGCCTGAAGTTAAGCGCATTCGCTTCTTTATGACCTTTGGACAGAGTTACCTCACCCATATGAACTGCCTTGAAAATGTAGGTATGCTTTCTACCACCCCTATCAATTATGAAGGAAAAGAGATAGTACCTATCCAGTTCCTTAAGGCACTTCTTCCTGATCCTGCTTCTCTCGGTCCTCGTACAAAGGGTAAGACAAATATCGGCTGTATCTTTACCGGTGTTAAAGACGGTAAGGAAAAGAGCATTTACATCTACAATATCTGCGACCATGAAGAATGCTACAAAGAGGTTGGAAGTCAGGCTGTAAGCTATACAACAGGTGTTCCTGCTATGATTGGCTCTATGCTTGTATTAAACGGTCTTTGGAGAAAACCGGGTGTATTCACCACAGATGAGTTTGATCCTGATCCATATATGGAGGCTCTTAATAAATGGGGACTTCCTTGGCAGGTAGAGGAAAATCCTGTACTTGTACCGTAAGACAGATGTAGAATAAACCTTAAGATCATTTATGGCGAATGAATCAAAATAACTGCTGATTTAATCTTTTAACAAGTCGGCTCAGGTTTTGATGTATAATTTGGTTCTAATAAAGTAAAAAGTTTACTTAATAAGACACAGAGAGGCTTAATTCTCTGTGTCTTTGAATATAAACCCATATTATTATCACCTCATAATCGCTAGAGCAAAAACTTTTCATCCAACTGTTCTTTTCGGAATAAAAGGTCTGTGATATAAGGTGTAAATAATTGGGGAGAAAGGAGTTTATTTTGATTTCAAATAATTACCCTGAATTAAAGAAAGCATTTGCAGAACTTAAAACACCCTGCTACGTTATAGATGAAGCAAAAATAGAAGAAAACTGTAAGATTCTAAAAGAGGTAATGGATGAAACCGGTGCTAAAATTTTACTTGCACAGAAAGCATTTTCAGGTTTTTACTTCTATCCCCTCATAGGAAAATACCTCGCAGGGGCTAC
>ERZ773067.778-NODE-778-length-18239-cov-2.718984_pt1 | contig 18239 bp, 14 predicted proteins | sample MGYA00580622_ERZ773067 | MGnify/ENA primary metagenome ERZ773067 (study PRJEB29015, sample SAMEA2737998) | human oral metagenome | biome: human oral; feature: human-associated habitat; material: dental | place: China | collected 2113 ...
AGCAAAAGAAAACAGACATCAAAGGCATCACTGTATTCATGCTTTGCATCTGTCTGGCCATATCTGATTCATCCCCGCCAGACTGATTTTGATTATTGGCCATCAGCCTTGTGGATATCCACTGGGTCAAACCTGCCAAAATGGGAATGGCCCAGGCTGCACTGATATGATCCAGCCCCTGCCAGGGAGACACCGCCAGATTGATCCCTAAAAATGAATTCAAACGTTCAATGGCTGCCACATTGGTGGCCAGCACATCCTTCATATTGGGAAACAGACTTCCCAGTTCCGTCCAGTTGCTGGGGGTGAATTTGTATAACAGATCAATCACCTTATTGGTAATGGTAAAATCATTTTTTGCCACCGGAAGCCTGACTGCATCGGCCAAGGAGGATATCTTATTAATATAATCCGGCTGGCTCATTAAAGACTGGGCCACATTCTCAAATACCACCCGTACACTGGTTACATAGGCAGGAATTCGATAAATCACCTGATACAGACCAAATAAAATGGGCATCTGCACCAGTAAGGGAAGACAGCCCCCGGTCATGCTGGTACCATATTTACTGTAAACCGCCCTGGTTTCCTGCTGCATCCTGGCCATGGACTCATTGTCTGTTTGTCCCTTATACTTGTCCTGTATTGCCTTGATCTCCGGCTGAATCACTGCCATCAGCTTGGAAGATTTCTGCTGCTTAATGGTAAGGGGAATCATAATCACATTAATGACAATGGTAAAGATAATAATCGCCACACCGATGTTGGCAATGCCAAGATCAAAAATCAAATTCATAATGAATCCTAGCATCTCAGCAAACCAGCCGATAACGGGAGTCGTTGACTTCGTTAACAATATAGCTTCCAATGGAATACCTCCAAAATATTATATAAACCCCCAGGCCGGGGGCTCGGCACCGCCATACAGATCAGTCTGCGCAGCACTTTGCTGCTGAGCAGACTATGCCGCTAACAGCCATTCCCTAAGGCACCGGGTCATAGCCTCCCTTTGCAAAGGGATTGCAGCGTAAAATCCGCCAAATTCCCAAAGCTGTCCCCTTTACAATACCATGCTTTTCAATGGCTAAAATCGCATATTGAGAACAGGTGGGAGTATAAATACAATGGGTTCTTACCTTTAAAGGAGATAAAAACCTCTGATAAAATCGGATACACCCAATCATAAATTTTTTAATATAGTTTCTCATGTTCCATGCCTATAACAGTTTATGAAGCTTACATAAGTGCAGATATGCACTTTCCAGTCCCTGATAATCCTTAACATCGGCTCCTGTGCGTACTATTACTACTATATCATATCCCCGCCTATTTAGCATATTCAAACGAAAAATTTCCCTTAATTTCCTGGCGAACCCATGTCTGACCACACTGTTTCCTACTTTTTTTGACACAGAAATCCCCAAACGGTTATAATCCAGTGTATTTTTTTTCGCATAAAGAATCAAAAGACGGTTGGCATAGGATTTGCCCGTCTTATAGATATTCTGGAACTCCCTATTGGAGCGGATGGACGGAAATCTCTTCACTGCATCTTCCTCTTAATGGAAAAGGATAGTCATAAGACTATCCCCAACAATCTTTCACAATTTGTGATGACTCACCTACTGGCGAATCTATCTGTTAAGCAGATAACTTTGCCCTTCCCTTTGCTCTTCTGGCAGCTAAAACTTTTCTTCCTCCGGCAGAATGCATTCTGGATCTGAATCCATGAACCTTGGCCCTCTGTCTTCTCTTCGGTTGAAATGTCATTTTCATATGCGGCACCTCCCTTATAATTTATCGTAACCTTTCCTACAGCGATCCATAAGCCATCGCTCTTTTCCAAAGAACATACTGACTAATTATAGTAAACCCAGACGCCTAAGTCAAGACTTACATAGAAGGAGTATTGTCCATCACCTTCAGCAGTCCCCCGGCCACAGCCAAGGTAAGCACTGCGGAAATAACTGTTTCTCCCAGCCCCTGGGTACCCACAATACCCATAATAATATAGGGAAGCTGTTCCATGCTGCGCCCTGTGGCCTCAGCATAATGCTTTCCAAAGAGGAAATAAATGCCTCCCATAACCAGCAGGGTGTTGGTGAGGCCTGCTGCAGCACCGGAAACCAGCAAAGCCAGCTTCCTGTATCCGGTCCGTTTCACCCCGGCATACACCAAAGCAGTGACTACCCCTACCAGAATCCTTGGCACCATGCAAACGATGACAGAGCGATATCCTCCCATATAGCCGCCAACGCCTGGGGTAAAGGGAGAAAAACAAAAGGAAGTGACATTGGGCATTAAAATCGTATTTTTCCACATACTGGCCAGCCCAAAGGCAAACCCCAATCCTGCTCCGGCCTTGACCCCTAGCAAAACGGCGCCAATGGCCACAGTGACATGGATAATGGTGGCGTTCATAAATCCCAGGGGGATAAATCCCAATACCGGCACCACTGTTTGAATCATAATGATAGCAAGAAAAATCGCCGTCAACACCATGTTCCTGGTACTACCCTGCATACTGTTTCTCATAGTTCGTATTCTCCTCTCGCTATTATTCCTTACGGATACAATGCCAGAATATTATACCATTTATAAACATTATTATCCACAAAAACCTGTTTTTTGAATCGTAATACACAGGGAAAAGGGGGGATTCAAGTTATCCACAGAATGTGAACAACTTGTGGATAACCCCGGCAAAAGCTGGTGCATAAGCCTGGAAAGCTTTCTTTCTGCTGGATGGAACTTCTCCACATTCTTGTCAACAACTTTTCAAAAATGGGGGATATCCCTTGGAATTTTAAAATTTTGTCCACTTATCAAGATTTTATCCACATTATCCACTTTTTTATCCGGATTTTTATCCACAAAAAAGTGGATAAGTCTCCTCTGGAGAAATTTGGTTTATTGCCTTATGGCTCCAATTTTGCTATACTTAGAGAAAATTTTGCCATATCCACTTTTTAAAATATGATCCTGAAGGAGAAAAGGATGATAAACAAAATAAAAGCAAAATGGAATGAAATTATCACCTTTTTAAGAGATGATTTTGAGCTTACAGATGTATCTTTTAATACCTGGATCATTCCCTTAAAACCTGATTCCCTGACCACTGATTCCAGGGGAAATTCCACCCTGCATATCTTTGTACCCAATGAGAGCTTCCGGCTCTACGTTTCAAAAAAATTTGCCTTCAATTTGGCTGTCTGCATTGAAGAAATTACTTTGATTAAGTGCGATGTGCTGTTTGAGGCAGAGGGAACGGATCCTGTTCGGGGAAAAAGCAGAAATCAGCTGATTCAAAACCGCAAATTTGAAGTGGACAATTTAAAGCTTTTAAATGCCAATTTAAACCCGGGGTACACCTTTGAAACCTTTGTGGTGGGAAAAAGCAATGATTTCGCCCATGCTGCCTCAGTGGCCGTGGCAGAAACCCCGGGAGAAACCTATAATCCTCTGTTTATTTACGGAGGAGTGGGTCTGGGGAAAACCCATTTGATGCACTCCATTGCCCACTATATCCTGCAGCACAACCCCAACTATAAAATTCTCTATATTACCAGTGAGAAGTTTTTAAATGAATATGTGGATGCCATTAAAAACAGCAGCCGGGACAATTCCATTACGGAATTCCGCAACAAATACCGGAACGTGGATGTGCTTTTAATGGACGATATTCAGTTCATTACAGGAAAGGATGCCACCCAGGAGGAGCTGTTCCATACCTTTAATGCCCTCTACGAAGTAAAAAGGCAGATTATTCTTTCTTCCGATAAGCCCCCTATGGAGCTGAAAAATCTGGAGGAAAGACTGCGTTCCAGGTTTGAATGGGGATTGTCCGTAGAAATTCAAACCCCCGACTACGAAACCAGAATGGCCATTCTTCGAAGCAAAGAGGAACGGGACGGAAAAAACATTGACAATGAAGTACTGCAGTACATTGCCACCAATATCAAAAGCAATATCCGTATGCTGGAGGGAGCCCTGAACAAAATATATGCCATGAGCCGGTTAAACCGAAACCAGGAGATTGACCTGGATCTGGCCAAGGATGTACTAAAGGATATGATTACTCCGGACGCTCCCTCAAAAATCACCTCGGAATACATTGCCACTGTGGTGGCAGAGCATTTCAACATAACCCTGGAGGATTTAAAAGCGAAGGGCCGCAAGGAACCGGTGGCCACCGCCAGACATATCACCGTATACCTTTGCCGGAAGATGACCAACGATACGCAGACCAAAATTGCAAAATTTCTGGGTAACCGAGATCATTCCACCATTGTGAACTCCGAAGACGTGATTTCCAAAAAAATCAATGTAGACCCGGCCCTGCACCAAACGGTAGATACTATTCAGAAAAAGATTTCTCCACAGTAGATCCAGCCTAAACCAGTGGAAAAGCCACAGCCCATGTTTATAAATTGATAGACGCAAAGCCAGGTCTTTCGCGGCTTGGCCCGGGTTTTTAACATATCCACAGCCTATATAAACACTAATACTAAAAAAAAATATATATTTATATATGGCCGCCCCAGGAGGTCACCATGATCATCGAGTTTACCAAAAACGATATTGTAGCTGCATTAAATATTGCGATAAAGGCCGTTGCCACCAAAACCACCAGTGTAATATTGGAATCCGTCCTCATTACAGCCATAGAAGGTGTGGTATTGATAGATGCCAATGATGGAGATCTGGCCATACAGACCCAGCTGCAGGCTGTCATCCGGGAGGAAGGACAGGTGGTTTTAAATGCTAAAATTTTTTCGGATATTGTCCGAAAATTCGAAGCCTCTGGAAGTCTGATTCGGGTCAGCACAGAAGAAAACCTATTAACCACCATTGTATGTGAGGAGGCCAAATTTCAGATTATGGGATTGGATCCTCAGGAATTTATCCGTATGCCTTATCTGGACAAAGGCCAGGGTATCCTCTTGTCTCAGTTCGCCCTAAAGGAAGTCATTCGTCAAACGGAATTTTCTACCGCCCAATCGGATATTAACCGGATGATGGGAGGAGAACTGATTGATATTAAAAATAACACAGCCAAATTTGTCACTCTGGATGGACACCGGATTTCCATTCGAAATCTTTCCCTTCAGGGAGAATACGAAGATGACCGCTGTGTGGTTCCCATTAAATCTCTTCAAGAGGTAATGCGGATTTTGGACAGCGACAGTGAAAAAGAGGTGGCTCTGTATTTTTTGGAGAACCACATTCTTTTTGAATTTGATGAGACCAAAGTTCTGTCCAGAGTGATGGAGGGAGAGTATTTTCAGATCGAAAATATGCTTTCCAGAGATTATGACATCCGGTTACAGATCAACCGATCCAAATTCCAAAGTGCCATTGAACAGGCCATGATTTTGATACGGGAAAATGAACACAGACCTTTAATTTTTAAAATTGAGGGGACCCTGCTGACTTTAATGGTGAATTCCTCGGTAGGAACGATGAATGCCAAGGTAAGCATTGAAAAACAGGGCAATGATTTAACCATTGCTTTTAATCCCAGGTTTTTGGCGGATGCTTTGAAGGTGATTGAGGATGAAACTGTGACCATCTACTTCACCAATGCCAAATCCCCCTGCTATATCCAGGATGATAAAAACAGCTATACCTATCTGATTTTACCGGTGAACTTTGTATAGGGGGGAAGATGGAACAGGTACGGATTAAGGACGAATACATTAAGCTGGAGCAGGCAATGAAGCTTTCCGGAGCCTGTTCTATGGGCTCCGATGCCAAATATGCCATCCGGGAGGGATTGGTACTGGTGAACGGAGCCCCTGTACTGCAAAGGGGAAAGAAACTAAGAAGAGGAGATGTATTCTCCTACGAAGGACATGATTATAGAATCCTTGGAACTGAGCAATTATCGGAATTATGAGAGTTTGATTTTACATCCCGGGCGGGGCGTCAATGTGTTTTATGGAGACAATGCCCAGGGAAAGACCAATATTTTGGAGTCCGTTTATATGGCGGCCACCGCAAGATCCCATCGGGGCACCAAGGATCGGGACATTCTTCGGTTTGGGGAGGAAGAATCCCATATTAAGCTTTTTTTGCGAAAGAGAGACAGTCCCTTTCGCATTGACATGCATTTAAAGAAAAATAAGGCCAAGGGGGTGGCTCTCAATTCTGTGCCCATCCGTAAAGTCAGCCAGCTCTTTGGGGTATGCCATGTGGTATTTTTTTCTCCAGAGGATCTAAACATGATTAAGCGCTCCCCCCAGGAGAGAAGGCGGTTTATGGATCTGGAGCTTTGCCAGCTGAATACATTGTATGTGTCCAGTCTGGTATCCTACAACCGGGTGCTGGATCAGAGAAACCGGCTTTTAAAGGATATTGCCTTAAAACGGGAACTGGAGGATACTCTGGAGGTTTGGGATTTGCAGCTGGTGCGGTATGGAGGGGAGTTGATCCGGTGTCGGAGGGCCTTCATTGAAAAACTAAATGCCATTTTAAGCCAGGTGCATTTTCGTCTGTCGGGAGGCCGGGAAACCATGCGGATCGTCTATGTTCCAAGCGCCCACAGGGAGGGCTTTTTGGAAGAATTAAAAAAATCCCGTTCCCAGGACATTCGTTATGGAACCACCAATCTGGGACCCCATCGGGATGATATTGCTTTTTTTATCAATGAGACCCTGGATTTAAAGAAATTCGGCTCCCAGGGACAGCAAAGAAGCGGAGCCCTGTCACTGAAGCTTTCGGAAATAGAAATGGTGCAGGAGTCCATTGGAGACAGCCCCATTTTGCTTTTGGATGATGTGCTTTCAGAGCTGGACAGCCGCAGACAAAGGCAGCTTTTAGAGGCCATACAGCATGTTCAGACCTTTATTACCTGCACCGGTGTGGAGGATTTTGTGAAAGGCAGTGGGAATGTGGAAAAGATTTTTCATGTCCAACAGGGAACAGTACAGGAAGAAACCAGTAAAGGAGAAAATCTATGAGTACGGAATATGATGCATCCCAGATTCAGATACTGGAAGGTCTGGAAGCAGTAAGAAAAAGACCGGGGATGTATATTGGCTCCACCTCCTCCCGGGGGCTCCATCATCTGGTATATGAAATCGTAGACAATTCGGTGGATGAAGCGCTGGCCGGGTTTTGCAGTGAGATCCGGGTGACATTGAACGGAGATGATTCCGTGACAGTGGAGGACAATGGCAGGGGCATTCCGGTGGATATACAAAAAAAGGCCAATCTCCCGGCTTTGGAGGTGGTATTTACCATCCTTCACGCGGGAGGGAAATTTGGCGGAGGGGGCTATAAGGTCTCCGGCGGACTGCATGGGGTGGGAGCCTCTGTGGTCAATGCCCTGTCCCAGCAGCTGGAGGTGAAGGTCTTTAAGGATGGAAAGATTTATTATATGGTCTTTGAAAGGGGAAAGGTGAAGGTTCCTCTGGAAGTGATTGGAGAATGTGACCCTGCGTGCCATGGCACCCAGGTGACTTTTTTGCCGGATAGGGATATTTTTGAGGATACGGTATTTGACTATGAAATTTTAAAAATCCGGCTGCGGGAGACCGCCTTTTTAACCAGAGGTTTAAAGATTACCCTGAGGGATGACAGGGATAAAAAGCAGGAGCGTTCCTTTCACTACGAGGGGGGGATCAAGGAATTTGTCAGCTATTTAAACAAGGGGAAAACCCCGATTTATTCTCCGGTGATTTACTGTGAGGGAAGTCGAGAAAGGGTGTATGTGGAGGTGGCTCTCCAGCATAATGATGCCTACTCTGAAAGCATCTACACCTTTGTAAACAACATCAATACCCCGGAGGGAGGCACTCATTTAACGGGATTTAAGAATGCCATTACAAAAACCTTTAATGAGTATGCCAGATCCAAGAAATTTTTAAAGGAAAACGAGGAAAATCTTTCCGGAGAGGATATCAGGGAGGGAATGACCGCCATTATCTCTGTAAAGGTGGAGGAGCCGCAGTTTGAGGGACAAACCAAACAGAAGCTGGGAAATTCCGAGGCCTCCCTGGCCGTAAGCGGTATTGTGGGTGAACAGCTCACTTATTTTTTGGAGCAGAATCCCCAGATCGGAAAACTGATTTGTGAAAAAGCCCTGGCGGCCCAAAAGGCCAGAGCCGCTGCCAGAAAGGCCAGGGATCTGACCCGGAGAAAGTCCGCCCTGGATTCCACTTCCCTGCCGGGAAAGCTTTCGGATTGCTCCAGTAAAAATCCGGCAGAATGCGAGATTTTTATTGTGGAGGGGGATTCCGCTGGAGGCTCTGCTAAAAATGCCAGGAACCGGAACACCCAGGCCATTTTACCTCTGCGGGGGAAAATTTTAAATGTGGAAAAAGCCGCTTTGGACAAGGTATACTCCAATGCGGAAATTAAGGCCATGATCACCGCCTTTGGCACAGGAATCCATGAGGATTTTGATATTTCCAAGCTGCGGTATGATAAAATCATTGTGATGACCGATGCAGATGTGGACGGGGCCCATATTGATACCCTGATTTTGACCTTCATCTACCGGTTCATGCCGGAGCTGATTAAGGCGGGCCATGTATTTTTGGCACAGCCCCCTTTGTATAAACTGGAAAAAAACAAAAGGATCTGGTATGCCTATTCCGATGAGGAATTAAACCGGATTTTACAGGAGGTGGGCCGGGATTCAAACAATAAGATTCAAAGATATAAGGGACTGGGAGAAATGGATGAGGAGCAGCTGTGGGAAACCACCATGGATCCGGAAAGAAGGGTTCTCTTAAAGGTTACCATGGATGAAACCATGCAGTCGGAGATTGACCTGACCTTTACCACCTTGATGGGAGATCAGGTGGAGCCCAGAAGAGAATTTATTGAGGCCAATGCCAAATTTGTATCCAATCTGGATGTATGATCCCGGAAAACAGGCTGCATACAATCGTAAGAACCATCATGAAAGAAGGAGTTTCCTATGGAACCAAATGTTTTCGATAAGGTGAATGAAGTTGACTTAAAGAAAACCATGGAAAAATCATATATTGACTATGCCATGAGTGTGATTGCAGCCAGAGCCCTGCCGGATATTCGGGATGGACTCAAGCCAGTGCAAAGAAGAGTGCTGTTTTCCATGATTGAATTAAACAATGGTCCGGATAAGCCTCATCGAAAATGCGCCCGTATTGTGGGTGAAACCATGGGTAAATACCATCCCCATGGAGACTCCTCTATTTACGGCGCCCTGGTGAACATGGCCCAGTTCTGGTCCATGCGTTATACCTTGGTGGACGGTCATGGAAACTTCGGTTCCATGGACGGAGACGGAGCTGCCGCCATGCGTTACACTGAGGCCAGGCTTTCTAAAATCGCCATGGAAATGCTGGCGGATATCAATAAGGACACGGTGGACTTTGTTCCCAACTTTGATGAAGCGGAAAAGGAGCCTGCCGTGCTTCCTTCCCGTTTTCCCAATCTTTTGGTTAACGGGACCACAGGCATTGCCGTGGGAATGGCTACCAATATCCCCCCCCATAATCTCAAAGAGGTAATTGACGGGGTGGTGAAAATCATTGACGATCGGATTGAAGAACAGGACACCCAGCTGGCGGATCTTTTGGGAATTATCAAGGGACCGGATTTTCCCACAGGAGCCAGAATCCTAGGGTTTTCCGGCATCCGCCAGGCCTACACCACCGGTCGGGGAAAGATCAAGGTGCGGGCTGTGTCCCAGGTGGAATCCATGAGCAATGGGAAGAGCCGTATTGTGGTGACGGAGCTTCCCTATTTGGTCAACAAGGCAAGATTGATTGAAAAAATTGCGGATCTGGTGAAGGAAAAGCGGGTGGATGGGATCACGGATCTTCGGGACGAATCCAACCGGGAGGGCATGCGCATTGTGATTGAGCTGAGAAGAGATGCCAATCCCAATGTGATTTTAAACCGCCTGTATAAGCATACCCAGATGCAGGATACCTTCGGAGTAAATATGCTGGCGTTGGTGGGCAACCAGCCTAAGGTGGTAAATCTTTTGGACATGCTCCGGTATTATCTTTCCCATCAGGAGGAAGTGATTACCCGAAGAACCAAATATGATTTAAACAAGGCCAAAGAGCGGGCCCATATTTTAGAGGGCTTATTAATTGCCCTGGACCATATTGACGAGGTGATCCGTATCATCCGGGCCAGTGCCAATGTGGCGGCAGCCAAGGCGGAGCTGATGGAGCGCTTTGCTCTGACGGATGTTCAGGCCCAGGCCATTGTAGATATGCGCCTGCGTGCTCTTACCGGACTGGAACGGGAGCGGCTGGAGGCGGAATACCAGGATCTGCAAGAAAAGATTGCCTATTATGAGGAGATCCTGGGGGATGAAAAGAAGCTTCTGGGGATTATCCGGGAGGAAATTCTGGTGATTTCCCAGAAGTATCAGGATGAGAGAAGAACCGGCTTTGAACAGGATGAGGAGATGGAGGATGAGGATCTGATCCACAAAGAGGATGTGATCATCGCCATGACAAAGCTTGGCTATATTAAGCGGATGCGTCCGGATTATTTTAATGTGCAAAACCGGGGAGGCAAGGGCATTAAGGGAATGCAGACCATTGAGGATGACTTTATCGAGGACATTGTCATGATGAGCACCCATTCCGATGTATTCTTCTTTACCAATAAGGGACGGGTGTATACCATCCGGGCCTATCGGATTCCTGAGGCAGGACGTACCTCCAGGGGGGTGGCCATCATCAATCTGCTGCCCCTTATGCCGGATGAAAAAATTACCGCCATTATTCCCGGGGAGGAAAACAGCCAGGACGGCTATTTATTTATGGTGACCAAAAAGGGCAGCATCAAAAAATGCAAGATTTCTCTTTTTGAAAATATCAGAAAAAATGGTCTCAATGCCATTAGCCTCCATGAGGAGGATGAGCTGATCGAGGTGAAGGTGACTCATGGCAATGATGAGCTGGTGCTGGTGTCCCGGCAGGGTATGTGCATCCGTATCAATGACAAGGATGTGCGTACTATGGGCCGTGGAGCCGGAGGTGTGCTGGGAATGCGGCTGCGGAGGGGGGATGAAATCATCGGCATGCAGCTGATCGCCCAGGGCAAGGATCTGCTGCTGGTCAGTGAATACGGTTATGGCAAGAGAACCCCGGTCAGTGAATTTAAGGTGCAGAACCGGGGAGGTTATGGTATTATCTGCTACAAACCTACAGAGAAAACCGGCAATCTGGTAGGGGCCAAGCTGGTCAATGATGACCGGGAGATTTTACTGATTACCACAGAGGGAACCTTGATCCGCATTGAGGTCAGCGGCATTTCTGTGATTGGACGGATGGCTTCCGGCGTAAGGCTCATGAATGTGGAGCGGGAAAATGACAGCAGAATCGCCAGCATTGCAAAGGTGCGGGAGAATAAGGGGGACTAACCTCCTTGGAAGTCTCTGATATTTTTGTGGGGAATTGTGAGAAACAGGAAAATTTTGGGGCTTAAGAGAGTCGGGGCTGGGGGCGTAGTACTGCCGCCCCCTATGGGTGAATGCAAAATAAGGACGAGTTTTGTCCTTTGCTACAGCCGCCACTTTCCGGTTTGATACTGCATATTCCACAGTTTTTGATACAATCCTTTTTGTGCTACCAGTTCTTTGTGGGTTCCTCTCTGGCAGATCTGTCCTTCTTCTATGACAAGGATTTGATCTGCTTTTTGTATGGTGGATAATTTGTGGGCGATCATAATAACCGTTTTATTTTTTAAAAGCTCCTGCAGTGCAGATTGGATGTTTGCTTCGTTTTCTCCATCTACATTGGCAGTGACCTCGTCTAAAAGTACAATGGGTGCATTTTTTATCAATGCTCTGGCAATGGAAATTCGCTGCTTTTCTCCTCCCGAAAGTCTGGTTCCTCCCTCCCCCAATCCAGTCTCATATCCCTTCGGCAGTTCCATGATGAAGTCGTGACATCCGGCCCTTTTGGCGGCTTCCATGACTTCCTCCAGGCTGGCAGAAGGTTTCCCTATTTTGATATTATCCAGAATAGAATCCTGAAACAACATCACATCTTGAAAGACAAAGCTGATATGACGCAGTAAGTGTTCATAGGATAAACTTTGAATTTCCTTGCCGCCTATTTTTATGGTTCCCTGCTGTGCATCCCAGAACCTTCCCAGCAAATGGAGCAGGGTGGTCTTTCCGCTGCCGGAGGGTCCCACCAGGGCCGTGGTGGTATGTTCCGGTACCCGAAAGGAGATATTGCTCAAAACAGGAGTGCTTCCATAGGCAAAACTTACATCCTCATAGGAAATATCAAATTTTTGCAGTTTTTCTTTTCCGGAAATTTCCGCCATAGCAGGAATGTTTTCAATTATTTCCATGCGCTCTAAAGATTGTTCTGTCATTTTTGCAAATATACTAAAGATTCCCATGGCCTCTGTTCCCTGGAACAAAGCGAAGGAGGACAGGGCCAATAGAAACATTTTCATAAAAGCAAGTTCATGCCAAAGGAAAAGTACTCCTGCCAGAAAAATTGTTCCAGAGGTGATCCCACGAAACCAAAATTGAAAACAGGCCATGGGAAAAAGATGGGAAAGCTCATTGTGAATGGAGGCATCCCGAAGTTTTTTGAAGATTTCTGTAATTTTTAATACATGTTGTTTTTCTGTTTGACATGATTTTAAAATATGAATCCCCCGAATAAATGCAAGGGTTTCCTCTGTTACGGTGCCAATGTATTTTTGCCGGTTGATATGAAGCCGGTCCTGTACCAAAGCAAGGCGTCGGTAGGAAAACCAGGCGGGAATGAGCAAGAGGATGGCAAAAATAAAGATTCTATAGTCCACATAGAATAAAAAAAGCAAGCCGATGAACAAAGCAGGAATTCCTGTGGCTGTTTTCTCAATGACGCCAATGCCCTCTATTTCAAGAAAGGCTCCATCGGAGGTAATGGTGGAAATCAGATCGCCTTGATTCTTTTTGCTCAAAAATCCCAGGGATGCACGCTTTAAGTGGGTGCCTAAGGAGATGCGTTTCTCACAGATGGCCTTATATCCGGCACCTGAACGCAGCCGCATAGTAGCATATCGGAGAAGAATGCGAAAAACCAAAAGGACCACCATCCCTATGCCATAGAGCAAAAGGGAGTTTTGGTCTAGCTGCTTGATCGCATTTTTATTGAATTCCGGCATGGAAGCCATCATGCAGTAGACAATAATTAAGGGAATTATGGCGCATATGCCATCTAAAAAGCTGAAAAAGAAGGAAAGGTATAAGCTGAGGCGCTGTCCTTCCATCAGCTTTAAAAATTTACAAACTGTTTTCAACATATATCGGCTCCTTTCCTTTTAGGGATACAGATAGGCAGACCACATCTTTTTGTATAGGGCAGAGGTTTGCAGCAGCTCTGCATGGGTTCCCATGGAGTCAAGCTTTCCATGATCCAGCACAAAGATTTTGTCACAGCCTGTCACTGTGGTAAGTCTATGGGCAATGATAATCAATGTTTTATTCTGGCATAGCGCCAGCAGGGAAGCCTGCAGTTTATTTTGATTTTCCATGTCGGTATAGGCGGTTGCTTCATCCAGAATCAAAACAGGGGCGTTTTTTAAAATGGCCCTGGCGATAATGATTCTTTGCCGCTGGCCTCCGGACAGTTTTGTACCTTCATTCCCTACAATGGTATCGTAACCTTGTTCCAGTTTTTCGATAAAATTCCCGCATTGTGCTTTTATGGCTGCAGCCTCTACCTCTTTTCTGGAGGCAGAGGGATTTCCCAGGCGGATATTTTCCAGAATAGAGGTATTAAATAAAAAAGTATCCTGTGTGACATAGCTGATTCTTGTCATTAATTCAGATAAGGGGAGATCTTTATAGTCCACATTCCCGATGGTAATGCTTCCCTCCGTAACATCCCAAAACCTTGCAAGGAGATTGGCTATGGTGGTCTTTCCCGCACCGGATGGACCAACGATCGCTACTTTTGCATTCTCTTCAATTACCAGTGAAATATCCTCTAATACTTTTTTCTTGTCGTAGGCAAAGGAAACATGGTGAAGCGCAATGGTATTGCCGGAAATTGTTTTTCCAGACGCCGGTTCATGTAATTCTGAAACAGAAAGCATGGCATCTATGATATGCTTTCCATTTTTGATATGATAAAAATTGTCCATGAATTCCGTAAATTTCAGCAGGGATGTACCCAGTCCCATGGAAAGCAGAATAGCAAAAAGGAAACGATTTACCGAAAGTCCTTGAAACACATACAAATATCCTCCGACACATAAAACACTGACCAAAATAGAGGACAGGAGAACCAGAGCCGGGGCAGAAACAAGATGCATTTTATGGTATAACTGTAAGGTGGATTTCTTGTAGGCTTCAATGGATTCTGTATATTTGGAATAGGCCGTCTGTTCCTGTCCGAATATTTTAATTTCCTTATTGCCTCTGATATACTCAATTACCCTGTCATTCATACGTTCCAAGGCCAGATAATATGTGTTGGCAAAGGCATCCATAATTCCTATATACATGGGCAGATAGATCAGTAAAGTGAGCACAGCAGGGGCCAGTACGGCCAGAGCCATGCGCCAATCCGTAAAAAACAAAATACCTGCAATCCCAACAGGAATCAGTACATTGGAGGTGGTTTCAGGTATGGCATGGGCCAAAGGAAATTCCAGCCGTTCTGTTCCATCAATCAGCATATGTTGAAAATAACCGCTGCCCTGAAGCTGCATATATCCCAGGGGCAGCCGCAGCATCTTGTTTGTTATGGCAATGCGTATCTGTCCCAGTATTTGAAAGGCAGTTTTATGGGAAAGGGCTGTGGAGAAACCATGACAGGCCAGCTGCAGTATAAAAGCTGTAAGAATGCCAAGGGCACCAAGAATCACATCTTTACAGGCAGCACCAGCCAAAAGTCCGGTTAACAAACGGTACAGGATATAATAGGGGGCCAGCCCGAAACATACACCTGCAATGGCCAACAGAATGGAACCGGTATAGGAAGCAGCATATGGTTTTAAAAAATCTGTGAATTTTTTTTCTCTGTTTGGATACATACATTTCTCCTATGCTTCGGTTAATCCATATTCCGAAAATGTTTTTTCAAAATGGCTTTGCCTATATAAATGCCAAAGATGCCGCAGACTATGGCAGAGAGGATACCCAATGCGGCAAAACCGCCTGTAAGGTATTTTACGTAGGAATAGATTTCCTCTTCCCCCATCCCCATGTTCTTCCATTTTTGTACTTCTCGTTCCAAAAAGAAAAGGAAGGGAAAGCATCCGCCAAAGAGATAGGCCGCCTGTGAAAAACCAAATCCAACACCGATGATGAGGGTTTTGAATTGGGTCTTGGAAATAATAAAATCTGCCATTAAGCTGGTAACCAGGACAAAAATCAAGCAGAGTATACTGCCCATGCCAGTAAGGGTGAAAAAAGCAGTTCCTAAGCTTAACAGTAATGTAAAGGCTCCGAAATGTTCTATTTTTTTCACAGCAAATAAAACCACACTTCCCATAATAAGTGCAGTAATACTGGCGGCAAATATATGCATCACAGGAAGCAAGACCGCAGTCAGCATTCCAACACCATATATAACCATTGCGTGAACAGCGGCCAAGAGACCGATCAAAACAAAATCACTGGCTTTCCATGTCTGATTCATGGTATCCTCCTATAAATTTTCGTTGAAAACACGATTCAGTTGCTGCGTATCCACCAAGGGAAAATCCTTTACGATTTTTCCATTTTCTAAAAGAACTACACGGTTGCAAACAGATACAATGAATTCATAATCATGGGTAATGATAATAGATGCATTTTTATTTCCCGTCATAGAATCAATGAACCTGCAAATCGTCTGCATATTTTCATAGTCTAAGCCACTGGTGGGCTCATCAAAGACATTGACCCTTTTGTGCAGTAAATAAGAGGCGGCAACCACCAAGCGCTGTTTCTGTCCTATAGACAGCCTGGTGGGATGCTGCTCTTTGCTGTCGGATAGTCCCAACACATCCAGAACATTTTCTATCTGCATTTCTATATGGGGCTGTCCTTCATGGCCAAGGAGCAAATCGTGGTAGACATTGTACCCGAAGAGCTGAAAATCCACATTTTGCATGACATAGCTTACAGTTTTGCTTCGTTCTTTTGGTACAAGCTTTTTGCCGTCGAAGTATATACTGCCCTGCTGTTCCTTTTTTAAACCACATAGAATTTTCGCCAGGGTGGTTTTTCCACATCCATTTCTGCCCAGCAAAGCCACCTTATCCCCTGGGGACACAGAAAAGGAAAGTCCCTGTAATATTTTTCTTTCTTTTTGGTATCCAAAGGTGATATCCTGCAATGCTAAGAGTGGTTCGTCAAATTTTAAGGCGGGGGGATCCCGGATAATGTTTTGAAAAAGATGGATTCCTCGTAATCCGATCCTATGAAACAAAGAGTTGTTCATTCTCTTGCGTGCAGGTTTATCCAATATGCGGCTTATTTTGCCCTGCTCCATCACAACTAACCGGTCACAAAGGTTTTCCAGATAGAACAGGCGGTGTTCTATTACAAGGATGGTATAGCCGTTTTGTTTTAATTTCTCAAAGATTTTGGATAATAAAACAATGGAGGGATAATCCAAATTAGCGGAAGGTTCATCCAGCAAAAGAATATCTGTTTTCAGCATTAAAGCAGATGCAATGGCCACCTTTTGCTTTTCGCCGCCGGATAAAGCAGATAGTTTTTTGTCAAGTATCCTATGCAGGGAAAGCATGGAAAGGATGCGCTGCAGACGTTGCTCTATGTCCTGTTTGGAAACACCGTAGTTTTCACAAGCATAAACAAGGTCGGACAATACATCTGCTGTAAAAAACTGGTTTTCCGGATTCTGAAAAACGGAAGCGGCCATTTGGGATATTTCTCCTATACGCAGCGATGCAGTATTTCTATGGTGTATCGAAATGTTTCCGGATCGTTCTCCCTCAAAAAAAAGAGGACAAAGACCATTGATACAGCGAAACAGGGTAGATTTCCCGCAGCCGCTTCTTCCCGTCAGGACTACAAATTCCCCTTTTTTGATGGAAAGACTCACTTCTTTTATGGTTTGAAATTCATTCTCTTTATATTGATAGCTCACTTTTTCTAATCGGATCATTTTGTCTCCTTAAAATAAGTCAATGGCCGTACTCATACCCAGTGCCATAAGAGATAGTACGAAAAAAAGGACATCTCTTTTGCGGATTTTTACATCAAAATAGGTGCTTCGGTCCGCCTGATGCTCTATCCCCTTTACAAGGGCGGCACAGGAAAATTCTTCTGCTGTGCCCAAACTGCGAAACAGCATGGGAACCAGTATGTATTCCAGCATACGCAAGGGGTGCAGGAGCATTCCCTTCCAGGAGGTATCTATCCCTTTCAGTTTCATGGCCTCAACAATGGTTACAAAATCATCCTTCAATGAAGTAAAATGGCGAAACATTACTGCTATACTGAGAAGGATACCCTTTGGACATCTGCATTTGGCAAGGGCTGTTGTAATTTCTGATAAATTTTTTTGTTCTTTGATTGCTGTCCCCAGCATCAAAAACGGGATGATTCTCTGGAGAATAAAAGCAATCATACCGATCATCAAAAAAACAGACCTTTGTAAGGAGGGAAGGATATGTACTGCAGCATAATAGTACAAAAATAATCCGCCGAAAGCTCCCCCGTAATGCAGTGCCGCAGAGTACTGTCCTCCAGTCAACAGCACGGCTGCTGCAATAAAAAAGGAACATAGGGTTACGGCGGGCTTTCCAGAGAGCAGCATAAATAACATAATCAATAAGTCCAAAAAAATAATGGTTCTAAAATCAAAAGTTCTGTATTTTTTTATATCCTTTATAGTTATTCACCACCTTTATATAAATACTGCCAATAAGCCTATTGTTATGTATTGTGTTATGGTATAATACCACATTATAGGTTAGGGATATCTAACTTATGGCCAGGATTGTCTTTTTGCCGTATCCTTTGGCTTTTACCATCATTCAAACCGGAAGGAGGGAGACTGTTTTGAATAAGGGCTATCAGAGTTTTATAGAACATACAGAAAGCAGGCTTGTAAGAACCGGTGCTTTGATGAATACCGGTTTCGATACCTATCAGTTTGCATCGGACATTGGAAAAGGATACACTGCCATATATGAGCTGGATTCTTATGCCAGTATCTGCATTGCAGAGCATTCCTATATCCGGGATTTTGAATATCAAGTCATATCAGAAGATTCCATAGCCATACAACAGTACGACTCCATTGATTCTG
>ERZ773067.782-NODE-782-length-18196-cov-9.021278_pt1 | contig 18196 bp, 24 predicted proteins | sample MGYA00580622_ERZ773067 | MGnify/ENA primary metagenome ERZ773067 (study PRJEB29015, sample SAMEA2737998) | human oral metagenome | biome: human oral; feature: human-associated habitat; material: dental | place: China | collected 2113 ...
TGGTATGGAGCTCTTTATGGCGCAGCTCACATATTTTCATGCTTGTGTTCTGGCGCGCGGGCGTGTAGGTTGGTACCAACAACGAACCGAAGGGGATCGCCATGATGGTGATGAAGAGGGACGCGGAGCCCACGATGAAGCAGCGTCGCTTTATTGAACGCTTGGTCAATAAGTACACGGGTAACGTGTGGGACCTCCTTGCGGACGTACACAAGGGCGGGTACGATATGTATGACATGTCCAGTGTCTTTACTGCCACTAGGTATCTCACTCGTGCAGAGGCTAGTGAGGTGATTGATAGGATGATGAAGAAGTGATCACGAATTACGTGGCGCTTTATATGGAGCAGTACAGGGTCGAGAAGGGCACCTATGTCCTTCCTCATACAAATATATTGATTGTGTATTGCGGCCCCGGCTACTGGCAGATCGAGGGCAAAGAGGCGGACGACGAATTAGTATGGAAGGCATTGCAGAGGGAATGGATCGTTACTGGAAAGACAAAGCACTCTTAGCGCTCATGTGGCCATACAAGGTTTCCGAGACAGATTATCATTTTCCTTATCAGAACATGGATGTAAGTTTTGTAGACGAGAAGTGGTACTTCAGAAATCTTGAACTTACACGCGAGCATGTAGCAGAAATTTACACCACTGAGCTCTACTTCGAGGAGGACGAGGAAGATGAGGAGTAAGTGGACGGGCGGCGACACTGCGATGCTGATTGTGATGATTGTGCTCACAATGATTGCCGCGTATTGGTTTTTGGTGAACTGCATTTTCTATGTTTCAGTCCAGAATATTGAGAAGAACTATGAGCAGGGATATTCTTATTCAACTCGCACACAGCCTGTCGAAGACGGCAACAAGGTTCAGGATAGAGAGCCCGTCCATGATAGTGGAAATATCATCGACTTCATCGTGGGTGGAGACTAACGGCCAGTTCGCGGCATTCAATAATCCGCATGAGCTGCTGGATCACATGGCCGATAGAGGTCTCATATGAAGTGGCGGAAAGAGTTTAATTTTTATGACTTGACATCGGACGTCTTGTTTGAGGTGAATGGAGATAAGTGTACATGTAAGTTCATGAATTTCACACTCGAAATCTCCTCATACCATGACGCAACTAGTGTTGTTATGCGCCAACCAAATGACTTTCACCCAATATTCGATCTGCACATGCAGTCATTGATCGACCTTTCATCTAAGGAGGATGTTGAGTCACTGTTTGGTTTATGTGTAGAGACATGCTCGCAAGAAAAAGGAGTGTACGCGTATGAAGCTCACCGACCATAAGAAGAAGTTCACTGCATACGGCGACGTTATTGAACTGTCGTATAAGTCGGCGAACACGGGGCAGTATATTGTCAAGTGCGACAACCCCAAGATGAATATTCTGATCACTGACGACAAGTCTCACGTGATTGCACAGGTCCTGGAAGGCTATCGGGTAAAGGCAGCCGCTTCCATGCCGTCATTAGACACAACAGATGAGGAGATTCATTTCCTGACAGCAAAGGTTATTGAGCTTTCTGCGAGGGAGGCGGGCGTTGCCCCGATCCCTGACTCGAAGCTCGACGTCAACCCCGACCCCACACTTTTCTGACACAAACAAAGGAGAAAAATTATGTCTACTGATATTGCTCGAATCAACCTGAACGCTGAGATGCAGTCCGCCGGTTTCTTCAGCACCGTTGACGCCTCCACTGACGAGGGCAAGAAGACCGTCTACACGGCGATCAACAGCGCTGAGAGCCTGCGCGACCTTGTCGGCAAGACCGTACATGTCGTCGACTTCATTGTTCAGGAGGTGGAGGTTGTCTCTGACGAGACGGATGAGACTATCTCTGTGCCTCGCAGCGTGATCGTCCTCGACGATGGTAGCGTGTACGCCGCCACCTCTAACGGGGTCTTCAACTCGATTCGCAACATCCTGTCGATCTTTGGCTCGCCTAGGACCTGGGGGGCTCCCCTGACGGTGAAGGTGGACGAGAAGTCGACGCGCCGTAACATCATGTTCCGTTACCTGACCCTGTCGGTCGTGTGATAGGATCTAACCGCTAGAAGGGATGGTCGCTCCTCCCGCCCCACGGGATGGGGCGGGAGGAGTTTTTTCATGTCATTGTCGGATCTTCGTGCGAAGGCGCACGTGTTGCAGGCTAGGGCGGATCAGAAGATTGCTCAGATCAAGGCTGGCACGTATGCGCCTGAAGGCACGCGCGGGACCACGATGGATCACATCAATAACGGGAAGTACGGCGTGGATATTACGGGGACGAAGTATGATCCGCGTAGGTCAACGATTGACCGCATGACTACGAGGCAAGTGGAGGCCCATATTGAGAGGCTTGAGAATTTCAACTCTAATGTGGTGGGCTATTACCGGGGTGCGGGCGACAGTATTATCTCGAAGCATGCGATGGCGCGGGTGATCTATCAGTACGACCGGGACAACAAGCTGAAGGCTGCCGAGCGCAGGGAGATTGGCGGCACGTTCATCCCGTGGGTGGGTGTGCCGGTTGACGAGTATGACGAGCACTTTAGGCCGAGGAAGCAGTATTTGGAGTCAGGGACCAACTACTCCTATAACAAGAAGTCGCTCCCTGTGCCGACACGATACTACTCCGATAAGGGTGCTCTTCGGATTGCTGACGCGATTGCTGAACAGAACACGACTCGCGGCAGGCAGAAGAACATTCGTGCCGCCCGGAATCAGATTGATGAGATGATTCAGCGCATTGGGACGTCTCAGTACGCGCAGTTGAAGAAGAAGATCGACAATCTTGATGACAAAAAATTCTGGTTCTTATGGTCTAATGATTCAAAGTTCGCTGACGAACTTTCCATGATGTATGACGGGGTGGCGATGCAGGGTCAGGAGGGTATTGCGCAGGGGTATTTGGATGGCCTTGTTGATTCTCAGGAGACGGTGGCCGATAACCTTTCCGAGATGGTTGACATGGCAGATTCACTTGACTTTCAGACCAGTCCTGAACTAGCGAAGGAGCGTCGGCGTGCGAAGCGCAAGAAGCAGCGTGAAGCAAAGAAGCGGAAGCAGCGTAGAGCAGCACGTCAGGGTCGCGGACTTTGAGTGCACGACAGATCCGGAGGATTGTCGGGTGTGGTGCTGGGGGTCTATGAGCGTGCATGATCTTGGCAGCTATGCGACGGGGCTGGATATTGATTCGTTTTTTGATTGGTCGTCAGAGAACCCGTCTGTCACTTATTTCCACAACTTGGCGTACGATGGGTCGTTCATTATTGACGCGCTGCTGAGGCGGGGATATGTTCATGTCAAGGATAGGCCTGATGTCCCTCAGTCTTTTTCCACGCTTATTGATGGGATGGGTAAGTTCTACAGCATCACGGTGAATTTTGAGGGTCGGATTACCGAGTACCGGGACTCGTACAAGAAGATCCCTATGCCGGTGAGTGCGATATCGACGGCGTTTGATGTTCCGGAGTCTAAGGGGGAGATCGACTATGACTCGCCTCGTTCGGAGGGCTATGAGCCGTCTGATGAGGAGTGGGATTATCTGCGAAGGGATGTGCTGATCGTGGCGATGGCTATGCGTGAGCTGTTGTCTCAGGGGATGACGCGCATGACGGCGTCATCTGATTCCATGGCTGAGTACAAGGATTCCATTGGTGGGGCGGGCCAGTTTTCGAAGAGGTTTCCTACGCTTAGCACTGAGGTTGACGCGAGTGTCCGTGACGCGTATAGGGGAGGCTTCACGTACGCTAATGTTTTGACGGCAGGGCGTCTTGTTGGTGCAGGGTCTGTTTATGACGTGAATTCGTTGTATCCGTATGTGATGTCAGCTCGGCCTTTGCCGTATGGTAGTCCCGAGATTTTTTCGGGCGGCCCTCCGATGGACGGTCTTTGGGTGGCGTCGGCGTCGATTGTTGCGCGCCTTAGGGATAGGCATGTTCCTTGTATCCAGGTGAAGAAGAACCCGTTTTTTCGGGGCACGGAGTATCAGACGTTGATTGAGGAGCCGGTGACGTTGTCTATGTCGTCGGTGGATTATGCGCTGTGGTCTGAGCAGTATGATCTAGAGGTCCTAGGGTGGCATGGTGGCATTTCTTTTGCGTCTTCCGAGGATATGATTGTGGATTATGTTGACAAATGGATGCATGTTAAGGAGGTCTCCACCGGCGGGAAGCGGACTATTGCTAAATTGTTTCTTAATTCGCTGTACGGTAAGTTCGCCAAGAATACAGATGTGACAGGTAAGATTCCCGTGCTGGAGAATGGGGTGGTGAAGTTGAAGAAGGGTCCGCATGAGACGTGTGATCCGGTGTATACGCCGTTGGGGGTGTTTGTGACGGCGTGGGCGCGGGACTACACGGTGAGGGCGGCGCAGAGGAACTTTGATAGATTCCTGTATGCTGATACTGACTCACTGCACTTGCTGGGGACAGAGCCACCGGAGGGGTGTGCGGTGCATCCGACGCATCTGGGTGCTTGGAAGCATGAGGCGAATTTCACGGAGGGCGTGTACGTGAGAGCGAAGCAGTACAGTGAGGTGATTGAAGGCAGGCCTGACACGCATATTGCGGGTCTGTCGCGTAAGATTGCTGCGAGCGTGTCGCCTCGGGATCTGCTTGCGCCGCATGAATGGCATGGTAAACTTGTTCCACAGAGAGTTAAGGGCGGGGTCATCCTGAAAGAAACAACATTTTCTTTTACACCTATAGGAGTTGAATAATGGTCAAGAAAGAGAAGGTCAATTTCACTGTTCGCATTAACAAGGATGTTATTGACTTTATTCGTGCCCAGCATTGGGTGCTCCAGCGTGAGACCGCCGACATTGTGCGCGACGCGATCACCGACTGGGCTCACGCGTACGGGTACACAGAGGCTCCGGACTCGGAAGGCGATCCTGAGAGCGACGCCGCGTGACGACGGGTGATGCCGTGCGGCGGTCGGTAGTGCACCTCGTCAGTGACTGAGGGCGTCTACGACAATCCGGTGAAAAAATGGTAGGCTGGGATCACTAGGTGAATCCCAGCCTACCGCTATATGGAGGTAATAACATGGATTTCGAGGCACTGATCAATGCAGTGCAAAACCCTGGTGAAGGCGGGGTCCCGCCCACCATCTACGACGACATTAGGGCCACATATCAGGGCGTGCAGGACCAGTTCTCGTCCGCCCAGGCTAAGATCGGCGAGCTCACCGAATCCAACACGACGCTCGCGGAGCAGCTTAACGCGATGAAGGCGGCCAACTACGACCTGCTCACCCAGGTGAACGCACAGTCTGCCCCCGAAAAGAGCGAGGACAACGGGGGCGGCGGTTCCGACGACTCCGATGACGAAGAGGACGACGGTGGGATCGACGCTTTCTTCGAGAAGCGTGACGACAAGGAGGACAAGTAATGCCCAGCAAGAACCTCGGCAAGATCCGGGATATTGACAATGCGGAGATGCTGGAGCGGATCCGCAACGACGTTGGCGGCGACTATAAGCGGCGCATCCCCTCGGTGACGAAGGGCAACATCTCGCAGACGCTCGCAGCCCTCACCAAGTACCCCCAGCACTGGAACGAGTTCACTGACGCCTTGGTGAACCGTATCGGCTCCTACTACACGCGCGATATTTCCTGGAAGAATCCCCTCGCTGTCTTTAAGCGGGGCATGCTGGAGTACGGTGACACGATCGAGGAGGTCCAGATGGGCCTCATCCAGGCCTACGAGTACTCCCCCGAGCGCGACTACATGGAGGAGGCCCTGTTTGCGCAGAAGAAGCCGGTCGTCGCCTCCCAGTTCCATACGATCAACAGACAGAACATGTACAAGATCACCGTCAACCAGGACTTGCTCAAGCGAGCCTTCCTGGAATCCGATGGTCTTCAGAAGTATGTGAACCAGATTCTCGCGGTGCCCACCACGAGTGATCAGTGGGACGAGTTCCTGCTGATCTGCTCGCTTTTCGCCGAGTATGAGAGCAATGGGGGCTTCTGGCACGCGAGGTGTCCCGACCTTCAGACGCTCAGCGCCAGTGACGCGGACGCGAAGAACCTGATCAAGCAGGTACAAGCCTACGCGGGCAACATGTCCTTTATCTCACGGCAGTACAACGCCGCCCACATGGAGACGTTCGCGAAGCCCGAGGACCTGGTGCTGATCACCACCCCCGAGGTACTCGCAAACATTGGTATCGAGGCGTGGGCCGGCGCTTTCAACGTCGAGTACGCCCAGATGGAGGGCCGTATTGTCACGATCCCGAAGGCCAACTTTGGTATCGACAAGGCGCAGGCGATCCTCACCACGAAGGACTTCTTTGTGATCGCCGACAACCTGCTGGAGAACCAGTCACAGGTGAACCCGGCTGGCCGGTACACGAACTATTTCATGCACCACCGGGGCATCATCTCCTCCTCGCTGTTCGTGCCGGCGGTCCTCTTCTGGACCGGCGACGACGACAACGCGATCACTATCACCCCGAAGCAGGTCAAGATCGCCATGGGTCAGGTGAAGGAACTCCTCACCGACAAGGTCGTCTCCGACTCCTACAAGGCCACCCCCGGCCGCACCTACCTGGCCGCCGCCAACGTGACGGCGACGGACGCGGATCTGGTCGAGTTCGGCGTCTACTACACGGTGACCGGGGCGTCCTCGCAGCACACCCAGATCGATAATGAGGGTATCCTCAAGGTCGGCATGGACGAGACGAGCGCGTCTTTGACGGTGCTGGCGACCCTGGGGTATGTGGATCCGGCGACGGGTAAGCGGGTGACGAAGACCCCGGTGTCGACCGTGGTGCCCGTCTACTCTAGCGCGGCGAAGAACATGTGGCCGCGTAGCTGACGCGTCGCCACTGTTGCCGGCCCTCACAATGGTTGTGGGGGCCGGTTCTTTCTTTCTATTTCGATACCGCCGGTTGCGATACCGATCGGGCACCCGTGTGGTAGTATCTTCTTATGGCACGCATCGATTCTGACCGGCGTCCAGGCGATTTTGGCCTGGATTTCGACTACGCGATCTGGACCCCGGGCACGACCGTGTGCCTGACCTGGGTGAACTGGGACAGCAACTATCGCGATGTGGTTGTCTTTCCTAGTGAGGCCGCCCAGATGAAGTACATGCACCGCGACCCGCAGACCCGGATCATCGAGTCACTCACCTACTGTGGGCAGGGCATGCCGATCCGCCTCGATATTCCTTTCTCTGAGGCCAACAAGTACAACTACGTTTACGCCGAAAACAATCTTTTCGGAGGTAAACGACACAGGTTCTTCTACTTCATCACCGATGTCGTCTACGTGGCCCCCAACACGGTCGAGATCCGTGTTCAGCTAGACGTGTGGCAGACGTACTTCAAGGACGTCTACGTCAACCGCTGCTACGTCGAACGCGGCCACGTCGGTATCGCCGCCGAGAACCAGTGGGACGACTACGGCCGTAAGTACCTCACGTGTCCTGAGGGCCTTGACATGGGCGCCGAGTACGTGATTGGCAAGACCTGGTACGAGACGATCGCCGCCACATGGTACGGGGACGGCTACGACAGCGGCGACTACGACGTTGTCGTCGCCTCCACGATCGACCTGGAACTCGAATACGGCGACGTGAAGAACCCCAAGTTCCAGGCCGCATCAGGCTCTAAGGCGGAGGGCCTGCCGAACGGGTGCTCCCTGTATGCGATGACAAACGGGGCCTTTGAGACCCTCGCCCAGTCGCTGGCCTTCGTCCCCTGGGTGGCGCAGGGCATCATCAGCATCATGGCAATCCCCAAGGGGGTCATCAACTTTGACGGCATGACCTCGGTGACGACCCCCAACACAAAGGGGCCCGAAGACGGCAAGGAAGGCGCAAACATCACCCGGCCAGGCGCCGAGGTGTATCCGCTGACGAAGGGCTTCGGGGAGGGGCACCTGGCGAACAACAAGACAATCAACTTGGCGCCGGGCTTCCGGGACGAGGAGATTATTCCGGAGAGGTACCGGCACTTGTGGAAGTTCTGGACGTCCCCTTACATGATGTACGAGGTGACAACCTTTTCGGGGACCCCGATCCTGGTGAAGCCCGAGACGATCCAGGGCAAGAGCCTGGATATCACGCAGTGGGCTCATATTGTGCCGCCGTCGCCGCGCATCATGTACACGGTGAATGGTCAGAACCAGGGACTGTGGGTGGCCGACGGGCAGAACCACAATTCAGAGCACTTCGATGCGATGACAGGGATCACGAACTTCCCGACGTTTGCGCTCACCAACAACTCCTACCTGAACTATATGGCCAGCAATGCCCATAGCCTCGTGTACCAGCACGCGTCCGCCGAGTGGTCACAGCAGAAGGCGCTACGGGGTGCAGCGACTTCCTACAACCAGGCGGCGCTCTCACGCCAGCAGGCAGCCGATACCACCGATCTGAACAATCAATTTGATAGTGCCCGCACCCAGTACAATGCTGACAATCAGCTACTGTCAAGCGGTGTTCACACTGTGGCTGGCTCACTGGGGCAGGCTTTGTCGGGGAACATTGGTGGCGCGGCCGCGTCCGCGATCATGGGTGGCTTCGACATGGGGATGCAGTACGGTAGCACCCTGGAAAATCAGCGGATGATCAACGAGCAGAGGTCCGCTATTACGGGGCTCGGTAACCAGTATGCGGCCCGTATTGCGGACAGTAATCTTGCGATGGCGAAGTTTGCGGCCCAAGGCGACTACGCGAACGCGATCGCGGGTATTAATGCTAAGACGCAGGACGCGAAACTTATTCAGCCGACGACGGTGGGTCAGCAGGGCGGCGACGCTTTTAACCTGGCGACCGACGACTGGAAGATTGTGTGCCGTCAGAAGTGCATTGACTCCGGCGCCGTGTTCCGTATCGGCGAGTTCTGGCTCCGGTACGGGTACGCAATGAACTGCGCGGTACAGCCGCCCCAGGATCTCATGTGCATGACTAATTTTACGTACTGGAAGATGCAAGAGACCTACCTGGCGCCATCCGACTGCCCCGAGGGTTTCCGGCAGTCAATTCGTGGTATCCTTGAAAAGGGAGTCACGGTGTGGCGGGACCCGAATAAGATTGGGGTCACCGACTATGCCGACAATAAGCCGATCGCGGGGATAAGGATCTGAGAATGCCCTCAACACGTAGCGACTATGTGAAAGAAAATATTTACGAAAACTTCGGAGTCCCGGCCACCAAGGTCAATTCGGCCAAGAATCGCGAGGCCGTGATCCAGTCCATGTACCGACGCATCATTTCCGAAATGTGCATGAATCGTTTCAACTGGCAGGGTATGCCTGACACAATCGACATGCGCTACCTGGAAATGCTGCTCCTCACCGACGCCCTCGCTGTCTTCTACTATGACCAGGAATACTCCCGATACATGGCTCTCAAGGGCACCGGTCTCGGGACCCCGAACATGTACGACAACCCGGTCGAGTACAATGTGTACGGGAACATGCTGTACTCGAAGACCCTGAACTCGAAAGAATGCGTCCCCATCTGGGCGAACTATATGCGTATCCCGGACATGGACATTATTGACGTCTACTCGCAGAGGCTCGCCACGATCGCACGTACGTTCGAGATCGACATGCTGCACGCCCGGCACCCGTTCGTGATCGCCGTCAACAACAACGAATACAATACTTTTGCGAACGTGTACAAAGAGGTCGTCGACGGTCAGCCGGTCATTTTCGGCACCGAGATGATGACCCATGACGCGCTCGCCAACAAGATGGCTGCATTTAACACGGGGATCAGTGCGGACACGCTCCGGTACGTGTCCGAGGCCCTGTCTCGCACCTGGAATGAATGCATGACCATGCTCGGTATCATGAATGTCAATAGTGAGAAGCGAGAGCGCATGGTAGTAGAGGAGGCCTCCGGCTCCTCGGGCCAGGTCCTTGCCATGCGAGCGGTTTCTCTGAACGCGCGCCGTCAGGCGTGTGACCAGATCAATAGACTGTTCGGCCTAGACATCTCGGTGGAATGGAATTTGGATGACGACGCTGACGCCGGGGCCCCGCAGATGCTTGGCGGCCTGGGCGGGGGCCTGGGATCGACTGATATGGAGGGGATGAACCCGAATGGCTGATTTTACGATGGAGCTGCGCGAGGTGATCGCACGGCAAGGGGTCAATCGTATAGGCCTTTCGTCTTACCCAATTTTTGATGAGGCCTACAGAGAGTACCTGAATCAGAAGATCATTGACCACTACTACTACAACGAAATCGGGACTGAATCGGTCGACATGTGGATACGGCAGATGTCCACCAAAATGAATGAGATCATGCCGTACTACAATAAGCTCTACCTGTCTGAACTCGTGGAAATCGATCCGCTGTCCACACAGGACACACACAGCACGAGCGGTCAGAAATCGGCCTCCTCGCAGGCCAGCAAGGGCTCACAAGAGGCCGACACGAAGAACCTGACGGACAGCACCAACGATGGCACAAGTAGGACAGTGCAGTCCCAGATGCCCCAGGTGAGGCTCGCTGGCAACAAGGACTATGCGACCGCCGCCACGGATGTTGCTTCCAGCGGGTCCGGAACCAACAAGGTCTCCGGGTCCTCGAAGTCAATGTCAGAAAGCAGCGGCTCTAATCAGGCAGAGTCGTCGCAGGAGGCCCATTCGTGGGGGTATACTGGGCATACGGCGCAGCTGATTGCGGCGTGGCGGCAGACCTTCCTTAACATCGATCTTATGGTTATCAGTGAGCTCGCGGAGCTTTTCATGGGGATTAGGAGTAGTAATGACAGCATCACCGGATCCGAATACATCGGCCCCTTCCGTATCTATTCCCGAATTTACTAGGCGCCACAAGTTCGACGACGGCGACTACTCGCTCGTCCCACATGACTATGCCCTCACCAACACGGTGCCATTCACGTATCGTGATGGTTTCACCTACCTACAGGTGATCGAGGAGCTCCGCAGGTGGGTGAACGAGGGCCTACGGAACGCACTCAACACGTCGCTGGAATCTCTCGCAGCCGACTACAACACCCGCATCGGCAAACTCTTGTCCGACATTCGTGACGAGGTCGGCCAGTACGAGGGCCTCCCGGACCAGATGAAGAGACGCCTCAACGAGGCCATCAACGAATACCGCGACGATTTCGATATCTTCCGCGAGATGATCCGCGAGGAAATCCAGCGGGAAATGCACCACGACCACGTCGAGGTATTCAACTGGCTCACAGGCCGCCGCGATACACTCGACAATTTCATGCGAGACCTCGACAACCGGGTCCTCGTCAACGGCCTCTTGGCGGCCGACTACTCCCGCGCGGGCTTCACCTGCAAGGAATGGGACGACCTGCCCATGACTATCAGTGAACTCCAGACCCAGGGTAAGATTTTCGTTGACGCCTACAGCCGCGAATACATCCACTCCCCCATCTCAGGGCGCCGCATGCACGTCTCCCTCGCCCTGTCTGAGGTGTACGAGGCTCTATCCACAGGTAACGAGCCCATTTCCACCATGCCGCTATCCGCTATCGCAGCGGCCACGATCAAGGACCTGCAAAAGCGGGTCTGCCGATAAATAAAGGAGAACACAATGCCAGCAACCAACCACACCAAGAATTTCAGTCTCCCCCAGTACATTGACTCCGACCATTTCAACATTGTCGGAGACTTCAATGGGGCCATGAGCAAGATCGACGAAACCCTCGGCGAGTCCCTCGTCACCGCGAAGGCCGCCTCCCGGGACGCCACTTCCGCTCTCGCGTCCGCTAACGACGCCTCGGACAATACTGCCGCCGCGAAGGAGGCCGCGCAATCGGCGCTCTCCGTGTCTGCGACCGCGAAGGGTGACGCGCAGAATGCGAAGATTCAGGCGGGTGAGGCGAAGACGCTGGCGGAGCAGGCGGTGGCTGCGTCGACGTCGGCGGCGTCCTCAGCAAACAACGCGCTCAAAAACTCGAACTCTGCAATTTCTACGGCGAATAACGCCTCCCAGGCGGCGGATGCGGCGTCGGCGGCCGCCGCTAACGCCCAGAACACGGCGGCAAGCCTCGCCGGCGGTATCGCCGAGGCCAAGACTGCTGGTAACGCGGCCGCGAACCTTCGCACCAGGTACTACAAGTTCACGGACGGTCTCACCGACCGGAAGATGCGCTCCGACAACAACTCCACCTCTAAGACGATTGTTGAAGGGAAGATGACTCTCGACGCCAACGACGTCATCACTGTGGTCGGCAACGCCCACCATGACACTCAGGGGTCGAACGCCATCCACTGGTACCTGTACCTTGTGAAGCCCTCGGGTGCGGGCGTGTGGATGGCCAACGCGGGATCCCAGGGGCCGTGGGAGGGCGCGTATGTGCACTCCCAGGTGTCGGGTATTTTCCGTGCTGACGAGGGGGCGGGCGAGTACAAGGTGTCTCTCCGTTACCTTGGTCCCACGGACCGTGACACCACCGTTTTCATGAGGAACACTCACATTACTGTTCACTGATCACCATGGCTTTCGACGGTACTCACAAAAAGTGTATGATCGCCACCCTGGCGACCGTGGAGGCGAGCAATGATTACGGCATCATCTCGGCTCCCGATACCCTGTCCCTCGGCATCGGCCAGTGGACGCAGGGGCGCGCATACGACCTGCTGAAGAGGTTTTCTGCGGGCACGTCTTTTGGGGGTACCGTCGACGGCTGGCTGGCGGAGGGCAGGGACTCTTGGACGATCGGCGCCAGGAAGTACCAGTACCTGGGGTCGGGCGACCGGAGCGCCCTGTCCTCCGCCCTGGACTCTGATGAGGGGCACCGGATCCAGAATTCGCAGATGTTGCAGGATCTTGAGGAGGACTATATTCCTAGGTGCCGTGAGTTGGGGATGGATCCTGAGGGTGAGACTGAGGCGTGCATGCTGCTGATCGTGGTGATGCACCGGTGGGGGAATTACGCCGCGATCCTGGGGCGGCTGGCAGCTGGTGCGGGCACCCCGGCGACCCTTGATTCGATGGCCGCGGCGATCAAATACGAGGGTGAGTGGTATGCGGTCGGGCAGCGGTATGAGATCGCCTACCGGATGATCGCGAATCTGGAGACCAACGGCGTGGAACTGGACCCGGGGGAGTCTGGGAACGACATGGGTGCGAACGAGTTGCGGGGCCTGAAAGCGGGTGAGAAGTCCAAAAGCATCAAATACATTCGATCCAGTAACGACGGATCCCTCACCGTCTTCCTTTCGGATGATTCTACTATTAGGGCCTACCCTAGCGCTGACGGATACTATCGCCCCGAAAAAACAGTCGAGAAACGTGAGCAGAAGAAGGATTCTGGCGGCGGCGGTGGTGGAGGCGGTGGCGGCGACGCTTCTAAAATGACCCGGCTGGCCATCGACTCGATCGGGAAATTCGAGTACCACCAGTGGTATGAGGCCCGCCTACACCCGGACCAGACAGGTGTCACCGACTGTAGTGGCTTCTGCTGGTGGCTGTACAAGACGTGCTGCGACATCGATATTGGCCCTGGCGGGACTGCCGAGATCTTCGGCAATACAAACAGCGGCTGGGTTGTCGCCGAGGGCGAGGGGTCGTTCAACGCCTATGACCAGGTGAAGGAAGGGGATCTGGTTGTGTGCCGATGGTATTCGGGCGGCGGCCATATCGAATACTGTACTGGCGGTGACGGCGGCGGGGAGAGTATTGGTGCTCGAGGGCCGGACGGGCATTCGGAGCCGCACTACGGGAACTTGTCTATGTTTGCGGGGTGTTCGTGGGAGTTGAGGCGTTACCTGTGACTGATTTTTCGTACTACAGCTACGACAATGTTCTCTCATACGGCGCTGCCATTAACATGGTGATGGGCGCCAGGGGTTTGGGTAAAACGTATGGCGCGAAGAAAATCGCGATCAAGAACGCTATCCGGCATGGTAAGACGTTCATTTACTTGCGGCGCTACAATACGGAGCTTAAGCAGGTGTCGACGTTTTTCGACGATATTGCTCACGAGTTCCCGGGGTGGGAGTTCTGCATGCAAGGCAGGACGGCGTGTGGCCGTGTGGAGGGGGACAAGAAATGGATCCCGCTCGGCTATTTTCTTGCGCTCAGCACCGCCGGGAACGTGAAGTCGGTGCCATTCCCTAATGTCACGACAATCATTTTTGATGAGTTCATTATCGAGACAGGGATCACCCGTTACCTGCCAGACGAAGTGCGGAAACTACTAGACTTCTATAGCACCGTGGACAGGTATCAGGACAAGACGCGCGTCCTCATGCTGTCAAACTCTGTGAGCATCATGAACCCGTATTTCGCGCAGTGGCAGATCATGCCAGGCGATCGCGAGTTCGTGAAATTCGGTGACGGATTCGTGATCGCCCACTTCGTGGAGTCCGAACGATTCGCGAGGGAGGTTCGCAACACGCGTTTCGGCCGCTTCATTGAGCACTATGACCCCACGTACGCGGACTATGCTGTGGATAACGCGTTCCGCGACAACGACGGCCGGCTCGTATGCAAGAAAGACGGTAGGGCGCGGTACATGTTTACTATCCGCTGCGATGCCGGCTCGTTCTCGGTGTGGAAGTCGGTACGAGCCGTGTTTATCCAGCGCCGGAGGCCCAAGAAGGACGAGGTGTTGTATACTATCACTGACGACATCAGAGAAGGGGAGATCGGCTTGATTCGTAGCGACAATATCCCTGCATGGCTCAGGACACGGTACCGGAACGGGGAGGCATTCTTTGATTGTGCAGCTTCCCGTAATTCATTTCAGGAGCTTTTCCTGTGACACTACATATTAACGCCGAGATCATGGCGACATGGTGTGGGCTCGTCACCGTCATGATCGGAATGATTGCATGGATGTCCCGCCAGATGCACCGAGTATCGCAGATGCTTGACGACTGGCGAGGAACAGAGGCGCGACCCGGCGTGCCGCGTAGACCCGGCGTCATGGAGCGCCTGGAAAAAATAGAAAACGACGTCTCGCGCGTCGTCAAGAACACGGAGGAAAAATGAATCTCAAACCCCAGACCCGACGCTACCTGTACAGGGTTTCCATCGCCGTCCTCGCGCTCGCCGCCTTCTATGGCGTCGTCGCACAGGAGGCGGTCCCTGTCGTCACCGGCCTCGTCACGGCGGTGCTGGCGGTCGCGGATGTGAACGTCAGTGACGACTAATACGGCCCTGGGTGATATCGCGTACCGCATCACCCAGAACGACTGCATCGGCTACAGCCAGCCCGACCGGCTCACCATCTATGAACTCAGTGGCCCGGACGACACGTCACGGATGGTGAACGTCGACTGCTCAGAAATGGTGGCCGCCGTCTTTACGTGGGCCGGCGCACCGATCTTCACCCGTGACATGTGGACCGGGTCCCTCCTCTACCAGGCGCAGCGGTCCGGGCAGTGCGACGACTGGGCGTGGGACGACGACTACGAGCCCGAAGAAGGCGACATCCTGCTTGCTGACGGCCATGTCGGCATGATCGGCCACATGCTGCTGTGTGAGGCATGGATCGCTGAGGACGGGTCAATCGACGGCTACAGGGGCGACAGTGGTGGCGAGGTGCGCGCCGTCGACTACTGGTCACACCCTTTCACAACTGGATACAAGTGGTACAGAGTCATCCGCTTCCGCGGTGACAGTGAAAATGGAGATGATATTGACATGAGTGAGAACACCGAGTACCTCAAGGCCATCTACGAACTGTTCCGTAGTGGCCAGGAAGGCAAGAACTTTGCGGGTGACATGAACTGGTACGCGCGCGCCACGTGGCAGGAGATGTGCGCGATCCGGGAGGCCGTCAAGCACGCGGAGACCCAGAACGCCCGCATTATCGAGATTCTGGAAAAGAAGTGACCTGAGATGCCCGTCGCATTCATTACCGGGCGTGTAACCGACTCATCCGGGATGGATGCGACGGGCACGCTCACCATCAGCCCCGACCCCAGGGTCGTCATCGCAGACGACGGCGTCATCGTCGAGCCCCGCACCGAGAAAGTGCACGGCGAGTTCTCGGTCCCCGTCCACGCCCCCGGCGACATGACCAACCCGCCGCCCCCGTGGACGTACCACGTCGTGCTCGCCCGGATGGCCGGCATGATGCGGGTCCCCATCATCGATATGCACTGCCAGATCCATGAAGGGGAAAACCGTATCACCAACCTCATCTCCTCCTACCCGGTGTCGCCGGCGCACCTGACCGAGATCGAGCGGCAAGTGCGGGGGGTACAGGACACTGCCTCACGGATCTACGAACAGATCGTCGCAGGGCGCATCAAAGGGCCTCAAGGAGACAAAGGGGACCGTGGCCCTGAAGGCCCCGAGGGCCCCCCTGGGCCCCCTGGGGACAAAGGAGAGCGTGGCCGTCGTGGTCCTATCGGTGTTGGGCTGGAAGGGCCGCCCGGAAAAAACGGTAAGGATGGCAAGCAAGGGGAGCGCGGCCTCAAGGGGGAGCGCGGGGCCAAGGGTGACCAGGGTGAGCGAGGCTTCAAGGGGGACAAGGGGGACAAAGGTGAGAGAGGAGAAAAAGGGGACAAAGGTGAGAGAGGAGAAAAAGGGGACCGGGGGGAGAAAGGCGACCCGGGGCATTCAGCGTACGTACCGGCGTTCGCCCAGCAGTCCGCCTACTACTCATATGATCAGCTGAAAGCGTGCCTCCACAACGGGGTTTTGGTGGAGGATTCGACGATCAAACTGTCGCAAGGCAGTGCTGTCACCACCCCGTGGCTGAAGAGCTGGGCTAGGTACATGGCTGTCACGGTGCAGATCCGTGGCGAGAACTTCGTGGGTGACGCGCATGACACGACGCGTCTCCAGTTGGGTATCGAGTATCAGGCGAACACGAACGTGAAGTACCGGACCAGTGCGACGATCAACAAGTTGTCGTCCTACGAGATGGTGGCGGTGATCCTTCAGGCGCCACTCAACCTGATTGAGTTGGCCAACATGAAGCAGGTGAGGGCGTTCGTGTACTGCCCTGATGATATGGGCCGGTGCTGGATGGACGTGATCGCCGTGCACCGGATACCAGTGTTGGCGAACGCGTCGTGGCAGGAGCCGTGGCAGACGGCGCAGGTCCAGTAATTGAGTATTGAATGAACCGCCCGGTAGGTTTCTGGCCTACCGGGCGGTTTATTACGCTCAGGTCACTTTGTTTGGTCCGGGTAGTTAATTAAGGAAAAAATTTGGCGACCGGTCGGTAGGTTTTGATGCGAGCGACTATCAACCTAATGGTCGGTTGGTAGGTGAGGTAGTAAATAACCGCCCGGTCGGTTTGCGCCGACCGGGCGGTTAGTTCAAGGTTCTACCAGCACAGGGCGGTGCAGGCGTCCGCGATGGCCTCCACCTCATCCGCCGCGACCCGGCGGAGCCTAACCGTCCACTTGGTAAGGCGAAGGGTGGTGATGATGTCGCGGCAGATCCATGACACCGTGTCATCATCCTGGGTTGTTGCCAGGTCAATCAGATCCTGTGCCACCCGGATGGCGACCTGGGCCAGTTCGTTGACGGTTCCATCATCCTCCGCTGCCCGGATGGCGGCGACGACGCCCCATGCGGCCTCCTCGACCTTGCTGACCTCGACCTTGATGTCCATCATGTTCTCCTTTGCTCTGGGATGGGGTTGGGTTATTGAGTTGTAGATCCAGTATGCCGGTATGTGGGCGTTGATCGCTACTTATGTGACAGGTTGTCAGGGTGAACTGGGGCACATATTTGTATCTCTTATTTATGCGATCATATGCACTTGTTAATGACATGTTGTCAGATACTTTATATGACACGTTGTCATCAATATGTGTACACTATCAAATTATTAAGTAGCAATTATGCTCAAAGATCCTGTATACCCGTCTCTGCTCGAACTGCTTCGTCACAGACGATGTTCGAGATTGCGGAGGAGTCGACATAAATGAACTCGTTGGAGAACACTTCGGTGTAGAACCAACCAAACTTACGATCGAACCCGACATAAGTGGCTTTGTTCGGACAATACCAGATACAGTAACGGCCCGACGTCTCACTCAGAGGCAGATGATTCACAAGAGTAAAGATCTCACGGATCTCGTCAGTGTAAATCTCATGAAACGTCCTCAAATAAGTGGCCCTGAAGCGAGTCCATGTCATCGGCTCCTTCGCCTCTTCGAGGTACTGGACATCGTAGTCCATGAAGCACTCCTTCCGTGTGTCGTACCAACCTACACGCCCGCACGCCAGAACACAAGCATGAAAATATGTGAGCTGCGCCATAAAGAGCTCCATACCA